>Ga0210402_10006119_pt1 | contig 10682 bp, 7 predicted proteins | sample IncBWC7MmetaG_FD_161055 | JGI IMG/M metagenome (GOLD analysis project Ga0210402, IMG submission 161055) | Forest soil microbial communities from Barre Woods Harvard Forest LTER site, Petersham, Massachusetts, United States - Inc-BW-C-7-M | ecosystem: Environmental > Terrestrial > Soil >... | reverse complement strand
ATCTTCGCCGGGCTCGCCGGATTTGCGGCGTACTTCTCGATGTACGCATTCCGCAAGCCGTTTTCCGTCGCCCTTTTTACCGACGTTCCGGGATGGCACTTTGCGTTGGATTACAAGATCGCTCTGGTGCTGGCGCAGGTATTCGGCTATGCCGTTTCGAAACTGATCGGCGTGAAATTGATAGCGGAAATCACCCCGAACAAGCGGGCTGTTGCGATCCTGGTGCTCATATTTCTCGCCTGGCTCGCGCTCCTTCTGTTCGCGCTCATCCCGGCACCCTGGAATGTGGTCGCGATGTTTTTCAACGGCCTGCCCTTGGGATTGATCTGGGGGTTGGTTTTTGGCTTCATGGAGGGCCGCCGAACCTCAGAAGTCCTGGGCGCGATCTTGTGCGCAAGCTTCATCGTCTCCTCGGGCGCGGTAAAATCCGTGGGAAAATTGCTCATGGATGACTGGAACGTCGGCCCCTTCTGGATGCCGGCTGCCGCCGGCGCGCTATTCTTCCCGCTTTTGGGCTTGTCCGTGTGGGTGCTTTGGCAGCTGCCGCCGCCCAGCCCGCAAGATGAGGCTGCACGCGTGCGACGTGCACCCATGGACGGCGCCGCACGCGCGAGCTTCCTGCGACGCTATGGACCCGGTATTGCCCTGCTGGTGTTCTCATACGTGTCGACCACGGCGATTCGCGACTTCCGCGACAACTTTGCGGCCGAAATTTGGACTGCGTTGGGATTTGGGCATGCTGCCGCGGTGTTCACGGCCAGCGAGCTGCCGGTGGCGGTCCTGTCGCTGACCGTGCTGGCCGTCATCATCGTCGTGCGCGACAACACCAAGGCCCTGCTGGTGATTCACGGCGTCGTGATTGCCGGGTTATTGCTGCTCGGCGCATCGACGCTGGCCTTTCAAGCGGGCCTGCTCTCACCGCTTGCCTGGATGATTTTGAGCGGTGCTGGATTGTACATGGCCTACGTACCCTTCAATGCCATGTTGTTTGACCGCTTGATCGCAGCGAGCGGCACGATCGGGACTGCCGGGTTTCTCATCTATGTTGCCGACGCGTTCGGGTATCTGGGCAGTTGCGCGCTCCTGCTCTGGCGCAACTTCGGCCTGGTGCAGCTCAATTGGCTGCAGGTCTTCACGGCGAGCGCCTATGGCACCAGCGTGATCGGAACGATATTGATGGGCCTTTCGGCACTGTACTTTCTGCGCAAGACGGCCTCGATCAAGACCTATGGCATCGAAGCAGCGCAGTCATTGAATGGATGAGCGTACGGAATTGATGAGCTCGCGATAGTCTTCGAGCCTCGGGGTTGCCAGGCCCGCGACCTTGCCGGCGTCGTCCCAGCGCCTGACGCGCACGGCCTGGCGATAAAAGGGCTCGGCCTCGAAGCGCGCCGTTTCGTCGCGCGTCATCGGACCGCCCTGCAGCTTGAGTGTGACCACCGAAGCCGGACTGAGCTTCGCAAAATAGGCGCTGTCAGTGGCGCAGAGGTAGCGCTTGGCGGGAACATGCAGGCGCACCGGCTCCGAAACTGAAGCGGGAAAGCGTTGCGCCAGCCAGCGGCCGCCCACTTCTTCGTGACGCGCATCGGTCGTCCAATCCGCGATGTCGTCGGGTACGGTCTCGATGAGATGCCCTACATCGTGCAGCAAGGCAGCGATAACGAGCGGCGCGGGTGCGGCCTCGGCTTGCGCGCAATATGCCGCTTGCAGCATGTGTTGCGTCATCGACACCGGCTCGCCGTAGTACGCCCCCGCTCCGCGTTGCTTGAAAAGCGCGAATATCTCATCGGCCAGGTTCATGCGGAGGGCTCCGCGCGCACTTGCCGGCGCAGCAAGGCCGATTCGCTATAGACACTGTCGCGCGTCAGGTAACAACCGCGTAAGTGGCGCGCATGTTTCGCCGAAAAGAACGGCGTACGGCCATGCAGGATGCGCTGATTGTCGAACACCGCGAGATCGCCGCTGCGCAATCGAAACTTGAGTTGAAACTTAGGATCGCGCAACAGCAGCGCAAACTTCCGATAGGCGCCATAGAACGCTTGCGTGTCGTCGAGCGAGAGGCGCAGCGGTGCAATCGAGCGATTGTTGTAATGCACGCCCGTCACCGCACCATCGCAGGACAGCTGGATGAGGGGCCGCTCGGCGTACAGGTCCGCATCCTTGGACTGATAACGGAACGGCACTGCGGTGTTCGTCAATCGTGCAAAGGCATCGGGTTCGTGTTGGCGAAGGTGTTCAGCCAGCGCCAGGCCGTCGGCAAACAGACTCTCGCCGCCGTCCGGCGATGCAATCAACATGTGCAGAGCTTGAAAGCCCGGCACGGGTTCTCGATACGGATTGTCGGTATGAAGACCCAGTCCTAAGTCGGAAAACGCCAGGTTCTCAGGCTGCGCAACGGCGCGCACGTCGAACACCAGTCCATAGTTGGTCTCGGCGACGCGGCCGACCAAGGACATCGCCTCGAGTATGGCCTCATCGGTTGCCGGCACATTACTCAGGAAGGCAATGCCGTTCGTCAGCAGCCGCGTGAGCCAGCGCGAGCGCTCCGCCGCGGTTTCTCGGGCCTGCCGCAGCGTCAACCAGGAAAAATCGCGCAATGCGTCCAGGGCCCCGCCGATCCAGGGCTGCATGGGCACCTGCTCGAAGGGCATATCCGCCTGCGCGGCCAACCACCCGACATCGAACGTTGCGCCATGAGGGTCGTCCTCCCAATGTATTTGCACCGCTCCTGCATTCAGCGAGGCGGCGCGAATCTTCGGCGCGGCCGGGATGTCCGCAATATCCACCAGTCGCTGGCCGCTGTGAGCGTCGCGCCGTTCAGATTGGTTGTCGCGCAGCCAAATGCCGGCGAACTCACTGGTCCGCCCGTCAGCCCATTGCAATGTCAACGAGTCGGCATTCGCATGGATGGCCTTTAGAGCGGCTGAAATTTTCAAGGTAAGTGCCGTCCGGCACGCGCCGCGCGCGCGCTCACGTAATACAAATAGCCCGAGCCCGCAGCAGCCACTGCGCTGACCGCAGCGAGTACCACAAATACGCCCTGCCAGCCGAAGGACACGGACAATCTTGCCACGCTGTCGCCGGCCGCCACCGCGCCCAAGTAGCCGATGCCATCGATTATGCCCGACGAGGCTGCCGAAGCCCTCTTGCCCCCGAAATCAAGCGCGAAGGCGCCCCCGAGGTACGAATACGGCCCCAATAAGCAAAAGGCAATGATGCCGATTGCAACCAATGGCAGCGGCGAGCCGGCGGCGCTCGAGCGCATCGACATCAGCAGCAACAGGGCGCCCGCGGTTGCCGACAAACCGAAAAACAGCATCAGCGAGCGGCCATTTACGCCGATCCGATCGCTGAGCCATCCCGACGCAACGACCGACACCGCACCCACGCCCGGGAAGATCGAACTCATGCGTGCAGCATCGCTCACGCCATAGCCTAGGGAATCGCGCAAATACACCGGTGTCCAGGTATTGAAGGTTTCTCGAATGATGGTGCACCCCAACGATAGAAAGCAAATCAGCAGGAACGCCCGGCTGCGCAGCAGCGGCAGCAACAGGCCGCGCAAATCCGGGCGCGACTCCTCGGCGCCGAACAAATTCAGCGGATTGGGTTTCGCTTCATCAAACCTCAATTCCAAGCGCGATTCGCGCAAGAACAAGCTGTTGAACAGCAGCATCGCACCCGCGACGGCCGCCGCGAAATAAAAGAGCGCCCGCCAGCCGAAGCCATGTTGAATCAGCATGCCCATCCACTGACGCGCCGCGGCGTCGCCGACCAGGTAGCTGATGCTAAGTACGCCGATGACGCTGCCATAAGAGGTGTAATCGAACCATTTCGAAGATACTTTGATGAGCCCCGCCCAGGAAATGGACTGCGTGAGCCGGTTGCCTATCCACGCAAGCATGAACAACGGCACCGTTCCGCCGATGGTGAACATAAGCGTGAACGCGGCCGCACCCGCGAGGCCAATGAGAAAGCTAACGCGTCCGCCCCAGAGATCACCCAAGCCCCCCAAGAAGAGTTTGCCCAGTGCATAGGCCAGTACCCCTAAGGATGAGACCTGGCCCATGCGCACGATGGCATCGGCGTGGCTGAGGCCGCGCGCTCCGAGTTCGTCGATCAGCAGCGGTGTCGACACCGAGAGGTCCGCCCGGCAGAAATACAGCGACGCATAGCCGCCGAATAAAAGCGCGATGACGGTCGCTTGACGCAACCGCAGGGGAAGTTTTGCAACGTCGGTACCGGCCATCCAGGAATGCTCTTTGCTTCTGGGCGGTCTGCATCGTAGCATCGCGGCAAAGACGCTTCGGGATTCAACATGGACGATTTACAGCAGCAACTGCATTCGGAAGGCTATGCCATCGTGCGGGGGTTCTTTGATGCTGACGAGATGAAGCAGATCGGTCTTGAGACTGACCGGATCTACCAGGAAGGCCTCAAGCATCACGCGACTTTTCGGCACAAAAATCTGCTGTTGGAGGTGCTCGAGGATCCGAAAGCCCGGCGGCGCGTGGTCATACAAGCTCACTGGACTGCCTGGATTAGCCCCTATCTGGAACGCATGCGGCGTCACCCGAAATATTTCGAATTGCTGGGACCTCTGCTAGGTCCCGATATCAAGCAGATTACGCACCAGCTTCACTGGAAACCCCCGGGCGCAAAATATACATACTACCGCTACCATCAAGACGCGAAATTTCGCAACAGGTCCGCGGTTCGCAATCTTCTCTATGGCAGCATCAATACCGGGCTCGCCATCGACCGGCAGACCGTTGAAAACGGCGCGCTGCGCGTGGTTCCGCGAAGTCATCTGCGCGGCTATCTTGGATTATCGGAGGATCAGACTCTGATGACGGGACAGACTCCGGACGAGGACCTCGTTAGGGTCGGTCTCGACCCGGCCTCCATCGTAACTTGCACCATGGAGCCCGGAGACCTGCTGCTCTGGACTTTGTACACCGTGCATGGCTCCGCGCCCAACGTCAGTACCTACGATAGGCGCTTCATGATCAGCAGCTATGTTCGTGCAAGCGACAGCGACCGCGGCGAATGGACTTTTCGCGGCGGCGTCTCCACTCCGTTGGGACCTGAGCCTGAAATCTGCAAATACGAAGAATTGCGGGAAAAGCCGGGCCCCTTCTACATCGAGCCGGACTGGACCGAGGAAGCCCGAGCCGCGCGTGCGCATGATCCAGCTTGAGCGGTACTAATCCCGACCGTGTTCGCTATTCGATCGCCTACAAGCGCTCCGTCATCCTGCTGTTGACGCTCGCCTACACGCTCAATTCGGCGGATCGCACATTGATCGCCATCATTGGCCAGCCGCTGAAGGTCGATCTGAATCTAACGGACACACAGCTCGGTGTTCTCATCGGCACTGCGTTCGCGACGCTTTACGCCTTCAGTGGTCTGCCCATCGCCCGCCTCGCCGAACGTTTCAATCGCGTGATCATCATATCGACGGCGTTGGCCGTCTGGTCGGCGCTGACCGCCTTGTGCGGGGCGGCGGCGAACTTCACGCAGTTGCTGATGCTGCGGATGGCAGTCGGCGTGGGCGAAGCCGGTTGCACGCCGCCGGCTCATTCCCTGATATCGGATTACTTCGCGCCGTCGCGACGCAGTACCGCTCTGTCGATTTATTCCTGCGGCATTTCATTCGGCTACATAGTGAGCGCCGTCGTGGGCGGCTACGCCGCTTCACACTATGGCTGGCGGATCGCCTGCATGGTGGTTGGATTGCCGGGTATCGGCGTTGCCCTGCTCCTCCGTTGGTCGATCAATGAGCCTCCGCGCGGCCACTCCGACCCGCCCCGCGGCCAGTCCGACCCGCCCCGCGGTCAGTCCGACCCTCTGACGAATTCGACTGCAACGCAATTGCCGGCAGAATCAACGCCCGCAGCAGTCACTCAACGCTTTGGATTCGCCGATGAACTCCAGGAAGTGATCGAGGTGGCACGAACCTTATTCCTGAAGCGGCCCGTGGCCAACATGCTCGTTGGCCTGATTGTGGCCTCATTCGCCGCGCAGGGGTCCTATGCATTCGTGCCTGCCTATTTTAGCCGCGCCTTCGGCCTTGACTACGCCACGATCGGCATCATCTCGGCCGTCACGGGCGGCGTTACTGTGGGCTTGGGACTTGCAGCGGGCGGCTTCCTGACCGATGCGCTCGGCGCACGCGACGCGAAATGGTACGCACTCGTTCCTGCCTGCGGTCTTATCATCGCGTTGCCTCTCTATGTACTGGCGTTTCTCCAAACAGATTGGGCAATGAGCGCACTGTTCCTGGGCACCGCGGGATTCTTTCAATACCTCTCTTTCGGACCCACCGTGGGTGTGGTGCAAAACATCGTCGACCCGCGCCGCCGCGCAACGGCGACGGCCCTGGTTTTCATTCTGCTGACCGTGATCTGTCTTGGATTCGGCCCTCCCTTCACCGGTCGGCTGATTGATCGCCTTGCCGAATTCAATTTCAGCAATGCTGGGCTGTCCGGCTCTTTCAAACTAATGTGTGCTCTCGGAAAAGCTCCGGCCGCGGCAACCGCGGTTCTCAAACAGGCCTGCGAATCCAGCCTCGCTCTCTCCTCGCGCCAAGGCATCATCGCGACAGTGCTGCTGTATGCCTGGGCCGCAATTCACTATCTCGTAGGGGCTATCGGCTTATCCAAGGAATTGCGCGGCGCGCGCTAGGTGCGCATGCGCGAGCCTTTCGCATCATAGGCAGCCTCGGATAGAGGCTGGGCATGATGCCGTTCACCGATAATCTCGACCTCGAAGCCTGAGGTAGCGCCCGCTGCGGCAGCCGGCACGTATCCGAGGGCGAGAGAATGATTGACGCGATGACCGAAGGCGCCCGATGTCACCCATCCCACGACCTTGCCGTCATGCCAAATGGGTTCATCGCCCAACGCATCCGCATCCTTGGTGTCTAGCTTAAAGGTCAGGAGCCGCAGAGTGCCGCCGGCGCGCGTCTCCTTCTCTTCCATTGCGGCGGCGCGGCCGATGAACTCATCCTTCTTGAAATCCACGAATCGGCCGAGCCCCGCTTCGAATGGACCATAGATTGGACGGTATTCACGCGCCCACGTGCCGAAGCTCTTCTCGACTCGCATGCAGTTGAGCGCTCGACCGCCGAATGGCCGCAGGTCATATTTTCGGCCGGCACCGACCAGCAGATCATAGAGTGCGCGTTGGTAATCGGTGGTTACCCATATTTCGAATCCCAGTTCGCCGGTAAACGAAACGCGGCCGATGTAGCCCGGTACCCGGCCGATTTCCATGCGCTTGAATGACAAGAACGGAAATGCGGCGGTTGACAGGTCGTCACGCACCAACTCTTGCAGCAGCGCGCGCGAATTGGGACCGGCTATGGATAGCCCGACGTACTCCATGGCGCACGGGCGGATTGAAACGCCGGGGCACGAAAGTTGCCGCTCGAACCACCGCAGGTAATAGCGTTCCGCGGCGTAGGTGCCGATGAGCAAAAAATGCTCATCGGCGATCCGGCACATCGTGAAATCGCCGATCAATTTGCCGCGCTCGTTGAGCATCGGGGTCAATGCAATGCGGCCGACGCCTGGAACACGATTCGACATCACATGCGAAAGCCAGTCCGCGGCCCCAGGGCCTTTCACCTCAAACTTGCCGTAATTGGAGATTTCGAGCAAACCCACCGAATTCTTCACCGCATCGCACTCGGCGGCAATATGCGGAAAGTCATTTGAGCGATGAAAGCTGAACTCGTCCTTGGCGCTTTGCGAGTCCGGCGCGAACCATAGGGAATGCTCCAGCCCGCAGTAGTCGCCGAACACGGCGTTTGCGGCCTGCAGCCTTTCATAAATAGGTGTGGTGCGCAGCGGCCTGGCAGCCACGAGTTCCTCGTTGGGGAACCGAATACTGAACCGGCGCGAATAATTTTCGCGAACCTTGGCATTGGTATACGCCAGCGTCGTCCAATCGCCGTAGCGCGCCACGTCCATGCCCCAGATGTCGGCGCCGGGATCCCCGTCGATCAACCAACGCGACAAGGCCAGACCCACCCCGCCGCCCTGGCTGAAGCCGGCCATGACGCCGCAAGCTACCCAAAAATTCTTCAGACCCTTGACTGGTCCGACCAGAGGGTTGCCGTCCGGCGCAAAGGTAAACGGTCCATTCACAACCTTTCTGATGCCTGCATCGGCGAGCGCGGGAAAATGTTGGAATGCGACCTCCAGGCTGGGCGCGATTCTTTCGAGGTCGTTGGCCAACAGGTCCTGTCCGAAGTCCCATGGAGTCTGCGTCGGAGACCAGGGCACTCCGGCCTTTTCGTAGGTTCCGAGCAGCATGCCGCCGCGCTCTTGACGGGTGTATAGCTCGCCTTCGAAGTCGATACAGTGCAGTTGTTCCTTCTTACCCTTGAGTTCCGGCATGTCGCCGGTGATCAGGTATTGATGCTCCATGGCCAGAATGGGCAATTCAATGCCGACCATGCGCCCCACTTCGCGGGCCCACAACCCGGCGGCATTCACGACATACTCGGCATGCACATTGCCGTGGTCGGTGATGACATCCCAGGATCCGTCGCTGCGTGCTTTGAGATCGGTCACGCGGGTGTGTCGGACAATTTCCGCCCCGCCGAGTTGCGCGGATTTGGCGTATGCATGCGTGACGCCGTAGGGATCGACATGGCCCTCGATGGGATCGTACATCGCGCCCTTGAAATGCTTCTTGTCCAGCAGCGGGAAGAGTCTGGCCGCCTCATCGACCGATATGATTTCAAGATCCATTCCAAGATATCGACCGCGCGCCTTGGCCATCTTCAGCCAGTCCAGCCGCTCGCGGGTGCCTGCCAGCATCAAGCCCCCGGTGATGTGCACGCCGCAGGACTGTCCGGAGATTTGTTCGATCTCTTTATAGAGTTCGATGGTGTATTGCTGCAATTTGGCAACATTGGGATCGCCGTTGACCGTGTGCATGCCGCCGGCCGCATGCCAGGTAGATCCTGAAGTGAGTTCCGCGCGCTCGATCAACAGCACGTCTTTCCATCCGGCCTTGGTCAAGTGATAGAGGACGCTGGCTCCGACCACTCCCCCGCCGATCACCGCAACCCTGGTCTCACTCTTCATCTAATCCCGCCAACCTTCAATCATTCGAGACCGCCAAGTGCAGATGTGCGCGCGTGAGATCGCCGCCGCTGCCAAAGCGCTCGATCAACCAGGAACGGAACAACGCCACCGCGGTATCGCTGAGGGCATCCGGATGCGTGGTCAGGTAATATCCGTAACCATCATCCAAGCTGTTGCTGAAGGGTTTGACGAGACGTGCCGATTGAATGTGATCGCTAAACAAGTAAGTGTCGAGCAGCGCGACGCCCTCGCCGCTCAATGCATATTGCACGGCCAACATCGCGGTATCGAAAACCAGTCCACGCTCCACGTTGAGACCGGTCAAATTTGCGGCTCGCGCAAATTGCTTCCAAAGATGATGCCGCGGCAGTTCGGAGATTCGCACATGCACCAGCTCGTTCGCTTCTATGAACTGTGCCAGAGTTTTGCCGGCATGCCGCGCAGCGACATCGGGATGGCACAGCAAGCTCAAATGCACGGGCCACAAAAGATCCGTGACCAGATCAGTCACGGTCGGCTTTGAATAAACCACCGCCACATCAACGTCCGCGGGCGGCGGCCCTACACCGTGAGGACTGACCAGATCGATTTCCACTTCCGGCGCCGCGCGGCGGAAATCGCGCAGAATCGGCACTGCAAGGTATGCCGCAAAACTGGGCGGCATGTGCACCCGCAGCGTACGTGTACCGGTCGCACTGTCGTTGCGTAGATCGTCGAGCGCGTATTCCAGGCGATCGAAGGACTTCATGACGGCCGGCAATAAACACTGCCCGGCCTTGGTGAGCACCAAAGAATGCGGGCGGCGCTCGAACAGCTGTACGCCGATCATTTTTTCCAGCGTTATCACGTGGCGCGACAACGCGCTCTGCGATATCAGCAGCGCGTTGGCCGCCGCGGTAAAGCTCAAATGCTTGGCGACGCCTTCGAAGGCGCGCAAGGCGTTCAATGGCAGCCATCTTCGGTCGAGATGCGAATTGGTCATGTTCAAGGTGCCCAGGTTTTTGCATAGCCGATTGCGCGCTTCTGATCGGCGACAATGGTTCTTGTCGCCAAATACAGATGATATGCGGCCCAAAGTCCGGTGGGCGCCAGTACCAGCAACGCCGCCCGCAGCGAAGCCGCGTCGGTCGGTCGCGGACCCGCGAACCAGTCGCTCAAGAGGCCGACGACCCACGGAGCAACGATCAGATTCAAAATGTTGGCGACCAGCAGCGCTATGGCGATAAACATGTTGCGCATGCGGCACGGCGCGAGATTGTTGAGCAGACCGAAAGTTGGTCCGATATAAAAGTAAATTGCCGGGATGAATAACCAGAACATTGCCTTGCACATCACCAGGGAGTGAGTCCAGTAGGCGATGAAGGAAGGGATGGTCGCCAAGCCGATTCCCGCAGTCAGCAACCAAACCACGCGACGCGGATCGGCCATGGACGAACGCGACAGCAGCCACGCCGTCGCCACGGTCGCGAGCGAGCCTCCCCAGAGATGAATGTTGCCGGTGACCGCGCCCGCCTGCCCGACGTCGAGGTTGAACGCGCGCTGCAGATAAGTCGGCGTCCAATAAATGAGGCCCCAACCCCA
>Ga0210402_10006117_pt1 | contig 10684 bp, 7 predicted proteins | sample IncBWC7MmetaG_FD_161055 | JGI IMG/M metagenome (GOLD analysis project Ga0210402, IMG submission 161055) | Forest soil microbial communities from Barre Woods Harvard Forest LTER site, Petersham, Massachusetts, United States - Inc-BW-C-7-M | ecosystem: Environmental > Terrestrial > Soil >... | reverse complement strand
CCGTGCCCAGTACCACGCCGTCGACAATGGCTCCCACCGCATCGGCACCGATGATCGCACGCACGCGGGGGTGCAGACTCATCTCGCCGAGATCGCCTTGGGCAATCGTCTTTCCCGATTCCATCAGGACGAGATGCGTCGCCAATCGCAGCACCTCATCGAAATTGTGGCTGACGTACACCATGGGAATGGCCAGTTGGTCGCGCAGGCTTTCCAAATAGGGCAGCACCTCCTCGCGGCGCGAGGCATCGAGCGAGGCCAACGGCTCATCCAGCAATAAAAGACTGGGCTGCGACAGGAGAGCTCGTCCGATGGCCACGCGTTGGCGCTCGCCCCCCGACAGTTCGTGAGTATGCCGCGCCATCAGCGGGCCAAGATCCAACAGGTCAACGACCCGATCCAGTCCCACGAACGGTGCCACGGCCGCACGCTTCAGCGCATAGCGCAAATTTGCTTGAACCTTCAAGTGCGGGAACAAGCGAGCGTCTTGAAATACATAGCCGATACGCCGCCTTTCGGGCGGCACATCGATGTTGCGGTCGGTGTCCAGCAGCACGGCATCATCGAGCGCCACCTGGCCACGCTCCGCAGCCAGCAAGCCGGCGATCACATTGACCAGCGTGGTCTTGCCGCACCCCGAACGGCCGAACAAGGCAACGACCCCGGGAGTGGGGAGCTCGAAGTTCGCGTCCAGCGTAAAGGCGCCGCGATGTTTATTGGCAGCTACTTTGAGCATCATCGACCCAACATGCGTCGCACGCGCCGCGCGAACCACTCGGACAGCAGCAACCCGCCGAGCCCGAGCACGCAAGAGAGAATCGCCAGGCGTGCCGCTGCCGTATCGCCGCCCGGGGTCTGAAGAGCCGTATACAAAGCGAGCGGTAGCGTGCGGGTCTCGCCCGGAATGTTGGAAACAAAGGTGATGACGGCGCCGAACTCACCGAGCGCGGCAGAAAATGCCGTGATCGCACCCGCCAACACGCCGGGCAGCATGAGCGGCAAGGTGATGGTGGCGAAGCGATCGAAAGCGCCCGCGCCCAGCGTGCGTGCGGCATCCTCCAGCCCGCGATCGACGGTCTCCAGCGAAATGCGCATGGCGCGCACCATCAACGGAAAGGACATGACCGCCGTCGCCAGTGCCGCACCGTTGCGCGTAAAGATGAGTTCGATGCCGAAAACCCGCTCCAGCCAGCCCCCGATGGGGCCGCGCACACCGAACAACAGCAGCAATATGTATCCGACCACCACCGGCGGCAGCACGAGGGGCAAATGCACGAACGCATCGAGCACCGTGCGGCCCAGGAATCGCTTCCGGGTCAGCACCCATGCCAGCAGCAGCGCAAAGGGTAGACTGAACAGCACGCTGCGCGTCGCGACGCTCAAGCTCAAGGTAAGCGCTTCGCTTTCGTTGGCGCTCAACCACATCACTGTCAGCTCATGCTACGGGGCTTCATGCTCGAGGCAGTATACTGTGCGCGCGTCCGGGAGCCGGACATAAGGATTCGATCAATGCCCTATTTTCACGCGGTGGCCAAGATCGCCGCGTCTCCAGACTCGATCCCCGCGCGCCGCATTGGCGTACTGCTCGTCAACCTAGGCACGCCGGATTCGCCGACCTACTTTGCGGTCCAGCGCTATTTGCGCGAGTTTTTGAGCGACCGACGAGTCATCGATACCTCGCGCTTGATCTGGCTGCCGCTTCTCTATGGGGTGGTGCTGCCGCTGCGGCCGCTACGCACGGCCCGCAACTATCGGAAGATTTGGATGACGGAAGGCTCGCCCCTGGCCGTGTATTCGCGGCGGCTCGCCGCAAAAATCAGGTCAATCCTGCCCGCGGCACTCAAGGATCAGGTCCGCATCGAACTGGCGATGACTTATGGCAATCCCGGGCTCGAGCAGGCCATGCAGTCTTTTGCGGAGACTGGCGTCGATAAGCTGCTGGTGCTGCCGCTGTATCCCCAATATTGCTCCTCGACCACCGGATCGGTGGTCGATGGCACGAATCGTGCGCTCACGCACTGGCGCTCCCTCCCGGAGCTGCGCATCATCAACGACTATCACGACGATGACGGCTATGTCCTGGCCCTAAGCCGTAAAATACAGCAGCACTGGGACGCGGCAGGCGGGCGCTCGCACTTGCTTTTTTCCTATCACGGTATCCCGGCCTCGTATGTGGCCAAGGGTGATCCTTACCAGCGCCAGACGGAGAAGACGACGCAGCTGGTTGCGAGCCGGTTGGGATTGAAGGACACGGAGTGGTCGCATTGCTACCAATCCCGATTTGGAAGAGTGACCTGGCTGCAGCCTTACACGCTCGACAAAATCAAGGAATTGGCCGATCGCGGTATTCGAGATCTCAGCGTGGCCTCGCCGTCTTTTGCGGTGGATTGTTTGGAGACGCTCGAGGAAGTTGCGATCGAGTACCGTGCGCGATTTCTAGAGTGGGGCGGCGAGCGGCTGACCCTGGTAGCGGGCTTGAATGACGATGACGATCATGCGCAAGCCCTGTTGACCCTCATCAGGAATCGGCTCACGGGCTGGATTCAACCCTGATTCCAGGCCCTGCCCAAGATGGCGGCACTGTCCACCTGCGCGTTGCTCGCGCCGAAGACGGCTCCCCATCCATGATCGCCCAAGCGCGTCGCGCAAAAGCCTTCCGCAGCGGCGCGCGCCGAAGAATTGGCCGCTCCGGCGATCAGCAATTTGGCCTGCATCAATATGACAAAGGATTGTGCGAAGCGGCGGGCGTGCGCTTCGCTCATCGCGGCGCCCTCGATACCGGCCGCAAAGCGCTCGAACGCCGTATCGAAGTGCGGCTCCTGGCCGCGCGCGCCGGACAACTCAGCGAGGACCGCCTCGCGCGTGGCCGGCGACTTTGCAAAGGCCCGCAGCACGTCCAGGCACATGATGTTGCCGGATCCCTCCCAGATGGAATTGACCGGCATCTCGCGCGCCATACGCGCCAACGGCAATTCCTCTGTGTAGCCGTTGCCGCCCAGCACTTCCATGGCTTCCGCCGCCAGCTCGCAGCCGCGCTTGCACACCCAGAATTTCGCGGCGGACGTGAGCACGCGGCGCAGCGCGATTTCGTCGGGGCTGTCGCTGTCGAATGCGCGCGCCAGGCGCAGGCTCAATGCGCAGGCCGCCTCCGATTCCAGCGCCAAATCGACGAGCACGCTGCGCATCAAGGGTTGCTCTACCAGTAAGGATCCGAACGCCTTGCGGTGATGCGCATGGTGCAACGCCTGCACGACGGCCTGACGCATCATGCCGGCACTTCCCGTGCAGCAATCGAGCCGCGTGAAGGTACCCATTTCGAGGATGGTCGGAACGCCGCGGCCTTCCTCGCCCAGCAGGGACGCCCAGGCGTCCACGAACTCCACTTCCGAGGACGCGTTGGAGCGATTGCCGAGCTTGTCCTTCAAGCGCTGGATGTAGATGCCGTTGAGGCTGCCGTCGGGCAGGCGCCGCGGCATGAAGAAACAGGACAAACCGACGCGGGTTTGCGCCAGTACCAGGTGCGCGTCGCACTGCGGCGCGGAGAAAAACCATTTATGTCCGGTGATGCGGTATGAGCCGTCGCTCGATGCGACAGCTCGAGTGGTGTTCGCCCGCACATCCGAGCCGCCTTGTTTTTCGGTCATGCCCATTCCGATCAAGCCGCCGCGCTTGTTCTCGAAGGCAACATCGCGCGCATCGTATTCGCGGTTGAGGAGCCGGGGCACCCATTCGCGCGCGAGCCAGGCATCGCGGCGCATGGCCGCGATGGCGCCGTAAGTCATGGTAGTCGGACACAGCGTGCCGCTTTCTATCTGTGCCTGCATCAAGTACCCCGCGGCGCGAGCCGCATGGGCCCCAGGCTTTGCCGGACCTTCCGCCCAGGGGCTGCTGTGATAGCCTCGCGCAGCGATGCCCTGCATCAGTGCATGCCAGGAGGGATGAAACTCAACCGAGTCGATGCGCATCCCGCGCGCATCGAAGTTATGGAGCACTGGCGTGAATCGATTCGCGAGACGGGCATGCTCGAAGAGGGTGCACGTACCCAATTCAGCACCGGCCAGCGCCAGTTCGGACAAGGCCCAGGCAGCACCCTCGCGCTGTACCGCCTCCCGCAGCGCCATGTCGGTCGCGAACAGGTTGTAGTCCGTCAAAGGCGGAGTTTGGTTGAAAACGGCGTGTGTGCCGGACCCGTGTTCCATAAAGTAAGATCTTGCGCCTAGCGCGAGAGCAGTGCTAGATTCGAGGCCATGCATTCGTCCGGCAGCCATTTTTCCCGCATTCCCTGCACCGCGCTGTGCCTGGGATCGCTTGCCCTGCTGCTGCGCCGCTAGGCGCCACCCACTCAAGCGCCATCGGTCGGCGCCAACAAGACCGGAAATCTCTTAAAAGCGCCGCCAAGTGACGGCGGTACAGTCAGGTTTCCCGCGGGAGAAAGTCCATGTTGCGCAATCCGTCTTCCAAGTATCGAAGCTTTGCCCCAATCGATCTCCGTGACCGGAGCTGGCCCAATTCCGTGATCAGCGCGGCGCCCACATGGTGTAGTGTGGATTTGCGCGACGGGAATCAGGCGCTGATCGAGCCGATGGACTTGGCTAGAAAACGCCGCATGTTCGATATGTTGGTGAAAATCGGCTTCAAGGAAATTGAAGTTGGATTTCCAGCTGCCTCGCAAACCGATTTCGACTTTGTCCGTGAGTTGATCGAGCAGCAATTGATTCCGGATGATGTTGTCATCCAAGTCCTCACCCAAGCCCGGCCTGAGCTCATCGCGCGCACCTATGAATCCATGCGCGGCGCGCGGCGCGCAATCATGCATGTCTATAACTCGACATCCATCGCCCAACGGCGCGTGGTGTTTCGCACCGACCGTGCCGGCATCATCGACATTGCAGTCCGAGGCGCCACCGTCGTGCGCGAGCATGCCTTGAAGCAGCCCGATACCGAATGGATCTTCGAATACAGCCCCGAGAGTTTTACCGGGACTGAGCTGGATTTTGCAGTGGAGGTCTGCGATGCGGTCAATGCGGTGTGGGAGCCCACGGTTGACCGCAAATCCATACTGAACCTTCCGGCCACGGTCGAAATGGCGACGCCAAATGTCTATGCAGACCAAATCGAATGGTTTTCGCGCCACATCCAGGATCGCGAATGCATCGTGCTCAGCGTGCATCCGCATAACGACCGCGGCACGGCAGTGGCCGCCGCCGAGTTTGCGGTGATGGCCGGCGCGGACCGCGTCGAGGGTACGTTGTTCGGTAATGGTGAGCGCACCGGGAATGTGGACATTGTGACCTTGGCCCTTAACCTGTATTCGCAAGGCGTTGATCCAAAGTTGGATTTTTCCAATATCAATGAGTCAGCGCGTTGTGCGGAGGCGTGTAATCAGCTGCCGATTCACCCCCGCCACCCCTACGTCGGCGACCTGGTTTTCACGGCGTTTTCGGGATCGCATCAAGACGCCATCAAGAAGGGCTTGGCCGCGAGAGCCGACTCTGATATCTGGGACGTACCCTATCTGCCCATTGACCCGTCCGATCTCGGCCGATCCTACGACTCGATCATTCGGGTCAACAGCCAGTCGGGCAAGGGCGGGGTTGCCTACCTTCTGGAGCGCGATTATCAGCTTGCCATGCCGCGAAGGCTGCAGATCGAGTTCAGCCAGGTTGTTCAGTCTGACGCAGATATCACCGGTAAAGAGCTGACATCCCAAGAAATATGGGATCTATTCAGCCGTGAATACTTCGCTGCGCGACACCCGTATGTATATCGAGCGCATCAGCTCGCGGCTTCGAGCGACGACGCCGATCATGAGCGCCTGACGCTTCAAGTAGAGAATGCCGGCCATGGCGAGACCTGGTTCGGACAGGGGTCGGGACCCATCGACGCCATGGTCAACGCCGTTGCGCTGCCTTTCGATGTCCTGTCATACGAAGAGCATTCCCGCGGTCAGGGAAGCGGTGCTCAGGCGGTCTCTTATATAGAGATAACGACGCGATCGCGGCGCACCTTGTTTGGGGCGGGTATGCACCCCAACATCGTTACTGCCTCGCTTCTCGCCGTCCTGTCGGCGGTTAACCGGGCAATCGCGCTCGGCGCGCTGTCGGCACGGGCGGATTCCATGCGCACTGGAACATGAGGAATAGTTTGTAAACAATTGATATATAGACAATAAAATCTTTTTAACAGTCGCAGCCAAAACTGTCCAAAGACTTTTTGGTCCAAGAATTGGTGAATCTTGTCGCGCTAGTTGAATGCCGGACAGAATCGGATATAGTGCGCAGCTTCATGAATTGAGCTGATCGATGCTATTGATTTCAGGGGCTTTTCTCTAAAAATGAGCGAACGCGAAGACGAACATTTCGATATTGACGATGAGTTTCTCGGGGAAGCCGAGGAATCGCACGACTTCGATCCCCTTATAGAGCGCACCGAACGGCGCCCGAAAGCGGTGCCGGCGAGCAAGCGCGGCAAGGCTGCGTGGAGCCGGGTCGAAGACGTCCTGGCGGAACGCCAGCTGGAAAAGGAACTGCGCGATATATTCGAGGACGATTATAAATAATCGTTTTGGAACTGACCGCGCGCGTCAGCCTCTGGGATTGAAATCACATGTCTTCTTCCTTGCCAGACAAAGCCCGGCCTTGGCTTGTGCTCAAATTCGGCGGTACGAGCGTCTCGAGTGCTGCCAATTGGCACAACATCGCGCAAGTGCTGCGGGCGCGCATCACCGAGGGCTTCCGACCGGTGATCGTCCATTCCGCTTTATCAGGGATCACTGATCGGCTCGAATCGTTATTGTCCGCCGTCTTGCTGGGGACGCACGCTCCCATCCTCGAGCACATTGCGCTTGCCCACCGGCTCCTCGCCGAGCGCTTAGGCGTAAATCCCAATCCGCAATTCGAACAGTTTGTGCAAGAGCTGCGCGAATTGGCCGACAGACTGGCTGAGCATCGCAGCATCAGCGATGCAACCCGTGCGCGAGTCATGGCCATGGGTGAACTCATGGCAACCGCGCTCGGCGCGGCGTTCTTGAACGCTCAAGGCATCGGCACGGTTTGGACGGATGCGCGCAAGGTGCTGCGCGCCGATGAGCGTCTCAATGCAACGCACAAGGCCAGCCTGCTGTCCGCGACCTGCGATTTTGCGCCGGACCTCACGCTTCAGGCGTCCTGGCGTTCCCTCGATAAGGTCATTCTCACGCAAGGCTTTATCGCGGCCAATGCGGCCGGCGATACCGTGTTGCTCGGACGCGGAGGATCAGATACCTCCGCCGCGTATTTCGCGGCAAAGCTGCGTGCCGCGCGTCTCGAGATTTGGACCGACGTACCGGGTCTCTTCAGCGCCAATCCGCGGGCCGTGCCCACGGCGCGATTGCTGCGCGAGCTGCACTACGATGAAGCGCAGGAAATCGCGAGCAACGGGGCCAAGGTGCTGCATCCGCGCTGCATCCTGCCCGTGCGGCAGTACCAGATTCCGTTGCATGTATACGCAACTCAGGCGCCGGGCCTGGAGGGTACCGTGGTGACGGCCAATGTTGCCGACACCGCCGCGCAAGTCAAAGCCATCGCCATCAGAAAGGGAATTACGCTGGTTTCAATGGAAAGTCCCGGCATGTGGCATCAAGTGGGCTTTTTGGCCGACGCTTTCCAGGTGTTCAAGCAGCATGGGTTGTCGGTGGATTTGGTTTCGACATCGGAAACCAATGTGACGGTGTCATTGGATCCGACCGCCAACACCCTGGATGGCGCGGCGCTCGACGGGCTGGCCGCAGCCCTGAGCGAGATCTGCCGGGTGGAAATACTGGGTCCATGCGCTTCGTTGAGTCTGCTGGGCCAAAACATTCGCGGCATCCTGCATGAGCTCGGATCGGCGTTCGAATTGTTTCAGGACCAGAAAATATACCTGGTAACCCAGGCAGCCAATGATTTGAACTTCACCTTCGTCATCGACGAGGCGCAGGGCGATCGTCTGGTACAGCAGCTGCACGAACGGCTCATTCAGAGCATCGGTTCGGACAAGGTCTTGGGTCCCACCTGGGCGCAGCTGTTTGGCGATAAGGATGCAGGCGCTCCGCGCTTGAACTGGTGGGAGCAGCCGCAGAAGCGGCGCGCGCTGCTCGACATTGCGGCGCGCGAGTCGGCGGCCTTTGTCTACGACATGCAAACCTTGGACGCGGCGATCGCGGCGGTCTTGAGCGTCGGGGCGGTCAAGCGCTGGGCGTATGCCATGAAGGCGAATTGGCATCCGGAGATCCTGCGCAGGATCTATGCCGCGGGGCTCACCCTGGAATGCGTCTCGCGGGGCGAACTCGAACATGCCTTCGCGACCGTGCCGGCGCTCGACCCGGAGCGGGTATTGTTCACGCCGAATTTTGCGCCGCGCGCCGAATATGAATTCGGTTTTGCAAAGGGTGTCCGGGTCACCTTGGATAATCTTTATCCGCTGAAGATGTGGCCGGCCGTATTTCGCGGTAAAGAGATATTTCTGCGCATCGATCCCGGTTTTGGGCGCGGCCACCACAGCCACGTGCGCACCGCCGGGGTGCATACAAAATTCGGCATAGCCCTTTCCGAGGCGGATGAACTCGTCGCGCTCACTCGAGCCGCGGGGGTCCGGGTAACCGGATTGCATGCGCATACCGGCAGCGGAATCTTCGATGTGGCGAATTGGACCGAGACCGGCGCGCTGCTTGCCGGCCTTGCCAAGCGCTTCCCCGAGGTCGCCGTCGTGGACTTGGGCGGCGGTATCGGTGTTCCGGATCAGCTGAGTCATAGCGAGATCGACCTGGGCGTGCTGGATCGGGGCGTCGCGGGACTGGCAAGGGATTTTCCGCATATTGAATTTTGGATGGAGCCGGGCCGCTTCCTGGTGGCGAGGGCGGGGGTGCTGGTTGCGCTCGTGACCCAGCTCAAGGGAAAGGGTGATGTGCACTATGTGGGCGTGGCGACCGGCATGAATTCATTGATTCGCCCCGCACTCTATGGGGCGCATCATGACATTCGAAATCTCACGCGCCTCGAGGAGCCGATGAGTCATCGCGTCAATATCGTCGGTCCAATCTGCGAGAGCGCCGATCAGTTGGGCGCGGACCGCTGGCTGCCCGACAGCCGCGAAGGTGACGTGATTCTCATTGCCAACTGCGGCGCCTACGGATACGCGATGTCTTCGAACTATAACCGGCGCCCACCGGCGCGAGAGTTTACTATCGAGTCATGAAGCAAGTCGGCATCATCGGTTGGCGCGGCATGGTCGGTTCGGTGCTCCTCGACAGGATGCGCGAGGAAAAGGACTTCGATCTCATTGCGCCGACGTTCTTCAGCACCTCGCAGGCTGGAACGGCCGGACCGCAATTGGGTTCGGGCTTGACCCAGGTACAGGACGCGAATGACATTGCGGCGCTGGCGCGGCTGCCGATCCTCATCAGCACCCAGGGCGGCGACTATACGCAGTCCGTCCATCCCCGCTTGCGGGCTGCAGGCTGGCAGGGATATTGGATCGACGCGGCGTCGGCGTTGCGCATGGAAAAAAATGCCGTGATCGTGCTCGATCCCGTGAACTTGGCGGTCATGCAGGCCGCGCGCGCGCAGGGCATCAAGGATTTCATCGGCGGCAATTGCACCGTGTCGCTGATGCTGATGGCGGTGGCCGGCCTGATGCGTGCGGGAGCCGTCGAATGGATTACCGCAATGACCTACCAGTCGGCTTCGGGGGCCGGCGCGCAAAACATGCGCGAGATGCTGGAGCAGATGGGAGTGCTGCACGGGTCGGTCTCGGCCCTGTTGAAAAATCCTGCATCGAGCATTCTCGAGATCGACAAAACGGTGAGCGCCGCGTTGGCTGCCGAAGAATTTCCGCGCGCGCACTTCGACGTGCCGCTGGCAGGCAGCCTCATTCCGTGGATCGACAAGGATTTGGGCAACGGCCAAAGCCGCGAGGAATGGAAGGCGGCGGCGGAGGCCAATAAGATCCTGGGTTCGGAATCTCATCCCGTGCCGATTGAGGGGATCTGCGTCCGAGTGAGTGCGATGCGCTGCCATGCTCAAGCACTGACCATCAAGCTGACGCAAGATTTACCGATGCCGGAAATCGAGAAGCTGATTCGCGCCGGCAATCCCTGGGTACGTATCGTGCCCAACAACAAGAGTGACTCAATACGCGAATTATCCCCTGCCGCGGTCAGCGGCAAACTGGACGTCCCGATTGGCCGGCTGCGCAAGCTTTCGATGGGCGGGGAATACCTGGCCGCGTTCACGGTGGGCGATCAGCTGTTGTGGGGCGCTGCCGAACCGCTGCGCCGCACGCTGCGCTTTCTGTTGCCGCACGTTTGAAGCCAGCGCTTTAGGAAGCGCCTTTTCTTAGGGCGCCCACATCACTTGGACCGGCGTACGCCGCTGGCGCAACACGGCTCGCACCGGCATGTCCTCAATCGGGCCTTCAGCGCTTGCCGCGCCATAGGTTCGCCATTTCTCGGCTCCTGTGATGAGCACAACGATTCGGCGGGAATCGAGCAGGGCGCTCAAGTTCAAACTCAATCGAGGATGCGGTGCGATCGGCGACCACATGCCGACGCATCCCGCGACCGCTGCGGGATTCAGAGCGCGCGGCAGATTCGGCGAGCCGGGAATCAGCGACGCAGTGTGACCGTCATCGCCCATTCCGAGCACCGTCGCATCGAACGGGCGGGGTA
>Ga0210402_10006114_pt1 | contig 10686 bp, 12 predicted proteins | sample IncBWC7MmetaG_FD_161055 | JGI IMG/M metagenome (GOLD analysis project Ga0210402, IMG submission 161055) | Forest soil microbial communities from Barre Woods Harvard Forest LTER site, Petersham, Massachusetts, United States - Inc-BW-C-7-M | ecosystem: Environmental > Terrestrial > Soil >... | reverse complement strand
TTGAATACGTGAGCTAGTCATGAGCGAAACAACCTCGTGTATTGCGTTTCATGAGCCATGGAAGCAAGGTCGACCATGAACGCGGCCGACCCAAGATCATCAATCGTGCTGGCCGCCACCTCTGCGCTCGCAGCCTCAATCACGTGCTCAAGCTCGGCGACCGCAAGCTGCCCGTCCGTCTGACCCAGAGGGATCAGGCGAACTCCGGCCGTGACCAAATTCGCGATGTAGCTGTGAAGGAATGCTGGCAATGCCACGCTGAACGGAGCGCCATCGCCTGCAAGACGAACTCCGAGAACAACAGCAACCGCTGGCGAAATCTGTCTTTCGCGAAGTATTTCCGCCAACAGGTCCAAGGTGCGATCCGGCCATACCTTTTTGAATATCGCGAGGCATGCCGCAGCTGGCTGCGATGATTCGAGCGCGAACTCCGATGTCCCACGAAAGGCGGCGGCCAGTTCCGAAACCTCGACTAATCCTTCTTGGTCATTCTTCGTTGCATATAGCCAGGCTTCTTTAAAAAAGATCGCCTCATTCCGTCCGGAGCCATGCCGAAGATCCGATTCCAACCAGTCGACCAGACTTTGCCGATCGCACACGTCAAGTGCTTCGACAGCCCATTCGAGACCATGGGAGTAGCTGTAAAAACCCGCAGGGAACGCGGGCGAAAGCCAGCTTTGCAGCCTAAGAAGCGCCAGCGGCGTAAGAGGACACTGCTCATGATTTATCATGGCTGTGATGATTGTGACCACCGTACGCGCCGCCTTCGGGCTGAAACGGAGCGTCGCTCTTTCTGAGAATTGCGCCGAAGCTGGAAAGCATCTCTTCAATCACATGGTCCGGCCGGATTCGGAGGGCTTCATGTCGAATCTCCGTCGGCAGATGACGATTGCCGAGATGCCATGCAAGGCGCACAAGCTGGCCAGGATCTTTATGCCGCACCTCGACAATCGTCTCCGCGGCCGCCTGAATCATGAACCACCTCCCATCGTCAAGTTGCACACCATCTCCATTGGCCATGGCGATAGCCTTTGGAAGATCGAGAAGAATATTCTCGCCCTGATCCGCAGTCAGCCGAATCCGGCGCCGATGGCGCGTATCGAAATCGAGCGTGATAGTGCCTGTGGCAGTTTCCTCCGGCCAATGCCCGGCCGCACGATGAATTAGAGCGGAGTGTATCGTCATATCAGTACATGAAATATCTCTGAGCCATCGGTAAGACTCTTGCCGGCGCGCATGTGAGAAGGCGTCCATCTGCCCGCACTTCGTAAGTCTCGGGATTGACCTCCATCCGCGGAGTGACGCTATTTAACACCATCGAATGCTTGCCGATCTTGCGGGTGTTCGCGACCGGAAGAAGCTTTTTCGCGAGCCCGAATGTGCTGGCCGCTTCAAGCGCCGCTCGGCTCACGAACGTCACGGAGCTTTCGGTCATCGAGCGTCCATATGCGCCGAACATGGGCCGGTAGTATTCGGGTTGCGGCGTCGGAATGGAGCCGTTGGGATCTCCCATGATCGCCGCCGCGATCGTGCCGCTTTTCAGGACCATGTCAGGCTTTACGCCAAAGAACGCCGGATCCCAGACGCAGAGATCCGCGAGCTTTCCGGCTTCAATCGACCCGACGTAATTCGAAATGCCTTGCGAGATGGCGGGGTTGATGGTGTACTTCGCGACATAGCGCCGTGCCCGGAAATTGTCGTTGTCGCCCTGCTCCTCAGGAAGTCGACCGAATTGTTTTTTCATTTTGTCAGCGGTCTGCCAGGTTCGAATGATTACCTCGCCAATGCGGCCCATCGCCTGACTATCTGAGGAGATGATCGAGATCGCGCCCAGGTCGTGCAAGATATCTTCAGCCGCGATCGTCTCTTTACGGATCCGGCTCTCGGCGAATGCGACGTCTTCAGGAATCCGGCGATCAAGGTGGTGCGTCACCATCACCATGTCGAGCGCCTCTTCGAGTGTGTTGACCGTGTAGGGTCGTGTTGGCGTCGTCGACGACGGAATGACATACGCCTCACCGCAGACTTTGATGATATCGGGAGCATGGCCGCCGCCAGCGCCTTCGGTGTGAAAAGTATGAATGGTTCGGCCCTTAAATGCCGCAATCGTATTTTCGACGAAACCGCTCTCGTTCAACGTGTCCGTATGGATGAGAACCTGCACATCCAGGTTGTCTGCAACTGAAAGGCAGTTATCGATGGCGGCAGGTGTTGTGCCCCAGTCTTCATGAAGCTTCAGTCCACACGCTCCTGCCTCGATCTGTTCAACGAGGGGTGCGGCCGTGCTCGCGTTGCCCTTACCGAAGACCCCGATATTCATTGGAAAGGAATCAGCCGCCTGAAGCATCCGCTGAATATGCCACGGGCCAGGTGTGCAGGTTGTGGCATTCGTACCGGCGGCGGGTCCAGTGCCTCCGCCCATCATCGTGGTTAGACCGGAAAACAGCGCTTCTGCGATCTGCTGCGGGCAGATGAAGTGGACATGCACATCAATGCCGCCTGCCGTGACGATCTTTCCTTCGCCAGCAATCGCTTCCGTCCCAGGTCCGATGACAATATCTACACTCGGCTGAACATCAGGATTTCCGGCCTTGCCAATTGCCGCAATATGGCCATCTTTAATACCGATATCTGCTTTGACGATTCCCCAGTGGTCGAGGATCAGCGCGTTGGTAATGACGGTATCAACCGCTCCTTCCGCTCGGGATCGCTGCGATTGGCCCATGCCGTCGCGCATAACCTTCCCGCCTCCGAACTTCACTTCTTCGCCATAGACCGTGAAGTCCTTTTCCACCTCGATGATCAGGTCGGTATCGGCGAGACGCACCTTGTCGCCGACAGTAGGGCCAAACATTTGCGCGTACGCGGCGCGATTCATTGTGTGGGGCATGCGACTACCTCATTGGTCCCATGACTCGTTGGTTGAAACCGTAAATTAGCCGTGCGCCGGCGTAGGTCACCAACGACACTTCCCGCGACTGACCCGGCTCGAACCGAACAGCCGTGCCCGCCGGAATGTCAAGGCGATAGCCCAGAGCAGCTTCTCGATCAAACGCTAGAGCCGCGTTGGCTTCGGCGAAGTGATAGTGACTGCCGACCTGAATAGGTCTGTCGCCAGTGTTCGCGACTATGAGATTAATGGCGGCTCTACCCTCGTTGAGAACGATCGTGTCAGCGGCTGGGAAAGTTTCACCTGGTATCATCATGCCTATCTCCCTTCACGCTTCAGCGAATCGGATCGTGAAGACTCACCAGTTTTGTGCCGTCGGGGAACGTTGCTTCTACTTGTATTTCCGGAAGCATCTCAGGAATGCCCTCCATCACCTGGTCGCGCCTCAGCACCTTGCAACTGTCCGACATTAATTCAGCGACGGATTTACCGTCACGTGCTCCCTCCATTACGTAATCGGCGATAATCGCGACGCTTTCGGGATAGTTAAGCGTGACGCCTCTTGCGAGGCGTCCTCGCGCTACGAGCGCAGCGAGCGCGACCATAAGCTTGTCTGTTTCCCGTGGTGTGAGATTCATAAAGACTTCTTCCGATCATCGTGGGCGACTAACACGACCACATCTTCGGTACTCGAAAAGGCCCCGGCCCCCGGTCTTGACGAAATTGCTGAAGAACACGCTGCAGCGCCAGCCTTAGTTCGAACGCGGCCTCCGCAGCGAAGCGAACGATCATTACGCCGCTGACCAGGGTGGCGCCGCAGCGGCACTCGATAGAAGGAGCAATATCCCGAATCAATTCCATACGATCATTGAGATCGCCCCCGAAATAGACCAGTGTTGCGATTGCCCTGCAACGCGAGAGCATCGCCTTCTTGTGAAGGTGCGGGTATGTTTGATCAACGCACCGGAAGGTGTCCGCCCAGATCAGCCGTCCGTCTTTCTTTACGCGCCAGCTATCTGTGATCTGCCCGCTCACCATCTGCTCGCCATACGCCGAGCGTCCCAGCACAATCCACTCAACGGCAAGGACCTCAGCTCCAGAACAGACCTCGATCTCTGTGTTCCTGGAGATGCGTGCCGTATTGAAAAGGATTGTCTCCTGCGGCAACCAAGCGAGTTTCGCGGCTTCTGATACTTTCAGCTTTGTTGTAATTCGTGCGGGCTCGTCCAGCGCGCCGTAGACTTTTTCGGCCGCTTGGGAGGTGACCGTAATGGACGCTTTTTCAAGCGCTCTTATCGAGCATTCGAGCCGGTCTCCGCCCGCAACACCGCCTCCGGTATTTATGAGAACGGCTTCTTCCACCGCACCGCCTGTTACTCTCGGAAACATCACGCGAACGGGAGACCTTTGAAAGACGTCTACAATCTGCGTCCCCCGTTCAGAACCCCGGAGCACGACTCGCGCGGCGCCATCCGCTCGCTGCAGATCCCTGTCGGAAAGGTTGTCCAAGGTTCTCGTAATTATCGTCCGGCCATCGAAAAGAATGGGGGCGCCTAGCATGCTTGAGCCGAGCAGTGGCTGTATGGAACCCGTTTCCTGAATCGGATGTCTATCGAGCCAGGCCCGATTGCAAGTCCGGATCATCCCGCCCCCGGCAGAATCAGAACCCCGCCAATCCCTGCGGGCAATTGTAGGGGATCTTCACGCTGGTGACTTCGCTCAGCGATCCATCCGGTTGAGTAGCGTAGCCCACAAGTCTTGAGGCATTCCCGTAGATTTGATACAGAAATGCACCGTCCGGCGTGATCCAGTTGTCGCTTGGGCCGCTGGTGATGTCGCCGCAGAGGCCCCGCGCCGTGCCATCGCCCCGAACTTTCGGGCATGCGGGATCCTTGGCGACACTGATTTCGCCACCGTCGAGGCGAAAGCTGCTGATGTTGCTGTAGCCGAAATTCGTGCCGTAGAGCGAGCGGTCATCCGGCGACACTGCAAGCCAGCACAGTTCTGCGGGTTTGCCGTTGCTCGTATCGATAGGCTCGAGGGGGCCGATCCCGATCCTGCCGTCTTCATCGATGTGACCCATCGCGACTCCATCGCCAACGGCATATCCAATAACGAACGTATCCGGGCGATTGTGCAGGAATGCGATGTAGAAGGGTGAACCCGCTCCGCCGTCGTGGAATGAGGGCTCGCCGAGCGTGCCGTCCGAATTGATGCGGAACACGACAAGGCCGTCGGGATCCGGCGCGTTCGACGCGACTACCTTGTATTTACCGTCAGGTCCCTGCACCCAAAGAATCGGCGAGCCGTCAGGATAGGTGCCTGAGATCGCGATAGGCAGATCGAACGTCGTGCCGACAAGTAGGAATTTGCCATCCGGAGAAAGCACGGCCATGGTGGGCACGCGATTGAGTTTGGTCTCCGTATTCGCGGTGTATCGTTCCATGCGCGGCGTGAGCTTGCCGTCGCTGCTGACCGACATCAACTTGAGATGGTCGGGGCCGAATGAGTGCAACACATAGAGCATCCCCCGCGACGCATCATAGGCGAGTGATTTTGCGGTACCGCTCCTGCCTTCCACGGCGTTGCCAGTCGGCTTAGTGTCCAGCAAAGCGAGCCGGCCTTCTTTTCCCACAGTGAAGCTGGATACTGAATTGTCGCCGCCGTTCGTGGCAAATAGAAACCGCCTGTCCGGCGACAGGATCACGCTGCCCGCTCCTTCAAAGGAATTCGGCGCGCTGTCCTGGCCGCTGATCGGCTTGAAAGTTCCCGAGCCGGCACCGCCCGTTGCAACGCGTTCCACCTCTGTTAGCGTGCCGTTCGCGGACCTGTGATAGTGCACGACAGCGTTCTTGACCTCGTTCGTTTGCATGTAAAGATGCCCGCCACGACCATTCGGCGTGCTCATCTCTTTCGACATACTCATTTCCTTCGGCATGCTATTTCTCCCTTTGTTGGTGTGAGATTTGGATTGATCTTCTCCTGCGAGTCAGCCCGCAGAAACAGAAACGTGATCGCGTTACTTCGCGTCTTTGTCACGCAAGAGTGGATAGAACTGAATCCACGTCATGTCGGTCTTGGCGACGTTTGCGATATGGCAACCGGCACATTCTGCAACGGACGACTCTGCGGCGGCCTTGGCATATGGCAATGGATGATGGCCGAAAGTGAAGAAGCCCCAGCCATTTGTATTAGGGAACCGCTTGCTGTCTTTCACGGTCGCGTCGATCCCGTTGTAGGCGCCGTTGAAGAACCCACGCCCCGAGGGCTCTGTTCGCGAGCCATCAGGGAAAGTCGGACTCAGAACGCGAGTCAGTTCTTTAATGATGACCGTCCCCTCGGGAAAAGAACCCGTCTTCAGGTACGCATCGACGTTTTTCGCCTCGATGTAGACGTTGTGATATTCGGGGAATCCGGCTTTCCCGTTGTTAAGCCCGTTGGGCGTCAAAGGGGCGCCTACGAAAACCCATCTGCGAAATCCAGTTGGTAACGTTAACTTGCCGTCGGGTTGAAACACTGCCGTCGATTGTGGAGTCTGAGCAAGGGCAGGCTGCGAGTTAACGATGATGAACACGCTCGCGACGATTAGTCCCGCCGCGGCGAGGATTACTAACGAATGCTTTTGCATCACAAAATCTCCTTCTGGCACTCTTGTTGGAAAGTCGTTTACATCACGTTGTGTGGCTTACTTTGACTTGAGAGCCGGATAACCCTGGATGTAGACCCAATCCGTTGCCTTAGCCGGGATGTGGCAGCCCAGGCAATCTTTCTTGTAGTCCGTAGCGACCTGCTTGTCGGGCGCCTCGGATTTGAAGAGGGCCCATCCCCAGCCGTCACCCCAAAGAGGATTACCTGGGTAGCGGCCTTTTTCATCCTTGATCATCACGAACCAGACCTTCGTTCCAGAAGCCCAATGCGCATCTCCGGTCGTCATTCGAGCGTGATCGGTCCCGAAGACCTCCTTCACCAATACGGTTCCATCGGCGTACTTTCCCGTCTTGCGGTAATACTCTGCAGTCCCAGGCGAAGCGTACGTGTTGTGCATCTGATCTCCCGCCGTTGGATCGAGTACAACAAATGTTCCGAGCGTCGGGTAATGATCGCGGTAATCTTGCGGCCTACGAATGTTCCCCGTCCGGTCGACCAGATCGAAACCGCCGGGGTTAGCCTTAGTCTGCGACCCGAGTTGCTGGCCGCCAACAAAAATGGTGAACAGGAGAATGATCATTGCAAAACGGATGCTCATATATCTTCCTTCCGGAGCCCCCACCAGGCAGTCTGGCGGAATCTTGTGCTCTCTCCTGCAGCTGTCACTGCATCCGTCGCGCCAACACGCCAACCCTGTGTTTTCTGTGAGAAGCGCCGTCAATTCCCTGCAATCGCGTCGATTAGTTAACGCGTGTCATTATAGTGACCCGGTCCGCACTTCCAGCTGCAATGAATTCAACCAGCTCTGATCGGCACGAAACATGCGAACCAATGCGCGGAGAAACAGGATGGCGATCATCTCACGTGGTTTTTCCGGCAGGCGCGAGGCCGCAAATCCCAACCTGCCGCCCGGGCAGTACGTTACTACCGATTTTCCGGTCTTGTCGGCCGGACCAACAGAACATGTCCCACTCGATCAATGGGAGTTTGTCGTCGATGACGGTGCAAGCGCCTTAAAGCGCTGGGATTGGAAGTCATTTCGCGATCTGCCGGCCGAACGCGTCACTGCCGACATACATTGCGTAACGCGTTGGTCAAAGTTCGGAACCTCGTGGGAAGGTGTCTCACTGGATACTCTGCTCGCGGACGTAAAGACCGATGCTCGATACGCGATGGCGCATTCGTATGGCGGCTATAGCACGAACCTCCCACTGGAGGATCTCAAGAACAATCAGGCATGGGTCGTGTTCCGGTTTGATGGCCACGACCTTGCGCCCGAGCACGGCGGTCCTGCGCGCCTGCTCGTTCCCCATCTTTACTTCTGGAAGAGCGCGAAGTGGGTTCGGGGTATGACGCTGATGCCTCGGGATAAGCCCGGATTCTGGGAAGCCAACGGCTATCACATTTACGGGGATCCATGGCGAGAACAGCGATACTCGGGAGAGTGATGTGGCGCGTCGGAAAGGCCGTCGCTCTTTATGACGAAACGGCTTCAGCGCGGACACTAACACTCGAGGTCCCAGATTGGCCAGGCCATGTCGCGGGTCAACACGTTGATGTCCGTCTGACAGCTCCAGATGGATACTCGGCCGCGAGATCCTATTCGATTGCGTCCGCATCGAACTCTGATAATCGGTTAGAGATCACGGTGGAACGTCTTCCCAACGGCGAGGTCTCGCCATATCTGACGCAAGAACTCAGTGTTGGCGATCGACTTGAATTGCGCGGTCCGATAGGGGGCTGGTTTGTGTGGCGCCCTGAGCAGATAGAACCGATTCAGCTCGTCGCCGGCGGTTCTGGCATTGTCCCTCTAATGGCGATGATTCGTTCACGTGCGTCGAGCGGCAGCGGCGCGCCGTTTCGACTCTTGTACTCAGTGCGTGAGCCTGAGTTGGTTTTGTATCGTGAGGAACTTCGCACCTTGGCGGATCGCGGTATTGTGCGCGTCGCCTACGCCTATACACGAGCTGTTCCCCAGGATTGGCCGCTGCCCCCCGGACGAATCAACGCCGATCTCATTGCGAACGCGACATGGCCCTCAACCATTTCTCCGACATGCTACGTTTGCGGTCCCACATCATTCGTCGAAAATGCTTCCGCGCTTCTCACCGTGTCTGGGCATAGCGCTCAAAGAATCAGAACGGAGCGCTTTGGGCCAACGGGAGATCGACGATGACCTCTGTCACGGGTCCGCACAAGAGATTTAGGATGCCCAGGCTCGCGCCCTCCTTCAAAATTAGGACGGTCCCGGCGGCGTCGCATGCGACTCGCGCGCAGATTCCGCTCTTAGCAAATCCTGCCTCAATAAATAGAAGGATGCGGCCAGCAACACGAGATCCTTCATGAGGAACGCGGTGTCTTCAGTCATAGCGGGAAAGCCGCCGGCAGACGGCTCCCAACCATTGGGGAAAAAGGGAAGAATCGTGAAGGTCGCGATGAAGGAAAAACATGAACCGATGGCCCCAATAATCCCTAGCTGTTTATTCCAGAATCCCAGCAACAACAGCAGCCCAAAGATCCACTCGGCAGCTCCCAGGAACCATGTGGCGCCCCGAATGCCAAAGACGGGGTACATCCAAAAGATCAAAGGCCCGTGCGTTATGAAAGGGATCAGGGCTTGCGTCTCATAGTTGAACCATTTTTGATAACCGAAAAAAGCAAAGATGATCACCATCGACGCGCGCACGAAATGGTAATCGATATCGCTCCTGAGAATACCGAGTTTCATCAGGGTTCTGTTGACGAGATTCATAAGTCGCTCCTGTGAGAGTTGTCTACGGCCTTCTCACGCAAACACCGATAGAGCCTTGAGCGGTGCGTTGGCGTGCGAATTCGATAGCCGAGCACGTTGCTCTACGGTTTCCCGGGAGATCCCGAGTTTCTGCATTTTGGCGATGAGAGTTGTCCGGTTTAGTCCGAGTCTGGAAGCAGCACCACTCTTTCCTCCGACGACCCAATGTGTCTCACGGAGAGCACCAAGGATGTGTACTCTATCTGCATCCGCCAGCGTGCACACCTCGTGGGCAAACAAATCATTCCTCTCGAGTACCTCGATAGGGGCTTGCAGTGCTGGACCTTTTGTGAGGATGACGGAACGTTCAATGAAGTTCTGCAGTTCCCGGATATTACCCGGCCAGCTGTACCTTTCAATTGCGGCCATGACTTCATCCGGGACGAATTCGATGGATTTGCCTTGGCGGTGGGCATAGCTTCGAAGGAAGTGATCTACGAGCCGCGGGATATCACCGATTCGTTCGCGCAGCGGTGGAAGAGTGATAGGAAAGACTTTGAGCCTGTAGTATAGATCCATTCGGAACCGCCGCTCCCGTACCATCTGCTCCAGATTCTGGTTTGTGGCTGCCACTATCCGTACATCGACTCGGGTCGCATGCGAACACCCCAGCCGTTCAACTTCGCGTTCCTGAAGTACGCGCAATAACTTGGGCTGAAGTTCAATCGGCAGTTCTCCAATCTCATCCAGAAAAAGTGTGCCACGATCGGCTGCTTGAAAGCGCCCAAGGCGCTGCGCGACTGCTCCAGTGAAGGCGCCCCGCTCATGTCCGAAGAGCTCACTTTCAAGCAGCGCGGCTGGAATTGCTGCGCAGTTAAGTGCTACAAAACGGTGTTGCCTACGCGGACTGGCTTCATGGATGGCTTGCGCGATCACTTCCTTGCCGGTGCCAGTCTCGCCTTGGATGAGGACGGCGCAGTCTGCAGGCGCCACAACTTGCACGTCTTCAAGTAAGGCGCGGAACGATGGGCTCGATCCAATTAGGGCTGTTCTCTCCATTTTGCCCTCCCTTTCAAGCTCATTGTGCTCCCCGATGGCGGTTTCTCGAAACCCGAAATAGGGGTACAAAAGGCGGACTGGATGGACGGAGTTTGGATTGCGCCTTTTGAGGCACAACTCTAAAGTTCCGGAGGGTCGATATGCTTTCTGCCAAAGAGCCAGGCATCCAACGACCAGGCGCCAGGGCCGATCATCGCTAGGGTTGCGCCGAGGACCCCGAGGATGGCCGGAAAAGCAGCGCTGTTCGGGACCGAAAACGCAATCCACGCCTCCACTATCGCCGTTAGAACTCCGGTCACCGGGGTCCATAAACCTGCCACCAGTAAAACTCCGGCCAGCGCTCCTATACTTTGGGGCA
>Ga0210402_10006112_pt1 | contig 10688 bp, 3 predicted proteins | sample IncBWC7MmetaG_FD_161055 | JGI IMG/M metagenome (GOLD analysis project Ga0210402, IMG submission 161055) | Forest soil microbial communities from Barre Woods Harvard Forest LTER site, Petersham, Massachusetts, United States - Inc-BW-C-7-M | ecosystem: Environmental > Terrestrial > Soil >... | reverse complement strand
GGGACTCAAATACCTGAGCTATGCGGTCGCGTTGCTCATCGCCGGACTGAACCTTTGGCTTCTCATCCAGACCTTCCGCGGCCACTGATCGATCAGGATCTAAAGGGCGTCAAATAGAGAATCGCCTGCAGGCAGCAGCATTAAGACTGCCACCTGCATAGCGACAAGTTGCATCTACTGCATTGTGTCACTCGTGGAGGTCGACGTTGTCATCTTCGCAACCACCATTCGTCCGGCAGTGCTGATGACCGGAAACAATGATGGGTGTTGATGCCGAGACAGCTTTCTTCCAATTGACATCCCCGGAATAGACTGCCGTGATGACGTTGATGCCTTTCGGCAGCGTCACCGCAAGCGTTGCGATCAGTACTCCGGCATTGCCGCCCACAATAACCTGTGGAGCACCAATCGCCTGGGCTGCACTACCGTTCACCGAATCAAAGAACTGAATGGCGCCGGTTGGTGCAGGTGCATTGGTTGCCGCCAAAGCGCTGGTCAATGAAGCCGTAATGCTGGTTTCATCGCCAACGCCCACATGGGTAGCGTTTGGTTGCAATGTGACTGTAGGAACGGCCTGCGCAACATGCACGTTCACCGTTACGCTGCTGCCACCGGCAAAATTGGCGTCACCGCTATAGACCGCGTAGACACCCTGTGCTCCAACGGTATCCCACTCGACTATGCCAGCCGCCTTGCCTCCGGAGAGTTCAAGTTGGCCGCTGATCTGTCCGTTAACTGAATACAGGGTGACAATGCCGATCGGGAGAGCAGTCTTGCCGGCTGTTGCTGGCGTGACGGCAACGGAAAACGGTGTCCGCTCGCCCAGCAAAAATGATGGTTTACCCAGGTTTAAGCTGATGTTCACGGCCTTCGTTCCGTTCGTACCGCTGGTGATGATTTCCTGCGATGAATGCTGATCGCCGACCTGGTAGTTAGCGTCGCCGTTGTAGCTCGCATTCAGGAAATAGTCTCCCGCTGGAGCATTGAAGGGAATGGTTACCGTACCGTTTTTGTCGATTGTGCCAGTGCCGAGAAGAGCGCCCGTGTCCGAGCGAGTGAGAGTCACTGCACCAGTAGGTGGAATCGCCGGATCTCCCTCGAAGTAGACGTAGCCAATCACGCGGCTACCAGCAACCGGCGTAACGATGTTGGCTCGCGTCTCCCAGTAGGCCATGCCCTTGGATATGGTGAATGTCAGCGTCGTACTGCTTGCATCGAAGCTGCTATCACCAGAATAGTCCGCCTTAAAGGTATACGTTCCTGGGCTAAAATCGCATTCCGTTTCAGGACCGCATTGCACATAGATCATTCCAGTCTTATCTACCGGATACGTGCCAAATACCTTTCCCCCTTGTGACAACTTGATGGTGCCGGTAGCGTCATTTGCACCTGATACTCCATTCACCTGGAACTGAAGCCAGAACGAACTACCGAGCAGCGTAGTATCTGTCTCGATGATCCGTTGATGGCCTAAAACGATGAACCTGCTGTAAGCAAAACTCGTTCCGGTTACGGTGCTGTTTTCTGGAGTTACCGTGACGGAGACCGGCTTCGAGGAACTGCCACCGAACGTGCTGTCGCCCGAATAGTCCGCCGTGAGAGAGTAGTGCCCACCAGGAAGGTTAATCGTAGTTGCACTGTAAGCGCCGGAGGCCAGCGTCGCACTCTGCTCCGGTCCCGTTGTGCTCGCAGTAACCAGCACTTCGCCGGAAGGCATGCCGCCGCCGGCTCCTGCAACCTTGCCACTCAACGTAATAGAAGTACCGTGTTTGAACGTCGTTTGAGAAAGCGCCAACGTTGTCGTCGAACGCAGAGTTCTGCGTTGGTCCCACGAATCTACGAGGTTTGCTACATCGACGGAGCCTAGGCCGCTGCCAAGGTCATAACCTGCTGTCGCGGTGTAGCCGTCTGTGAAACTGTTGGGTGGAAAAAGCGGGGCTGGAAGATTTTCGCCGACCGGCACCGGCTGATCTGCCCCTTGGCAATCCTGTCCACCTGCACGGCACGGCACAGCATTAGATCCAATGGTAATGTCATGGAAAACACAGGCGCTCCCTTGCGTTGGATCTGTCTGCTGACTTGAATCGCAGCCGCTCTCGTGCTGAGTTGCAGCCAGTTGATAGAGCTGATAATTTGCCACGCCCTGGAACTGTCCGTGCTTCTGCTCAACCAGAGCCATGATGCTGGCCATCGATGGCGCCGCCGCCGATGTTCCACCGACAATCGCCGCCTGTTCCAACGTGATCGAGCCGTCGCTGTTCTTCGTCCATTGACAGCTTCCCTCGTAGCAGAGGATGTAGCCATCGTGTTCAGCCGCAGCCGCAAGCGAAACGTCAGGAATATCGCGCACTCCGTCCTGCGGTACGCCCGCAGCAGTTTGCCAGGACGGCTTTGTGTACCCCGCAGCGCAATACTCAGTTCCGGAATCGTCAGTCGTGCGGCTCGCGCATGAGCTGGCGCCTCCGCCTCCGGCGTAAGAGTAGAGATAATACGGCGGGAAATTGCAATTCGTGAGACTGGGATCTACAGCCGCTGCGCACGATTCATTCCAGACAGTCTCAGGTATATACCCTTTCGCCGACGAGAGATTGGGGCCGTTGCTGAGCTTCCAGTATGTATTCAGATCTGTGTCGTTAAATTCGGTGCCGCCCACAGCGACGTTGTACGGAGTCGATGCAAGCCCGTTGACTCCAAATCCATACAGAGTAGATTCATTCGATGGAGCATGGCAGCCGCTGGAGCCCGCATCTCCCGAGGAAACAAATACGGTAATACCTTCAGCCGCTGCCTGCTGCCACAGCAGATGGTAGAAGGATATTTGCGAATCCGTCATATTGGCTTCGCACAGGCCGAAGCTCACAGTCATGATCGGCGCGAGAGCTTTGTCGACGATGTAAGACGCTGCAATGTCCACTCCGTCCGTGGTTGAAGTGCTGGCACCGATGACGTAGTCAATCTTCGCTTTTGGCGCGATCGCGCCCGCCCATTCCAGGTCGAGCGATGCTTCCACATTGTCGCCGGGGATAACACCGGGAGCTGTGGTTGCATAGATCACATTGGGATCGTTGAAAGGCAGCCCGGCAATCGTCCGGAACGCCTCAACGTCTGACATGCTGATATCCGATCGACCTACAACTGCGATCGAAACTCCAGTGCCATCAATTCCATGCGCAACAACGCGCTGAGCATCATAGATCTTCGAAAAATCCTCGGGCATGAGATATGTTTCGATCTGGCTTCCCGGATAAGTAAAGGAAGGTGAGGACATGCTTGGCGTGCTGGCATCGGCGACGCGGGCGAGCTTTCCACTCTGATTGCGTGCAACTTTCGCCGGCGAAGTGTGCTGCGGGCTGGAAAGGAAATTATTCATGCTGACCACGCCAGCCACAGCCGGCTCCAGCGCAACTGGAATCGACAGATTTGTAGCGTTCGCATATTTCTTCAAGCCGCTCATGGAGTATTGATGAATCTGCGTCTGAAACGCGTTCTCGACCTGCGCCGCGTTGCCGCTGAACCGGATCCAGTTCTTGCCGCGTGACACTTCCTCCACTGAAAAGCCATTCGTAGTAAGCCAGTTGCTCACTACCTGAAGATCCGCCTCACTGGCGCCAAACTGTGCCGCATATTGCGCAGGAGTGATCCATTTGTGGAAGTTCGGAGAGTTGGGATTGTGCAGATCATCGACATATTTCTTGAGCGCGGCAGCCTGATCGGCGGAAGGACGCAGCGTGAGCAGCATGTCCTTCATTGCCAGTCCCGCATCGACCCTGCCTTGATCGCTGGCGGTCTTCGCCAGTGGATGGACGGTGCCGGCCAGCGTCTTTCTCTGCGTTGGGTCTACTGCCTGCGTAATTTTCGGCTTGATCTGGGCATGGACGAGAGATGCAAAGGCCAGACAAACACCGGCCATACCCGTAACGAGTTTCGTTGCTCCGCAACGGCTTACTTTCATAAACTAACCTCCAGGGGAGTGCGTGGGTAGATAACGTCGGGTCTCATGCGTCTCAGCGGAAACAAGCCTATGCATGGACCGGCGCCTTACAGCGTGAGGAAAATTTTCGAAAGCTTAGCACTCAGGGAAAGAAAAACGCTCGAAATCCTAAGGATAGTTTTGGAACTACCCGAAAGGGTATATGGGTTACGCGTCGAGCAGTCCACGCTGGATGGCGATGACGACAGCCTGCGTGCGATCGTTGGCCTGGAGCTTCAACAGGATCTTCTTTACATGCATCTTGACTGTGTTTTCTGTCACAAAGATCAAAACGGCGATTTCTTTATTGCTCTTGCCTTTGGAAATCAGGCCGAGCACTTCGATCTCGCGTTCGCTGAGTTTCTGCGATGAGATATATTGCGTCAGTTTCTCCGCCGTTTCCGGGGACAGGCAGTTGCCGCCCGCGGCTACGCGCCGCACCTGCTCGGCCAGGCTTGCGCCATCAATTCCCTTGAGCAGATACCCGCGCACACCGAGGCTGATCGCGTTGTAGATTGAAGCATCTCCCTGCGCGGAACTGAGAATGATGATCCGCGCCTGCGGGTCAGCGCCCAACACGGTGCGGACAACGTCGAATCCACTCTGATCAGGCAGACGCAGATCGAGCAGCATCACATCGGGTCGATGCGCCGAATACATCTCTACGGCCTGTTTTCCGTTCGCGGCGAGGCCAACGATCTTCATGTTGTGCCGTTCTAGCACGCCGGCAAGCCCTTCGCGAACCATCGGATGATCGTCCACAATTAATACCTGGATTGAGGCCGTCTCAGCTTGTACTTGTGTCATCACCCATCCTGAATCTCTTTCTTCCGTTGCGCCGCCAGAAGGAGTTGTGTGTCTTTACGCGCAGTATAACGTTTGTTCCCTGCCCCGGGTCGCTCTCGATTGAAAGAGCTGCGTCAATGCGCTGCGCATGCGCCTGCATTCCTCGCAATCCGAAATGGCCCGCCCGACCATGCTTCAGCAGCTCCTCAGTCATTCCCTGCCCATCGTCGGAAATCTCCACTTCGAGCGCGTCCGGCAAAAAACGCACTTCTACTGTTACATATTCGGCGTTCGCATGACGAAACGCATTAGCAAGCGCTTCGCGGCAGATGCGGTAGACCTCATCACGAATCAGCGGATGTACCTGTCTCGGCTCGCCTTTGCTTACCAGGTCAAAGATCGGCGACGGACCTGATCGAAACTCAGCCTCGGCATGCCGTAGCACTTCGACCAGACTGTATTGCGTAACCGCCGTTGAATGCAGATTCGACACCATGTTGCGGCTGCGCGCGATGGTCTCGCGCATGCGTTCGGCCAGCGACGTCAGCGATTGCTGCGACGTTTCGGGGTGATCTGAAATTTGAAATCCGAGGAGTTCCACCTGTAGCGTCGCCCCAATCAGATCCTGAATCACTGTGTCGTGAATCTGATGTGCAATCCTCTCGCGCTCAGCAACGCGTTCCTGAAAACGCATGCTCAATCGTTCGGCTCTCCGCCGCGTAAACCGTCGAGTGATCTCCACAATGATTCCGACTGCAAGGCACACTACCAATATCAGAAACCACTTTGTTTGCCAGAAGAAGGGCTTGAGGACGATCTGTGCCTGGGCTGGAAGTTGACTTGAACCACCCCCACGATTTCTTGCAACAACCTCGAACCGATAGGTGCGCGGCCGTAGCCCTGTATATGAGACCTCGCGCGAAGTACCGGCATCCACCCAGTCGCGATCCCATCCTGTAAGTCGATAGCGAAAACGTGTCTGTTCCGGAGCAATCGCCGCTGGAGATGTGAAGGTGAAGGTGATGCGATGTCTGCCCGGAGCGACCGTCAGATCATTGGCGAGATGGTGCTGATCGTCAACGACGATGCCGTCGATGACAGCCTGCGCAGGTTGCGCAGCCAGCAGATGCGGATCAACAACGGCCGGCCCCTTGATCGTTGCAAACCAGAGACGCCCATCGTGGGCGCGAATGGCCGTTACCTCGTTCAGCGGCAAAACATAGCGGCTCTTAAGCCCGTCCGCTTCGGTAAAGACTTCGGGGTCCACTCGACCGACAAGGCGTTCAGCGTATGCCGTCCACTGCTCACGCGCTATGCGGGCAATCGCGCGCGCGGTTACGATCCACAGATTGCCTGCCTCGTCGTCCAGAATATCGAGCACCATATTGCCGGGCAGCCCTTCATTCTGAGTAAGCATCCGCCCGGAACCGCTGCCGCCATAACGCACAAGCAATCCATTGAGTGTACCGACTGCTACGCCATTCGCAGGCCAGGCAACGCAGATCGCTGGCGCGGACGTTGCGAGAACGTGCTCAAAACGATCGCCATTCCAGCGCTGCACTCCCGCTGCATCTCCCACCCACGGCATTCCCCTGGCATCGACTCCAAGCGACCACAATTGCTTTCCAGTAAGGCCAGCATCGGTCCCCAGGTGAGCAGCCTTTCCGTTTCTTAATCTGAAAAGGCCTTGATTCTCGATACGAAACCAAACGCTTCCATCACCGGCAACTACAGGCGTAGTTACATATCCATGCGGAATCGATGGCATCTTCGTGAACTTGTTTCCGTGCCACTCAAAGATTCCGTAGTCTGCAATCGCAATTGCTGGCGCAGTTCCATGTTCGAAGAAGCCGCGCACCTGCCCCGGAGACAAGCCCTGGGCCTTGCCGAACCTTTGCCAATGCCCGGATTTCCATTGCACGACACCTCCTTCCAGTGTCCCCGCCCAGACAGAACCATCCTTCTGCTCGAAGATGGATTCCGTCTGGCTTCGTCCTCCCGCCTGCTTGTCCACCGCAGAATAGCTGGTGAAAATACCATGATGCAGACGCTGCAAGCCGGCAATCGTTCCCAGCCAAAAATCACCATCGCGATCCTCAAGAATCGTGCGAACGTCGTTACTTGCGAGACCGTCCGCATCCGTTAGCACCTCCTTCTCGTCGCCCGTCTTTCGACTCAAGCCGTGAAGACCGCCGCTTGCCAGCCACAGGCGGCGATGGCTATCCACTATGACGCTGATAAAGTTGCCCAGCCCCGGGTCTTTGACATCTTGAAAAACATTTCCATCAAAGTGAAACAAATGATGCCCATCGCCCGCCCACACTTCTCCAAAGCGGTCTGCATAAATCAACCGGCAGTCCGGTATACCATACTTTGCAATGAGCGATCCTCCTCGCATGCGGAAGATATTGTCGCGGTCCGTCATCCACAGAGTTCCATCGCGGCTTTCGGCTATATCGCTAAGACGGTGGACACCTTCAGGCAGCGCTGCCGGCTCGAGTTTGTCGGCATGGGTATGCTGCAAGCCGCCATCGAAATAAAGCCACAGCTCACCATCATTCGAGCGCGCCAGCGTCTCGATGCGATAGTGTGCTCGCTGCCCAAATAGAATCGGGACAAAGCGCTGATGTTCGTAGTGAAAGAGACTGGACGCAGTCACGATCCAAAGCCCGTCGCCGCCGTCTTTGACCAGAGCGCCGATGAAGCCTTGCAACTCAGGTGGGCCATCCTGGCTGAACCCGCGAAAATGAAGGCCGTCGAAGCGGACCAGACCGTTCATTGTGCCTACCCAGAGGAAGCCGTCGCGCGTCTGCGCCAGAGAGGTAACGAAATTCTGCGGTAGACCTTGCTCGGTCGTCCAGGTCGTCAGCACTTCGTCGCGAAGCGGGGTCGAGCTCTCAACTGCACAGATTTGAAGTGTGCTGGAGGCGATCCCAAACGTCAGGAGAGTTTTGTATACCGATGTTTTCTTAAAGTGCAAAATTTGGTCGTAAAGAGATGCTTAACTCCATGATAAATGCCGCAAAGTGTCCTAAAAAACATACAAAAACAACTCGTTTTTTTGATAGGCGAAATGCACTTTCAACTGGCGCGACAATGCGTAGAACAAGTGTCACATCCAGAACTATCGATCAAGGCACGTCGCGTACAAATTTTCTTGACAGATCTTCTGTATCCCAAATAGAGTTCCGCACGCGGTTGTAAATCGTTTTACTGAAAAGCTGAGTGACGGTCAAAACCGCGTCGCATGTCCCACTTGTACCAATGGAACAGCGAACTTACTTGGGAGGGAATAAATGGAATGGAGAAATGACGCAAAGCACAGATTGCTTCTTTTACCTCTGTTTCTGGTACTTGTTTCCGTGGGCGCGTTCGCGCAGCAAAACTCGGAAATCAGTGGCACAGTCACAGACAATAACGGGGCAGTAGTTCCAAACGCACACTTAACGTTAACCTCAATCAGTACGGGCGTTGAACTCAACACGGATACCAACTCCAACGGAGTCTATATTTTCCCAGGACTCAACGTTGGCACTTATGACCTTTCAGCTACAGCCAGCGGCTTCGGAACATACCTGCAAAAGGGTCTGGTCGTAAACGTTTCTCAAACCCTGCGCGCTGATGTCACTCTCACCGTAGGCAGCATCCAACAGACAGTCACAGTCACCGCGAATGCACTGCAAGTGCAGGCCGACTCGAATGTGGTGAGCACTCTGATCAATTCTGAACAGATCAGCGAGATCGCGACTGAAAATCGTAACTTTGCGGCTCTCGCAGCTCTTGGCCTGGGTGTCAGCTCGGCTTTGCCCAGCAACAACACGCCGACCTCGGTTGCTTCAAACTTTACGATCAGTGTCAATGGTCTACGCCAAAGTCACAATATCTGGTTAATCGATGGTGGCGAAGCGGATGACCGCGGCGGCGCCGGCGGCATGGACATCATGCCTTCTCAGAACTCCATCTCTCAATTTGAAACGCTCGCCAGCAACTATCCACCGGACTATGGCATTTCCTCTGGTGCGACCATCACGCTCGCCCTCAAGAGCGGAACGCGGAACTTCCACGGTCAACTCTGGGAATTCAATCGTAATACTGCTTACGACGCCAATAACTACTTCAACAAGCAGAACAACCCTGTCACGCCCAGGACGAAGCTGAATTACAACATTTACGGCTTCAATATCGGCGGTCCGTTGTTTATCCCGAAGGTCTATAACGAAAGCAAGTCAAAAACCTTCTTCTTCTGGAACGAAGAATGGCGCAAACTGATTCAGGGCAGCAGCCCCAATTCGCAGAACACGCTTCCTACGCAGGATTTTGCAACTTCCGGGCAGGATCTCCATTATGTTTACCCTATTTTTGCCGATCCTGTTAAGAATCCGCTCAAAGTTCCCAACGTTACAGATCCAGCGTTCAACGCAAAGCTGGTTACTTTGGGATTAACTCCTGGCGGCGCATTTCCTAACAACACGATTCCGGCCGCATTGTTCGATCCGAACGCCCTGCTCTATCTGGGCACAGGCCTGATTCCCAAACCTACTTCGGCCAACGGGCAGGCCGTAACTTCAGCGAACCAGCCGATCGATGTGCGGGATGACATCATCCGAATCGACCACAACATCAACGACAAGTGGCACCTGCTCGGGCACTACATGCACGATGCTGTAACGCAGGCCTATGCATCGCCCATGCTCGGTTGGTCTGGCTCGAGCTATAACACGGTTACAAGTACGCTCTCCAACCCCTCCTACAGCGCGACGATCAAGCTGGCCGGAACCATCACCCCGAACCTCCTGCTTGAAGCGAGCTTCAACTACGACGGCAATATCATCGACATCGTGAACAGTCCCAATTCGCTGACTCCCAGCGGCTGGTCAGTGGACAAGTATTTCACTAACAGATTCAACAACACCCCGAACATGCACTGGGGCTACCCTTACGGCACATCAGAAAGCCCCGGATCGGCACCCTGGCACAACGCGGCACAAGACTATATGCCAAAGGTGGATGTCTCTTATACGGTGGGTCGGCACTCGATGAAGTACGGCTTTAGCTACAACCGTTACACCAAGAATCAGCAACTCTTCGGCGAGCCTGGCGGCAACTTCAGCTTCGGGACGCTGAGCAACGATTCCATGATGGATATGCTGATGGGTCTTTCGAGCAATTACGACCAGCATCAGGATCTTCCCATCCGCCATTACGTGAACCAGACCCCCTCGATTTACGTAAACGACAACTGGCGCACGACGCCGAATTTCAGCCTGCAGCTTGGATTCCGATACGATGCGCTGCCGCACGCATGGGAACGCCAGAACTACATCGCGAACTTCGACCCGACGCAGTACTTGCCAAGCCTGAGTCCTACGTGGAAGAGTGATGGTTCTCTAGACCCCAATGGCCCCGGCTTCCAGACCGTCAACGGCACACCGTTTTATCTGAACGGCATGTACTTCGCTGGGCAGAACGGCTACCCTCCTGGCCTGGTGAACAATTATTACGGGACTTTCCAACCTCGCGTTGGCTTCTCCTGGGATGTCATGGGAACAGGCAAGACGGTTCTGCGTGGCGGTTTTGGATCGTTCTACGAGCGCATGCAAGGGAACGATATCTATAACACCGCAACAAACCCCCCGTTTGCCAACGATCCATCGGCGAGCAGCGTCTATCTCTCTAACCCGCATACTTCTTGGGTGACGGGACAAACAGCTACTACTCCCAACTTCGCGCAGGGCCTTACTACACTGGCTCGTTTTTATCCCGCTCCCGCTGTTACGCAGTTCAGCCTAGGCGTGCAGCGCGAAATCGCTCCATCTGTCATCTGGGTTGTGCAGTACGTTGGTAACCTGGCCTGGCATCAGAACGTCGACCGGCAGATCAACAACTATTCGCTCAACACTCCTTTGATTTTGCCGTATTACCCTGCTAACCC
>Ga0210402_10006111_pt1 | contig 10690 bp, 9 predicted proteins | sample IncBWC7MmetaG_FD_161055 | JGI IMG/M metagenome (GOLD analysis project Ga0210402, IMG submission 161055) | Forest soil microbial communities from Barre Woods Harvard Forest LTER site, Petersham, Massachusetts, United States - Inc-BW-C-7-M | ecosystem: Environmental > Terrestrial > Soil >... | reverse complement strand
GCGTGGTCGATCGCGAGCGTCGCGCCGGCGGCTTCGCGCACCGGCGGCGACAGCGGCGGATGCTTGCCGATCTGGGTGCGCTCGACGTAGGTGATCGCCGCCGCCGCGGCCGTCAGCTCGACGCGCGAGAAGGCGCCGAAGGCCGCGGTCGTGGCGACGCCGAAGAACGCGGCAAGCCGCCGCTCGGCAGTCGCGCCGTCGAACACGTCGCGGGCGAGCGGCGTCACCGCCGGCAGCGCGCGCAGCTGCGGCGCGAACTCGGCGTCGGCATAAAGCGCGTCGGAGACGATGATTTCGCCCGGCTCGATGCGGGCGATCTCGGCCGCAAGACCGGCACGGTCGCTTTCCGCCACGCGAAACTCGCCCGTGGAGATGTCGATCCAGGCGAGCGCGAAGCGGTCTTCCGTCGAGGAGGCGCGGGCGCGCGCGAGCGTGAGCAGGTAGTTGTTGCGCCGGGCATCGAGCAGCGAATCCTCGGTCAGCGTGCCGGGAGTGACCAGCCGCACCACGTCGCGGCGCACGACGCTCTTGTTGCCGCGCTTTCTCGCCTCGGCGGGATCTTCAAGCTGCTCGCAGACGGCGACACGATGGCCGCACGCGATCAGCCGGTGCAGGTATTCGTCGGCGCGCTCGACCGGAACGCCGCACATCGGAATGTCGCGGCCGAGATGTTTGCCGCGCTTGGTGAGCACGATGCCAAGCGCGCGCGCGGCGACTTCGGCGTCATCGAAGAACAATTCGTAGAAATCACCCATCCGGTAGAACAGGAGACAATCCGGATTGGCCGCCTTGATCTCGATGTATTGCTCCATCATCGGGGTGACCGGCTGTCCCGCCGCGTTTGGAGCTTCGCTGCGCCCTGCGGAATCGCTCTTCAGCATCGTTGAGCCGGTTCCCTCCGACAGGATCCTGCAAGTTCAACAGTCTCCTTGCTGGCGTTTGTATCAGAGCGCGAGGGTCACCGGTGAAGGGTAAGTGCGTGCCGCAAACGCGGTTTTGCACCGTGGGCAGCGCGGCTGCTGCACATTCGTGAAGGCCGTCGGGCCACGCTTCGCTTCTGCATTTCCCGTGCGCGGTGCGAGGAGCTGCTCGCGAAAAAGGCAACGGCCGCGCAGGGCGCGGCCGTTGCTTGGAAAATTCCGCTGCGAGGTTACCGCACAGCCCCGTTCTCGGGCGCTGCGTGTCTCCGCGGCGCCGACCCGTAAAGGTACCGGTCGGTGGGCGCCATATTGTAGTACCCGTTGAACTGCGCGTACGGAGCTGGAGTGACGCTCTGGACGGCAGGGCTCTGGTACGGGCCTGAGCCGAAGCCGAAGCCCTCGGCGGACGGAGCCTGGGCGGACGCCAAGGCAGTGGACGCGAACAGGACTGCCGCCACGGCAGCGGGGATGATCTTGCCAGACATTGTGACCTCCAAGTCTGCTTTGCTTGCGGCACGCATATAGGCGTGATCGGCGCCGTCACCCCGCCAAATGCTGCAATGCACCTATGTCGCAAGATCCGATAAAATCTGACAATTTGTCGCAATTCTGACAAGTGGATATTGCGTTGCACGCATCCGGCGGGCGCGGCGCCCTTACCGCGCGGCTGCGGAGTTTGACGGCGGCTTCTTCTCACAGGCCGAGATAGGATTCGGCCACCGCCTTGTCCCGCGCGAGCGACTGCGCGCTGCCTTCGCCGACGATGCGGCCGCGCGACAGCAGGTAGGCACGGTTCGCCATTTTCAGCGCCCGCCGTGCGTTCTGTTCGACCATCAGGATCGCCGTCTCGCTTTCGTGCGCGACGCGTGCGAGCGCGCCGAACAGTTCCGCGGCGAGCAGCGGCGCCAAGCCGAGCGAGGGTTCATCGAGCAGCAGTAGTGACGGCCGCGTCATCAACGCGCGGCCGACGGCGACCATCTGCTGCTCGCCGCCGCTCATGGTCCGCACCGCCTGCCGGCGGCGCTCGGCGAGCCGGGGAAAAAGCTCGAACACATGCGCCATCCTGGCTGGCGCCGCCGCGCGGGCATCGCGCGTGAACGCCCCCAGCGACAGGTTTTCCACAACCGAAAGCGGACCGAACAAATGACGGGCCTCGGTGACGGTGGCGATACCCTGTTCAACGATGCGGTGCGGAGGCAGGCCGACGAGCTCGTTGCCGCGGTAGCGAATCGAACCGCCCGAGGGCCGCAGCAGGCCGGCGACGGCGTTGAGGAGCGTGGTCTTGCCGGCGCCGTTCGCGCCCAGGATCGCCACGACCTCGCCGGCGCGAACGCGGATCGCCACGTCGTTGAGCGCGCGATGGCGGCCGTAGGAATGGTCGAGGCCGTCGATCTCAAGCATCGTCGTCGCCCAGATAAGCGCGCACGACCTCGGGCTCGCGCAGCACTGCCTCGGGCGGTCCCTCGGCGATCTTTGCTCCCGCGTTCATGACGATGACGTGATGACAGAGCGCGCGCACCGCCGTCATCACGTGCTCGACGAGGATCACGGCGATACCCTGGGCGGCGAGACTCCAGACCACGGACATGCCGCCCTCCAGCTCGCTCGGGGTGAGACCCGACAGCCACTCATCGAGCAGCATGACGCGCGGCCGCGTGGCGAGCGCGCGCGCCAATTCGACGCGCTTCTGCTCGATGTAAGTGAGCTGATCGAACCGCCGGTCGGCCTTCGTCAGCAGATTGAGCTCGCCGAGCATGCCGGCCGTCTCGTAACCCGCATCCTTAAAGGACACCCGCTTGCCGGCCCCGTACAGCACGCCGGCCATGACGGTGCCGATCGCCGGCATGTTCGGCGGGGCGCGCACGAGCTGGAAGGTGCGGTTGATGCACTTGCGCACGCGTAGGTGATTGGGCAGGCGCGTCACGTCCTCGCCGGCCATGCGGATGCGGCCGGCATCCGGGCGGATCGTTCCGGCGATGAGATTGAGTAGCGTTGTCTTGCCCGAGCCGTTGGGACCGATCAGCCCCAGTATCTCGCCCGGCGAGACCGTGAGCGACATGTCATTGACGGCGACCAATCCGCCGAACGCCTTGGTCAACCTTTCGACCTCGAGCAGCGCGGCCATGTTCAGCGCTTCTCGGGCAGACGCGGCATGATCTTGACCCAGCGGTCCTCGATCGCGCCGGCCAGTCCGCGCGGCAATAGGATCGGCCGCGACAGCCACCCCCAGGCGTCGAGCAGCGGCCCGGTCAGTCCGCGCGGCAGGTCGAGCGGCTTTCCCAGCGCCGCCCAGCCCTCCTCGATGAGGCCGGTCAGGCCGCGCGGCAGAAAATAGACGATCACCATGAACACCAGGCCGAGCAGCACGCTGTACCAGAACGGAAACTCGGTCTGCAGTTCTTCCGACAGGACGAGCAGCGGGATGACGCCGAGCACCGGTCCCCACAACCGCTGCAGCCCGCCCAGAATGGCCATGATGACCACCTGGAACGAGACCAGCGGATTGAAGGCGAAGTTCGGATTGATGAAGCCGAAGCGCGGCGCCATCAGCGCGCCGGTCAATGTCATGAACATTGCCGAGACAATGAAGATCGTCACCTTCGAGAACGGCACGTTGATGCCGACCTGGCGCGCGACCGTCTCGTCCTCGCCGATCACCATGAGGGCGAGACCGAACCGGCTGCGCCGCAATTGCCAGCCGACGAAAAAGACCAGCACCGCAAGGCCGAGCAGATGCTCGTAGATCATCGTGGTGTCGAACGGAACGTAGACGTAGCGGCCCATCGTGTGCGTCTGGTTGATCTCCCACCACACCATCAGCTCGCGGATCATCTCGGAAAGGCCGAAGCTGAAGATAACGAAGAACATGCCGGAGATGCGCAGCGTCAGCACGCCCACGACCAACGCCAGCACGGCGCCGACCGCGATCGCCACGGCGAAGGTGGCGTAGAGCGGCAGCACATTGATCAACATCGCCACCGTGTACATGCCGACGCCGAAGAAGGCCGAGGTCGCAAGCGACACGAGCCGGGTCGTGCCAGAGAACAGCGCCCACGCGATGGTCAGGACCAGATAGGCCATGACGTTGACGAGGAGCGACAGCCCGTAGTCGGAGAGAACAAACGGCAGCATCGCGAGCACGATGACGAGGGCGGCGAGCGTGCCGATGGCGACCGCAGCGCGGATCCGGCGAATGCGGGCGTTCTCGGCTGTCTCCGCCATCAGGGCGTTCCGAACAGGCCGCGCGGCCTGATCACCAGCACGGCCAGGAACAGCGCGTAGGCGACCGCCAGCGTCAGACCGGAATCGACGAAGTAGGAGCAGAGCGCTTCGGCGATGCCGAGCAAGAAGCCCGCCAGCAGGCTGCCGCCCATGTTGCCGACGCCGCCCATGATCACCACCACCAGCGCCTTCATCGTGAATTCGATGCCGATCGAAGGATTGAAGGTGAGAAAGGTGCTCACCAGCGTCCCGGCCGCGGCGACGAGCGCGCCGCCGCCGGCGAAGGCGAGGGCGGAAAGGCCGCGAACGTCGATGCCGACAAGCTCGGCGCCCGTTGGATCGATCGCCAGCGCCCGCAGCGCGGTGCCGAATCGGGTGTAGTTGAGCGCAAGCCAGATCGCGCCGCCGAACACGCACGCCACCGCGAAGGCGAGCACGCGGTTGGCGGCGAAAGTGAAGCCGAAAAGGTGCAGCGGTTCGCCGAGGTAGTCGTAAAACCGGTTGTTGGCGCTGAAGGCGAGCGTCGCCGCGCCGCGCAGCACGAACAGCAAGCCGAAGGTGGCCAGAATGGTTTCGCCTTCGAGCTGGTCGCGTGTGCGCGCGCGACGAACCAGCGGCGTCATCAGCAGGCGATAGACGAGCCAGTTGGCGCCGAAGGTCACGGGCACCGTCAGGATCATTCCCAGGATCGGATTGATGCTGAACAGCGTGAACATCCAGAACGCGGCGAACGCGGCGCCCATCAGAAACTCGCCGTAGGCGAGGTTCACGATGCGCGCCATGCCGTATTGCAGGTTAAAGCCGATGGCGACGAGGGCGTAGAGCCCGCCCAGGATCACGCCGCCCAGGATGACTTCGATCGCCGACATGTCAGGGAAGGCCGTTAGCTAAAAGAGCCGGTCCGGACAAGCCGGGCCGGCCGTTCGCCGCCATGAACCGCTCCCGCGCAGCCGCGGGAGCGCCGCTCGGGCGGCAGCGCGCAACAACCGGCGTTCACCACGCCGGCTTGGGGAATATGACAGGCTTCGCTCCGGGCATGGCGCTCGGCGCAACACCGACGAACTGCCCGTCCTGCCACTGGCCCGCGCCCCATTGATTTTCGCGGATGTGGGTCTTGAGGTCGATCGGCCCGACGACGGTATTCCACGGCCCGCCATTGGCGATGGTCTCGAGCACCTTCTTGCGATCAAGCGTGCCGGCCTTTTCGATCGCCTGCTCGAGAACCTGCAGGCTCGCATAGGTGACCGGGCTCGCCCATCCGTCGGGCGCGTGGCCGGTGACCGCCTGCTGCCGCTTATAATAGTCCTGGGCGCCCGGCAGGCCGGGATCCCACCCGCCGATGCCGAGCACGCCCTGCACCTTGTCCTTGAAGTTGGCGCCGTACTCGGCGAAGGCGGTGCCGACCGCGGTATAGTAGATCTTCGGATTATATCCCTGCGTGATCGCAGTGCCGGTCAGCATGAAGGTGTCGGGCGGGTAGCTGCCGGCAACGAAGGTGTCGGCGCCCGAGGCTTTCGCTTCCTTGATCTCGTTGGTGAGATCGGCGGCGCCGAGCGGATAGCTCTTCTGCAGCACGATGTCGTAGCCTGAGGCCTTCAGGCCGGCGCCGAAACCGGCGGCGAACTCCGCGCCGAACTGGTCGCCGACGCTGAGCAATACCACCTTGTTGTTGAGCTGGCCCGCGCTCTTGTACTTGTTGAGAATCTCGATCAGCGCGCCGCCGAAGTGCGGCGGCTGATTGAGGAAGAAGAACAGCGTCGGAAATTGCTTGACCAGCTTCTCCTCGTCATTGGAGTTGGCGGTCACCGCGAGGTGCGGATAGCCGTACTTGGCGAAGATCGGCGCGGTCGCAAGGTTGAATCCGGTGCTCCAGGGCGGCAGCACGAAGTCGACCTTGTCCTGGCTCATCAGCTTTTCCTCGAGCCGCAACAAGTTCTCGGCGCTGCTGGTGTCGTCGTACTTGGCGGCGACCTCGACCGGAATCCGCTTGCCGAATTCCTTGACCATGATGCCGCCCTTGTCGTTCACGTCCTTCACCCAGAGATCGTACCCGGGCAGCGTGGTCACCGCGGCGCCTTGGGCGTTCACGCCCGAGAGCGAGATCGCATAGCCGATACGGATGCTTTTAGGCGCCTCGGCCGCGCCGGCCGACCAGGCGGCGACGGTCGCGAGCGCGGCAAGCACCGCGACCGAAACGGTGCGGAGCAGTTGCGTATGCATAGGTTCTCTCCCTGAAGCGATGGCCTTCGGTGCCATCGCGTTGCCAACGCGTCGTCCACTCCGGCCGAAAGTTGTGCCCCGGAGCGCCCGCCGGCCGAAGGCCATCCGCTCCCCTCCGGGAGGGCACCTTCATTTCATCGTCCAGCACACGGGCCGATCGCCGGACGCATTCGCCGTCCCTCGACGGCTCGAAGCATGACCCGGAAAGTGCAAACCGGTCTTGCAGAAGCTCACGCTCTAGTTAATGAGGCGGGACGCACTCGATCCGCGCGGAAGCGTCCGCGCCTCAGAACGGGTAAGGGTTCGGCTTCTCCTTGATGGTCATCCATTGCCATTGGGTGAACTCCTCCCAATTGGCGGGACCGCCGATCCTCGTGCCGTTGCCGGAAGCCCCGCTTCCGCCGAAGGGAACGTGCGGTTCGTCGGCGACGGTCTAGTCGTTGATGTGCAACAGCCCGGTGTTGAGGCGATTGCCGATCGCGATCGCGCGGCCGACGTCCTGCGAGAACACCCCGGCCGAGAGGCCATACTCGCTGCGGTTGGCAAGCTCCACCGCCTCATCGTCCGTCGCGAACGAGGTGATCGCCGCGACCGGCCCGAACACCTCCTCGTCGAAGGCGCGCATGCCTGGTTTCACGCCGGTGAGCACGGTCGGCCGGTAAAACGGCCCATCGAATGTGCCGCCGGCTTCAAGCTTGGCTCCCGCCGCCACGGTCTCCTTCACGATGCCGTGGATGCGCTCGACCTGCCCGCGGCTGATCACCGGTCCGAGCGCCACCTGTCCCAGCGGATCGCCGACCGGAAGATGCTTCGCCTTGGCGACGAGCTTCTCCGTCAAGGGCGCCGCGATCTGATGATTGGCGAGCACGCGACCGGTGGTCATGCAGATCTGGCCCTGGTGGAACCAGGCACCGAAGGCGATCGCCGAGGCGGCCGCGTCGAGATCGGCGTCCTCCAATACCACCACGGCGTTCTTGCCGCCGAGCTCAAGCTGCACTTTCTTGAGATGTTTGCCGGCCAGCTCGCCGATGCGGCGGCCGACATTGCTCGAACCGGTGAACGACACCATGGCAATGTCGGGATCGGTGCAGATCGCTTCGCCGGCTTCGGCGCCGCCAGGCAGCACTTGCAGCACGCCCTTCGGCAATTCGGCTTCCTCGAAGATGCGGGCGATGATGAAGCCGCCGGTCAGTGCCGTGCGCGGATCGGGCTTGAGCACGACCGCGTTGCCGGCGGCGAGCGCCGGCGCGACCGCGCGGGTCGACAGGATCAGCGGGAAATTGAACGGCGAAATGACACCGATGACGCCGCGCGGCATGCGCCGCGCGATGCTGATGCGGCCCGGGTCCGACGGCAGTACCAGCCCTTGCGGCTCGGTGCACATGGCGGCGGAGCGGTAGAGAATCTCGGTCACCATGTGGATTTCGAATCCGGCCTTGGCGGGAATGCCGCCGGTCTCCCGCGCGATCCACGGGATCAGCTCTTCCTGATTGTCTTCCAGAACGCGAGCGGCCTTGCGCAGGATGGCGGCACGCTTTTCGTAAGGCGTCGCCGCCCATCCGGGCTGGGCGGCGCGCGCCTCTGCGGCGGCGCGGCGCACATCGGTCGCCGTGGCATTGCCGACCCGCGTGAGCGTCGCGCCGGTCGCCGGTTCGATCACGTCGAGCGATCCGCCCGCGGCGTTATGCCACTCGGCACCAAACAGGCGTCCGCGCCAAGTCCCTTCGATCATGAATTTCGGTGCCGGAGCGTTCATGCTGCAGTCCCTCCCTGCGATCTGCCGGTTCGGCAAAAAATCTCGTAGACGCGAGAAACCAACAAAGGTTCAGCGGGCACCGAGACCACGAAATCGTATCGAATCCGTTCTCGCGTAACAATAGTAAGCCGTTTTGCTCGCCGGAAATCCGTGCCAGTGCTGGGCCGCGCGCTCTCGCGCCGCTCCCGGAAAAATCCCGGATTCCTTCTCATGCCTCGCCTTCGTTCTGCTTCGCCTTGTCTTCCGGTACGATCAATCTCCGCCGCACCGGGAACAGGCTGATGTCGAAGGTGTGCGAGATCACGCCCCAGACGCCGGACGGAGCAAACAGCATGAGCAGAATGGCGAGCGCGCCGAGGATGATCAGATACCAGGAGCCGAGCGCGGCGAGATAATATTGCAGCAGATAGAAGATCAGCACGCCGATGATCGGGCCTTCCATCGAGCCGATGCCGCCGATGACCACGATGAAGATGACATAGGCCGTCCAATCGATGAGCGAGAACGCCGCGTCCGGCGAGATCCTGGCCTTCTGCAGGAAGATGAGCGCGCCGGCCATGCCGGTCGCCATGGCGGTCACCACGTAGATCAGGAGCTTGGTGCGGAAAACGTCGACGCCGGCGCTTTCGGCCGCGGCCTCGGCGTCGCCGATGGCGGAAAGCGCAAGCCCGTAGCGCGAGCGCAGCAGCCTGTAGACCAGCAGGAAAGTGCCGGCGGCGAGCAGGAGGGCCAGCCAATAGGCAAGGATGTCGCGGGCCGCCGGCCCGCGCACCGCGAACAGCTCGCGCACCTGGTCGAGGCCGAGCATCGCGCCCGCAACGTCGGTCGGCAGCGAGGTTCCGGTGCCGCCGCCCAGTTGCTTGACCTGCGCCAGGACGAGCCGGCAAACCTCGGCGACGACCCAGGTGCCGATGGCGAAATACGCGCCGCGCAGGCGGAACACGATCAACGCCGCCGGCACGGCGACGACGCCGGCGACGATGCCGGCGAGCACGATCGACGGCACCGCGTCGAAGCCCTCCATCACCGTGAAGGCGAACAGCGCGTAGGCACCGACGCCGACGAACGCCTGCTGGCCGACGGAGACGAGGCCGGCGCAACCGGCGAGCAGATTCCACAGCTGCGCGAGCGCCAGCATCGTGAAGACGTAGAACAGCTCCTGCAGCAGCGCGCGGCTGGCGAAGGCCGGCAGGGCGAACAGGAGGACGATTCCGGGAATGGCGAGGAGCGCCGTGACCGTGGACGTGGGCGTCGCCGTGACGACGGTGAACCGCGGATTGCGCCGCTCTCCTTCGCCGGGAGCAGAGAGGGTTGCGCCGCGCAGGTCGGCGCCGCGAGCGAGCCGGTCCAATCCGCCCCATAGGCGCATGCCCGTGACCTCAATCCACCGCGCGCGGGAACAGGCCGCGCGGCCGTATCACCAGCACGATCAGGAAGGCCACATGGCCGGACAGAATCTGCCATTCCGGATCGATGTGCGCGCCGATCGTCTGCGCCAAGCCGACGACGATGCCGCCCGCGAGCGTGCCCCACAGGCTGCCGAGACCGCCGATGATCACTGCCTCGAAGGCGTAGAGGAGCCGCGCCGGACCGATGCTGGGATCGAAGTTGGCGCGCGCGCCGAGAAACAATCCGGCGACCGCGCAGACCGCGAGCGCGATGCCCATGGTCAGCGCATAGATCGATTTGTTGTTGATGCCCATGAGCTGCGCGATTTCCACATCGTCGGAGGTGGCGCGGAATGCGCGACCGAGCGCGGTGCGGTAGAACACGCCGTTGAGCAGCACGATGACGGCGACCGCGGCGGCGAGGCAGATGAGCGGCATCAGCCCGACCGCGATGCCGCCGCCGAGCGGCAGCGACGCGCTTTGCAAGTGGCCGACGTCGAGGCGCCTTGTGTCGGCGGAGAACGTTTCCAGCAGGCCGTTCTGCACGATGATCGACAGCCCGAACGTGATCAGCAGCGGCGGCAGGATGTTGCGGCCGAGCGCGCGATTGAGCAGCGCCCACTGCAGCGCGTAGCCGGCGGCGAACATCAGCGGCACGACGACGGCGACGGCGAGGACGATGGGCACGCCGACCGCCGTCAGCGCCAGCATCAGGAACGCCGCGAGCACGATCAGGTCGCCATGGGCGAGATTGACGAGGCGCATGATGCCGAAGATCACCGAGAGCCCGGTGGCATAGAGCGAATAGAGCCCGCCGAGCAGGATTCCTTGCAGCAGCGTGTCGACCCAGTCGAGCATCCGTCACAGTCCGAAATAGGCGGCGTGGATCGCGTCGCGAGTCAGATCCTGCGGCCGGCCGGTCAGCGTCACCCGTCCCTCCTGAAAACAATAGGCCCGATCGGCGACCGACATCGCATGGACGAGGTCCTGCTCGACCAGGACCACGCTGGTGCCCTGCGCCTTGATGTCCGTCAGCGCGGCATAGATGTCGCGAATGACGATGGGCGCGAGGCCGAGGCTGAGCTCGTCGCAGAGGAGGATACGCGGGTTCGACATCAGGCTGCGGCCGATGGCGACCATCTGCTGCTGCCCGCCGGACAGTGCCGTCGACGGCGCGTGGCGGC
>Ga0210402_10006110_pt1 | contig 10690 bp, 6 predicted proteins | sample IncBWC7MmetaG_FD_161055 | JGI IMG/M metagenome (GOLD analysis project Ga0210402, IMG submission 161055) | Forest soil microbial communities from Barre Woods Harvard Forest LTER site, Petersham, Massachusetts, United States - Inc-BW-C-7-M | ecosystem: Environmental > Terrestrial > Soil >... | reverse complement strand
GTCGGGCACCGCAAGCTTGGAGGCGGCCTTGTGCAAACGACCCATGGTGGTCGTATACCGCCTGGGCGCGATCACGGCTTGGATGCTGACCCGCCTCAATCTGGTCAAATCGAAGTTTTTTGCACAACCAAATCTACTTGCGGATCGGCGCGTCGTCGGCGAATATTTTCAGGACCAAATAGTCCCAGAGTCGATCGGAGCAGAGCTCTTGATGTGGCTTGACGATACCGAACGGCGTGCGGCCTTGGAAGAAGAATTCGCACGAATTCACGCCGAACTGCGCCGTGGCGCGGGGACCCGGGCGGCACAGGCCATTCTGGATCTCTTAAGCGCCCGCCATCCGGCGGCGTCCTCGTCCCCGTGAGGCGAGTGGCAGGCATTGACGAGGCGGGACGCGGTCCTCTGGCTGGACCCGTGGTTGCGGCGGCGGTGATATTGCGGCCGCGGCGGCGCATCGAGGGTGTGGCAGATTCAAAATCGTTGAGCCCCGAGGAACGATCGCGTCTCAGCATCGAGATCCGGCGCGAAGCGCTCTGTTTCGGGATCGGCTGGGCGGACCAGATGGAAATCGACGCGCTGAATATTTTGCAAGCGACGTTTCTGGCGATGCGCCGTGCCTTGCTGGCCATGACGCTGACGCCCGATCATGTGCTGGTGGACGGCAACCAGCTTCCCCATTTGGGCGGATTGGGCAAGGTGTTGACGGCCCGTGCCATCATTGACGGCGACGTCACGGAACCCGCTATCAGCGCGGCGTCGATTCTGGCGAAGACGGCAAGGGATAGCTATATGAATCAAATGGATATCATATATCCTGCATACTGTTTCGCTAGTCACAAAGGCTATGCGACTCCAGATCATCAGCGCCTGTTGAATTTACACGGGCCCTGTCCGCTGCACCGGCGCTCCTTCGAACCCGTACGCCTCGCCCTGCGGTGCGAGCCTTGACGCGATTTGTTCACCTGCGATTGCACACCGAATACTCGTTGGTCGACGGGATCGTGCGCGTTCCGGACCTGATGGCCGCGGTTGCGGCGGCGGGGATGCCCGCCGTTGCGCTCACCGATCAAAGCAATCTGTTCGCCATGGTGAAGTTCTACAAAGAAGCGCAAGCAGCCGGCGTGAAGCCTCTGATCGGCGTCGATGCGTGGATTCGAGAGCCGCTCGAGCGTGCGCCGCCCTCGCGCATCGTCTTGCTCTGCCAGAATCTGGTCGGCTATCGGCGCTTGACCCAGCTGGTGACCCGTTCGTATCTCGAGGGCCAACATCGCGGGCCGCCGATGTTGGAGCGCAGCTGGTTGAGCCGCGAGGCGCTGCAAGGATTGATCGTACTATCGGGAGGATTCGAGGGGGACATCGGTCAAGCGATTGCGCGAGGCCGCGACGACGAGGCTGAGCGCTGTCTGGCGCGCTGGCTTAGCGTTTGCGGCGATCGTTTCTACCTCGAGGTGCAGCGAACCGGCCGCGCCGGCGAGCAAGTATGCTCGGAAGCGGCGATGGAACTCGCGCAGTTGCGCGGCGTCGGCGCGGTCGCGACGAATGACGTGCGTTTTTTGACGCGCGCGGAGTTCGAAGCGCATGAGGCGCGAGTCTGCATTCACGACGGCGCGCAGCTCGGGGATGCAAGCCGGCCGCGCCGCTATTCCGAAGAGCAATATTTGAAATCGCCGGCCGAGATGGCTGACCTGTTCAAGGACGCGCCCGAACTTCTGGCCAATACGATCGAGATTGCCAAACGATGTTCGCTCGAGATTCGCCTGGGCGCCTCGATGTTGCCGGCCTATCCGGTGCCGAGCGGCTCGAGCACGGAAGATTTTCTGCGCGAGGAATCCCGGCGCGGGTTGCAGGGGCGCCTCGCGGCCTTGACGGCACTGCCAGGCGCCTCGATGGTACCGCCGGGCTCTGCGGCGAACGCGGCCTACGAGGCGCGCCTCGACCTTGAACTGGGCGTCATTTGCGCCATGGGATTTGCCGGCTACTTCTTGATCGTCGCCGATTTCATTCGTTGGGCGCGCGAGAACGGCGTGCCCGTGGGCCCGGGCCGTGGTTCGGGTGCGGGATCGCTGGTCGCCTATGCGCTGGGTATCACGGATCTCGATCCCATCGAACATGACCTGCTGTTCGAGCGCTTCTTGAATCCGGAGCGCGTGTCGATGCCGGACTTCGACGTCGACTTTTGCATGGATGGGCGCGATCGGGTCATTGAATACGTGGCCAACAAGTACGGCCGCGACCGCGTCTCGCAGATCATCACCTATGGCACGTTGGCCGCCAAAGCCGTGGTGCGCGACGTCGGCCGTGTCCTCGGCCACCCCTACGGCTACGTGGACAAGATCGCCAAGCTGATTCCATTGGAAATCGGCATGACGCTCGACAAGGCGCTCGAGCAGGAAGAAGAGCTGAGGCGCTTGTACGAGGGCGAAACCGAAGTACGCGAGCTGATCGATCTGGCACGCACGCTGGAGGGCCTCGCGCGAAACGCCGGCACGCATGCCGGCGGCGTGGTCATTGCGCCCTCGATCTTGACGGACTTCACGCCGCTCTACTGTGAAGAGGGCAGCAGCACGCCGGTCACGCAGTTCGACAAGGACGACGTCGAGGCCGCGGGCCTGGTCAAATTCGATTTTCTGGGACTGCGAACCCTCACCATCATCGATTGGGTGGTGCGCGACATCAACGCGCAGCGTGCGGCGTCCGGCGAGGCGCCCTTGATCATGAGCGCGTTGCCGATGGACGATGCCGCGACTTACGCGCTGCTCAAGAGCACGAAGACAACGGCCGTTTTCCAGCTCGAATCACGCGGCATGAAAGACCTGATTCGGCGGCTGCAGCCGGATCGATTCGGCGACATCGTGGCGCTCGTGGCGTTGTTTCGTCCCGGACCGCTGCAATCCGGCATGGTCGAGGATTTCATCGCTCGCAAACACGATACCACCGGCGCGACCGTCGACTATTTGCACCCCGATTTGAAGCCGGTGCTGGAGGCAACCTACGGCGTGATCCTGTACCAAGAGCAGGTCATGCAGATTGCGCAAATTCTCGCGGGCTATACCCTGGGCGGCGCTGACCTCCTGCGCCGCGCCATGGGTAAAAAGAAAGCTGAAGAGATGGCGAAGCAGCGCTCCGTTTTCGTCAGCGGCGCCGTGGCGCGCGGCGTGCGTGAGGCTCAGGCGACGCACATTTTCGACCTCATGGAGAAATTCGCCGGCTACGGATTCAACAAGTCCCACTCCGCGGCCTACGCCCTGCTGTCCTATCAAACCGCCTGGCTCAAGGCGCATCATCCGGCGGCCTACATGGCGGCGGTTCTGTCCTCGGACATGGACAAGACGGAAAAAGTCGTCACGCTGATCGATGAATGCGAGGGAATGCGCCTGAAAGTGCTGCCGCCCGATGTAAACGCATCGGTGTATGCGTTTCGCGTCGCCGGCCCCGACAGCATTCGCTACGGCATGGGAGCCATCAAGGGCGTGGGCGCTTCCGCCGTCGAGGCCATCATCGAGGAGCGGGAGAGAAACGGCCCCTTCGAGAGTCTGCCGGACCTGTGCCGGCGCATCGACTTGGCCAGAGTGAACAAGCGCGTCTTTGAAGCTTTGATCCGCTCGGGCAGCCTGGATCTGATCGGGCCGAACCGCGCATCGTTAACCGCGGAGCTCGAGCGTGCGATGCACTTGGGCGAGCAGAACTCGCGCGCCATCAGCGTGGGCCAAGTCGATCTGTTCGGATTGAGCGCCGCCGAGAACACCGCAGTGGCGGATTGGTCGGAGGCGGAGCGTTTGGCCGGCGAGCGTGAAACCTTGGGGCTATTCCTCAGCGGTCATCCCATCACACCCTATGAGCCGGATTTGAAATTCCTGGTGAACTCGCGGCTGGCCGATGTCGGCGGCCCTAAACCGCCGCCAGCCCTCGAAGGGGCCCGCAGTTGGTCGGCCGGCAAGCCGACAACCGTGGCGGGCCTCGTGTTGGAGATCCGGCGGCGGCCGAATCGGGTAACGTTGATTTTGGATGATCGCAGCGCGCGCCTCGAGGTCAGCCTGTATGAGGAAGTCTTCCAGCAACATCGCGATATCATTGTTAAGGACGCCATTCTGATCATCGACGGCACGCTGCGCTTCGATGACTTCATCGAAGCGTGGCGTCTGCAGGGCAAGTCCTTGATGGACATCGACCGGGCGCGCGAACGCTTTGCGCGTCGCCTGTGGCTGCGCTGGCCCGCGGAATTCGACGGTCCCCAGGGGATGAACCGATTCGAACAGGTGCTGAAGCCCTACCTGCGGGGGCCCTGCGGCGTGAGTGTGGCGATCAATCGCCCGGATTACAGCGGCAAGGTTAATCTATCCGATGCCTGGTCGGTGCGGCCGACCCGCGAGCTGCTGGACCGGCTCTCGGCGCTTGTCGGGCGCGATGGGTGGTATTTAGTGTATGGTCCGCGAAATGACGTCCGCGGCGAGGAATCGAGCCAATGGCGATGAATTTTCTGGAATTTGAACAACCGATCGCGGAACTCGAGGCCAAGATCGAGGAGCTCAAATTTATCGGCAGCGATGCCAGCGTCAATATCACCGAAGAGATCAAGCGGCTGCAGTCGAAGAGCAGAGCGCTCACCACCAGCATCTTTGCCAATCTCACGCCCTGGCAGATCACCGAACTGGCGCGACATCCGCAGCGGCCCTATTCGCTGGACTATGTCTCGATGATCTGCAGCGACTGGCACGAATTGCACGGCGATCGCATGTACAGCGATGACCTGGCGATTATCGGCGGTCTGGCGCGGATCGAAGGTATGCCGGTGATGTTGATCGGTCACCAGAAAGGGCGGGACACCAAGGAGCGGGTCAGGCGCAACTACGGCATGCCCAAGCCGGAAGGCTATCGCAAGGCACTGCGCCTGATGAAAATGGCCGAACGATTCCGTATTCCCGTCATCACCCTGATCGACACCCCGGGAGCGTATCCCGGCATTGGGTCCGAGGAGCGCGGCCAGAGTGAAGCCATCGCGCGCAACTTATTCGAAATGTCGCATCTGGCCGCGCCCGTGTTGAGTGTCGTCATCGGTGAGGGCGGCTCCGGCGGTGCGCTGGCGATCGGCGTCTGCGACCACTTGGTCATGCTGCAATTCAGCGTCTATTCGGTCATCTCGCCGGAAGCTTGCGCGTCGATCCTCTGGAAGAGCACCGAAAAGAAGGAAATCGCCGCCGAGGCGATGGGCGGCACGGCGGAACGTCTTTACAAGCTCGGGCTGGTCGACGAAGTGCTCAAGGAACCTCACGGCGGGGCGCATCGCGATCCGCAGCAGATGGCGGAAACGATGAAACAGAGCATCGTCAAAAATCTCACGGAACTGCGCAATAAACCGATCACACAGCTGCTGGATGCGCGGCAGGCGCGCCTGCGCGGACTCGGCGCATTCCGCGACGGTTGAAACCAAGAGGCCTGTCTTTGAGGGCCTCGCAGGCTCCCAATTGAGCTTTTCCGCGGCAGCGTTGCACACCATGCTCGAGGCCTCCGTGCCGGCCGAGGCCCGCGGCCTGGTTGTCGCCTTGAGCGGCGGCCCCGATTCGGCCGCGCTGCTCGCCGCCGCCGTCGCGCTCGGCAAAAACTTTCGCGCATTGCCGCTACGCGCGGTGCACGTCGATCATGGCCTGCAACCGGCGGCGATCGAGTTTCGTGAGGCGTGCAGGCGGCTGTGCGATCACCTGCGCGTTCCATTGCGAATCATTGCCGTCGAGGTGGATCGCGAATCGAGCCTGTCGATCGAAGCGGCGGCGCGCGATGCGCGCTACGCGGCGCTCGAGGCCGACATGCAGCCGCGCGAGTGCCTGTTGACGGCGCATCATCGCGAGGACCAGGCCGAGACCCTTTTGCTGCAGGCGCTGCGCGGGGCGGGCGTCAAGGGCATGTCGGCAATGCCCATCTGCCGTCCGTTTGGCTTGGGTTGGCACGTGCGCCCGCTGCTCGATGTGGCGCACAGCGAGCTCGAGCAGTTCGGTGCGCATCTGGATTCGTTTGGATCGATCGATCCGATGAATGCGGATTTGCGATTTGACCGCGTTTATTTGCGCACCGGGGTTTGGCCGCTGATCGAGAAGCGTTGGCCGGGAGCGGCAATCGCGCTGTCGCGCGCGGCGCGTCACATGGCGGAGGCGCAGCAGCTTCTGGATATCGCGGCCGGCGCTGAAGTCGGGCGCCTTCGCGACGGCGATGCGCTGTCGATCCCGGCCTTGAGAGCCTTGTCGCCGCTGAAGCGCATCAATGCGGTGCGGTTGTGGTTGAGTCAGGCGGGACTGGAGGCGCCGCCCACGGCACGTCTCGTCGAAGCGCTGCGGCAGGTATTCGATGCGGAGGCAGACCATCTGCCCGCCATCGTGTGGGGCTGCAACGCGCTGCGGCGTTATCGACAAAGACTATTTTTTACCGATGCCGAGCCGCCGCGGCTTGGCAGTGCAAAGCCCTGGGTTGGCGCATTGGGAACGCCGCTTCAGTTGGGGCCTCGGCTCGGAAATTTGACCTGGATCGCGCAGCGCGGCGGCATCGACGCGCAGCGGTTGCCGGCGGCTCTCACCGTGCGGCGGCGTGATGGAGGCGAAACTTTAAGGCCCGCGCCCCTGGCTAAAACGCAAACCGTGCAGCATCTATGTCAGTCGCTTGGCGTGCTGCCGTGGATGCGCGATGCCCTGCCGCTGGTGTTTGCGGGTGATGAATTGATTGCCGTTGCCGATTTGTGGCTGGATGCGGGCTGGTGCGCAGCCGCAGATGCGCCGGGGTTTGGGCTGGCGTGGAACAATGCCCCCCTCGTGACGTAATTGGATTTGTCGGGCACGCGCCGATCTGCTAATCTGAACTCCCGTCGAATTCCCATTGTTCCCATGGCTTCGTTTGGACTTCCGCTGAATTGCGGGCGACAAACGTTTAATCGGCGGTGACTCATTATGAATCGATTCGTTTTCGTCACCGGCGGCGTGGTTTCCTCGCTGGGCAAAGGTATTGCTTCAGCCTCTTTGGGGGCCATTCTCGAAGCGCGCGGCCTCAAGATCAGCATGGTCAAGCTGGATCCTTACATCAACGTCGATCCCGGCACCATGAGCCCGTTTCAGCACGGCGAGGTATTCGTCACGGCGGACGGCACGGAGACCGACCTGGATCTCGGCCACTATGAGCGTTTTGTGCGCACCACCACCGGGCGCAACAGCAATTTCACGACGGGCCGGATTTACGAGCGCGTGATCGCGAAGGAGCGGCGCGGCGACTATTTGGGCGCGACGGTCCAGGTCATTCCGCATATCACGGATGAAATCAAGCACCGAATCCGCATGGGCGCGGGCGATTCCGACGTCTGCATGGTGGAGATCGGCGGTACGGTCGGCGATATCGAATCGCTGCCGTTTCTCGAGGCCATTCGCCAGATGGGCGTGGAACTCGGGCGCGACAAGGTGCTGTACATGCATTTGACCCTGGTGCCGATCCTGGGCGGTGCCGGAGAAATCAAAACCAAGCCCACGCAGCATTCCGTCAAGGAACTGCGCGGCATCGGCATTCAGCCCGATATTTTATTGTGCCGTTGTTCGCAGAGCCTTCCCGACGAGCAGCGCCGCAAGATTGCGCTGTTCACCAATGTCGAAGAGCGTGCGGTGATTTCGGCGGTCGATGCGGATGACATTTACAAAATTCCGATGTTGCTGCACGAGCAGGACCTGGATGACATCGTGGTCGACAAGCTGCGTTTGAACGTTCCGCCCACGGATCTCTCCGAGTGGCGGGCGGTGGTCGCCGCCAAGCAAAATCCCGAAGCCGTCGTGGACATCGGCATGGTGGGAAAATACGTTCAGATCCGCGACTCCTATATTTCCTTGAACGAGTCGCTGATGCACGGCGGCATTAAAACGCGTACCCGTGTGAATATTCATTACTTCGAGTCCCAGGACATCGAGCGTTCGGGCGCTTCGGCGCTGCAGAAAATGGATGCCATCCTGGTGCCGGGCGGATTCGGCGACCGCGGCATCGAGGGAAAAATCCAGGCGATTCGCTATGCGCGCGAAAACGGCATTCCCTATCTCGGCATATGCTTGGGGATGCAGCTCGCCATCATCGAGTACGCGCGCAATGTGCTGGCGTTGAAAGGCGCCAACAGCACCGAGTTCGACCGCGCCACCAATCATCCGGTGATTGCATTGATCACCGAATGGCAGGATCTGGAGCGCGGTCAGCAGGTGCGCGACGAGAAGTCGGACTTAGGGGGCAGCATGCGGCTCGGCGCCCAGGAGGCCAGGCTCATACCCGGTTCTTTGGCGAGGATCTTGTACGGCAAGGAATCGATCTTCGAGCGCCATCGCCATCGCTATGAATTCAACAATCACTACCTGGACGAGCTGGCGGCAGCGGGATTGCGCTTCTCGGGGTTCTCGGCGGACGGATTGGTCGAATTCATCGAGCTGCCCAGCCATCCCTGGTTCGTGGCCAGTCAATTCCATCCGGAATTTACCTCGACGCCGCGGGACGGCCATCCGCTGTTCACCGGCTTCATCCGAGCGGCGCGCGAATATCGAGCCTCTTTGCAGCCGGGCCGCGCTACCGCGTGAGCGCTTAAGCGCATGCAGCTGACGTCCTTCGAGGTCGGGCAGGATCGCCCGTTTTTCTTGATTGCCGGTCCTTGCGTCATCGAGAGCGAAGCCTTAGTGATGGACGTCGCCGGCCGCCTCAAGGAGATGACCGCCGCCCTGAAGATTCCCTTCGTCTTCAAAGCCTCATTCGACAAGGCGAATCGATCCTCACGCTCGAGTTTCCGCGGCCCCGGCTTGGAAGGCGGCTTGAAAATCCTCGCGCGGGTGCGCGATCAGGTCGGCGTGCCGGTGCTGACGGACGTGCACGAAGACACGCCATTGGACGAGGTTGCCGCCGTGGTCGATGTTCTGCAGACCCCGGCTTTCCTCTGCCGGCAAACGAATTTCATCGTGGCGGTCTGTTCGCAGGGCAAGCCGGTGAACATCAAGAAGGGCCAGTTTCTATCGCCCTGGGAAATGCAGAACGTGGTCGACAAGGCGCGATCGACCGGCAATACCCGCATCATGGTGTGCGAGCGTGGATTCTCCTTTGGCTACAACAACCTGGTATCGGACATGCGCTCGCTCGCGGTGATGCGCGGCACGGGATGCCCGGTGGTATTCGACGCAACGCACTCGGTGCAGCTGCCCGGCGGCCAGGGCGACTCCTCCGGCGGGCAGCGCGAATTTGTGCCGGTGCTGGCGCGATCCGCGGTTGCCGCGGGCGTCGCGGGAATCTTCATGGAAACGCACCCCAATCCTGCCAAGGCTTTATCGGATGGCCCAAACGCGTGGCCCTTGGATCGCATGCAATCGCTTTTAGGCACGCTGGCGGAGTTGGACCGGGCGGTAAAGAGACAACCCTTTGAGGAATCATTGTTATGAGTCGGATTGTCGATGTTCGCGGCCGTCAAATCATCGATTCGCGCGGTAATCCAACGGTGGAAGCAGACGTGGTGCTGGACTCCGGCACCGTCGGCCGGGCCGCGGTTCCCTCGGGCGCATCGACTGGTTCGCGTGAGGCGGTTGAATTGCGGGACGGGGATATGAAGCGCTTTGGCGGCAAGGGCGTGCTCAAGGCTGTGGGCGCCGTCAACGGGGCGATACGTGCCGCAGTCATGGGCGCGAATGCCGTGGATCAGGCGGCGCTGGACGCCAAAATGATCGCGCTGGATGGCACCGACGCGAAGTCCAATCTCGGCGCCAATGCGATCTTGGCGGTGTCCCTGGCCGCAGCTCACGCGGCCGCGACCGACCAAGGATTGCCTCTGTACCGGCATCTGGCCCGCAGCGGCGATTTGACGCTGCCCGTGCCGATGATGAATATCATCAACGGCGGCGCGCATGCCGACAACAGCGTCGACATACAGGAGTTCATGATCCTTCCCCTCGGCGCGCCCTCCCTATCCGAGGCGGTTCGCTACGGCGCCGAAGTCTTTCATACGCTGAAGAAGGTTTTGCACGCCAAGGGCTTGAATACGGCGGTTGGGGATGAGGGCGGGTTCGCGCCGGACCTGCCATCCAACGAGGCAGCCATCACCACGATCTTGGAAGCCATCGATAAGGCCGGTTATCGGGCAGGCAAAGACATTTACCTGGGGCTCGACGTGGCCAGCACGGAATTTTTCAAGGACGGCGTCTACGAGCTCGAGAGCGAAGGACGCAAGTTCAATTCATCCGAGTTCGCCGACTACCTGGCAGGCTTGGCCGCAAAGTATCCCATCGTCACCATCGAAGACGGCATGAGCGAGGGCGATTGGGACGGCTGGGCCATACTCACCCGCAAATTGGGCACCAAGGTGCAGTTGGTGGGCGATGATGTGTTCGTCACGAACACCAAGATATTCGCCGAGGGCATTGCCAAGAAGATCGCCAATGCCATCCTCATCAAGCCGAATCAAATCGGTACCTTGACGGAAACCCTGGCTGCCATCGACATGGCGTTCAAGGCCAAGTATGCGGCCATTGTGTCGCATCGCTCGGGGGAAACAGAAGATGCCACCATCGCCGATATCGCTGCGGCGACCACGGCGACGCAAATCAAAACCGGCTCCATGTCGCGCTCTGATCGAATCGCTAAATATAATCAGCTGCTGCGAATCGAAGGCGAACTGGGGGCAAAGGCATCTTACGCGGGGACACGCGCATTATCG
>Ga0210402_10006109_pt1 | contig 10693 bp, 8 predicted proteins | sample IncBWC7MmetaG_FD_161055 | JGI IMG/M metagenome (GOLD analysis project Ga0210402, IMG submission 161055) | Forest soil microbial communities from Barre Woods Harvard Forest LTER site, Petersham, Massachusetts, United States - Inc-BW-C-7-M | ecosystem: Environmental > Terrestrial > Soil >... | reverse complement strand
TCAGCAATGGATACCCGAGGAGGTTCCGGGGCTCCCTGCACAAGACCTTCGCTAGCGCTTTCGTGATTTTGGAAGAGACCGTCGCCGGCACCCACTGAGGAGCCGCCGCTCATGCTGTCAATAGCACTTGCTAAGGGGTGTGCGCCGATGCTGCCTGGATTATTGCTGTTGCCATTGTTATTGTTATTGTTTAAGTGCTGAATAACGTCATCGGCCTTTTTTGCTCCTTTGTAAACCTGCTTCCCAATGTCAGCTGCATTGCGAGCCATTGAGGTTCCTTCTCCTCCAATTTCACCACCAACTTCGCCGGCCTCGGCGCCAACCTCTCCAGCTTCAGCGCCAACCTCGGCGCCGGTCGCAGCTGCTTCTCCTCCGACTTCGGCGGCTGTAGCTCCAGCAGTGGCTGCAGCTCCGGCGGCAGCGTCTGCTACAGCCTCTCCTATCGCCACTGCGGCTTCTACGATAGCGGGAATGAACGGCATTTTGTCCTCCGTAACTTCTTCTTAAGGGCCTAATAGATTCAAGTGATGGCCTGAACCATCGATAGTCACGTGCAGATCTTGCCTGAGGCAACTTACGCCTGGGCAGCGTTGATTCCTGAAGATGTTCTCGGCACGCTTTGTGACTGCGCCTCGGACAGACCGGCCGCCCTTAGCTCTTCCGTATCGCTAAGTGGAGTAGATCCGCCATGATAGGTCGAATGAGTGGAGTGTACTTGCATTTTCGCCTCGCCGGATACGAGTTGTGGGGTTGGGGCCAGGTTCACAACCAAGCCTTACAGTGAGAGTTATCGTCTCGTCACGACGAGTGTTGCTATGAAATCGCGCAGGTCAGTTTTGAAGCAGGCGAAGTCTGTGTCTCTCCTGTCTTTCGCTCCGCGGGTCAATGGTGCGAATTCTGCCGACGTCGTGCCAGCTTACATGAGGGCGGAATAAACGACCAATCGTTGTGTTTCTACAATGGGCGACAAGAAAGGCTGGATGGAGGGAGAACTACAGTTCGTCCTTCAGTAGCTGCTTGGTGTGCCCGAAGATCATTTACTTTTGGAGCTACCCATGACCCACATACCGAAGGCGATCGGAAGACACCTTCAGAAGACTTACCACAGCTTTGATTCGGAAGGGTCGCACAAGAATTCATTGCTGCGCCTCTTTATAGTTGTAGCGGCAGTATTGTCTCCCCTTGGTTCTTCCGCGCAGACAAGTTCCTACGAACAGACCAACATTGTCTCAGACGGTTCTGTCCCAGCGATGAAGACTGATACAAATCTTCTGAATCCCTGGGGTGTAGCCATAGGAAAGGCATTCTGGATTGATTCTCCAGGCAGCGGTCTCTCTCTCATTGATGACGCCCAGGGCACTCAGCAGTTCACCGTCGCTGTGCCTCCTGCCGTCTCGACTTCTCTGCATGGACAGCCGACAGGCGTAGTCTTTAACGGAGATACAACGAATTTCAAGATTCCAGTGAACGGACAGGCAGCACAGTTTATATTCGCCACTCTGGACGGCACCGTTGCCGCTTGGAATTCTGCGCTTACGGCAGCCGTCACCGTAGGCAATAATTCGGCAGCAAAGGCCGCGTATACCGGCATTGCCATCGATGTGAATACGACGGGTTCTTTCCTGCTGCTTGCCAACCAGGCCAGCGGCGCGGTGGATGTCTTTGATAATAACTTTGCTTCGGCGAAGCTGGCCGGCGACTTCTCTGATCCGACTTTGCCCGCTAACTTTCATGCGTTCTCAGTACATATCATTAACAACCAGGTATACCTCGGTTACACAGAGGTCGATCCTACTACGGGCAAGCGCGTCACTGGTGCCGGTTTAGGTTTTGTCAATATCTTCGACCTCAATGGAAACTTTGTGAAGCGCGCGATCAGCCAGGGCAACCTGAATGCTCCCTGGGGCATAGTGCTTGCACCTGCCGGCTTTGGCAGCTATGGCGGCGATCTGCTGGTGGGCAACTTCGGCGATGGGGTTATCAACGTATTTGACCCCAATAGCTTTGCACTGCTGGGCCAGCTGCAGGATGCCAAGGGAAACGTGCTGGTCAATAGCGGACTTTGGGACATGGTGTTTGGAGCCAAGAACGTCGGCGACCCAAATACTTTGTTCTTCGCTGCAGGCGTGAACGGAACCAAAGGGGGACTCTTCGGCTCAATCGCTGCGGTTGCTCCGCCGGCTGGCAACCCCGACTTCACGCTGCAATCCACCACAACGGCACTGACAGTGCAAAACGGACAGAGCGGTAACTTGAATATCTCTCTTACTGGATCGAATGGCTTCAATGGCGCAGTTACCCTTTCCTGCTCCGGACTGCCGAGCGGTGATAGCTGCTCCTTCAACCCGGCAAGTATCAATGTTTCCGGAACTGCTGCTACCACCGTTGCAGTAACGATTGCAACTGCCAAGGCAACTACATCGACTTATGCGATGGGCATGACTCTGGCTTTTATCAGCCCGCTTGGATTCTTCGTACTAGTAGGCCTGCGTCGCCGTCCGACCTACGTGCCGCGAGTTGTGTTCGTAGCCGTGCTGACTCTGATTCCCTTCGGCATACTGGGTTGCTCGTCTTCATCGAATCACGACCAGAGTAATCCTCCTCCCACCACGCCTGTAACAACGCAGATCATGGTGAATGCGACAGCAGGTAATATTTCGCACAGCATACCCGTCGCTTTAACTGTCAACTAAACGAGTCGGTCACGAATGGAGCGGATGAGTCTTTGATCTGCTCCATTCGTTTTGAAAGTGCATACTGGCGGCTAAGTTCAGGTCAACTCCCAGGAAGCCGTCGAAGAATGCCGTTCCCAATATCAAAGCGTGGAGATAAGTGCCTTGCTATACGAATCTGTGCTGATCAGTACCGTCAAGTGTTCAAACTGGGCCGGAATGGGATGGCTGTCGAACGGCGAATTATTCAGCCTGGCGAAAAGGTTGGGCCGCCGATTGATCACTACTTCCTAATCCGTGGTGTGTGCAGGTCGTCGTGAGGGAAAGCGAGCGCAAGCCTGGAACCCTTGTTCCTTGCAAGAAGTTGCCGAAACACGACTACAACCTGGGTGCCAGAGATGAGGCCGGCGATACGGGGTCAGTTTTATGACCTATTAACTAGTCAAACAAATTCCATACTTAATGGCGAGGTTTTGGAGTTCTGAATGGAGAATACCCTTTTGCGAATCACATTTCCAGCAATCGCGATCTATTCTGCTCTGTAATCAAGCGCTTGCCTTTGTCATTCACGCACGGATTTCCGTTGATACTTCTTCTTGCGATTTCTCCTCCTGTGTCTTAGGCGCGGGAACTCCTGCAGGTCGGACGAATGGGCGCTGTGCCGTCAGGCCTCCATCCAGCACAAGAGACTGGCCCGTGTAATACGACGAGTACTCGGAAAAGAGCCAGCTCACAGCATCGGCTACATCTTCCGCAGATCCGATGCGGCGAATCGGATGGATGTTTGCCAATTCATCAAATACAGCATCATTTCCGAAGACCTGGCGCAGCATGTCGGTTCGAATGGCCGCGGGACTAACGGCGTTCACTCGGATACCGTGGGGACCATATTCAATGGCAGCAGACTTTGTCAACCCAATGACGGCATGCTTACTGGCAACATAGATTGACGCGCCGGGCGTGGCCAGCAAACCTCCCACAGACGCCATATTCACGATCGAGCCACCCCAGCCCTGCCGAAGCATCTGGCGAATTTCCTCCTGCAGCGCAATAAAAAGCCCCTTGATATTGACGGAAAAAACTTCGTCGAAGTTGGTCTCTGTCTGATCGGTAATCAATCCATCTTGACCAGATATCCCAGCGTTGTTGAATGCATAGTCAAGGCGTCCATAGATGTTCACTGTCGCGGAAACGATTCTCCGTACCTCATCGGGGCAGCTGAGATCGGCCTTCAGAAAGAGAGCCTCGGCGCCATCGCCAAGAATCTCGCTTTCTATACGCCGGCCATCGTTCTCATCTCTGCCGACTAAGACGGTCCTCGCCCCCAGGCTCGCGACGCGACGTACTGTTGCCTCCCCAATACCGGCAGTGCCGCCGGTAATGAGCGCAACTTTGCCTTCAAAATTCACAAGTTATCTCCAGTTCTACAAATGCTGCTCAGGCTAATAACTCAAACCTCTACAGTCAGTAATATGGCCGTACCACGCTTGGCATTTGTGGCGCAGGACCTGCTGAGCCCGCGTTCAATATTCAATCCATTCTTTAAAAAATGAAGCCAAAACAACGCGATGGGACGTCATCTGGTCGTAGTAGTCGGACCACCGGATGACCCTTCCGTTCTTAACACTTATGATCGTTGAGCCCTCCACGACAATCGGAAAGCGGTAATGCTGGGATCCAAAGGACTCGGGCTGAGTCGCTGTGAGCTTCCATACTGCAATGGCCTGATCTCCGCATGCGAAGGTAGAATCAACCTCCACGGCACTGTCCGGGAAGAACTCGCGCGATTTGTGAAAGAATTCGATCAAGCGCTCCTTGTCCGTGAACTCGATATCAAGCGCGTGGTCTTTGAACGTGAAGTGGTCGTCGAAATGATCCGCAACGTCAGAAACCTTCCCCTGATTCAGGGCGCCCAGGATCGATTCCAGAATGTCTGCGGGGGTAGACACTCCAATCAACGCAGCATCGGCATTGACGCTACTGGTACTCATCGTAATCACATCTCCTTCTGATTTAGCAGTCTTCCAATGCCCGCGATCTTTCATGCGAGGCAGAAACTCGCAGGCAAATGCCCCTCCCGAGGACTCGTGTGCGGCGTGCTGCATAAGCGATGGCGCACTCCAAATCTCAAGAGTCAAACGCTCCACGCGTACTGAAGCTCTTGAATACGCTGAATGCCCTGGCGGAGAGCTTTGGCCATCTGTTCTTTCCCTCCTTCTCCTGGCAGATCGGGTTTCACAATGGAGGCGACTGAGAGGGAGTCCTCGGAGAATGATGCAATTGGCGCTTCATTCTTAGATGGATCGACAATCAAAAAGCTGATTTGCTCAGGCAGGTGACTGTTGTGCACGACCTTGAGCACTAGTTTGCCGAGCAGCAATTCATCGCCTTCGAAAAGCGCACGATGGGTAATCCCTGCCGGATCAGCTTCGCTGCTGGTACAACGGTTGAGGCAAAGCATAGCTCCGGCCTGAGAGGCCAGCGCTTTTGCTACGGACATAGAAACTGGGTGGATGCGAGTTTCCAGAACATACACAATTTGCACGCCCTTGCTTTGGGCGTATTCGACATATGTATCCACGTCTCTCTTTGGATCGATAACGGCAATGCTGCCGCTATCGCCAACTGCAAACGAATATTGCGCTAGACCGGGAACTTGAAAGCGCTCAAGTATCATGTGTGATTCTCCAATTCAGAACAGCCCTTAGTTGCGATCAGGGGGCTCTGCTGAATAAACACACTGATCGGCAAAATATTCCCGGCCAGCCTGCAGACGATCGCACTGAGTCAGAGCGACCATCGCCGGCGCAAAAGCCTTGTCAGTTTTCATCGCGACAAACTTGTAGCGGAAGGCCGTCTGGAGTTCGGGCGTTCTTCAGGCGCCACTGAGACTCGATCGAGGAATTCGATCAAAGCGTGGAGTTAGTCATCGGTCACGGAGCGTTGCTAGACCCGCATGATCCCAGACCGTGATTGCTACTTGAAAACATTCTGATCGGCCATGTTCTGGTGGCAGACCAGGCAAGAGTGTTGGGCGGAGCCGTGAATAGACGAGACAAGGGCATATGTAATGCCGTGAGTGCTCCATGTAATCACGTTCAATTCTGCCCTTGTGTTGTAATGAAACGTCAACTTGCCCGAACGAATCTCATCTCCACCAGCTGCCACTGCAGATTTGTCCGAGGCAATCAGGAGACTGATAGTCTCTGCTTTCATCTGGTAGGTTACCAAAGCCGCGTTTTCGTTCTTAAATTTCACCAGGCGCGCCCCCGTAAGCGTATAAGCGGGATGCCCACCTGGCGGAGCCTCGGAAGAGGGCAGCCGGAACTGAAAGGGAACCTTGCCTGCAAACCATGCAGTCACCGCTTCGGGAGAGCCCGACCGGATTTCGAGCGGAAGTTGATTTTCGTGATACGCGCGGTGGGTTGTAACCGCGGTATCAATAAATGTCGCAGCTTCTGCCTGCCGGACAACCCTTGGAACGAACGTCAACCCCAGCACGACGACAAGAATCATTGCCGCTAGTGCCATCCAGCGAAAGCCCGAACGTCGGGCATTTCGCCATCCAAAGTGCAAGAGATGATCTTGCTTCCCCTCCGGCTTATCTCCGAACGCGGCCGGATGCCCAGCAGCTGCAGTGATGCGAGTTCGCAGTGGTTCCGGGGCCGTATAGAGTGGACGCGTGCGGTGCAAAAGATTCGATAACGCTCGTTCCTCCTCAAGTAGGCTTCTGCAATCAGCACAATTGTCTAAATGTGCGAGGAAGTCCTCAATATCCTGGCCCCTCAACTCATTGTCGAGATAAAGCAAAATGTTGACACGATGCTCATCGTGAGCACTCATTCAAGGACTTCCTTTCCGACCCGAACGGAGGTCTGCCATGCTGCAGACAGCAATGCTCGCAGTTTAGTCCGCGCCCTTGCCAGGCGTGACATGACGGTTCCTGTGGGACAACCCAAAATCGCGGCGATTTCCTGATATGACAACTCTTCGTACTCGCGCAACAAAATGAATTCGCGAAAATCAGCTGGAAGCTGCTCGATGGCTTCGCGTACCTGATTGCGCTCCAGGGTGCTTACATAGAGAGCATACGGATCATCATCCGAAGTCTTAGTGCCGATACTAACGTTGATCCCTTCGACATCCATCTCGACAATCTGAGGTGCAGTACGGCGTTGTCGCAATTGGTTGAGCCAGATATTCCGCAAGATGGTGAATAACCAGCTCTTCACATTGCTTTCAGGTCGTAGCCGCCCCATCGCTCCTATGGCACGAACGTATGTTTCCTGTACCAGGTCCTCTGCTTCACTGCGATTGCGAGTCAGCACCAGTGCATAGCTGTATAGGCCATCGATATGCTCGACACCGACAATATCTGCAGCAGGTGGAGTATTCGGCTTCAGAAACATATTGCATCACTCTCTACAACACGGAAACAGGGAGTGTATTCCCGGATAGAGGACATTTTTTTGCCTTGCGACCGAAGAAAACTGCGTGCAAAAGTTGTTCGCCTCTGACACAAAAGTTCAATTACGCCAGTCCCGCCAAACGTTTGATGAGCGCTGCGGGCCAAGATCGTAGAGCAGACGTACTTACGCTGGCGCAAGGAGTATGGCGATTTGCAAGCGGATCAGGCGAAGCGTCCGACAGATCTGGAGCAGAAGAATGCGAAGGTGAGGCGTCTGGTAGCTGAGCTGAAACTGGACAAACTGGCACAAAACATCGGGCAATCCAAGACCAGCTTCCACCTTCAAGCTCTCCTCTTCTACATACACGTCGAACTCTCCTTCGAGCACATAGTAGAATTCACCTTCACGCGAATGCGGGTGCGGAGGTTGTTCATTACCCGGTAGCAATCTGAATATGTGCTGTTGGGCTGGTTTGTCGAAATTCTTCACGAGAAGTCGTGCACCGAGCGATTGCATGATTGCCTTAAGGTAAGTCAAAGATAGGCGTGGCAGTCGATAACCTCGAAACTGGTCAGAGCTTTGTTGGGGCGCAACCACCGGTTGCTTCTATGTCGGCAAACGTAATTTCTTGAGAAGATCGGTGTATCTCGCGTCATAGCGCAAAGTTCTTAATTGCGGATCGGTCTTGATCTGGCTCAATCCTGGATCGCGCTGTTTGTAGGCACGCTCCAGCCATTCAAACGACTTGCTGGATTCGCCCCGAAACGCGTATACCTGAGCAATCTGATAGGCCGAATCACTGTTATGCTTTGCGATTAGCTCGGCCAGCGCGTCCTTCGATTCCTTTTCACGGTCGAGCGCGTGATAGACCAGAACTTGGCCTGTGAGTTTCCCCCCCTCGCTCGGTTCCTTCTCAACTTCTATGAGTGCCTGCTGCGGCTTTCCCTCCGCGATGAGAATTTTGCCGAGAGAGACATGGGCACCAGCAGACTGCGGATTCAGATCTAAAGCCTTCCGCAACTCGGTTTGTGCTTCAGCGTATCGGCTCGCCTTGTACAGCAGGTCCCCTAGACTTAAATGGGAATTGGCACGAAGCGGGTCGAGGGCGATCGCCTGTTCCTCAAGTCTGATTGCCTCGTCAAGATTTCCCAATATATCGGACAGATGTGAATGAATGCGAAAGACTTCTTCGTTACCCGGTTCTAAGGCAGCTGCTTTCATAAGACAGATGTTGGCCGAGTCCCAGTCCCTGTCATGGTCCATTTGTGTCCTCGCAAGCGCGAGAAAAGCTGGGGCCCAGGTAGGATCAAGCGCAATTGCCCGCTCCGCGTCGTCCCGTGCTTTCCGAAACCCTTCAGTAACATCGGTCAAGGCGAATTCCGCCATCATGTTTTGCACCGACGCCCGCAAAGCCCAGGATGGTGCATATTTCTCATCGAGCTTGATAGCTTGATTGATATAAGTGAGCGCTTTATTGAGATCTTCTGAACCAGTTCCCCGCCCCAAAAAATATTTTGCTTGGAGGTAAGCCTGATACGCTTCTGAATTTGCGCCGCGTAAGGTCGAAGCAACCGGCTTGCCATTACCACTCAGCAACTTCAGCTGCAACACGTCGGTCGCAGCCCGGGAGATCTCATCCTGCACAGCGAAGATGTCATTGATTTGCCGATCGTATGTCTGCGACCAAAGCTGGAGACCATCGTCCGCCTTGATCAGTTCCGCGGTTATGCGTACTCGGTCGCCTTCGCGTCGCACACTTCCCTCAAGAATATTCGTCACGCCGAGCATCCGTCCCACGTCGCGCAGGTCTTCATTCTTGCCTTTGAACTGAAAGGCTGAGGAGCGGCCAACGACCTTGAGACCTGCCACTTTGGCGAGGTCGTGAATCAGCTGTTCTGAGAGCCCGTCTGAAAAATACTCCTGGTCTTTGGCCGCACTCATGTCTGCAAATGGCAGCACGGCGATGGAAGGACTATTCAACGATAGAGCGTTCGGTCCATCGCGTGCGGACCGGAAGAGCCGGCCTATCGCTGCCGCAGCTATCGCCAGCACCAACATGATCGCAACCGTCCACAGCATACCTTTACCAGAAGAACGTTTTTGTTCTGAAGACGCGATTTCGCGTCTAACCTTCTCTTCAGTTACCTTCTCTTCTCTTTCATGTGAAGTAGACAAGTCTGACGGTCCGGTTGCACTCTCATCTATGAGGGGAGCAATAAACCGATACCCACGCTTCGGCAAGGTTTCAATAAATTCCGGCTTGTCGGAGCGGTCTCCCAGAGTCTTCCGGACTTCCAGGATGTACTTTCTCAGAACCTCTGGGTTGACGTAAGTCTCTGGCCACAACGCCTCAAGAATTTCGTCCTGCGCCACTACCCGACCGGCGTGCTCGACCAGGTAAGCCAGTACATCAAAAGACTTGGGAGCCATGGGTACACGAACCTCATTGCGCCACAGGATATGGTTCGCCGTATCCAGACGGAACGCTTTGAAAGACTTCATGGCATGGTCCCTAGCTTTTACACTTCCACATCCGGAGGGTAGCCGGCAACCTGCCGCTATCTGTTGATTGCGGCGTTGTTTAGAATCAGCTCATCAAAGATTCGAACCTTTTCATCACACAAATTCAGCAGCAACACCACTCTGAAACGTACGGTGGCCGCCTTACGGGGCTGAATAGGAGTGCCACCGTCCCAGTGGCCACCTTGGTCTTTGAAGTGAACGTCGTCGCGGTGCGCTAAGAAGTGTGTGACCTCTCGCAGGACTCGCGCCGGACGTTCTCGGTGTGGAACGTGCCCGCATCCCTCGAGGACTACGACGCGCGATGGCCCCGAGGTGAGTCGCGCAATCCGCTCCGGGTATCGAGTGAGCCGTACTCGTCCCGGTCACCGTGGATGGCGATGGTTTGGCAGCGGACTCCTTGCAGATCGTCATCGAGGCACCATCCTGAGAAGTCGGGTGCGAGCCAAGTCTCGATCCAGGCGTTCAAAACCCAACCAGCCTTGGACCCGTGGTATCGTGCCAGTCGCTCAAATCGATCGCTTCGCGCAAACTCAGCTTGGCCGGCTCGCACCCCAGCGAGCGTGCGATCCTCAACGAAACTCTGTGCGGATTCGGTGATCACGGCAGTGCAATCCTGCGATAGCTGCGCCGCCGTTGCAACCGCCATCGCACCACCGACGCTGTGTCCGAAAGGGATTATCTTTGTGAGCTTCAATGCCTCCAAGAGAAGTGGCACTACATTCGTTGCTTCGTTGCGAATGAAATTGAGTGACAGTCGGCCTGGATAAGCGTCGGACCGTCCGAATCCCAACCGGTCATAGGCCACCACACACCGACCTGTCGCGACCGCGAGTTCTGCTGGGAAGTCCCGCCAGAGATCCACGCAGCCAAGGGAATCGTGGAACAGGAGGATGGTTTCTCGATCGTGTGTAGATCCGATGGTTTCCAGGTTCTGGCAAACAGGGTCCCCTCTTGGGTGGTTATCCAAGAATCGTTCGTTGCCAGATTCATTCCTGCTCCGGTGCCATGTTGAATTGACGGCATGATGTGCATGTGGGATCGCATACGCCTTCGGCACTGCGCCGATTTGTTGTAACAAGCCAAGCAGAT
>Ga0210402_10006108_pt1 | contig 10693 bp, 29 predicted proteins | sample IncBWC7MmetaG_FD_161055 | JGI IMG/M metagenome (GOLD analysis project Ga0210402, IMG submission 161055) | Forest soil microbial communities from Barre Woods Harvard Forest LTER site, Petersham, Massachusetts, United States - Inc-BW-C-7-M | ecosystem: Environmental > Terrestrial > Soil >... | reverse complement strand
ATACCGGCGATTATATGACACCCCAATGGCCCCGTCCACCTACAGCACGGGAAACATGTAACAAAGACCCCACCCCTTCTCTACCTTGACAGACAATGTTTCACGAAAAGGTTCCACGTAGAAAAAGATTGACGATGGACGAGCAAAAGCGCACATCCATTCCTTGTCAGACCGCTTTTAATGCTCCAAAATGCCTCGCAGCCGACCCGCGCCCCTATACCCAACGACTGGTGGCTCACTTCAGACAGTTCTGCGGCACCGGACTCAAAGTGGCACCCCCGCCCCCGTTTCATACCCCCCTGCGAATCGAAAAAGTTTTGCTGAATCTGAGAGCTTTTGTCATCCAAGAATAGGAGCCAGAGCGCATAACAAAGGATAATGCGTGCATAATTAATCGCGCTATCGTTCACAATAATGCTTGACGTTAGTCGTGCTGTCGTGTATTGTTAGTCGTGTTATGAATACTAACTGAGAGGACAAAGAGAATGCGTAAGACTAAGCTAGACATCATTAAACAAGTAGTAGAAGAGCAGCAATATACGAAGATTAAGATGCTTGTAGGTACTAAGGCTAGGATGGTGATATTAGATTTGCAGACAGCTAGCAAGATATTAAAGCTCTTCACGAATGCACCACTAGCTAACATGGAAAAGATTAATAAGTTGCCGTGGGATAGGCTCGTTAATATGGCCTATTCGCCTTTGAATGAGGAATACACAGCATGAAGTATATAAACGTTATTGATACGACCTATAAAGGCTGTGATATATCGGTGTGGGAGCATGAAGACCACACCGCGACTTGTGATGTTAAGAAGCCAAACGGAGAGCTTATAGAGGGCAGAACCATGTTTGATGACGTGGTAAGTGCTGCTAGATGGGCGGTTGAGTTCATTGACCACGCAGGGGGTGTACAATGCTGAATGCCCTAATCAAAGAGGAATGCAAAGGAATGCAAGACGACTTGATATTTGTAATGAGCTTGACAATATTAGCGTTCTTTTTGGTGGACGTGTTTAACGCCCACCTTTTTGCGTTGGACGCTTTAATATCCATCGGGAACACCATATTAACGATGTATTACTACTACAAACACAGGAAATAAAAATGGACAAAGAATTAGACGAAGCATTCCAAAAATTCATGATGCCGGCCTTAGAACGTATTTTAAAAGTAATAGAAAGGATTGAAAAGAAAGTTAATGAATGCGGTCTTTGTCGTGGTGCCGGTTACAGAGTATATCAAACGGAAAAGCACGGCTGCCCTCAATGTAAAGGCTTAGGAGTAATGAGGAATGAATAGCCGAGATGATTACGACGATGAAGACTATACAGAGCCAAAAGAAGAGAAAAGCGAGTACGAAGAGTGGAAAGAAGACGATGACCGGCGACGGTATCAGGAGTGGGAATCAGACAGAAGGAGTGGTTTTTGATGATAAGCCGAGAAGAATGGCTGGAAGAAGGAAAAAAAAGATTTGGCGAAGCCATGCTATTTTGGAAATTTGTATGCCCAATATGTAAAACAGTAATTGAGGCACGGGATTACAAAAAAGCTGGCGCTCCTCCAAGTGCCATAGGTTTTAACTGCATTGGACGTTATCTCAAATCTCCTCAAAAAGCATTTGGAGATAAAAAAATAATTAAAGGGCAGCCGTGTGACTATACCGGTGGTGGATTATTCAAGCTTAATCCTGTTGAAGTTGATTGTGATGGGCAAATAATTCGAGTTATGGAATTTTATAAACATGAAGGAAAAGCCGAATGATAACCAGACCAGGTGACAAGCTGTACTGGGGTTATGTAGATTACGAAGAGAAACTACACGTCAAACTCTATAAAGATGACAGAGCAATCAGAAACGCACAGGATTCCGGTACTACTATCGGAATCTTTGACCCGTTTTATAGTGCAAACATAGAAGAAGCTACCCATATGATTCTTGAAAAATGGAGAGAAGAAAGATTTTATTTAAAAAAGGATAGTCAATGAAAAGTAGTAATGCGCAAATTGCAAAAAAATATAAAGTAGCTTCTTCTACAATTGACCGAATAAAATCTCAAAAAAATAGGAAAGGCATATGAATTATTCAGGCTGCTATACCGAACTCTCAAATGAGAATTATCACGCAATAAAGTCTCATTTGAGCCGTAGTGCGATTATGGATTACGACAAATCACCATACACTTATTGGGCAAAACACTTGAATCCAAACCGCCCTATTAAGGATGCAACCCCACAAATGGAACTGGGTACAGCCTTCCATACTTTGATTTTAGAGCCTTTGCGATTTAATGAAGAATACGTCATGAAACCCACGCCAGTGCTGCTTAAAGACGTTGGGCGCGAGGCTTATGATGCTTACAAAGGCGTTTGCGATTATATTGAAAAAAGTGGTCAACGGGTCTTAAGCTTCGACGACTGGCATAACCTCATGGCGATGAAAGCCAAGCTGGAATCAAATGACCAAGCTATGCAGCTTATTCGTGATTGTAGGATTGAAAATAGCTTTTTCTGGGAAGATGAACACTCAGGAATGCTTTTAAAGGCTCGCCCAGACATCCTGCACGACAACATGATTGTAGACCTTAAAACCTGCTCAGATGCTTCCCCACGGGCTTATCAAATGGAAATGGTCAAATATGGCTACCATGTGCAAGGGGCAATGATTCGAGATGGCGTAGACGTTTGCGAGGGTCGCCGAATCAATAATGTGATTAATATTTGCGTAGAAACCAAATACCCGCACAACATGGCAATCTACATTATTGACGAGTTCGCAATCGACGAAGGACAGGTGAAATATAAGAATATTTTGCTCGATATTAAGAACGCTATCCAAGAAAACAGCTATGGCGATTATGGAATTCAAACTATAGGACTTCCAAGATGGGCATAGAATCATATTTAGAGCTACGCACAAGGATTTTTCTTTCAAACACATCAACACGCCTTACACAAAAAGGTTGTAGATTATGGAAAGGATTTACTAATAACAAAGGTTATGGGCAATTTAGATGGGTAACTGGAAAAATTCATCATGCTTCTAGGATTGCTTATGAAATTGAATATGGAAACTTCGATAAAAGCTTTTTAGTTTGTCATAAATGCGACAATCCACAGTGCGTCAATCCTGAACATTTGTTTCTTGGAACCCCTAAAGACAATATGCAAGATATGGCTTTAAAGGGTCGTTCAAACAAAGGAAAAACCTACAAAAAACCTTTAACTAAAGCCCGATAACAGGTATAATGATGGACAATTTAATACAGAAATTTTGTGAAAGTAAAATGGCTGATTACATAGGTTACACCCTTATGGGCATTGTCCTTGGCAGCTATGGCTTATTTATGATTGTTACCTTAATTAAATTAACTTGGAAGGCATTATGGGGAAACTAATCGATTTCAAGAATAAAAAGGAAGTTAAAACAGAGGAAAAGAAAGCCCCAGAACCCAATATCTGCCCCGTATGTAGTCATGAAATGTTTGAGCCTACCTACTGCGAATATTGCGCTAACTGGACTAAAAAAGGGGAGTAAAATGACGGTTATAGCTTTTGATACCTTGGCTTATGCTAACAAACTTAAGGAAGGTGGCATGGAAGCACGACTGGCAGACATTCAAGCGGAAGAAACGGCGAAAATCTTAAGTGATTTGGCTACGAATCAGCTTGCTACTAAGCAGGATTTAGCCCAGTTACAAACTGAATTACTCAAAGAAATTCACTTGAACACATGGAAAATTATCGGCTTGCTAGCTGGTCTACAAGCCCTATTCCATTTCATTAAATGAGAGGACAAACAATGCAAGAATTATCGACACAGAATACGGCTGATTTAGGTTTCGCTAAACCGGCAGCCAAAGAAGAAACGGGTTTAATGGCTTCTACAGAAGCGAGAGCCGTTGCAGAAGTTCAGGCAGCCTATGTGATTGCCAAGAAGTTCCCCAGAAACCAGCACGAAAGCTACCAGAACATCATGGAAGCCTGTAAACGTCCGTTTTTGGCTGAACATGCCATGTATACCTATCCCAAGGGCGGCACATCAGTATCTGGCCCTAGTATCCGTTTGGCTGAAGTTTTAGCCCAATGTTGGGGAAATTTAGACTGTGGTGTGCGTGAACTATCCCAAAGCAACGGTGTTTCAGTAGCTGAAGCTTACTGTATCGACCTTCAAACAAACATGCGAAACGTTAAGATATTCCACGTTCCTCATGTGAGAGACACCAAAAAGGGTCGCCAGAAGCTTACGGATGCCCGTGACATATACGAAATGGTAGCCAACCAAGGCTCTAGGCGCTTGAGAGCGTGCATTCTGGCTGTATTGCCGATTGACGTACAGGAAGCAGCCGTTGCCCAGGTCAAAAAGACCCTTGAACATGGCGAATTGCCGATTGCCGACAGAATCAGGCTGATGATAGCCAAATTTGATGAGGTAGGCGTGAAGGTGGAGCATTTAGAGAAGCGATTGGGTCATAACCTGAGTGCAACCATACCCGCCGAAATCGTCACGCTACAGGGCATTTATAAGTCCATAAAGGACGGCTTTGCAGGTCGAGAGGATTTCTTTGACATTGGGGGTGACAGAAGCAGCGGTTCTGAAGAAAGTTTAGAGACTTTATTGGCTGAAAAGGCTAAAAAGAACCCACCAAAAGCCCCCGAACCCAAAAAAGACGAAGGAAGTTTAAAGGATGATAAAAAACAAGGCTAATTACGTGACCAGCGCCGAAGCCGCAGAACTATTAGGCTTTTCCCGTGACCATGTGAGAAAATTGATTATTCAAGGCAGAATTAAGGCTGAGAAGCTTGGGCGCAACTGGATTATTGAAAAAAAGAACCTTGATAAAATCAGTCGCCAGCGCTTTCCTAGAATCAAGGAGAATGTCGATAATGGAAGCCATCAATGACAGCTTAAAGAACGTTGCCAAATGTGCCGAACTGGTTAAGAGTTACCTGGAATTAAACGACATAGAAAATGAAGCGTTGCTTCAATTGGCGCTGGAATTGCTGGAAAAGACGGTTGAGAAGTTATCTGTTGCGGTTTAAGGAGTTAATATGAGCGTAGTCAAGAAAATGTGGGGATTCTTCAGGTGTAATGCCTGCCGCGCGTTCAGCCGTGCTGTATGCGCCAAGTGCGAACATTGCAACTTCAAGCCTCGCAAGAAGAAACGAAAACAATAGAATCGTTGAGAGTTTGTCCTCTCAGACGGCGCGGCTGCCGCTTGACGGTAAAGCAGCCACTAATTTTAAGGGAATGGTATGACAAGTATTCTGCACGACCTAGATTTCGACAAATGCAGCTTGAGAATGCTAAAGGAGCTTAGAAAGCGTCTGAAAGCCAAGCCTGCCTCATTCTTCACGTTTCCACGCTCAGATTATGCCAAGATGGAAATGCGTTTTTTAGACAAAATGATTGAGAACAAGAAAGCCGAATCTCACTTTAAAATAGCGAAGGAAGCCAATGAGCGTTTGCTTACTGCCACCAAAAATAAGGAATCCAAAGATGGACAAGTCCGACCTGATGCCTGAAATGTTCGCCAATCCTACCGGCGAATGGGAATCCGTCACCCCTGATGGTACAGCCCGTTTAAAGGTAGATAGCGGCTATGTTTACCGCATTGAGACATCTAAGGGTCTAACCATGTGTTATGTACCAGACATTGACCTACAACGCTATCAAGCGCACTTGCGAGATGCCTACAATAAGGGATTCGCTGACGGGTTAGAGGAAGGAAAGGCACACAAAGAACTTCTAGCAGAGTAATCCTGGAAAAAGCGGCTGAATGATGCGTAGCATCCAGCCGCCGCGTCAAGTTAGCGTTTTTTCTTTCCGCCATCCTTTCCTTTTCCGTCTTTTTTACTTTTCATTGAGAGAACCTCTACTTGTCCGTTAACATAAGGAGATGACATGAAGTCTCTTTAAATTGACCACAACTTCACCGAAAAGTAAATAACTTCTGTCATCTTCTTTTGACTATAAAGTAAACATTTTTAATAGGAATGTTTATATAAATATCGCTATCAATCAATTATTTACTAATATTGGTGGGAAGAGTAAGATTAGTTTAATTCTTAGTTGTTACGAGATTGAGGGATTGTGGGGTAGCAGATAACTACCCCCCAAAATGAAGCTGACTCTAATTCCTAGCGTCTAGCGCCATGATAAATCCCTTCTTTATACAAATCAAGCAATGGTTACTGCCATTATGACTCGCTAAGGAGACTTAAACCTTTAGAAGGAATTATTATGGGCAACGATTATTTTTGTGAATTTTCAAGAGATGTGGCAAGAGAATATGGAATTGAGCTAGCAATCATCTTGGGTTTTTTTAAAAAATGTTACAGTTTAGTTCAAGGCAATGAATCCCCTTCTTACCCTTCTGTTCAGCAATGTTTATCTGTTTTAGACTTCTGGGATGAAAATAAAATTCGAGAGCTTATCTCTGAATTATACTTAAAAAAACTAATCTAAAAGGATTTGATTATGTCAATTATCGCACTTAAATGGGCTTATACTCAAAAAGTAGGTAACCCAATAGCAAAAAATATCCTCGCCTTTCTTGCCTCACACAATTTCGCTGGTGACCAATCAGTTTTCAAAGTAAGAACCATTATGGCTGCTACCGAATACGAAGAAAGCAGTGTGAGAAGGGGTCTAAAGTTTTTAGCCGAAATGAACCTCATAAAAAAACAAATCAGGTATGGGGAAAGAGGGCAACAATTATCTAATGAGTATACTTTGAACATACCTACTGAATATAAAGATGATTTTTATAGTTCCTATGGGGTCGCTTCTGTGGATAACTCGATGGGGGGGGTGTCTGTCAGACAGGGGGGGGGTGTCTCACAGACAGCCCCCCCCCTGTCTACAGGACACCCCTTAAATAATAATAAATATAATAATAATATTAATACTAAAAGCTTTTGTGATAAAGACGAACAAAAAAAGCACAAAGCTGGGGATAAACGAGAGGATTGGAAGGAAGCCAACCAAAAAAAACATTCATGGGCTGAAAAGGCAAAGGAGCCACCTAGAGCCGATGTGACAAGGCAATCAACCAGCTATGACCCAAGCCAACACACTGATACACCACGATTCGACCCAAATGCTCCTGGATACCAAGCCTTCCTTGACGCTAATCCCGCCGTTAGACGCGCCCACGAAAGGCGAAAGAAGAATGCAGCTAAAGCAAATGAGCTTTCTACCGGAACCCCTGTACAACCCGAAGTACCCACCAGAAGCGTCTCTAACGAACAAAGCGCTTCGATTGATGTTGACAGGAGCGAGAGTGACTCACCCCCAGTTCGAGGCGCTAACAGGCTCATGGAGACTTGCGGGGTACATTCATACCTTGAAAAAGCTGGAATGGCCGGTACACACTGAGCATATTTCCATCCCTGGAAACGAGGAAGGAGACCGCAACAGGTCAATCGTGGTTTATTACTTGCCGGATGACCTACTTGAATTTATGCAAGGTGTGCAGAAAGGAATCGTGCCTAACAAGCCGTGATACCACGGGGGTTTGCTAGGGTAAACCCTTAGAAAATGTCGAACATATCCACAGAAATTGTGGATAACTTAGAGAAATTAATATGAAAGAACCAATACCAGATATTCATTACGAAACGATTAAATGCTGTGAATGCGATGATTTATTAGCCAAATTCTTCAGAGATTGCGAGGGATGCTTCGTCAAGAAGGATTTTTATGTTTTATGCGTGGAATGTTGGGAACAATCGAATGCTTCTTGAAATGACATTACCGTGGCCGCCAAGCGTCAACCATTACAAGAAAGTGGGTCGCATTGTGAAGACCAAATCCGGCAAGCTTTATCAGCAACGGAAGGACACCGACCACACCAAGAAGTTTTACTTTGACGTGTACATCCTCTACAAGAATACGAAGCCCGCAGAATGGCTCAAATTCGCTGATAGCGAGGCGATCTCGTTCGACTTGAGGGTTTATCTATATCCGCCAAATGCGTCTCGCTATGACATCGACAACCAGCTTAAAGTGCTTCTCGATTCCTTGACCCGCGCCAAGGTCATCAAGGACGATTCCCAAATCACTAGACTTTATGTGGAGAAGTGCAATATCATTGAACATGGCAAAGTCGTAGTTAGAATTCAGGAGTTGGGTTAATGCACATCAACGATGTCGAAGCTTACAAGCGTCAAAAAGACGAGTTAATGCGTAATGAAGGCACTCATCCTGTAAATTACAACTACGAAGACCAGTCCGTGTTATCGAGACAACAGGAAGAAAACCGTGGATTTGCTGAACATGATGGTAGTTACGGTGGACACCATCTTGCCATGAAAATTAAAGAACCTAACAAAGATGAAAATATGCCTTCTATCAAAGAAGCTTATGGTTCGATGAATTCTAAAGTTAGGTCAACTTAATTGGAGCGTTCCTAATGACCATGTCACCAGAACAAATGCGTAAGAATTCCATCGCTCAAGCCGAATCACTTCGCCATGCTCGCTACGCACAAGCAGACGGTGGTATGAAGAACCCGAACACTGAGCCACCAAACAGCCCCGCTATTCACGCCGCAGTTGCTAGAGTGAGCAAAGCGACAGCGAAAGAAAACGCCGACATCGGCGGTGAGAACGCTAGCCCTAACGATGACAGGTACTAAACTATGTGCATAAGCCCAGAACAGCAACGCCAGAAAGACGAAGCTCGCCGCGAGTCGATGGAAAAGTCGATGGGTGTAAACGCAGCCGGTGAGAAGTCCTCGCAAAAGGAATATAGTGATTCTCCAAACCAAATTAACAACGAGTAAGGAACTGAACTCATGGACAAGAAAATGAATGAAGCCCCCGAAATGAAGGGAAACCGTTCTTCAGCGCGTTTAAGTGACGCTTCAGATTCTGCCGACTCGATTCGCCGTGCCGGTGGTGAAGACCCACGCCGTTTTGACGCTAAAATCATTCTTGACCGTGTCGTGAGAGATAACGACATGTCCGGCTACAACCACAATGCAACCTCTTCTCAGCCTGCCAACGGCGGACGCGAGAACGAAATGCAAATGGGTCGCATGGACAAGAAATCAAGCATGATGGGTACGCCTAACCCAGACGGAACATACAGCCGCTAAGACCCTATTTAGGGTCAAAGTCGGCTGCTTTCACTGTCGGCGCAGGCGCTGGTGGTTCTACAAATGGCGCTTGCACAACCCATTCATGGTCGCGGTCTGCTATAAATATCTGAGAAGTGCTTAACATTTTAAGCTTTGCATCTTGCAACACTGTCCATAATACCCAACCACCTATAACCTTTGCTCTGTAAACTTGAGTATTTCCATTCGGGCTGTTTTCAATCAATTCCCATTGCCACACTATCTTTTTCTGCATTACTATTCTCCTATTGGGTCACACATTTTAACAGGGATGGTTAATCATGGGTATCTTGGATTGGATTGGTATAGGCAAAGACCTAAGTGAACCTATCAAAGCTGCAAGTGACCTATACACCACAGACAAAGCACGCCTTGAAGCTGAAAAAGACCTGCAAGTTGAAGTCAATAAGCCTGTACTTGCACAAATCAGCAATAATGCAATCATGGGGGCGGCTCAATCAATATTCGTTTCAGGCTGGCAACCGCTTGTAGGCTGGACGGCTGGCTTCTTGGTTCTTCTCTACTACGCCCCTCAAATCATCATTATAACGATTGTTTGGGGCGGTAATTGCCTCGATACCGGAATTGTCGCACCTTTTCCAATGAAAGCAGACGACCTTTTAAACCTCGTCTGGCTTCTGTTTGGGTTCGGTGGTTACAGCCTCGTTAAACGGCGTTGAATCTTCTCGCGCTCTGTAAAATATGATTGCAATTCGTATATGATTTGCTAATTCAATTTCGCTCATTGTATAGCGATTTCCGCTTGTATCTTCGCCCAGAATGCAATTAGCAAAATGAAGCATCGAATCGACTACTTCATTTATTTTTTCTTTCACGTTTGGGTTTCTCTCTTCCATTAATTACGCCCTCTTACAGAAGGCGCATTTTTTACCATTTGACATCTCTTTGCAACGAGGACAACGAAAATAAGCTAGTAGTTTCATGCTGGCACCTCTTTGAGAGCGCAGAATTCAAGCTCAGATTTAATGGTTAGTTCCCCGCAAGCGTCACAAATAACCTCTTTATCCGCCACGGTATCCCACCAATCACCCCAACTCATTGTTGGTAACTCAAGCTCGGTTTGCTTCTCGCACCAGTCACAGTACGCATTAAATGAATTATGAAAGCCAGTCATGCGCCACCCCCTTAAAACTGCACGTAGAGGACAATCGCGTTAGGCTGGTCGTGCCACACGATAATCGTTTTATCTTCTAACTCGTCAATAGAATCGAGGTTATAATCCTTCAACACGTCATACACCGAACCCTCGGCGAACTCGCAGCACAACGCTATCACGTCTAGCTCATACTCTTTGTCACCGTCATGACCATCCTCTAGCCAATCATATAGATGACCCAAGCCCTCATAGCTGAACTGGTCGCCTCTACCGCACGCCTTGAACGCATCTCTAAACATACCCTTAGTCACTGTCTGTTTCATGTTAGCTTGTCCTCTCAGTTAGTATTCATAACACGACTAACAATACACGACAGCACGACTAACGTCAAGCATTATTGTGAACGATAGCGCGATTAATTATGCACGCATTATCCTTTGTTATGCGCTCTGG
>Ga0210402_10006107_pt1 | contig 10693 bp, 3 predicted proteins | sample IncBWC7MmetaG_FD_161055 | JGI IMG/M metagenome (GOLD analysis project Ga0210402, IMG submission 161055) | Forest soil microbial communities from Barre Woods Harvard Forest LTER site, Petersham, Massachusetts, United States - Inc-BW-C-7-M | ecosystem: Environmental > Terrestrial > Soil >... | reverse complement strand
CGAGCTGTACGGGAAGGATCAGATTTTTGAAGTCGCAGAACTCGCCATAGCGAGAATCGCCGAGCAGCCGCCAAGCCGTGGTTTGAAGCGCAATGAGGTACTGATCGTCGGGCGCGCCGGCCAACAAGACGTCGCAATGGGGCAGTGCGTCGCGGGCATCGCCCACACCGAGCCGGGCCGCAACCAAGAGACTGCGTGCAGTGGCATTCGCCGGCATCGCGTGCAATGCCCGCTCCGCGAGCGCCAATGCGATTGCCGAATCGAATTCCAGCGCGGCAAGGCCGGCGCGGATGAGCAGCATCGGCGGAGTCTGGGGGCGCGCGGCACGCGGAGCCAAACAGGCATAGGCGGCGCGCGCATCCCCGCCGGCCTGCAGGATGGCGGCTTTGGCAGCCCAGAGGGCATCGTCGTTGCCAAAGGCTTGCAGAGCCCGATCGAGCGGAGCGGTCGCTTGGGCCAAATCGCCCGTGCGCATCCAGATCAATTGCGCGAGATTGTTTTGCGCCTCGAGCAGTCGTGGTTCGAGCTGCACGCAGTCGCGCAACAGCGATTCGGCGCGCTCGAACTCGCGCTGGGCGATCAAGCTGCGCGAGTAGGTGTTGTAGAGCGCGGCGGATTTGCTCCCAAGCGTCAGCGCCTTTTGAGCGACACCGGCTGCTTCGTCATGCTGATTTGCCGCATTGAGCGCCATCGCCAGAGCATGCGCAACCTCGGCATTGTTCGGTGCGCCCTGCGCGAGCGCTCGATATCCGGAAACCGCATCAGCTTGGCGGCCGAGCGCGGCCAGCGCCGCAATGTGTTGAGCGGATAGCTCCGCATCGGCCTTGCCGCTCACGCAAAGGGGCGCTGCGATGGCCAGTGCTTGGGCCGGTTTTCCTGAATCATTGTAATAGCGTGCCAGCAGCAGCGCGGCGCGAGGGTAGGGTGGCGGGCCTGCCGCTGCCCGCTGCAAAAGCGACTCAGCCTCGGCGCCGCGACCGTCGGTGAGCAACAACTCCCCGAGAGTTGCCAGTGTGGGCATCCAGGTCGGATCGAGCGTGAGCGCGCGGCGCAGAAGCAATTCCGCCGCCGGCGTATCGCCCAGAGCCTGTTTGGTGCCGGCGAGCAGGCGCAGCGCTTCGACGAACTCCGGGTGGGCCTCGACAATGCTCTCAAGCTGATCGTGCGCGGGGCGATAGCTGCCGGTTTTCAGCAATGCGCTGATTTGGCGCATCGTGTCGATGAGTGCGGGATTGTTGACAGACATCGCAGTCGAGGTTAGCAGGCCGGCGCCGTCTGGCAAGCGGCCTAGGTCGCGTCGGATGTGCGTCCGAGAAACCCCTCGCGCCGGGCGGCGCGAGGGGGTGTTTCATCAGAATTTGTACTTGATTCCGATGTTGCCTTCGCGACCCTCGATCGGCCGCGCCAGGAGCACGTTCTGCACGCCGGCCGCCTGGCCGGTTTTGCGTGCATTGCCTTCCGTGAGACCAATCTGATTGGTCAGGTTCGTTCCCTGGATACGCAACTCCCAGTTTCTTGTGTAGTTAATGAGCAGGCCGGCGCTGAGCATGTAGTACGAGCCCAAGGGTTGCAGCCCGGTGATATCTTCGTAGCGCTGGCCGACATGCTCGTACGTGACCCATCCAGTCGCTGAGCCCCAGGTCGGTTCCAGCGTGTAGGCCGGCGTGACCCGGATCTGGAATTTCGGCTGCCGCTGCAGCGGCGCACCATCGATCACCGCGCACTGGGGGTTTCCGTTGATGTCGACGTACGGTGCGCAACCGTTGAAGTGCGTGTAGTGACCGTCCATGTAGTCGCCGTTAACCGTGAGGTTAAGGCCGTGGATCGGCGAGATGGTGCCGATGAAGTCAATGCCCTTTGAATCAGAGCCGTAGGTTGAAATCGCGCCGGTCCCGATACCTGCCGCACTGGTCTCCTGATACGTCAGGCCAATGAATTGTTTGTGATAGGCGCTGATATCAAGATAGGCCAGGCTGTTTTGGAACTTGAAGCCGAACTCGATATTCTTGAGCGTCTGCAACGGCGCAAAGCCGCCATTCTGGCTGGCATCGCGAATGTTGTTGTCGAAGTCGTTGAAGTGCACGCCCGTATTGAAGCGTGCATACACGCTCATGTTGTTGAATATCTCGTAGTTCACGCCGGTCGTGAATGACGGCCGAGTCTTGTCGTAGTGTTCGTTGTCCCAGGTGCCGTTGCAGATGGGCACCGCGTTGTCCCACAAGTCCAGCGCCGTTCCCATCTGGACATTCGACCGGTTGCAGGTGCGCTGATTGGCATCGATGTTTTCGAGACGCGCGCCGGCATCGAACAGGAATTGATTCCATTTCCACGAATCCGAAATGAAGGTCGCTATGTTCGTGGAGCTGCCGTGCTCCAGAATATTGAAGTTACCGTTCATGTTGACAAAGCCTTGCGGGCTGGTCAGGTTGACGGTCTGTCCGGCACCATTGGTGTAGTTCAATACGATCGGCGTCGCATTGGGCGTGTTGCTCATCAACATCTGGTTGCCCAGCGACCAATTATCGTCATCGGTGTAGTTCGCCAGATAGACGCCGCCCGTGAGCGTATTGCCGTCGAAGAGCTCCTTGCTGACGCGAAACTCGTCGGTGAGGTTGGTCAGATGCTTCTGGATGAACCACCACCCCTGCACGATGACGCTCTGGCTCTGTGGCACGACGCCGGCGCCGTTGGAGTAGTGTGCACTGACGTTGGTGGCGACCGGCAGACCTTGGCCATTGGGACCCAGGTTGTTGGAGTCGACCGCTGTTGCGCCATTGCAGAATCCCGTGGGCTGCGGTGTCTGGCAACCATATAGGTAATAGCTCAAGGGCCGCGGGTTGGGACCCGAAAATAGCGCGTTGGTGTTGAGGTCGCCGGTGTCGAACAGGAAGTTGTTCGTAATCGTCCAGGTATCGATCTTTTTGTCGAACTTGCTGCCTACGTAGTACAGGTTACCGCCGCGGCCATTGGCCAGATCGGCGGCTTCGAATCCACCAGCGGCACTAGGCACTTGCACGTTGCGCATGGCGGTGCTGCCATAGGCCGAGGTCAGCGCATTGAATCCGGGATAGTTGGAGAACGACGAGCCATTGGCGCTTTCGATCACCGGGACCGGCACGATGAACTGATTCTTGTCCTGCAGAGTGCGGACCCAAAACATCAGCGAGCCACCGTCGATATCGTGAGATATCGTTGCCGTGAACTGCCCACCCTCGTCGGCCTTGAACTGCGGCGAGCGCACGCCATCGGACGAGCGGTAGAATCCTCCGGCGCTGCCATACCACCCCGGTGCGATCGGGCCGCCAACGAAAGCATCTACTCGATACAAACCTTCGCTGCCAGCGGTGACGCCCACGGAACCGGTTGGCGTGTCCGTGCCTCGTTTCAGAATGAAGTTGGCAGTGGCACCCATTTGTCCGGGACCGAAGATCGCGCCCGGACCGCCTTGCACGATTTCAACGCGATCTATTGTGTCGTCGAGACGGAACAGCGAGCTCGAATCCATGAAGGAAAGCGAGGGCATGCCGTACATCGGCGACCCCTCGATCATGTTGGTAAAGTACGGCGCGTCGCCGCCACCGGGAATACCGGCAATTTCGATGTTGGCGCCGGTTTGACCACCGGAAGACTCCGGCCAAATTCCCGGCGACAACTTCAAGATATCGGCCGTGCTCTTTGGATTGGCTTCCTTGATTTGTTCGGCGTTGGCCGAAATGATGTTGTAGCTCGCATCCAGCTTTCTCACGCCGGTCGCCGAAGCGGTTACCACGACCTCTTCCAGGGCTGAAGTTTCAGCGGGGGCGGCGGCGGCCACTTGAGCCTGTGCTGAGGTGGTGCCACCGGCGCAATACAGAATCCCCGCTACCGCGACGGCCAGGGTATTGACGCCGAGTCCGCGGACCGCAATGCCGCGAGCAATTGCCCTTGGGTCAGGCAGCCCCAAAGCCGGCCAACTGGCTGGGCCCAAACGGACCGATGGCGCGCTCGAGCGTGGTTGTTTGTTGCGTTTTTGACTCATGAATCATTCCCCCTGAAGTAAACTATTTGAAGCAGTAAAGCGTTACGGTGATTCGACTATGTCGATGCCGTGATAATTGAAAGAGGCCAAAAGGCCGGAAATGGAAATATTGGCGGTGCGCAGCCTGTAGGCGAGCCCGCCGTCCACCGAAATCATGGAGTAGGCCGCGCAGCGACCAGCGTGGTAGCTCTGTAAAAACTGCAATTTTCCTCCCCCTATCCGCTGCACGTCCGAGCTCTTGATTCGCACGCGGGGAGATCATCGAGCAAGCTTCGACCCACGGTGTCTCGCTGCTGAAGCAGTCTTTTTTTCGCCGAAGGGTTGGCTTCAGAGCATCGCTCGCCGAAGACCTTTTCCCCAAATTCAATGTAATTGGTATTTTGTTCAATAGCAACCACTGCGGCTAATCCGCCACAGTCGGGCCGGGGAGGGCGCAAGCGGCTCGGAACTACTTAAGGCGGGGGTATCGCGAGGTAGACCGTGCTCCACAATTGCGCCGCGTTCGATTCATCCGCATCGGCGGCATTGGCGCCGAACGGCGCTACCTCGAATTGGCCGCGCGCGAAGCTCCACGACCAGAGCTCGGAATTTCGCATCGTGTGGGCTGCGTGGATCGCGGCCCATAGCTTGGTCTGTGCCCCACGCAGATGCTCCTTCAGCGACGGCGGCAGATCTTGACGTTGCAATTGGCGTTGCAACCCCGCCGCGAGCACCGCCTGCTGCCAGGACCAGACTACCGTTCCGTGATAGGCGCTGCGCGTCAGTCGAGCTTGGATGGCCCGTGTCGCGTACACGGGGTTGGCGACGACAACGCCCACGGGCGTGAGCAATCCGGCCGGGAAAGGCCGCATTGAGGCGGTCACACCCTGTGCGAGCAGAGCCGGCGTCGGCCGGCCAAACAGCATTTCGAAGCCTACGTCCGAGTGAACGATGGGAATGGTTTTCTCATCGGCGCTCAGCGCCAGCGCAGGGAAGGCCACACCTGAATCGTCCACGGCGCGCAGTGCGTCCTCGTCGGCGATCTTCAACGCAGCAGAATAATCGGCAATGTCTCGCCGGGCCGTCGCGCTCGGCACACTCACGTCGAACAGCGGCGCTGCTTTGGTTCGCCAGGTCTCCGCCATGGCCTTGGCGTGTGCGAACAGTTCGCGGTCCGCGGGCGCCAGATAGGCGTTAAGGAGGCCGCTCGCGAAAAAGCGGCCCGCGGCTTCGAGCGCCGCAGGCACGAATACCACGTTGACATCGTAGGGAAAGCGCCCGCCCCCTAATCCATCATTGCTGTCCCGCCATTGCCCCGCGTCCGATCCGGGTTTCAGTGCGATCAAATTCGGCGCGCGCGGATCATCAGCAAATCGTGCCGCGGCTTGCAGCACAAACTTGAAATTGGCGACCAGATCGATGCCGTATGCCTTCGAATCTCCGCGCCGCCCGTCCAGTCGCTTGAGGAATGCCGCGGCTTGCGATTGGCCGCGCGCATCCCCGAGGAGCCACTCCGCGGCCACGGGTGCCAGCATGAAGGTCCCGTCGACCATGTTGTAGTTGAATGTTGGCGCATCGGACTTGTCGCCCGCGGCGCGCAGGTGATCGAGAATCGCGAATTCACCGATGTCCTCTTCATGCGCCACCTCACCCTGGGGTGACAGGCGAGTCAGCACCGCGCCCAGTCCGGCTTCCACGGCCTCGGGCGCGAGCACGGGCATCAGCAGCCGCACCGACATCAGGGTGTCTCGCCCGAAGTAGGTGTTGAAGCGCCAAGAGCCGGCGAGAAATTTTTCCCGATAGCTCAAGAATGTCAGCACATTGCGCGCGGCGATGTCCGCTTCGGCGCGATCGTTGAACAAATCCTTGCCCGACAGCGGGGTCAATGGGGTCTCACCGCTCAGCGCGGTGATCTTGAGCGCAATCTTGCCGTCGCTGCCGGCCGTGACATGATCGGGTTGCAGCGCGCCGTGAGTGATCTCAATGCTGAGGCGATATCCCGCCGCGCCGTCCAAGCGATCGCGCGCCCAAGTGATGGTCGAGCCCTGAATCGTTGGGTTGGTTGCGACCTCGGGGGGGAACGTGCCCAATGCCTGATAGTCGCGCAGCACGCGCACGCTGGACAAAACGGCCTGCTTCATCGTCAGTTCCGCAGTACCGCTCGCGATGGCTTGCGCCGTCATGCCATACAGCGGGCGTCCGCGCGCGTCCTGGGTGATGAGCGGCTGCGGTCGCCCGCGCAGCGACCAAGTCACCGGCTGCGTGCCGTGCGAAAACCATAAACCCACGCCGCTGTTGCCCGCCGGGAAAGCAATCAAGATTCGCGGATCTGTCCCGGAGCGCAGCAGAAGATGGGCGGCAACCGGGCCCTCGCGTAAAAAGCTGTTGAGATTCGGACCTTCCGCGACCTCGAATGACAGGCGCTGCTCGGACCCGGCGTCTCCCATCACGGGCGCTGCGGTGGCCAGCAGGACCAGGATCGACAGCGCGCGGTATGAGATTGGCGGCATCTTCAGAGTACCTCCGCGGGCAACACCGTTTGATAGGCGCAGTAGGCTTCCCCCTCGATGTCGAGAAAAGGTCTTAGTTTAACGGCTCCGGCGTCGGACTTGGCCTGCCATTCATGCCCGCCGTTGCGGTCACGTTGCGCGCTCAACAGGCTCGCCCGCTGAATCGGGGATGGCGCCGAGCCGGCGTCGATCAGCCGCATGAGCACGAGCGGGCCGGCAAGCAAAGCGACCGTGTCCGAATGCGCGGCATCAACGCTCTCCAATCGACGCGCGTCCGGCAATTCGAGTTCAACTCGGTCGCCGGAATGCCATTCGCGCGGAAGAGCGGCGAATTGCCCGGGTTGCGGCTGCGGCTCGCGCTTGCCATTGATCGACAGAGCGGCGCCTTGCGCCCAGGCAGGTATGCGCAGATTCAGAGTAAAGAACTGCGGAGTCGGAAGTCGCAGCGTCATGTTGATGCCTGCGGCGAACGGGTAGTCGGTCTCGATGGAAAGGCCGCAGCGTGCGTTGTTTTGAGTCCAGCTGATTTGCGCCGGCACATACAGATTGACGTACAGGCCGCGCGAATCGGTAAAGCAGGTGCTGATGGCATAGTCGGCCGCGATCATGGGCAGCGTACCGGAGCAACAAGGCCATCGGTCGGGGTGAAAGGTCTTCTTGGCTTGCCGCGTGTAGTCGGAATAATAGAAAGCGTGACCATCCGGTTGGATTGGAATCGCGCCCAGCACGGTGTTGTAGAGCACACGTTCCATGCTGTCGCCATAGCGCGAGTCACGCGTGATGCGCAGCAGATAACGCGTCAGTTTGAAATGCGCGTAGGCGCCGCACGGAGTCTCAAAACTCTTGCTCTGGTCTGCAAGGCTCGCGCCGAGCGCGCCGCTGCCCGGCGTTACAAAGTGCTCGTCGGGACCCCAGCCGCCGGTGGCGAAACTCTGTGCCGAGATCATCTCGAAGCCTTGTTGCGCCGCCGCCAAGTGCATCGGGTTGCCGAGAGACAGGTAAGCCTGCGCTGCTGAACTCAAGGCGTTGACATGGCTGTAGGCGTGCTTGCCCGGCAGCGCATTGTCGCCGCGTGCGAGCGAGCCGAAGAATTCGTCGTAGAGAAATCGGCGGCCGAGTTCGAGATGGATTCGCTCGCCGGTCAACGCCCAAGCCTGAAATTGATTTTCCGGGAGTGTGTAGCTCTCATCCCAGGCATGCCGGCTGAAGTCCTCGCCTGATTGCGCATGCTCGTTGCGCGGCATGGCGCGTGGCGGCAAGTACGCTACGGCGGCCCGAGTGGTTCGGGCCAGTGTTGCGTGCGCCGTGTTGTCGCGGCCCAGCCTTTCTGCATCGAGCAATCCTCCGACGAGCTTGTCGTACGTGTACGAGGGGAAGCGGTTGCGATGATAGAAACTCCCGCGGGAATCAACGGTCGCTGCATACGCGGCCACGAGGCGCTGCACCTTGGCCCGCGTCGGGGCATCGCCTGTGATCGCGTAGTAACGCGACAGCGCGCTCATCCATTGCCCGAATGTTGCCCCCGGAGCGAACGCGTAGGTGTCGTACCAGCCGCCGAGCTCGTGGCCCGGCGCGCGCTGTGCTGCACGCAAGCGGAAAGGTCGCAGCAGAGCGTCTTCATCAAGTCCCAGCACCAAGCGATGATTCTCGCGGGCCTGTCTCTCGAGCGGCCCCGCGCTTAGGTGCACCTGGCCATAGTCCAATTCCGAGAGCGGAACGGCTGGGCCAACTGCACTTGCGCTCCACGCGCCGCCAGGCTCGCGCCACCCGGCCGCCGCAAGCAGGCCGAAGGCAAGAAGACCGCGCCTGCCGTGGTCAATACTGTCCGACACGACTGTTTGCTCCAACCGTCATTCTGTGCAGGATGCGGCGAGCGTCGTGTTGACGCAACCCCACTGCTTGATCAACATGCGGGGTAGCGCCAATCGGGGAGGAGCGATGGAGCACAAGAAGTTTAAGTTCCTTGTCCTGCCGCTGTTCTGCGCATTGGCAGGCGTTTCAGCGCTGGCGGGCCCCGACGATACCTTTAGCCTCAGCGCGAGCGCCCAGGATCTCGACCATTACTTTCCGACCTACTTGGCGAACGGCTATTTTTCCACCATGAGCGCGCCGCGCGGAACCGAGGGCAATCTCGCCTACATGGTCGCCTTCATGGACTACGGAAAAGATGATGAATCGCGTCCGGCCGCCATTCCGGGTTGGAGCGAAATCGACTACTCAACCGGCGACTCCGCCGCCGGCCATTTCTGGATGAATCAGGTCCCGGTCAATCCGGGGCTTTTCAAAGATTACCGCCAGACGCTGAACATGAAAGAGGCGACCTTGACGACGAGCTATCGCTACGTCGATCACCGTCGCAGCACGCAGATCAGAGTCACGACCTTTGTCAGTCAGGCCTCGACGCATCTGGCCGCGACGCGCATTTCCCTGACACCGGATTTCGACGGTACCGTGGAGCTGTCGTTTGCCTTGAACCTCTGGGCGCCGCATCAGCCGCGCCTGCCGCTCGCCAAGTTGACCGGCGAGCAGATGCAGGAAGCGGTCGCGGCAAACAATATGGAGCTTGTGGCGATTCCGCCCGCGACTCCCGACCGCGCCGCAGTCTGGTATCACGGCGACACACATGTGCTTGCCGCGGATGGCGACATCGGGAATCTAACTCTGTTTCTCGACGGCCGCGCAGAACAGGGGCTGGCGATGGCCGAGGCATCGGCGATTCAGTTGCCCGACGGCGTTGTACCCAGCGATGTCGAGTTGTACAAAAGTTCCTATCGCCTGGCCTTGAACCTGAAAATCAAGGTGCAGAAAGACAGAACCTACACCTTTACCAAATTCATCGCCGCCTCACGCGAGGGCTGGGGCGGTGATGCGAAGGCCGATCTTGCACTGGCGACGGCTGCCCGCAGCGGTGGTTTCGACGCACTTCTGGAGCAGCATCGGGCCGCGTGGCGCGAACTGTGGCGATCCGATATTGCGATCGACGGCGATGCGCTGGCACAGACGGTTGTGCATTCTGACCTCTACTATCTGCTCGCAACGTCGACCGCGGACACGCGCTGGCCCATGGGCGCCTGCGGGCTGACGCCCGGCTATACGGGCCACGCATTCTGGGACAGCGATACATGGATCTTTCCCGCGTTGCTGTTGCTGCATCCCGAACGCGCGAAATCCTTGGCAATCTTCCGCGCTCACACGCTGCCGGCGGCGCAGGCCCGCGCGAAAGGGAGAGGCCTTAATGGCGCCATGTATCCCTGGGAGGCGGACCCGGAGAATGGCAGCGAACAAATTCCTTATTTCGCTCATGTCCTCAGTGAGCGTGAAATCCACGTCAACGCGGATGTGGCGATTGCGCAGTGGCAATACTGGCTCGCGACGCATGATCGAGAATGGTTGAAGCGCAACGGCTGGCCCGTCATTCGCAACGTCGCGGATTTCTGGGCCAGCCGCGCATCGTGGAACGCGCAGCAGCGGCGCTACGAGATCCTGCACGTCACCTCCGTGGCCGAAAGCTACAACGACGTGCCCAACGACACCTTTACCAATGTGTCGGCGCAAAAGGTCTTGAGCATCGCCGCCGCGGCGGCGGCGCTCGTCGGCGAGCGGCCAGACCCGCATTGGGCGGAGGTTGCGTCCAAGCTCTACATCCCCTTCTCGCAGGCTGAACAGCGACATCTGGACTTCGATGCGAGCATGCCGCGCGAGCCCTTGGAGGGGAGCACATTAGGACTGCTCTCATACCCGTCTCTCGATTTGCAGATGAGCGAGAAAATACGCCGCAATGACTTCGACTACATCATGATTTCGGTAAGGCAAGGACATCATGAGCCGCATGGCATGAGCTTGGCGCCGGCTTCGATTGCGGCCGCCGCTGCGGGCGATACGGCCTCCGCGGTCGCCTGGCTGCAGCGCAACTTCACCAGCGGCTTGATCAAGCCGCCTTTCAATGTGCGCACGGAGACGGCGACCAACAATACCGGCCACTTCATTACGGCTTCCGGCGGTTTTCTGCAAAATCTTCTGTATGGGTTCAGCGGACTGCGGGTTGCGGAGAAAGGTCTCGTTGAAGCCTATCCACCCATCCTGCCCGCGGAATGGAAATCGATGACCTTGAAGGACGTAACGATCCGCGGAGAACACTACGACTTCTTCATCGACCGCGACGCCGGCGGCCACATCAGGCTGACGC
>Ga0210402_10006105_pt1 | contig 10694 bp, 11 predicted proteins | sample IncBWC7MmetaG_FD_161055 | JGI IMG/M metagenome (GOLD analysis project Ga0210402, IMG submission 161055) | Forest soil microbial communities from Barre Woods Harvard Forest LTER site, Petersham, Massachusetts, United States - Inc-BW-C-7-M | ecosystem: Environmental > Terrestrial > Soil >... | reverse complement strand
TAACGTTGGCGCCCGCGTATGAATGCGTATGCCCGTTCAAGCGATTCGTTCATCACCAGATATTTCCCGCGCCGGGAGTGTAGCTTTGGCTGACAACGCTGTTGCTGATCAGCGTGTCGCATTGCACCACCCCACTGAACTTCGAAACGGTCGCGCTGACGCTCACCAGGCCCGCATTGACCTCGACTGCGCTCGCGTTGAGGATGACGTTCGAGGCCGCGTTCACGGTGATCCCATTCGTCTTGAGCTCCACGGAATTGCCGTTGCTGTCGGTGAGCACCACGGCGCCGGGACCATCCTCGAGCGTGAGCTTCTGGCCGCCGGGCGTCTCGATGGTGATGCTCTCGCGGCCGCCTTGATCGTCGAGGGTGATCTGCACGCCGTTACGGGACCGCACAAGTTTCTTGTTGTTGTTGAGGTCCATCTTCTCCGGCGGAGGGTTGGCGGTATTCCATAGCCCACCGAGGACGTAAGGGCGATTCGGGTCACTTTGTTCGAACGCGATCAGGACTTCGTCGTTTACCTCTGGAATAAGCCAGGTTCCGCGGTTGGCGCCAGCCATCAGCGTAGCCATGCGAGCCCATACTTCGTGGCCGCTCTCGCCGGCCACGAGCACCTGCGGCAGCCGAACCTTCACACGTCCGCTGTTCGCGGGATCGACGTTATCAACTACGATCGCTGGATAGACTCCGTTGTGCTCTTTCATTTATCCCTCCGTTTCAGCCGCGCGTTGTATGTACGGGACCGCGCAGATAGTACTTGCCGCATAGTCCTACATCACATTCAGACTTACGCCGATAGTCGATCCTTTGGAACCGCAGTAAGGTACGGCACAACGTGCGTCGAAGGCAATTGCCCGCGTCGACGGCGGACCGCGAAGGTCGTTTCGTGAAGGGAACAATAAATGAACAGGATTGACCCGTACCTAGGATCTGCTGAAGCCGAACGGGCCGACCCGTCGGAGGAGACCGTCATCAATGGCGCGCCGTATCACGGCCACCAGGTAACCCAGGGCGGAACCGAAAAGCCCGCGGCCGTCACCCTGCAGGACCCGCAAAATGCGGAAGAAATAAGGCGTCAACAGATAGCGCTGGCCGTGCGTTACGTCGCGGCCTTGCGCGCTCGTTAAGCCTCAGAGAGATCATGACGGAACCGACAAACAGCGAGCGTCTCACAAAGGTGCAAAAGCAGAAAAAGTACCATGGCGTAGCCAGCACGAAAGGCGGGGCGACGGCGGGAAGGACGGCGTACCGGGAAGAGTACCAGCGCGACTATGGCCCGGACCTTGATGAGCCGTTAGACGGGACCGAATCCGGACAGGAAATCTGAGGAGCCAAGCGACTGCAGAAGCAGAGCGCCAAGCGGCGGACACGCCGGCAGGAGTGGACCTCGGTGCCTCAGCCGGGTCAAGCGTACGACCATTCGACTCCCGTAAAGGATTCCAAGAAAGAGAGCGTTAGCTACGTCATGACGTAGGGCAGCAGACGATCGAACTCCGTCTTGACCACCTGGTAGCACTCACATGACCGGGCCTCCAGACGCGGGCGATCGAGCACCGTGATCTGGCCTCGCTGGTAACTGATCAACCCCGCGTTCTGCAACTTCCCGGCGGCTTCGGTGACACCTTCACGGCGCACGCCCAGCATGTTGGCGATCAATTCCTGGGTCATGGAGAGCTCGTTCGTTTGCAGACGATCCAGACTCAGCAACAGCCACCGGCACAATTGCTGGTCGACCGAATGATGCCGGTTGCATACGGCCGTCTGCGCCATCTGGGTGATCAGCGCCTGGGTGTAGCGCAGCAGGAGGTGCATGGTCGGACCGAAACGCCCGAACTCGTTCTTGAGCAAGGCGGCCCTGAGCCGGAAAGCGTGCCCCGCGCTCTGCACCACCGCGCGGCTGGGCGTGGTCTCGCCGCCCATGAACAGGGATATGCCGAGAATACCCTCGTTACCTACGATAGCAATCTCAGCGGACGCACCGTTCTCCATGACGTACAGCAGCGAAACAATGGACGTAGTGGGGAAATAGACGTACTGCAACCTGGCCCTGGATTCATAGAGGACGTCGCCGAGCCGCATCGGGATCAGATCCAAATGGGATGCGAGCCGCTCGTAGTCGCTGGCCGGCAGGGCATTAAGAAGATGGTTTTGCTTCGGGGTATGCAGCGAAGACATCGCGGTCGCGTTACGTCATGGATGTGAGCTCTTGTCCGCCCGGTCGCAGCTTCGGCCGCCTATTTGAAATGCAAAGTCGAAATGGACGTCAGTGTGCCGCCATACCTGGCTAGCAGTTTGAGGCTGGAAGGAGAAATGATCAGGACGCTGGCGCGATGATCGTCCACATGTTTGCGCCGCATTACGAATCCCTGCTCAACAAGCCTGGCTAACTTGCGGCGCACCGTCGTGCGCGAACGGATATTCAGCAGAAAGAGTTGTTTCAGCGTTAGTGGCTGCCCCTGTTCTTCCGCATATCCGATCTCGATGACGATATCGAAATCGATGATGGACTTTAGGAAAGGAAGCTGCTTCCTTTCAAACTCCCTGATTTTTTTCAATCCAGTGAATAACTTCATGGTTTTCTTATCGTTTTCATTGCCAATAGCGTTGCTATGGTGTGGCTCAATGATGCTGCTGGCAAGCCCAATTGGGTTCCTTTTTGGCACCTACAACATTGCCAACGGCTTTGCGAGGATCGTCTCCGAAGTCGGTAGAATCAGCACATCGAGAAAGCCCCGCTTGCCGGGGCTTTCTTTGCATATAGCCCGGCAATCTGGTCGTGCGCCAACGTTCGCGATCGCGCCGGGTATGTGACCTGCCGAACAGACACCTGCTTGTAAGTATTTCAAACTGCATCTGCCGTTAGCGATCGAATGAATGGGTTGACAGTCCGAACGGGTTGACAGTCCGCTTGGAGCGAAACGGCAAGCGGACCTTATCGGGGGAAGGGCTATGGCAAGCAGAATGAATCAGGGACCGAGAGGCTCGGTCAAATCAGGGCGGTTCGAGACGTTACTCGACAAACTTGTCGCGGTACAGATGGACCTTGAACCTGTTTGCGGGGTGGGCACGGCAAGGGCGCAAGTTGTTGCATCACGTGACGCGATTGCGGACGCCTGCCACGTTCTGCGCTCGGCGATCGCGGACGTGCGCAACATCATTCATCAAGCCGATGGTTTGATGGATCTGCCTGAAGCTGTGCCTGCATTGGACTAGCGCCGGCGGCAGCGAGACAATCATGACGGAACCGACAAACAGCGAACGTCACACAAAGGTGCAGAAGCAGAAAAGGTACTATGGTGTAGCCAGCACGAAAGGCGGGGCAGCGGCGGCGGGCAGGATGGCGTACCGGGAAGAGTACCAGCGCGACTACGCCTCGGACCTTGATGAGCCGTCAGACGGAACCGAATCCGCGCACGAATTCTGAGCACCAGCGATGCAAGTTGCGCACTGGCTAACGGACCGGTGGATCGCCGGGGCGAGATTCTGCGCCCGACGAGTGACCGCTTCTGCTTGTATGAGGGCGGTCACTCGCCCGACTGTAGATCGGTCCTTGCGTTGTCGACCGGATACGAGGTCGCGCTCTCCCAATAACAGTGGAGATCCAACGGAACCGAAACCCTGTCAGACTGCCAAGGATCACTCACGTACGTCATCATCCATTCCTTGACACTGGGTTCGAACAGCCTTTAGCGGTCCTTCTGGATTTTCAGATCGCTGTGGACCGATTTGACGCCTTCGGTATTGCGCGCAATCGAAACGGCTTTGTCGACTTCACCCTGGCTATTGGCCGTGCCGGTCATCCAGACAACGCCATTCATGTCCGTATCGACCTTGATATGCTTCGCGCTGGCGGGGTGATCCGCAGCCAGCTTCGACTTGATCTTGGTCGTAATGACCGAGTCCTTGACGAAGGTCGCCGGTTTGGAGCGGTCCGTGTCCGAATCCGCCGCATAGGCCGCAACGGGTGCCAGCACGCTACCAATCACAAAGCAGGTTGTCACAAGTTTGTATTTCATAATTGACTCCTAACAGTGTTTCCGCCGTCATCGCGCGGGATTACGGGCGCCCCATCAAAAACAGGACGATTATGACTACCAGTACGACACGGACGATTCCACTGAAAGCGTAGCCCTAACTGCGAGCGTGCGGCCAAGCCGGCAGCAGCACGCCGACGAGAAGCAGGATCAGCACAATCAGCAGAATGGTGTCAAGGCTAATGACTTGCTTCCTTTGTTCACCGCCTCCGCTTCGCAGGCACGCACATGCATGCACCAGAACGACTACACGGGTGGCCGGGTATTTGACAAGAATATCGGCGCCCCCGAAAATCGTCTGTTCGCTGGCGCACACACTGTAAGCTAACCGCGCGGTGGCATCGTAAGAGGACCGCTAAGCAGCCAAGTTTCCGAGCAGCTCAGGTCCGAATTTGTCGAGTGCTTTCAGGACGCGTTCGTCAACCCGACGGTGGCGTTCGCGCATGCGGCGTGCGAGCGTCAGGTGGCAAATTCGGTGAGCAATTGACCCGCAAGCGGCGCTTCTTGCAACAGACCTCGACGGTCGGCCACTTGAGCGCCGTTGACCCATACGCCATGAACGCCGACGGCATCCGTCGTTAGCCGCGGAGCTCCGCCGGGCAGATCGAACACCCGCCGCTTGGGGCCGCGGCCCACGCAAATGGGTTCGAACAGCAGCAGGTCGGCCGCCAGGCCTTCACGAATCAGGCCGCGGTCTTTCATGCCGAACACGGTGGCGGGATGCGCAGTGAGTCGGCGCACCGCCTCGCTCATTGCCATCGCACCCACATCACGTGCCCAGTGGCCCAGCAGGTGCAGCCCGAAGCCGGCGTCGTTGAAGAACGTCAGGTGTGCCCCGGCATCGCTCAAGCTCACGATGCTGTACGGGTGGTTGAGCATGCGACCCACCGCATCCTCGTCGGCGTTGAGAAGCTCTGCAGTGAACACGGTTTTCAGATCTTCGGCAATGGCGAGATCGAGCATAAGGTCCAGCGGATCGCGGCCCTCGGCTTGTGCGATATCGGCAAGATTCTTCTGCTCGTACGGCGCGTTTTCCGGGCTCGCGACTTGCACCACCTGAACCTTGTTCCATTCACCATTGAACAGGCGGAAGGTGGCGCTGGACGACAGCTCGGCGCGCAGCGCGTCGCGAAACTCGGCGTCTGCGAGGACGGCTTTGAGCGCAGGCCCTGCGAGACCCAATGCCGGCTTCCAGCCTCGCAGCCCTTCCACCGGGTAGGGTGATGCGAGCGTGAAATCCATCGTCAACGGGCAGCAGGAAACTTGACCGATCAGCCTGCGACCTCGCTTATTGGCCTCTTCGATGTCGTCCAGATCGTTGAACACGGCTTGCGGATTGGTGCTGTTGTGCAGCAGCGCCGCGATCATCACGGGCCTGCCGCTGCTGGCTGCAAGAGATTCCAGAAACGGCACGGCCGTGTGGCTACCCTTGGTCAGCATGTAGACGCCTCGGCCTGATTCACCCATGGCGTTGACCAGCGCCGCCATTTCGTGATCTTCCGCCAGACGTGACGGCATCGGCAAACCTCCTTCGCCGTTATGAGCCTGGCTGGTGCTGCTGGCAAAACCCACCGCACCCGAGCGCATGGCTCCGCGCACGATCTGCTGCATCTGCGCGATTTCGTCATCGGTCGCCGCACGCTTTGACGCATCCTTGCCCATCCCGTACGTGCGTACCGAGGAATGCCCGATGTAAGCCGCGACGTTGACTGCACTGCCTCGTCCGCGCAGTTGCGCCATGTATTGCGGAAAGGTTTCAAACCCCCAGGCTATACCCTGGCGCAGCACGTCCAGCGACATGCCTTCCACTTGCGTCAAGTTGCGCATCGTGATTTCGCGGTCCACCGGTCGGCACGGCGCGATGGTGAAGCCGCAGTTGCCGATGACGGCGGTCGTCACGCCAAGCGCCGGCGAGGGACGCACATACGGATCCCATGTGATTTGCGCGTCGAAGTGGGTGTGGCTGTCGATAATGCCGGGCATCAGCGCCAGCCCGTCGGCGTCGACCACTTGAGTGGCGGATTCAGAAAGACAGCGGCCGATTGCTCTGATCTTTCCTTGTTGAACCGCGACATCTTTGACAGCGGGCTCGGTGCCCGAGCCGTCAAAGACGAGCGCATTCCTGATGAGGAGATCGAGCATGCGCTGTGAAGGTCCGGTCAGGCTGGAGGAGGCGGCACCGGCGAATCGCACACTCGCGAACGCCGCGCTCGTGAGGCGATTCTAACGATAAGTGGTCTTGATGATGCCGGCCCAGCCCGGAAGGTAGCGAGCGTCCTGATCGTGTGCGAGCTCGATGGCAGTCCGGACGGCGCGTTTGAAGTCCTTGTTCAGCAGCGCCCTTGGCACGTTTTGACGAAAATAGGCCGCCCAAAGAAATTCACTATACGGCGTAATGTCCTTCGCGAATCCGCCGGCACGCCGCACCTCTCCCGCGAGGCTCCGATAAGGGTCGTCGAGCAGCTCCTGCAGGCGAGAAGGCAACGCATCGAAGTCCCGCCTCTTACCGTCGGCACCGTAGGGGTGGACCCACTGCGAGAATTCCATCGCGCCCCAGAATTGCCGAGGCTTCAGCCAGGATAGATCTTTGAGCTCCATCAACCAAACAGTCTTGACGCCTTCTTCCTGCAACGCGAGACCGAAGTGATGGTGATCCACTATGTAATGGCGATGCCGCGGCCCGATCACCACAGGGAACCAGTGTTGCTTCAAGAGTTGCTTTCGTTCCTTGTCTTTGAGCGCATTCCACTCGCGGCGCTTTAATGCCACCTCGCGTCGTCCGACAGTCATTTGCGTGGGGTGAAGAGCACTTAGCTTACCAACAACCAGATCCGGGCGGCCACCGATCGTCATCTGGCACTCCAGTAGTCAATAGATTTTTGTAAAGTCACCGTGGCGGCCGAGACCATTCTTGAATCGCGCGGCACCCGCGGTGCCGTCTTTGACCAACGCTTCGCGGCCGTTGTACCACTCCTGTATCAGCGCATCGCGAACCGAGAGGCCATGGCTCTTGATTGCGGAGCGCCGGTCCGTCCGGACGCATACCGGCGGAAAGCATGCAATTTCCTGGGCCAGGTCTTCTGCCTTTGCGCGTACTTCACCGTTCGGCACGAGATACTCGCAGAGCCCGATGTTGAGACATTCCTCTGCCGGAACCTTGCGGCCGGTCAGGATGATATCGAGCGCCCGGCCTTGGCCGACGATCCGGGGCAGGCGCACCGTTCCGCCATCGATCAAGGGTACACCCCAGCGCCGACAGTAAACGCCAAAATAAGCATCTTCCTGCATCACTCTGAAATCACACCAAAGCGCAAGTTCCATCCCACCTGCCACGGCAGGGCCGGCTACGGCTGCAATGACCGGTTTATCGAGTTCGAGCCGCGTGGGTCCGAGCGGACCACGGGGGATTTCGCCGCCGTTGCCACGAGGTCGTGCGGGAGGAATATCGAGCTCCCCAAGCGGATAACGCTGATCGAGCGAGCTAACGTACTTTAAATCCCAGCCAGCACAGAAGGCGCCGCCTTCTCCATACAGCACGGCGACGCGCGCCGCGTCATCCGCATCGAACTCAAGAAAAGCCCGGGTCAGCGCATCGGCGCTCTCCGGATCCATGGCGTTGCGGGCTTCGGGACGGTTGTGAATAACAGTCCAGACGGGTCCCTGCTTTTCGACTTTGACGGTCATGCTATTCTCTCCTTGAGGTTGCAAGGCTGGTCAATGGATTCCGGTGTGATCGGCGCTTATTCCCGACCCCGGGCGCGCAGGCGATAAATCGCCGAGTTTGCCGTATTCCCGCGTGCGATAGCTGCTCGTTCCGACCCGATTTGCGCATCGGCGCAAATCGTCCGAGATTGACCCGTAGCGTTGCCTTTCACTACGTCGGGACCGGATCCTCGGGCGCGACGGCTGGCATGATCATTGCGTCCTAGCCACTACGCAGCACGCTTTGCGTATATCAGCGCGTCCATGTGGGCGAACTTGTTCGCAATCGTCGCAACTTGAGGGAATAGAGGCGCCATTGGGCCCGGAACAAAACATAGGCTCGAAGCCCCATTTTCAACCTTCTGCAGGCAGGCGGTTGGGGAAGGTGCGGGCCGCGCTCCTGTACAGCTTCACGGGGCAGGCGATCGCGGCAGTCGCGCTTGCGCACGCATTGCTGTTGCCTCTGCTCATGGGCGGCCGGATCAATGCATTCGTGTACGGATTCGCTGCGCTTGGGATCTCGTGCGTCGCGCTTTTCGTCATCGGCCTCGTCATCGGCCGTCGCATGGCGCGCTCGGTCGCGAAATTGCGGGCGACGGTGGCAGGTTTCGCCGCAAGCCGTGACGAAGCGACGGGTCCTACCGAAGCAACATCTACCGGCCTCGACGGCCTGCAGCGCGCGCTCGACAACCTGCATCGTCGCGTCGCGCGCCGCGAGCAAAGGCTCAAAGCTGCGTACAAGGTCGCCGAAGATCAGAATGCCGCGAGCCGCAGCCTCGCGCAGCAACTGACGCGCTCGCAACGAATCGCGCGCGTCGGAAGCTGGGAGTGGGACCGGACAAGCAACAGCATCGTGTGCTCGGATGAGGCGTTGCGGATCCTCGGCGTCGATCCGGGGCAATTCAATCTTTGCCCAACCGAGATCCGGAATCTCGTTCACGCGGAAGATCGCAGGGCGTTCGGTCGCTGGCTCGTCCAGCTTGCGGGGGCCAAGGTGTTGCAAGGGCTCGACCTGCGCATCATTGGACATGGCGGGGAACTGCATCATGTGCACGTGCTCGGCGAAGCATTGCTGGGCGCCGCCGACCGCGTCCTCGGTCTCGTGGGAACGATCCAGGATGCCACCGAGCGCACCCGCACGATCCAGCAAATGCATCGCTTGGCTTACTTCGACGTAGTCACCGAGCTCCCGAACCGCTCCCGCTTCCACGAAAAGCTTGCTGAGACGCTCGCAACCGCCAGGCGCGACAGTACGGCGTTCGCGATCATGTTCCTCGACCTCGACCAATTCAAGCGCATCAACGATACGCTGGGACACGCGATTGGCGACGACCTGCTGCGTGTCATTGCACAGCGGCTCACGCGTGGCCTGCGTCCAGAAGACATCGCCGGGCCGACGCACGAGAAAGCTCTGGAACGAGACGTGTGCCGTCATGGCGGCGATGAGTTCATCGTGCTTCTCAACGGAGTGGCGAGCGAGCAGGACGCGGCGCGCGCGGCGACTCGCTTGCTTTCGATGCTCGCGCAGCCGATCGTTCTAGGCGCGCACGAGGTATTCGTTTCGGCTTCCATCGGCATCGTGCTCTATCCGCGCGACGGCGAGGATATCGAAACACTGCTCAAGAATGCGGACGTGGCGATGTACCATGCGAAGGCGCAAGGTTGCGGCCGTTTCTTCTTCTATCGAGACTCCATGCGCGAAGCCTCGGCGCAGCGGCTTTCGCTCGAGCATGACCTGCGCAAGGCCTCGGCGCAGCGGCTTTCGCTCGAGCTTGACCTGCGCAAGGCGTTGGAAGGCGAGCAATTCGAACTGTACTACCAGCCGCAGATAGAAGTACTCACAGGCAGGGTCGTCGGATTCGAGGCGCTGATACGCTGGAATCATCCGACCCTCGGAATGCTCGGACCGGCCTACTTCATCGGCGTCGCAGAAGAAGCCGGGCTGATCATGGGGATCTGGGAATGGGTCCTTGTTGCGACGATGATCCAGCACAACGCCTGGCTCGCGCAAGGCCTTCCCGCTGTCACGATCGCCGTCAACCTTTCGAGCGTGCAGTTCAGCGATCCCGCGCTCGCCGAGCGCGTCGAGGAAATCGCCCGAGTGGTCGGCGTGCCGCTCGACTATCTGGAGTTCGAGGTCACCGAATCCATGTTGCTGGTCGATTCGGAAGCGGCGCTCAAGACGCTGACCGCACTACGCGCCAAGGGCGTCAAGATAGCCATCGATGATTTCGGCACCGGTTACTCTTCGTTGTCGTACTTAACACGCCTGCCACTGGACAAGCTCAAGCTCGACCAGTCGTTTATCCGCGACGCGGGGAACGAGGGAGGCGTGGCGATCACTCGCGCGATCATTGCAATGGCGCAAAGCTTGAAGCTCGCGGTGGTGGCCGAAGGCGTCGAAACGCAGGCGCAAATCGACCTCCTCGTCAGCCTGGGCTGCACGACGGTGCAGGGCTTCCTGCTCGGCCGCCCCTTGCCCGCAGCCGCAACGGCGAAACTCCTGCGCGAAAGCGTGACGAACGCCGACTCCCCGGTTGCGCGCCAGAGCGATGCGAGCTGGACGGAGATCTTGCAAGCAAAGCCTGCGGTCGCGGTCGAGGTCAAGAGAACCAGCAACGTCCATACCGAGGGCTAGCGCCGGGCCTGCAGATGGCGCTACGCGTGGGTGTAAGCCCACCACAAAAAACCGCCAAGTGCTGCGTAGAGGATAAGCGATCGCGCACCGAGCTTCATGTCCTGGAAAGATGGCAGCGCAGCGAAGAGCGCCGTGGCGGTCAGATAGCCGGCAAGGAGCCACCATCCCCACTGACTGTCAGTCCACAGCGGCAGCAACACGTGGACGACGCACAGCCACGCGATCGGCAGAAGAAGCAGCGGAGCGAGAGCGACAAATGCGCCGTTCAGAAGGCCGATATTGGCAAAGGAGACCGATCCCAGCCTCCAGGTATGGCCC
>Ga0210402_10006104_pt1 | contig 10695 bp, 9 predicted proteins | sample IncBWC7MmetaG_FD_161055 | JGI IMG/M metagenome (GOLD analysis project Ga0210402, IMG submission 161055) | Forest soil microbial communities from Barre Woods Harvard Forest LTER site, Petersham, Massachusetts, United States - Inc-BW-C-7-M | ecosystem: Environmental > Terrestrial > Soil >... | reverse complement strand
GCATCGACATCTTATTCGCAAATGCAGGCATCCAAAGCTTCCATCCGCTTATCGGGATGGAGGATCCAGACTGGCACATCACGATCGACGTTAACCTGACGGGCACAGCCAACGCCATTCGGGCGTTCGCGCCTTATATTGTCAAGCGCGGTGGCGGACGCATTATCTTGACCTCCTCGACCCAAGGGCAACACGGCATGAGGTACGGAGCCTCGTACTCGGCGTCGAAATGGGGAATTATACGTAAGTGCATTGGCATCGTGCGCCGCGTGCAACAAGGCGTTGGCGATCACCCGTGACGCGGCGAGCGCACTTCAAGTGCTCTCAATGACCGCGGTGGGCGCCACTTCCGCCGAGACGCAGCGAGCACGACGAAACAAGACGCATGTGGGTGAAGTGTCACCTGTTCGGGTCGACGTCGGTGCGATCGGCCATTGCTTTGGCTCTCATGTGAGCCGACGTGTCGGAGGAAGTCGATCATTGCGGCGTCGTTCCACTCGGCTGGCCCGACGACGCGTCCGAACTCGCGCCCCTCCCGATCGATGAAAAGCGAAGTCGGCAGGCCAATCGCGCGCACCGTCCTCAGTGCCTGGCCGAAGCGGTCGATATATATCGGAAGCTTCTGCACGTTGAGTTCTGCGAACACTTTGTGGATTGCGTCGATGCCCTTGCGATCGACGGATACTGTGACGACTGCGAAGTCGGCGCCATTCAAAGCCGCAGCGAGATGGTCGAGCGCGGGAATTTCCTTGAGGCACGGCGCGCACCAAGTCGCCCAGACATTGAGCAACACGATCTTGCCCCGGAAATCGGCGAGACTTCGCGGTTGACCTTGATCGTCGTCAAAGCGGAGCGCGACACTCTGTTCAGGTACTTCGTGCAGGATGAAGTTTCTCGGCGGCTCCTGGGCGAAGGCGATCGGCATCGCCACAAGCATGAGGCCGACCGCTCGAATGCAATTGCTCAGGTGCTGCGCCATGGTTTTAGATCTCATCGTCGTTGCAGCAAATTCACATTTTCAATCGCATTTGGCAACCGATCAACCAATTATGTCCATCGATTGTTCGTGCGGCCCGAAGATGTTGCGCTGCACTGGTACAAACTGACCTGACCGAAATTCGATACCTGTACCTCGCCAGCTCGGAAGGGTCAGCAAATCCTGTACCATAAATCCCCGCATAGGGCGCTTGTCCTGCTGGTTGAACCTGGTCCCTAATTGCATACGAAAAAAACACGTGGGAAGGCGACGACCTTAATTCGGTTTCTGCTGTGCTAGGCACGCTGTGCCGGGCAGAAGGCTCTCTGTGCGTGCCGTGGAGGGTCACGCACATCGGCGTCGCGAATTTTCCCAATCGTCTCGCGAGCTGTCAGTTTACGACCTCGCTCATGACTCGACGACTTTGCTCATGACTCGCGATCAGTAGCCATGGAAAGGGAGGCGGCCCCATGTATTACAACGTATTCGGTGAAAAGGTTTCTCGTGCACGGTATCGAGACATGCTCGTCGCCGCGAAGAACCGACGCGAGCTGATCGCCGCCGGACTGACCAGCCGGCGGGACCTGTTCAAGATGGGTTTACTGACGGCAGGCGGAATGCTGGTCGCCAAGAGCGGCTTGAGTTCGCGCGCTTACGGCCAGACCGTGAACGGCGGGACAAACCAAATGTGTTTGCCCAACAATCAGCCGGCCAGCCCGCCCACTAGGGCCTTCATTGAACCGCTTCCGATCATGCCGATTGCACAGACAGTTCGGTCGTTGACGCCGACGCCCACGGAAAACCCGAACACGGCGGCCGGCGAGGTTCGGGCGGCCCCCTTCCAGGCGCCATTAATCGACTCCACGAGATTCCCGGTGGTTCCAAGGACGCTCTACCAGTTCAAGCAGCATGCGATAAGCGCCGTCCACTCGCCCGACCTTCCGGTGCAGACCATTTGGGGGTTTGACGACGGCGTTCACGCCACCAGTCCTGGCCCGACATATCAGGCCTTTTACGGCAGGCCCCAGCTCACGCGCAACATCAATGCGCTTCCCCCCGTAGGCCAAAATGGCGGCTTCGGCATTCCCTCGGTGACCACCCATCTGCACAACGGACACACGCCGTCGGAAAGCGATGGCAATCCGTGCGACTTTTACGGCATCGGGAATTTCTGTGATCAGTACTATCCCAACGTGCTCGCCGGCTTCAATTCGGACCACAAGCCGAACGGCAACATCAATGAATCGCTCAGCACGTTATGGTATCATGATCACCGGGTGGACTTCACCTCGCAGAACACCTACAAGGGTCTGCTCGGATTCTATCTGCTGTTCAACCAGTTCGACACCGGCAACGAAACGACCGGATTCCGTCTGCCCAGTTTCCCGCAGTTCGATATTCCGCTGGCATTCGCGGACAAGGTCTACGATCCGACCACCGGCTTGCTGGCGTTCGACCTGTTCAATCTGGACGGCATCCTGGGCGACAAGTTCCTGGTGAACGGCAAGATCCAGCCGTTCTTCAACGTGCAGCCGCGCCGCTACCGTTTCCGCCTGCTGGACACCGGTCCGTCGCGCTTCTACCAGTTCTTCCTGACCGACCCGAACAACCTCAGCGCGGCCAACCCGTTCTGGGTCATCGCCAATGACGGCAACCTCCTGCCGGCGCCGGTCCAAGTCCAAAGCGTCCGCATCGGTGTGGCCGAGCGCGTGGACATCATCATCGACTTCAGCCAGTTCGCCGGCAAGACCATTTACCTGGAGAACCGGCTCAACCAGCTCAACGGCCAGGGTCCGGTAGACGACTTCGGTCCCAACGGCACCTCGCAGGAATGCACCCAGGTGCTCGGCACCACCACGCCGTCGATCCTGCCCGCCGGGCAGGGCAATCTGCTGCTGCAATTCCGAGTGGCCGGCGGAACCGCCGTCGACAACAGCCTGCCGCCGTCGCAACAGAAGTTTTACCAGCTCCCCAGCACCGACGCGACGCCTAACGTCGTCCGGACCTTCAAGTTCGACCGCTTGAACGGCCAGTGGTCCATCAACGGCCAGTTCATGGATTGCAACACGTTCAGGTTCACGGTGCAGCAAAACAGCGTGGAGGAGTGGATCCTGATGAACCTCAGCGGGGATTGGACTCACCCGATCCACATCCACCTCGAAGAGCACCAGATCCTGTCGCGCAATCGACAACCACCGACGCTGGCGATCGAGCGTTCGCGCAAGGACGTGGTTCAATTGCATCCCAACGAGCGGGTGAGGCTCTTCTTCCGCTTCCGCGACTGGGTCGGGAAATATCCGATTCACTGCCACAACGTGGTGCACGAAGACCACGCCATGATGGCGCTTTGGCACGTCCTGCCGGCGGGAGACACCGTGCTGACGCCGTAATGTCGAATCGAAACGGCGCCCTTCGCTTCAGCCGAGGGGCGCGGTCACGAGGCGCTCGGCAAGGAGGTGCTCAGCCATGAATCGCTTGGCAAGACGAAATTTTCTGGGCATGGCAGCGACAACGGCGGCGGCTATTGCCACAAACGTCCCGCGTCCTGCCGTCGCAGCCGCGGGGGACAACGCCGCGGGGACATTTGTCCCCGAAACACCGGCATCTGCGCGCAGCCGCATTCAACAACAGCATCTGCCCAATGTCCCCCTGGTCACGCACGAGGGGAAGGAAGTGCGTTTCTACGACGATCTCGTCAAGGGCAAGGTCGTCACGTTGAACTTCTTTTACGCGCTTTGCGGCGATGTCTGCCCGGCGGTGACCGCCAATCTGGTGGAAGTCCAGAAACTGTTGGGTGACCGGGTGGGCCGGGAAGTCTTTATGTATTCGTTCACCCTCAGGCCGGAAGCCGACGACGTGTTGGCGATCCAGAATTACCGGGACACGTTTGGCGCCGGTCCGGGTTGGACCTTCTTGACCGGTCAGCCCGACGACATCGAAAAGCTGCGGCGAGCGATCGGCTTCACCAATCCGAACCCGGTGCGCGACAAGGACACAACTCAGCATATCGGCAACGTTCGGTATGGCAACGAGCCCCTGATGCTGTGGGCGGCCTGCCCTGGCATGGCCAACCCGTCATTCATCGCCGAGTCCATCTCATGGGCGCTTCGACCCGACACGAATCGCGTGCAGCCGCCCTGAGACAGGGTGGTTGAGAGTTCGTCATTTTACCGCGCGGCTTGGTCGCCGCAGAACATCTTCGAACACAGGAGGATCAACCAATGAAGATCGCACGAAGATACTCCCTTCTCGCCCTCTCGATGTTGGCACTGCTGGTTATGGCCTCATCCGGTGCCTTCGCACAGCTCACGACTACCGGCACGCTTCCGAGCCAAAATTTCAATCATCCGCCGTGCGATTTCACCGATGCCTTTTACACAGCGAACGGTATCAACGTTGCTCAGTTGAACACGCCAGGGGCGGGGCGCTTCGGGTTTTTCCGCCGATTTGGCCCTCCCGCCAGCGGCAGCCAAGTCAACTGGGTAAACGACCCGACTTGCAACACCGACGATCCCACCCGCAAGAACGTGCGCATCTTGGCCACCACCGGCGGCTATGTCGATGACGGCACAGGAGCTCCGACAGACTTCATCTCCATCATTGCGTTTGTGCTGAGCCAGAATTTCTTCACCGGCGTTGCCAATGCACGGAACATCCAAATGGTGGACATCGTGAGCCACTTCGAGGCCTATGCTGCACCGAAGCAGAGGCTAGCCGACGGGAAATTCGCGCTCACGCCTTGCGGAACCATGGGTACCGGCGCCAAGCCGTGTTTTCCGGTGACCAGCGTCGCGACGCCCACCCTCAGGCAGGATTGGCGATTTGCCACCAATCGCAACGCCATTGACGGCAGCGACGGCAATGCCCCCCTTGCCACCCCTCCCTCAAACAGCCCGTTCGGGTACTTCTGCGACGATATGCTGGGGATGTGGATTGTCACCTACTTCTGGTTCACTGTGAATCCCGAAAATCCCGGTCCGGTATGCGGTCCCATATTTGCGAATCTAAGAAGAAAGAATGGGACGAGCCTGGACGGAACTCCGATCATCAAGACGGCCGATGAGCTGAACAACCAGCTCGAAGCTAACGGATGCGGCGCCGAAGGGCAGGAGGACGTGGGTGGCGCCGACGGAGGAGCAGTTTGGATCATCTGCCCCGCAATCATGGATCCGCGTAACGGCGCGATCGCCAGGGACGCTTTCCTGGATACGGTTCGGAAACCAGCGAACAACACCCCGCTCGATCCGGCATTCAACGCCAACTTCAATTGCCTTCAGACGAAGGGGCAGTTTCCTCAACCCGACGGAACTTGCGTGGCCGACACCAGCGGACTCTGAAGGCTGAGGTCTCTTGCAGCCGGGCCTGAGCCCGGCTGCAACTCATATCCAGGTTGTCAGAATGCCCAAAGTCCAAGCAACAAAACCCTCCCGGCGCGATGTCGTCAGGCTGGCGGCCGCCACGGCGGCAGTTGGGCCGTCCGTGGCTTTCCCCGATCGGACGCTGGCCAACCAACGGACGCTAAAGATCGCTAAATGGGCCCATTTCCTGCCCGACTATGACGAGTGGTTCGCCAGCGTGCTTGCGGAGGAATGGGGCCGGCAACACGACACCAAAGTCGTGGTGGACCACATCCCGGTGGAAAGCATCCACGCAGTCGCGGCCGCCGAAGTCGCGGCCGGCAGCGGCCATGACGTCTTCATGTTTCCCTGGCCGCCGGCCGAGTTTCAGAGGCATGTGATCGATCATGCGGAGATCTATCAAACGGTCGCGTTCAAGTTCGGCAACCTCGATCGGTTCGCACACAGGTCGACCTTCGATCCCAGGGCGAAGAAATACTTCGCCTTCGCCGACTCCTGGATTCCTGCGCCGTTGCACTATTTCGAGGACCACTGGCGTGAAGTTGGGATGCCGCTTGGTCCCGTCCACTACGGGAGCCTTCGCAGCGGTGGGCAGCGGATCCGGGAGGCATTCGGCGTCCCCTGCGGACTGGCGCTGGCACCGAGCCTGGAGAGCAACATCACCTTGCACACGTTGCTCTACGCGTTTCGCAGCCACGTTGTCGACGCAGCCGGCAATGTCACGATCGGCAAGACTGCTCTCACGGTCGAGGCGCTGAAGTACGTCAAGGCCCTCTACGAGGATGCCGGAACGCCCGATCAACTCGCCTGGGGCCCATCTGGCAACGTTCGGGCCATGCTCGCACGCAAGACCTCCTCCACCATCAATGCGATCAGTCTGTTACGCATGGCGGAGAAGGGGGAACCTGAAGTTGCCAGCAAGATCAGGCTGAGTCCGCCGCTGCTTGGGCATGCGGGCGTCTTCGCGTTTCCGCACGTCACCAATTGTTCGGTGGTCTGGAACTTTGCCCAAAACCGGGAGGGGGCCAAGCAATTCCTGGCTGACCTGATCGACAACTCCAGGACCGCCTACGAAAAGTCCGCCGGTTGCAATTTTCCAATTTACCAGAAAACGGTTCCCAACCTCATCGCCTGGCTCGAGGACGACCCTCGGGCGGACCCGCCCTACAAGTACAAGGCGCTGAAGGACGCTCTCTACTGGACGCGCAATCTCGGCTTTCCGGGCTACGCAAATCCAGTCGGTATGGAGGTGTTCAACAGCTTCGTCATTCCGCGGATGTTCATCAGCGTGGTGACGGGCAAATCGAGTCCGGAGGATGCCGTGCAAGCCGCGGAAGCCGAAGTGACCCGAATCGCCGACCGGTGGAAACAGGTTTGAATTCACGCTGACAGGAAGAGATCAATCCATGCGCGTACGAGATATCGCAAGCTTGGCCATTCTTCTGGCGCTGGGTTTTCCCACCGTCGCCGCACCGCTCGTCCCTCGTGATTCCCCCGAATTCACTATCGTTGACCCCTCGGGCAACACGACGCCGCTCTCCAGCTTCAAAGGTCAAGTGGTGGTGATGGAGTTCTTGCTCATCCAATGCCCAAGCTGTCTGCGCGTGGCGGTGACAATCAATAAGCTGCACGGCGAGATGGCTGGCCGCGGCTTCCGACCGGTCGGCATCGCCTTCGATGACGGAATTAGCGAGCCGGCAATGCGTAGCTTCGTGCAGCTTCTCAAAATCAATTACCCTGTCGGCTATACCACGTCAGATCAGGTGGACCGCTATCTGGGCCGCACGCCCATTGTACGTTTTCAGGTTCCCCAAGTGGTGGTGATTGACCGGGCCGGCGTGATCCGCGCCCAGAGTCGTCCGACCGGCGAAGCGAATTTGACGGATGAGACCTATCTTCGCAATCTGGTTCGCGAGTTGCTCGATGAGGGCGTGCCGCCGGGCAAATCGGAGCAATCGACCGTCCCGCCGCAGTCGTCCAACTGAAACTGAGCTGACGTTTCGGGAAACAAGCCGCGCCTGTCTGCAAGACCTAATTTGGTGAGGATATGTGAGACGTGGAACTTGACGGTTCGCTCCGAGATAAGGAGCGCTTTGGAAATCTCCTTGTTTGTCAGGTGCCGCATGAGGAGTCGAAGGACTTGCCCCTCGCGAGCCGTCAGCGAATGCCCAGGCAGGAGCCGGGTCTCTTCCAGGGCCTGCGCGTGCCTGACAAACGCCATCAAGACTTGGGAAGGCACCCAATATTCTCCGCTCAGGATGCTGCGGATCGCCTGAGGCAATTCCGTCCGCCACGTTTCAGACAATTCCACGAACCCGTCTATACCCCAATAGAAAAGTCGAATTTCGTCTGCATAGTTGCGGCTTGCCGATGGAAGGAGCGCAAGAAATTTGCTGCCGGGTGAACGGGATCGGCAGCGCTGCGCGAGCGGCCCCAGGTCGGTGTGCAAGGAACACGCGTCCAAAAGGAAAAGCCTCGGAAAACTGGTTTGGCTTGTTGCCTCTCCCTCATTTGAAGCGGAAGGCAAGAACGGGTATTCCTTTACGTCAGCGAGGATTTCCTCGACCGCGCGGGTGAGAAGCGGATGCGAACTGATCGCCTGGATCGCAATAGCCATAAGCCGTCCCCCCCCACGGTTTTCACGAGGCAACTTCTGGACAGCCCGGGCCAGTCAGACCGAGGGTCTGCGGGTCAGGATGTCCAGTTGTGTAGGGACCGTCAGCTGGTCGACGCTGATGACGATCGTGTTGGTATCCGGCTGAGCAAAAGCAGTGCCGAAAAGGGATGAGACGTTCCGGGCGATAATCGCCATTGTGGTGACGTGGACTACGCCCGCCACCGACTCCGATGAAGCGGAAGTCGTTGTGATTGCACGCACCATCGCACGCGCAAACCCCTCCATGGTCATCGCTTAATCCCTCCCAACCAGCCAAATGTTACAAACGCTTTCTGGCCTATTTGTGAATAGGATGATCCGGTATATTATCATTATAAGCACATGCCGCAAGAATAGGTTTGATTTGAGTCAACGATTCAAAAGCCACATATGAGCATTGCTATTACAATGACTTGCGCCGGCGGTCCCCGTAGTCTTCCGATGTTATGAGAAGTAACTCACACATTTGTTCTCATAAATAGTTGCTTTTGGCATTTGAAAATGCAATTTTTGTTGCAATTCTGATCAATGGGACTTGATAGCTCTCATTTTGCCGATACATTCAAGATCGTCGGATCGAGTCGGGATTTCGCAAGACTGGCTGAATGCGAGACCGCAATGTGCGAAGTGCTTGGCGAGCAGGCATTCGTTGCCCGTTCACAGCCCTACTATCTCGACATCACGCCGCCCAGACTCGACAAGGGAACCTTTCTGGAATCGCTTTCGAACCGATTAGCCGTTCGGCCCGACGCCATCGCGGTTCTGGGCGACATGGGCAACGATCTTGCTATGTTCCGCAAAGCCGGCATGTCGATCGCAATGGGCAATGCCAGCGCCGAGGTGAAGGATTGTGCGACCTATGTCACGGCCCCGAATACCGAGGACGGCTTCGCCAGAGCGATCGAGCAGTACGTGCTCCGGGAAGCCGCGTGATCGGAGCATTCCCCGATTAGAGCGGATCCCGGTCATGTTAGAATAAATTCCTGTCGTCGCCCGCGAATGCGGGCGACCCAGTATCCCCGGCATCGCTGGGATTACTGGGTCGCCCGGCCAAGCCGGGCGATGACAGGTCGGGGGCGACGACAGTGAACCGATCATACTTCACCGGGACACGCGCTAGTTCAGCGATTTTGAATTTCGAATCATATTCAGCGTCATTCCGGGGCGCGGGCTCTTGCCCGCGAGCCCGGAATCCATAACCACCGGCCGGGGAGTATGGATTCCGGGCTCGCCACCAAGCGGTGGCGCCCCGGAATGACCGAGCCTCTGGTTTGTAGATGGCGCCGCGCAAATGATCGGTTTCATTGAATCGATCTACTAGGAAGCTACATCACGCTCTAAAGCCGTCTGATGGCCCCCCCGCGGCCACCGAGAAAAATTTGGCGCCGGGTTCGATCTCGCTGAGCTTGCCCACTTAGTCCATCGGCTGGATGCGCACCAGCCAGCCTTCATGATCCACATACCAGACCGTCACCGGATCGGTCGAATTGTCGATCCAGGTTTCGCGGTCAATGCCGTAGGGCTCGGGCAGCACGTATTCGGTGAAGCTCACGGTCTTCGGGTCGAAGCGCAGGTAGCGGCCCGAATGCATTTCGCCGGCCCACACCTCGCCGTTCCGGTCCGTCTGGGCTGAATACATGGAGGCGTAGGGCGTGGGCAGCGGATATTCGTGAATACGCTTCTCCTTCATATCGAACTTGACCAATTGGCCGCCTCGGCCGCCGGCCCAATAGTTGTTGTGCAGGTCGAATTCGCCGCGCGCCGGGCCGGAGCGCGGCGAGGTGTCGGGCTCGAACACTTCGGCGGTCTGGGTGTCCACCACCACGACGCCGTCGCGCGGCCAGGCGCCGCCGCCAAAATAGCGGCCGTCGCGACTCATGGCGCTGCCATAGGTGCCGGCGAACTTCTTGAGCACATAGCCGGTCACCGGATCGCCAGTAAGCGCCGCCACCTTGGTGACCTTGCGCTCCCGCGCCTTCCAGATGAAGCCCTCGGGATCGATCGCGTAGTTGCCGCCCATCGGAGTGTTGGTGGGCTCCCGCACCTTCCAGGGAATGCGGGTGAACGCTTCGGTCCTCGGGTCGAGCCGCCAGATGCTGTGGGCCCAGTTCTCCGAGCCCCAGATGATGTCGTTCCGGTCGGCATAAATCCAATGGGTGCCGGGCAACACACCTTCGGCGACCGGCGGGACGCGGAATTCCTTGACGGCGCCGGTCACGGGATCGAGCCGGCCGATATAGGAGCTGCGGTGGGTCGAGTACCACAGGTTACCCTTTGAATCGCCAGTCACATCATGGGTCGCGGTCTCGAGCCGCGGCAGTTCGTACTCAGTGACCACGACGCGAGTCTGGCGGCCCTGCGGACGCGGCAGCATCACGAATTGCGGGTCCTTCACGTCGGGTCCGCGCACCGAGGCCAGCCATTTGACCAAGCGGGCCTCCTCGTCACCGCCCCAGCGGCCGCGCTCGTTGATGTTGATGAGCGGCGAGCCGGCACCGTGGATCATACTATAGACGATCTTGCGCCAGCCTTCCTCATCGTAACGGTTGCGGAAGATCTGCTGATAGGAATGGCACCAGTTGCAGTTGTTGGTGAGCAGCTTCTTTTCCGCACCGGTGCCGGAGAGACTGAGCAGCCATTCCGATCCGGTCATCTGCGCCATGATTTCCGGAAAGGGCGGCAGCGTGTCCTGGTCGGTGACGTAG
>Ga0210402_10006100_pt1 | contig 10700 bp, 10 predicted proteins | sample IncBWC7MmetaG_FD_161055 | JGI IMG/M metagenome (GOLD analysis project Ga0210402, IMG submission 161055) | Forest soil microbial communities from Barre Woods Harvard Forest LTER site, Petersham, Massachusetts, United States - Inc-BW-C-7-M | ecosystem: Environmental > Terrestrial > Soil >... | reverse complement strand
CTGTTCCAGATAACTCAACGCGCTCGCTAGCTCCCGCGATAGCGTCAGCGTCTTCCGGTAAACCACGGTGAACTCTTGCCGGAACTGCTCGTATTTTCTCTCAATGTCTTCAGCGACTGGGGATTCGAGTTTCCCTTCATGCACCATCTTGGAAATGTCTTCGATCGGTACCATCTGCCCTTCGAGCACCGGAAAAATCTCCGGTAGCGCCACCGCTCCTACCTGCATGTGCCCCAGCGCAAATTGCTCTCGCGCAATTCGCCGCGTGAAATCGTCCATTAGCTCTTTTTCACGCACCGTAAACCGTTCGACGATCCGCCCCTTTTGTCGCTGGAACGGTTCGCCCTCAAACACCTGGGGAATCCTCCGCCGCAGGAAATCTATTCCCGCCTGCATATCCTTCTTGAAGGAATTCGCTTGGCCGCGCGGCAGCGAAAGCAGACGCGGCCGGTCCGGCAATTTGAAATTGTTGACGTAGCAGCGGTCCATCGAGGGCTTCGTCGGTGGGTGTAAATCCTCGATCATCCCGGCGATGGTCCCGCCCCGGCTCGTTCCAGCCAGTCCACACACAAATACGTTGTAACCTGGCGCTGACAATTCCACGCCCATTTTTAGCGCTCGCAGCGCGCGCTCTTGTCCGATGAACCCTTCACGCAGTTCCGCTTGCGCCGTGGTTTCAAACGGTATGCGCGCAAGCTCGCACCGCCACCGCAGTTTCGTCGGCGGCAGCTCTGTATGAGCCGGAGCGGGTTTTAGTTGATTGGAACTCATCCGAGCCGGGTACTCTAGCACACCCATGCCGCGTCGAACTTAGTTTCCCCTTCAGCGTTTCCCAACCTGAAAGCCATGCTCCCCCTAAGGCCGCGTGGCCTCCACTAACGCGCGATTCTCTTTCCGGCTCCGGAATCCTACGGCGCTCTCACGCGCCCTTCGCCGCTAGCTCGTCGCGACGTTCCATATAAACACGGAACACGCCCATCGCCGCCGCCACAATCGTCGGCCCCGCCACCAGCCCCAGCAGCCCGAACGCCTCCAAACCGCCCAGCACTCCTATAAAAAGCAGCAGTTCATTCAAACGCGTCCGGTTCCGCAACAGCATTGGCCGTACGATATTGTCGGCCACCGTGGACACGCCGCCGCAAATCACCACCACCAGCAAAGCCCTCCCCCAATGTCCGGTGAATCCAAGCCAAAGCGCCGCTGGCACCCAAATGAGCGCCGAACCTACCACCGGCACGAGCGAAAAAAACGCGATCAGAACCCCCCAGAAAACCGGCGTCGGAATTCTCACCAGTGCGAACGACACGCCTCCCAGCACCCCTTGAATCGACGCCACCAGCAAACCCACTGCCACGCTCGCGAAGATCAGCTCCTTCGATTCCTCCACCATGTCCGTTTGGATATCTTCATCAAACGGCAGCAGGTGTTTTGTTCCGCGTACGATAGCTTCGCCATCGCGGAACATGAAGAACAACGCAAAAATCAAAATGAACAGATCCACAAAAAAGCTCACCAGGTTCTTCAGCAACCCCGCAAATTTTGCTCCAAGAAACGTCGCGGTTCTTTCTGCCGCTTGCTGCAACGGAGCCGACACATCCAACGCTCGCCACGATTCCGGCAGCCTCAGGCGAACCCATTCCTCGGCTCTCAGCGTCAACCCTTCGCTCGGGCCCTGCCCATGCACCGCCAGCGCGCTTTGCAGCCTCGCCGTTGCATCCAGGGCTTCCCGCGCCGTAAACACCAGCACCACGATTGCCGGCACAATCAACAGCAACGTTACCCCCAGCGTGCTCGTCAGCGCTGCCCCTGTGGGCTTCAGTTTCCGCAATAGTTTTTCGTGTAGCGGGTAAAAGAAAATCGCCAGCACTGCGGACCACGCCAGCGGCACCAGGAACGGCTCCACGATCAGAAAAGCGAAGTACCCTAAAAGCAGAATCGCCCCGTAGGAAAGTACCGTGGTTAACTGGCTACTCGTTGTAGTGTTCGGTGGCGTGATGGCTTTCATGCGCGGTATATAATCTCTTGGACTCTTGCGAACCAGGTCGCCCGCAGATATTTGAGCAAACCAACTATGGCGTCGAATTCCATTCCGCTATCTTCCTACCAAATTCGACTTCTTGCAGTACTTGCTTTAATTAATTTTGTCAACTTTGCCGATCGCCAGGTCGTCGTGCCTCTCCTTCCCCTGCTCCGCCTGCAAATGGGGCTCTCGGATTCGCAACTTGGCTCCTTGCAGACCGGGCTGCTCGTTGTGCTCGCCGTCGCAAGTATCCCCTGCGGCTTATTTGCCGATCGATGGAGCCGAACACAAATTATCGCCGCCGGCGTCGCCTTCTGGAGCCTCGCAACCATTGCTTGCGGCTTCGCCTCTTCTTTCTTCCTCTTGCTCGTGGCTCGCGCCTTGATCGGGGTCGGCGAAGCCGCTTATGCTCCCGCCGCGCAGTCCATGATTTCTGATTCCTTCCCTTTCCAACGCCGCGCCATGGCTCAATCCATCTTTGCTTCTGGAATGCTCTTAGGCGGGGCGGCCGGCCAGGCCTTTGGCGGCATTATGGGCGAATTGCATGGCTGGAAATACACCTTCATCATTGTCGGGCTCATTTGCATGATTCCCGGGCTTTTCGTGCTCAAATTGCCTGAGCCTCCCCGCAGGCCTCGTTCCGAGGTGGTTCCCATCCTCAGCCTTCTAAGCGTCCCCGCGTATCTCGCAATGATTGTCGCCGGAACGTGTATCACCTTCGCGAGCGTCTCTCTCCTCACCTGGGGAACCGACTTTGCGGTCAACTATAAGGAATTCAGTCTTCGTGAGGCTTCTCTTTCTATCGCTGTCGTCGCTCTGCTCTCTCTCTTGTTCGGCGTCCTCACCGGAGGGTTTCTCGCCGATCGTCTCCAAAGACGGTATCCCTACGGCCGCATCCTCATTATCGCAGCCGCCTTCTTGGTTGCCGCTCCCTTTGTTCTCTTCGCCATTCAATCCGACGAAAAGTGGGTCTTCCTCGCCTCCCTCTTTATCGGTGGCTTTTTTATGTCCTGGTACCACGGCCCCGTCACGGCCGTTCTGCATGACCTCACACCCCAGCGCGCTCACGCCACCGCCATCGGCGTTTACATGTTCGTCACGCAACTTTTGGGGGCTTTAGGACCGCAACTCGTGGGGAAAATCTCTGACGCCAGCGACCTTCAACTCGGTCTTCAAGTCGCCGTCGCCGTCATGGTTTTCGGTTCGCTCTTGATGTTTCTCGTGATTTATTTTGTTCGCCGCGATGGCCTCCACCATCCCCGCCTCGCCGCTTTCCACGCGGAAGCCAATGACTGACAATCTCGAGATCAATTCGGCCGGGGCCCCACGGACCACGAAGATCCGCTGGGGCGGGCAGAGAGTGACCGACTACGGCGTATGCATCGGTATCGCGCTGTTCTTCTGGGGCTTATACGATTCCCTGAATTGGCTGCTGATCGTTCCAGGAATCGCTATCGCCGCCATTAGTCTCTACCTCAGGGACCGAACCCAATTTGGGGCGCCCGGTCGACCCATCTTCGAAGAGGAGTATGTCCGGCAACCTGATGGTTCCTATACAAACTACAAGCTGCGCCTGAAGCTCACCAAGTTCGAGATCTTTCTGCACGTTGTCGGTCTCTTCCTGATTGTCTATGGGGTAGAGAAGTCCATGAATTGGTTCCTGATTGTGTCGGGAATTCTTCTGATTTGCGTGTCGCAGGTATACGGCAACTGGTGGTGGTTCCAAGGCAATGATGTCGGCTTTTCAGATTCCCTGTCTCTTGCGTACGAGAAACTTCAAACGATTGGGGACGAGGTTCGAGGGGAAGGATACGTTGTTCGCAGGGTCGAAAACGGCATTCGATACATAGAAGGGACCCACTCCCTCACTTTACGAAGCGGGTGGGCTTTTGTCGGAAAACAGCGCATCCCAGGGCGGGATGGAGGCACCACCACGGGAGACAAACTGCAGGTGAGTATCAGAAGGGCGATTACTTGGGGAAGAAGTTGGGATGCCCCTCACAACAAGCAGAAAATTCCAAATGATGTTCTACTTCAAATTTCTAGCAAGGTCGGCATCGCTTTGAATTCCGATACCGTATTTCATGTCCATACCTGAAAACTGGCTGAACCAGCCTGGACTATTTGGGAGATGAGTTGTTCCAGAGAGTGAGAACATTGCTTCCGCGGACGCCTACTTGATTCCCACCATTTCGATCAGTCTCAGAACGTCCGCCTCGGGCACGTCGTACAACGGCCGCTCATCCTCCTCTTCCAGTCGCTCCCGCAGATACTCCGCAGCAACAAAGCTCGCTTCCCGGTCCGTCAAATCACGCCCTCTTCGCTCTCGGAATTTCACGAAAGCCGTGTGCGCCAGTCCCACCACGCGCGCCTCGCCGTCCACAAAAAACTTTGTGTCGATCGTGTCGCTGTGCCTCGTCGCCACTCCATTCCACATGTGCGAAAACCGGCACTGATAGACCTTCCCGCTCAGTTTCGAAGTTACTTCAAACGCCCCGACAAACTGGCTCATCGCCCCAGCATTCGCAAGTACCGGCCGTGTCGTCACGAGTCTCCTCTTCTTTACTTCGCTACTTCCTACCGACTCACTGCTGTCGCCGTTTCCGCATGCGAGTAACTCTGTATCGCCGCCGCCACTCCAGCACCCGCAGGCGCACGGTAGCCTTGATCCTGCAGCACCTTCTCCATTGCCGATAGAAACAGCAACACGAACGGTTTCTGGCTGCAATACCCCATCAACCCCACACGCCAGATTTTCCCTTTCACCGGTCCGAATCCGCCCGCAATCTCAAGATTGAATTCTTCCAGAAGTTGATTCCTCACCTTAACATCATCGATTCCGTTGGGGATCATCACCGCCGTAACCGTCGGCAACCGGTCCGCCGGACTCTTCACCAGCAGCCCAAGCCCCATCGCCTCTACTCCCGCAATGAGCGCCAACTGATTCACGCGATGCCGCTCCCAACGCGCTTCCAGCCCCTCCTCAACCACGATCCGCATTGCCTCTCGCAAGGCGTATATCAGTGATATCGGCGGCGTGTGATGGTATAGCCGTTCCTTCCCCCAATAATTCATCGCCGTCGTCAGATCGAAGTACCAGCTCTGCACCTTCGTCTTTCTCTTCCGGAAGACTTCCTCTGCCGCCGGACTCACCGTGATCGGCGACATCCCCGGTGGCGCGCTGATCGCCTTCTGCGATCCGCTGAAGCAAATATCGACCCGCTCGCGATCTACATGCAGCGGCACCGCCGCCAGCGACGCCACTGTGTCCACCACCAGCAGCGCCCCAAACTCATCCGCGACTTTTCGGTACGCATCGATCTTCGTCACCACTCCCGACGAAGTCTCTCCATGCGCGAATCCAATCATCTTGATCTTCTTGCCCTTGCCCGCTCGCCGCACATCCTCCGCATCCACCGGCAACCCGTACGGCGCCTCCACCCTGGTCACTTTCGTCGTAGCCCGCGACGCGATCTCATACATGCGCTCGGAAAACGTTCCATTCACCGCCACAATGGCTTCATCGCCCTCTTCCAGCGCATTCAGCACCGACGCCTCAATCCCACCCGAACCCGACGCTGACAGTGGCATCGTCAAACGGTTCTCCGTTTGAAATATCTGCCGCAACAGCACCTGCGTATCGTCCATGCAGCCTTTGAACCACGGATCGAGGTGCCCCACCAGCGGCGTCGCCAACGCACGATATACACGCGGGTCCACGGACGATGGACCCGGCGTGAGCATCAATCGGCAGGGGGGATTGAGTTCGCCAACGTGTTGCGTCATTGTCTTTGTCCTTCTTGTTCGTGTATGGGAATGCCGGAGCCGCTCCCATATCCGCCTATTGCCATGCCCTTCACGGGACTATCGGGAGCGCGGCGAGAACTCCAATTTTCGCGCAATGCCCCGGCGACCGCAACCGACAAATTGGCCGGGGCAGATCAACCAGAATCAATCTCACGCCGCTTGTTTTGCCTGCATCCATCCACCTGCGAGAAACAATACCGCCACAACCACACTCACATACACGCCAAAAAACGCTCCCACGAAATGCAGCAGCAGCGCCGCATTCACAATCATCGTCGCCGCGCAAATCAGCACAATCCGTCCGCCGCCGCCCATCCTGCTCGCCACCATCGCGATCACCGCTAGCGCCACCATCTCACCCGAAAACACCAGCCAGCATCCCCTCAAGATTGCATCCAGCGGCGCTTTCATCCCGCTCGCAGAGATCATTCCCTGGAGTTGCGAAAATTTGGCTCCATGACCGAATCCAGTCAAAAACAAAACCACGCTGCCAATTCCCGTCAACCACCGCCCCGTTTTCATCCGCCATCCTTTCCTTCCACATCCGAATTTTGAACTCCGCCGCGCGCCGGATTGTACAATGGCTCATCGCACTTTGGTATTCGGCGCTGCCAACATCCCGAAACGCAACATTCCACGCTGCCTCCGTGACTCCCTCGGTCAAGCTTCTGGGCAAGAAGTCTCCGCTCCTGGAAAAAACTACTCGCATCACAGTTCGGCTTTCGCCGTGCATATCTCCCGCCGTTTACCCTATATCGCTGAATTTTCAGCTATTTGTGCAATCCATTCAGCGTCTGGCTGCAAATTTGCTCCGTAGCACCCGGCATCACAACCGTTAAGCGGATGCGCGCACGGAAAGAGCGCTGTGTCTCTGTCGGTGCCAGAAACTGAATTACGTAGATTGGTGCTTGAGCTGAACTGTTCGCGGTGAACAACGCCGCATACATCGCCATTCAGCACAATCTCCCCGCCCGGCGTAGCAGCATCTGGACAACTCCGAATAAGTCGTTCTACGGAGTGTCCTGGCTTGATCTACAGACTCACAATTCGAAGTCCCAGCCGGGAGGAACCTTTGATCTCGGACCACGTGATTACCATCGCAGGAAGAAGCATCACAATCACAAGCCATGACGTGTTCATGGTGATCGTTTCCCTCGTGACTGGCCTGTTGTTCTGGACAGCTCTCTACTTCAGCCGTAAGCGCATCGTCGTGCTGAAAAGATCCAGCGGAACCGATCAGGTTGCATTCGAGTTGTCCCGCATTGCCGACGCCATCGAGCGCATCGCCAATCATCCTGCGGAGCGTGCCATTGCGGCGGCCTCGCGGCGCCAGCTTCAGGCGCAGCCGCCTCCTCCCCAGCGAGAGTCCGCAGGCGTCTCCTATTCTATGTTTGGCCGGTAGACGTTTGGCCCGCAGAGACGACGCGCTGGCGTTCTCTCAAGATTGCAAGGCCACCACCGACAACGGCCTCAGCGCTTGCAGTAACTCGGCAAATCCCTGAATCTTCTGTAGGATTTTACGGAGGGCGCCCCCCGGGGAAGTTGGTGCCGCTGTCCATGCTTTAACTTTTGGGTGGCCTGCGGACGCCCCGTCTCTCTCTATGAGACCCCGACTCACTAGAAGCCATCTCATAAATGATTTGGCCCCGTCTAAATGGCCGATTTTTCAGGGACTATCTGTAATTACGATCGCGCCGCTTGCACTATCGCCGAGAGGTCTACCAAGACTGTTATTTTTGTCAGTGTGCGGGTATCAACGAAACGGCTAGTAATTGGGGGTGAACTGGTCCCCACGGCATAGGATGTTGCCGATGCCTCGGAAGCGTGCCCAGAGACTTTACACGTCAGTATCTCGGGCATTCAGCCTTTTCTAGCGGAGATTGATCTATGCCCGCCTCGGGAATTGCTGTCGTGCCGTCAGGCCTGAAGTCACGATTTTTTGATGGACTGACGCTGCGTGACCTTGAGACTATCCGGGCAGCCGCAAAGGAGCGGCACTACCGCGCCACTTCCGTCATCACAAACCAAGGTAACCCTGCGGAAGAGTTGTTCCTGCTAACCAACGGCCACGCAAGATATTTTTACCTCACGCAAGACGGTCACAAAACTCTTCTGCTTTGGCTTACACCTGGAGATATCCTGGGCGGTGCGGCGTTTTTATCCATTCCTTCCAAGTATTTCCTCAGCACGGAAGCGGTAAGAGACAGCTCGTTCTTGGTATGGGACCGCGCCACAATTCGAAGTCTCGCGGCGAATTACCCAAGGCTGCTGGAGAATGCTCTATTGTTGGGCTCCGACTACTTGGTTTGGTATCTAGCCGATCACGTAGCGCTTGTTCGCAAAACAGCGCGCGAAAGACTTGCTCAAATTCTAATTCACCTGGCGGAACTTATTGGCCAAAAGGTTTCAGGGGGAGTTGAGTTTGACGTCACAAATGAGGATTTGGCCAGCGCGGCGAACATCACCCCGTTCACGGCAAGCCGTCTTTTGAGTGAATGGCAGACCAACCGTGCCGTCTTGAAGCGTCGAGGCAAAATACTGCTTCGCTCTCCCGAGCGCTTGCTTCTACCTGTGGTTTAATCCCCTGCTCATTCCTCCCGCCAGTTGCTTCTCTAATTGCCCTTTCCGCAATTTCTAAGCTGCCTTCGGGCGTCACCTCCTGATAAGTGGTGCGGGACATCTGCCTCCCATTGAACGCGATCCAGGGGCATCTTCGTTGTTCCCAGCCTATGCTTGCTCTCGAGCAACGACATCGAGCAGTCCGCGATATTACTGTTCGAATCAGAATCCCCCGATCTGTAGCGCGAAGTAACTACTTCTGGATTCCATCTCTCAAGGAGAATCATGACCTCCCGGAATCACGTCATCTACGGGGTTCGTCCCAGCCAATCCTCACTGCTGGCGGCGATCATGCTTTGTGCGCTCGTAACAGCCTTGCTTGCCGCACTGATATTCTGAACTGTTCATCGGCCTCGGCACGAGCAAAACCGTACCTCGGGCGGATGGACCATCCTTACTAGTCGCCGAAAAGATTTTGACTCTACCCTCTCCCTCGCCTAGCCAGAATCGCTGCTTGAATCGAAAGGAACGCGAGCGTGGATGGTGGTGCCACCCTTCGGTTGCGAGTTGATTGAAAGCTCTCCATGCACTAACCGCAGGCGTTCTTGCATGCTCGTGAGGCCAAGCCCAGTACTCTTCATTGCGGCTTCTGTATCAAAACCTGCACCGAGATCGCTGACTGTCAGGTGAACCTCTCCCGTGCTTCCCCACACACGCACTTCAAAGCGTTTTACCCCGCTATGCTTCGTGGCGTTGCGTAGGGCTTCTTGTAGAACTCGGAACAGAGAAAGAGACAGTTCGGTTGGCAGGGAAGTAGGTAGATCGTGACTCTGGAAATCAATTTCCACCTTCTGGCGCTCACTAAACTCCTTGCAGAAGCTCTTTGCCGCTCGAACCATGCCCAAGTATTCCAGTTTCGAAGAGTGCAGTTCGTGCGATAACAATTGAACATCGTTCGTTATCTGCATGGTTTGGTCGCGGACTGCTCCCAGTCGGGTGCGGAGTTCCGATGCCGCATCAGGGACATCTTGCTGGACTCCTTCGAGTTCTATCGCCAGAAGCGCGAGTCGTTGGACAACGTCATCGTGAAGGTCTCTTCCAATCCGAGTACGTTCCTGCTCGTGCGCTTCAATCAGCTTTCGGCTCATACCTAAAAGTGCCTCTTCAGCGTTCTTGCGGTGGGTAATGTCCTCCGAAAAGATAAGAATCCCTCCCGGCACCCCTTCGAGACTCTGCCAAGGGCGAATCTCCCATCGGAGCCAAGTAGTGCCGCCTTCGCGATCCCAACGGTCTTCCGCGGCTCGCAACGTTTCTCCAGCAAGAGCGCGGCGGTGAATTTGCTTCCACCGATCGGGCATATCAGGAAAGATTTCATAGTGCGTACGCCCTAGTATCTGCGAACTGTCGAGCGAGAAATCAGCGCACCAGCGCTCACTCACTTGGAGATAGCGCATGTCACGGTCGAGCATCGCTACTGCGGCTGGTACATGTTTAACGAAGATTTTCAGCAGTTCCTCCCGAGATTGCAGTAATGCTGCCTGTGCTTCTAAGGTGCGGTTCACTTCCAAACGCGCCTCTTCTGCCTGCTTGCGCTCCGTGACATCTATGTTGACGCCGATCATCTTTGAAGGGTCGCCAGACGCATCCTTAAAAACTTGCCAGTGCCCTGCGATCCAATGAACACTCCCGTCTGCCCAGACCACCCGCCATTCACCCTTGGTTGGTTGTCCACTTTTCATCGCGTCGTCAACCAACCTAATGACTCCTGCGCGGTCATCGGGATGAACGAGATTCTCGAATGCAGTCTGTGTCCCGCCAAAACCGCCCGGCGGCAAACCGTACATTGCCTCGAGTTCCGGCGTCCAAATATTCACTCCCGTCTGAATATTCCACTCAAAAGTTCCTATGCGAGCCGCTTGCTGTGCTAATCGCAGCCGCTCCTCGCTGGCGCGCACCGCTTTCTTAGATTTAAGGCGCTCAGCGCGTTGCCACACCAGTCCGCCGATCAGCAACGCCTCCAATAAGATCAGAGAAATGCCGCTAATGACGTACCACTTGTATGATTCCCAGACAGTGAGTTGGCGATAAGACACGACGCTGCCTGGCGGCAGGTCGCTTTCTTTAAACCCCCAGCGTCGCAGAGCTCGCCAATCTAACATCATGACGTTCGCATTCTTCACGACAGGGATTTCCCCTAGTTTCTCTCCATTCAGAATACTCACCGCCATTTGTCCAGCAATCTTTCCGTCGGAGGCAAAGCTGATTATGTCCCCACCGACAGCTCCTGTGCCGAAGTTCACATCGAACAAGACAA
>Ga0210402_10006099_pt1 | contig 10701 bp, 12 predicted proteins | sample IncBWC7MmetaG_FD_161055 | JGI IMG/M metagenome (GOLD analysis project Ga0210402, IMG submission 161055) | Forest soil microbial communities from Barre Woods Harvard Forest LTER site, Petersham, Massachusetts, United States - Inc-BW-C-7-M | ecosystem: Environmental > Terrestrial > Soil >... | reverse complement strand
GCTCGCGGCGCCTCACGCGGTCCGGCGCGGCCGGCCTGGTCTGGTGGATGTTCCCGGAGGTGCGCGATGCCCGCATTACGGCGGGCGTCGTCGCGGCCGACGTTCTCGAGCGACGGGACAGCCGCCCGATGATGCGGGTCGTCTCCCTCGGGCTGCTCGACGTCGACCCCGACACGCACCGTGCGCGCCCGGACGCGCCGCTCACTCGCGCGGCGGCCGCTCAGCTGATGCTGCGGCTGACGGCCCTCCTGGAAGGCCCCGCCGGCGCCCCGGCCTGCCTGAGGGGGTCGCCCGGCCCCTGGCGCGGCGCCGCCGACGCGATCCGACTGGCGGCGCGGTGCGGCCTGCTGTCAGAATCGGGGGGCGCGCTGGTGAGCGGACCCGAGCTCACCCGCGGGCTCGACCGACTGCGGTCTCTTTTGCCGGCGGGGGAGGGACACGAATCGTGATCGATGCAGCCATATTTCGCCGCGTCGCGTTCTTCGCGAAGCTCGATCCCGCGCAGCTCCAGACGCTCGCGCGCGCCGCGAGCGTGCGCGAAGTCGCCGCGGGCGACACGATCCTGCGGGAGGGCGAACCCGGCGACCATTTTTTCGTGCTCGCTCGGGGCGAGGTCAAGGTCTTCGTGGACTCGCCCGACGGGCGCGAGGTCGTCCTGACGCACCTGCAGGCGGGCGATTTCTTCGGGGAGATGGCGCTGCTCGAGAACGAGGCGCGCAGCGCCTCGGTCACGGCTCTGGCCGCGTCCGAGCTCGTGGTGCTTTCGCGGGACGACTTCTTCGCGGCGCTCGCCGGAGATTTCGCGCTCACGAAACGGATCCTGCAATCGCTGTCGGCGCGGCTGCGCCGCTCCAACGAGGTGATCGAGTCCCTCGCCCTGCAGGACGTCGGCGGCCGCCTCGCGCGATACCTGGTCCGCCTCGCCGACGCGTCGGGCCAGCAGCCGGTGGACGGCTTCTACGCCGTCCACCGCCCGACGCACCAGGAGATCGGCAACTCGATCGGCGCGACGCGCGAGACCGTGACCCGGATGCTCAAGCAGTTCGAGGACCGCAAGCTCATCCGGATCAAGGGGTCCACGGTGTGGGTTCCGGCCGACGTGCCGCCCGGAGCCCGCGAGAACGAGTGGAGACGTCGTTGACGGGTCCCTGGACGCTGCCCAATTTCATCACCCTCGTTCGCCTCGCCGCCCTGCCGTTCTTCCTGGTCTGCATCGCCGACGGGCGGTTCGCCATCGCACTCGGGATCTTCGTCGGGGCCGGCATTTCCGACGGCGTGGACGGGTTCCTCGCACGGCGCTTCGACATGAAGTCGGCGCTCGGCGCATACCTCGACCCGATCGCCGACAAGCTCCTCTTGATGTCGTCGTATCTGTTCCTCGCGATCCCGTCCTACCCGGCCCACGCGAAGGTGCCGGTGTGGCTGGCGGTCATGGTCCTGTCGCGCGACATCCTGATGCTTCTCGTCGGGCTCCTGCTCATCCTGACGTCGGGCATGAAACGCTTTCCTCCGACCTGGGCGGGCAAGGTGACCACCGTGACCCAGATCGTGACCGTTCTCTTCGTGCTGTGCGCGAACATCTGGGCGTGGCCCCGGGAGGCGCTTTGGATCGCCTTCGGCGCCACCTCCAGCGTGACGGTGTATTCGGGCTTCGACTACGTGCACCGCGTCGCCCGCAATCCCCATGAGCCGGTTACGGCTCGCGGATGATCGCTCTCAAGCTCCTGTCGAGGCCGGATTGCCACCTCTGCCAGGAAATGCGCACGGAGGTGGATCGCCTCCTCGGCGCCGAGCCCCACTCCTGGGAGATCGTGGACGTCGATTCGGACGACGAGATCGCGCGGCGCTGGTCCGACGTCATCCCGGTTCTCTTCGTGAACGGCCGCCTCTTCGCCAAGCTCCGGATCCCCAAGCTCGCGGCGCGCCTGCGTCTGATGCGCGCGGCCGCAGGGCAGGACGCCAGCCGGTCGTGATGGCCTCGCTTGCCGCCGCCATTCTCGCCGCGGCGGCGGCTGCGGCGCCCGCGGAAAGGCCCGGGGTCCTTCTCGAGGACCTGACCTGGGTCCAAGCGGAGAGGGTGCTCAAGGCCGATACGGTCGTCGTGATCCCCCTCGGTGCGGAGTCCAAGGAGCACGGACCGCACCTGAAGCTGAAGAACGACTTCATCCTCGCCGAGTACCTGAAGGGCCGCGTGCGCGAGCGGGCGAGCGTCGTCATTGCGCCGACGGTGAACTACGGGTTCTACCCGGCCTTCACCGAGTACCCTGGCTCGACGAGCCTCACTCTCGAGACGTCCCGCGACATGCTCGTGGAGATCTGCCGGGGGCTCGCGCGCTTCGGGCCGCGGCGCTTCTACGTCCTCAACACGGGTGTCTCCACCGTCGGCGCCCTCGATCCCGCGGCCGAGATCCTGGCGGCTGACGGGATCCTGATGCGGTACACCGACCTGCTCAAGGCCATGGAGCCGGTCGAGAAGCAGGTCTCGCAACAGGTCGGCGGCACGCACGCCGACGAGATCGAGACGTCGATGATCCTGTACATGAGCCCGGCCGACGTGGACATGTCGAAGGCGGTCAAGGACTACCACCCAGGAAGGGGCGGCCTGACGCGCGATCCGAAATCCGACGGCAAGGTCTATTCCCCGAGCGGCGTCTTCGGCGACGCGACGCTGGCGACGAAGGAGAAGGGGAGGATCGTGACCGAGGCGCTCGTCGAGGCGATCGTCCGGGAGATCGAGGATCTGCGCAAGGCGGCGCTTCCCGGCCTTGTCCCCACACCCCCTCTTCGCTAAGATCCGCCCCGATGCGGGCATAGTTCAGCGGTAGAACGCCAGCTTCCCAAGCTGGATGTCGCCGGTTCGATCCCGGTTGCCCGCTCCAATCTAGACCCAGCGCCGCGAGCCACTTAGGCTCAGACCGCTTCTCCCTGGGGCGGTGTCTACGCCTGCGGCAGTTCAACAAAGAGTTCAAAGGTTCCGAAGAACGCCCCGTCCGGCGGCTCAGCTTCGACGTGTTCGGACGCGTTCCCGCCCCCGCCCCCTACGGTTCCACGCGGGGGGTCAGGATGCTCGATCAGAGATTCGTCCAGGCACGCGAAGTAGCTCGAACCCTAGGTATCAAGACGGGGACGCTGGCGAAATGGCGCCAGAAGGGCAGGGGACCCAAAGGATGGGTACGCCTGGGGCGCACTTCGGTCGCCTATCCCGTGGCCGAAGTCGAGCGGTTCCTCGCAGAACTGGCGGACGGAGCCGACCGGGAGAGGGCCAGCTAGCCGATGCCCCGCCGGAGCGTCCTCCCGGGCTTTCGCTTCGATGGAAAAGCCGGTCGCGCTTTCTTCGAGGTGACCCTGCCGGGCACCGGCGGTCGCCGGCGTAAGCGGAGGACAGTCGCGGTCTCGACCCGGGACGGGGCGCTCAGCCTTTTTCGGAAGTTTCGCGAGGAGGCCCTTGCCGGGAGAGCTTCGGATCCTAAGCTCTTCTCCGAATTTGTCGCTCGTTTCTGGCCACTTATCAAAATGCGCCTGGGTTCGAAAACCGCGACTCGAGAGAACTACGTGGTGAAGAAGATCCTCGACCCGTTCTTCGGGTCATATCGGCTGGACAAGATCAACACGGCGCTCATCCGAGACTTCGCGGCGCTTCTCCGCAGCCGGTCGTACGCTCCCGCTACAATCAACGGGACCGTCTCGATCCTCAGAAAACTCCTTAACGACGCGGTGGCTCGCGAGGTGATCCGAGAGTTCCCGGCGAAGGGGCGCCTGCCCCGGGAAAAGGAGCCAATCCTGAGGCTCGAATTCTCCGACGACGAGAAGTCGCGCTTCCTCCAAGCCTTTGACAATGAGCCCGGTTTCCGCGAGCACTTCGCGCGGCATCGGTCAAAGGGTCGGGTCGTTTTCAGCCCGAGTTTCCCGACGGCGCCGCGAATTTTCGGCGGAAGCCTCCGGATTGAAGGAGAGGCCCTCGGTTTCTACTTCCAGCGCTTCAACGAGGCGAAACCTCTGTTCGTGATCGCGCTTGAGACGGGGTTGCGTCGTGGCGACCTTCTCGGGCTTAAGTGGAGTTCGGCCGATCTCACTGAGGGCTGGATTAGGGTATCGGTGCGAAAGACTTCGCGGGAGGCCTTGATCCCGATCTCAACGGCATGCCGCGAAGCGCTCCTCGCCTACCGGCAGCGCCGAGCCATGAACGACTTGGTCTTCGTGAACGGTGAAGGGAAGTCTTTCCCCTGGACGACCGTCCAGCGGTACTTCGAGATCGCGAAGAGGATCGCCGGGATCACCCGGCGATTCCGCTTCCACGATCTGCGGCATACCTTCGGCAGCACGCTCGCCTCGCGAGGGGTGAGTCTTCAGGTGATCGCGAAGGCCCTGGGCCACGCATCGGTCAGAATGTCCGAGCGATATGCCCGCCCGTCTGAGGAGTCGCTCCAAGCGATCAAGCGGGCGCTCGACGCCTAGATAGCCTCCTCAGCCGGTTCGATGATGCTCTTCTCTGTTAGTTCCTCTAGGGCGACGCCACCCCAGCAGGCATGCTCTCGTGACGGAGTAGCGCAGAGGGCGCAGCGGTCGGCTGCGCCGGTGCGGCCGGCTGAGACTTGACCCGAATGAACAATTGGACCGTGCGCGGCTTCATCTTGTCCGCTGTGTCTTTCACGCTCACCGAGCTAACTGTGAACAGCTTGATATCGCGTTTCTCGTTAGCCTGGACCGTGAGTTTCCCAGAGATCTCCCATTCGCCATCACCATCAAGTTTCGTAGGCGTGACTTGCACTGCGATCACCCGATCGCCGAGCTCAAGCAACTGCTCTTGGACATCGACTTCGTAGGTCTGGGCTCCACGGCCAGCGACATTTGCCGCGAGATACGCCGTAAATTGGCTATCGGCGTAGGTCTTCATGCCATCCCCCATCTTCTCGAGAAATGGGACGAACGCGCCGCCGTATTCATTCCAGTGAAACCACCTGCCGTCGCAAATCCCGTCCTGTTGCGAGATGCCAAAGGGGGTAGCCCCGAAACCTTGGTCGGGAACGACAATGGCCGGCCGGCACGCGGCCCTTATGGCGGTCCGAAAGTCGCCTCCCAAGCTGGGAGTCCCAGCGGCGAGGGGTTTTGCTAAGAGAATGGAGTTCTGTTCCGTTCCAATCCAGGAGTCGATTGTCACGTCGCCACGCCCCGCAACGACGGAAAGCACGAGCCGATTACCCTTTAGGACAACCACCCCTTCATCGCCGAGAGTGCCGGCGAGCTTGAGCTGCGCGGCGGCGAGTTGAGTGCGAAGTTCGCCCGTCTGGCTCATCAACTGATGGTAGGCAAGTGGATCGATGTCTTTGAGCTTCCCAACTTCGACTCCGGCCTTCTCGACGCTTTTGCCGAGGTCTTTGACCGCGTTACTTGCGTCCTGAATTGCGCCACCGACTGAGCCGCATCTGGCGCCGAGCAAAATCGATAGAAGCGAGAGCGAGATTAGCGTCCGTCGCATGGCAGATCCTCCTCGCAGTTGAGCAGTTGAACTCCAAGGAATCTGTTGCTGGACCCAAGGAAATTAGCTTGAGTCTATCTCGCCATTTCGCGGAGCGGGAGGCAAAAAAAGGCCTCCCTCTTCTCGAGGGAGGCCGGGCTTCCAGGCAGCAAGCAAGCGTGGAGGCGGATAAAGCCGTCAGCTCATGGAACCCATGAGCGAGCTAATTCATCAGAGCGTAAACCCAACGCACAAAGGCGTCCGTGTCAAAAAGGACGCCGCGAGAGGAGTCGACTGCTAGGCGTCCACCGACGAGGTGGGGGCGATCGGCGAGCCACATATCGAGGCGGGATGCCTTCCAGTCCAGGATGGCCCGCGCCTCCCGATGATTCAGACGATCCTTCGTCGGCCGCGCGTACGGCCGCGAAATTGTTTTCTTGAAAACTGGCATGACGAGCCACTCGAGCTCGTCGCGCAGGCGAAGGAGCCAGAACCCTTGGTCCGGCGGTAGCCGATGCTGCGGGACGGGTTGGTGGATCGGAAATCCCTGGTCTTCGCTTTCTAAAGATCGCAGTACTCCGAGTCGCCGCTGCCTCGTAAGGTCAGCTCGGCCTTTCATTACTTTCGGGTCTGCGATCCGATCACTCTTTTTCAGCCATTCCCGAAGTTCGGGATGATGGGCAATGTTTTCTGCCTCGGTGCTCAGGTCCGCGCCGGGCCGTCGATTCTCGGCTTCGAGGCGCCCTAGCGCCCCGAGCTGATCAGTACATTCGGGATCATTCGCGACATAGACAACTGATCGGTGGACGAACCTTCCGATCGGTGCGGCTTCTTCGGACGGGTCAGAATCCTTTTGGATCTCTTGCCGGCAGGCAGTGCATAGCAGGTGGGCTACTTCGGCAGGTGGGTTCATCTCTCCTCTCGAATGGAAGGGGTGGAGGGTGCCCACGCTGCACCAGGTCTCTTGACCTGACGAATCAGGCGATTTTGGGATCGCTCTTGATTGTCAAAGATCCCCGGGTGCGGCTTGCTGCCGGATCGCGGATTTTAGCAGACTGCCTAAGGGTCGGGAGCATCGGCACTTGCAGCCGATGACTCGGCCCGCCCGCTTGAGAAGGAACCATTCGTTGAATATAAATAGCCGATGATCATCGCCAAGAATGTCATCAAGGATCTTGAAGCCGCAGCGGACAAGGCTCCGCTCCTTTCAACCGAACGAGGAGACTTTTTCGCAGTGCCCGGATTGGGCCTCGGAGCGCTTCGTTTGCGTGGCGACCTCGATGCCTATCTTGATTTTGTCAGCGAAGCGAACAAGGGAGAGGCAGCACTCGCTTTCCTCCTGCCCTATCAAAATCCGAAATTCCAGGTTGTCGTTAACACCCCGGTAACGGTGCGCGATGGTAAGGCGTTCATCGCCGAGAAAGAGTTCACGCTCTTGTGACGTTCGCTATTTCTCGGTCTTCAAGGTACGTGCGCTGAAGGCCCTGGTGGTCGCGCCGTCGATCATGAGTCGAAGGTAGATGCGGTAATTGGGAAGGCCCATCAGGTCTGTGGCCGAGAACTCGGGCGAGAACTCTTCGGAAAGCACGGCTGCATCCGCGGGACCCACGCGAAATGAGATCAACGTCCCCACGTTTCCAAGTACCGAGTCGCGCACCTGGAGGTCGAGCTGCGAAAGGTACTGATTCGTGAGAATGAGGTTGACCCGGTACTTCCGAAGCTCGGAAAGCATCGAAACGAAACTCATCGTCGCGAAGGTCTGGAACTCGTCTATATATAGATAGAAGTCTCGCCTCTCCTCTTCAGGGATATCCGACCTGCTGAGGCCGGCCAGGCCGATTCGAGCCACGAGCAGTGCGCCGAGAAGCGCTGCCGAGCCTTCACCCATCCGGCCCTTTGCGAGATTCACGAGGAGGATCTTCCGTTCGTCGATCACGCGCCGAAGATCGAAGGAGCTCCTGGCCGTGCTCAGAATCCGGCAGAGAGTCGGATCGGCAAGGAAGGCGCCAACTTTGTTCTGCAGCGGAGCGACCGCCTCCGCTCTGAACCTCGCCGGATAGCTCTCGTACTCCCGCAGCCAGAAGTTCCGCACCTGCGCGTTTGCGACACGCTCGGCCGCCCGCTTCCGGAAGGCCTGGTCGTCGAGGAGCCGCGGGATATCGGCAAGTGTTGCCTCCGGCTGCTCGAGAAGGCAGAAGACGGCGTTCCGAAGGATGTGCTCAACCCGCGGACCCCAGGAGTCGACCCAGATCTTCTTGAAGACCTCGACGAGCGCGGAGGCGGCGAGAGATCGGCGCTCCGGCGCCACCCGTTCGACCGGGTTGAAGCCGAAGGCTTGCGTCTGACTCGGAACGTCGAGATAGATCAGATCGGATAAACGCTCCTTCGGTACACGCGAGACCACTCGCTCTACGAGATCTCCGTGGGGATCCAAGAGTGCAACGCCTTCGCCGGCCTCGATGTCCTGGCAGAGGAGCGTCTCGAGAAGCGTCGACTTCCCGGTGCCCGTCTTTCCCAAGGCGTAGAGGTGCGATCGGCGGTCCGCCGTACGGATGCCAAAAGGTCGGCTCTCATCCCTGAAGTCGGTCCTCGCGAGCAAGGTGACTCGCTGTTTGTCGGGATCCATCCCGAAAGCATGGCGCCATGAAATCAAAGGCGAAAGCCGTCACTTCTTGTCGCAAACGACAACTTTCACCGTCTCGTGGTTTCTCCTTTTCCGTCCTAACCTGTGGGCAGTTCCTTTAACAACTGAATAGCTCAACGGAAAGGGGGGTGATGGCGACATGCCACAGCGCGCGAGAGGTCCGCCTCGATGAGCCCATTTATTGCGCAACCGAAACTCTAGAAAGGAGACGAGACGTGAACGACGAGCCCACAGCCAACGAATCAGGCAACGGCCACGACAAGAAAGCCTGGGTCATTGCTCGAACGGGCGACGGCTTCAGAGTCTATGCGCCCGGAAGCCACGGAGACGTCTACACCGTTCGGATAAACGGAACCCCAACCTGTACCTGCCGAGAGTACAACGCACCAGGCCGCGGCGAACGCGTACCCTGCATTCACATCAGTGTCGTCCTCGCAGCCCAGGGAGGCAGATTCGCTCCGCAGCTCACTGCCGCCATTTCTCCTGCCACACGTATCCCGATCGAACACGCCCCCGAACGTAAGGGAAACGATTCTTCCGAGGACACGACCCGGCAGATGCTTCTGAAAAGAAGCGTCAGCCCCGATGGCAGGATTGACTCCCTCTCCGTTGAGCTCTCCTTACCCGTTGCGAAGCTCTCGACATCGGACATCAAGGCTTCGGCCTCCAGGGCGCTTGCCCTCCAGTCCGAAATTGTCGAGGGCTTCCTCGGGAAAAAGGGGAACGGTAACGGCCACGCCACAGAACCCGAGCCCTCCGACGGAACCCTCTACGCCTGCATCACAGGCGTACGGGCGATGGACACGAAGTGGGGCCGCAGGCTCTTCCTCACCTTCAACGCGAACGGAGAATTCATGAAGCTCTTCGGCACTCCACGGCGCCTCGGCGAGATCCTCGGATTCGCCGGGTTTCCCGAATATTCGCCGCGAGTCGCCGAAGGCCTCGACCTTGACCTCCCGTGCCGCATCCTCGTCGAGCCCACTTCTGACGGACGGTACATGAACGTTCGGCGGGTCTTTCCCGCCAAGAACTAGTGGGGCGGCCTTGAGCACGGAAGCCGTATCTCCGCAGCGCAACCTCCTGCCGCATCTTTCGTTCACCCGCATCGATCGCTACCTTGAATGCCCGGAGCAATACCGGCTCTACTACCTCGAAGGCCTCAGGCCGAAGGAGCCTTCCGCGAACCTCGCCTTTGGACAAGCCATCCACCAATCGCTTGCCTTCCTCTTCGCGACCCAGGGCGACCCGGTCGCCTTCTTCACAAAAATCTGGGGCGAGGTAGAACATGCTCCCATCCGCTACAGCGGGCGCGCCACCTGGAATGGACTCTGGCTCACGGGCCAAGCCCTTCTCAAGAAGTTCGTGGACGAGGAGCTCCCGCGTCTCGGGACCGTCATGGCTTCGGAGCGTTCCTTCGAGCTCTCGATCCCGAACGTGGACGTGCCTTTTATCGGGGTCATCGATCTTGTTGCGCGCCGAGACGGAAAGCTCATGCTCGCGGACTTCAAGACTTCGTCCTCCTCGTATGCGAGCCACGAAGTCGGTCTCTCCGACCAGCTTACGGCGTATAGCCTCGCTGAGCCGGAGGCACAGGAAGCGGCGCTCTGCGTGTTCGTGAAAACCAAAGAGCCGCGCATCGAGTGGTACCTGTCGACAAGGAACGGCACTCAGCTCACCGAATTTCTCCGGAAAGCCGAGTACGTCGCCAGAGAGATCAAGGCCCGGCACTTCTACAAGCGGCCGGGCACCTGGTGTTCGTGGTGCGACTTTCTTCCTATTTGCCTCGGAGACACGAAGAGAGCCGAAGAGGCTCTGATCCGTATCTCCTAGGTACCCCCGAGCCAGCGTTCCACGCTGGCTCTCTTTTCAACAAACCCTGGTAGCCGAAGGAGATCCCTATGTCCGAACGACCAAAGCGGGTCACCGTCCGCGTTTCCTACGCCCCCGATGACCCGATGCTTCCGGTGATCCTCAGGGCTTTTCGGGTCTCGGAAGGAACCCGCGAGCTCCGACAGGCGGGCAACCTCATGAACAGCCCCGACCTCGTGAAGGAGTATCTCTCAGGTTTCCACGGAGAGGACTCCCAGGAGCAGACCGGCGCGTTCTTCCTAAACGCCCGCAATCGTCTTATCCGCCACGATCCCGAGATCTACCGCGGCACTCTCGACCGTGCCGTCGTAGAGCCCCGCGAGATTTTGAAGCGCGCGCTGCTCTGCAACGCTGTTGGTGTGATCCTGTACCACAACCATCCGTCGGGCGACCCGACACCCTCGCGGGAGGATCGGGAGTTCACGCGCCGACTCGCGTCCGCTGCCGAATCAATCGGCCTACGGCTGCTCGACCACATCGTGGTCGCTGCACGGGGCGGCGTTTCGTTTCGCGAGGCGGGACTGCTTTAACCCATCCCGCCTTATTCTAAGAGCCAGCCCATGCTGGCTCTCTTTTTTTGGTTGGGATGCTGGCAGGCAGCCCTGGCACGGGCCTTTTCGCGACTGCGCCAACCTTGACTTCCCGTGTCACCGAGTTAGGATTCGACTCATTACCGGCGCCTACCTCGGCGTCCCACGACTCATGCCGTACACCGTAGCAGTCTCATTCGATA
>Ga0210402_10006098_pt1 | contig 10701 bp, 10 predicted proteins | sample IncBWC7MmetaG_FD_161055 | JGI IMG/M metagenome (GOLD analysis project Ga0210402, IMG submission 161055) | Forest soil microbial communities from Barre Woods Harvard Forest LTER site, Petersham, Massachusetts, United States - Inc-BW-C-7-M | ecosystem: Environmental > Terrestrial > Soil >... | reverse complement strand
CGATAACATGGGAAACCGCACCGCCGAGAACTCCTACGACCCCAGCAGCACGCTCCATCGCACCCACACCCGCGTCTTCAATGCCTTGAACGAGCTGTATCAGGATATCAACTCCGCCGGCACTTCCGCCGTTACCACGACACTGGCCTACGATAACGACGGCAATGTCTTAAACAGCGCGGCACCCTTGTCGCGCAACACCGCCGATCAATACGATGCCTTGAATCGCCTCACGCAAATCACCGATCCAGCGAGCGGCATCACAAAACTCGGCTACGACGCGAACGATAATCTCGCCTCCGTGATCGATCCTAGAAACCTGACGACAAGCTACACTCACAACGGCTTCGGCGATGTCACCCAGCTCGTGAGCCCCGACACCGGAACGAGCAGCAACACCTATGATTCGGGCGGCAATCTCAAAACGGCGACAGATGCGCGAAGCGCAGTGGCGACCTATGCTTACGACGCCATGAATCGGGTCACCCAAGTCGCGTACGCGGATCAGACCATCAACTTTACATATGATGCGGGTACTAACGGGATCGGACGGCTCACCGGAGCCTCGGATACCAATCACACGCTCTCGTGGACGTATGACACCTTAGGACGCGTCACCGGCAAAGGCCAAAAAGTTGGCACGGTCACTAAGTCGGTGGGTTACGCCTATGTCAATGGCGATCTGACTTCGCTGGTGACTCCTTCAGGTCAAACGATCGTGTATGCCTACACCAATCACCGCATCACCTCGATCACGGTCAATGGCACCGCGCTCTTGACCAACGCGACCTACGATCCCTTCGGTCCCGCAACCGGCTGGACCTGGGGAAACTCCACCGCGTCGACTCGCAGCTTCGACAAGGACGGCAACCCGAGCCAAATCGTTACCGCCGGCGTGACCAATGGCTACACCGTTGATAACGCCTCTCGAATCACCGGCCTTAGCGACTCAGGTCTTTCCAGCAATTCCTTTACGTTTGGCTATGATCTTCTGGATCGGGTCACCAGTGGCACGAGCACGGGCAAGACCCGCGGCTACACTTATGATGCCAACAGCAACCAGCTCACCACCACGGGTAGGGTCGCCTTCACCGATACCATCGCTCCCAGCAGCAATCGCTTGAGCTCAACGACTGGCGGCATCGTCCGCACTTACGGTTACGACAACGCAGGCAACACAACGGGCTACACCGGCGATTCGTTTACTTTTAACAAGCGCGGTAGAATGAGTCAGGCCATCGTCAATGGCAGCGCATCCAATTACGTCTACAATGCGGTCGGGCAGTTGATCCACAAATCCGGCAACGGCGGCAATACGCTTCTGATGTACGACGAGGTGGGGCATATCCTCGGCGAGTACTCCAGCACCGGCGCGCTGGTTGAGGAAACGATTTGGATGGGCGACATGCCCGTCGCGACTCTACGTCCGAATGGCACCTCTATCACGATTTACTATGTTCACGCCGATCATTTAGGCACACCGCGCAAGGTCACCCGACCGGCGGATAACGGTTTGATGTGGCGCTGGGATCCCGACACCTTTGGCAGCGTCGCGCCCAATTCGAACCCATCTGGGCATGGGACGTTCACCTACAACCTGCGATTCCCAGGACAGTACGCGTTGACTGAGTCGGGTCTCTACTACAACTACTTTCGAACTTTCGACCCACAGATGGGAAGGTACATCGAGTCCGATCCTATAGGGTTGGCCGGCGGCAGTCCTTCGACTTACGGCTACGCCGGGAACAATCCGACTAGCAACGTCGATCCAAACGGCTTACTAAAGCGCGGCTTCGGCTTTGTTGATCCGGATTGGCAAGCAATTCAAGATGCTGAAGAAAAAATTCGCCAAGAGTTGAAGAAGAGTTGCTCGTGTCACGAAAACAGCGCTGACGATAGTTGCATTCCGTGCGACAAGGTTGACCTTTTACTGAACCGCCTAGATACATCCGTCGTTTATTTCGTGCCAGACCTACGCGACCCTATCCACGGACCAAATATATGTGCTAAGGGCGCCTATCTAGGGTACACCGTGAAAATTGGGCCTAACGCGTTTAATCCAACTCAATGCCATTGCCTTGCAGCGACGCTGTACCACGAGGTTCTGCATAACACAGGCGAGGACGACGACACGGATCGGCGATCAGGCGCGGGTACATTGGAGAAACGTTGTATGAGTCATCTATGCAAGTAGAGGGACGTTTTACGTCAGACCGCACTGCATTTAAGCGCCGTGCCGATGATATACGTAGACTGTGCATTGGCTTGGGATTGGTCGGACTGCTTTGCTTTACCGTCGCAGAGCCCAAGATGACGATCATCACGCTGGCCGAGCTCGTTAAAAAATCGGATATTGTGGTCATCGGCCATTTTGGCCCTCATGAGAGGCCAGATCGAGGAGGATCCGCGATACCGTTTTTTCCTGAAGCCGTACTGAAAGGACGGCCCCAAAGTAAAGAGGCTATTTTATTTTGCAATGTCCACGGTGATGAATATCCAGATCTCTCCAAAATGGAGGGAACCCGAGTGATCTTCGCTTTGAAGTCCGCATATTGTCTGAATCTCGCGCACGGTGACAGGTCTATTGTTTATGTCGAGTCTGGAATGGCGAAAACGGTTTTGATAGAGGACCAGCCCGAATATCAGCCACTGAAGGAGTTCCTCAAAAAAATCCGCTCGCTTGCTGCGCAGTAGGCGGGGTCTAACTACAATTTGAGGTACCGGGCCAGTATTCCTTGAACGAATTCGGGCTCTACTACAACTATTATAGGGACCTAGATTCACAGACCGGCCGATACATCGAAAGTCATCCGATTGGGCTGAGGGGCGGGTTTAAATCCCTACATCTTTTTGAACTGGAAGCGCCTAGCAATCGATGTCGCGGCATTTGTCTGGTCCCTAGGAGCCGTTTACTTTATTAAAGACGATATATGCACGAGGGGAGCAGGTTCTGCGCTGGCAGGCATGGACGGGGTAATCTTGCTCATCCTTTTCACCGTTCCCAGTTATCTCATCGCACGCCGTCGCGGGATAGCTTTCCTCAAAGCGATATTTGGCGGTAAACCAAGATCAAATAGCGACATCCTTTCTGCCGCGATCTTAATCGTATGTGCTGTCGGCCTGGTCTTGAATGTCGCGGTGATCATAGATCAAGGGCACTATCTGTGCATCAGTAAGTAGAGTCGGTGTAAGGGCGTTCTGTGTCGTTACAAACACGAGGGAGGCAGGATGTTTTACGCCGAGCGCAAATGGATCCTGTGGATTGCGGGGAGACTTCATGCATCCGCTGCAGTAGTTGCCCAACCACAATCTGCGCATTCTCCCCACAAATAGCTGCTGCATCTGTGCAATGGGATGAGTAATCTAGTAGTCGGCCACGTTTGTTATTCCAGCCGGCTCGGATTTTCTTTTAGAGAAAATCCGAGACGACACATGGACATTATTCACTTCACCCGCGGCGCCACCGATCCGCTGATCGATTGCGAGGCCACGGGCGCCTGCTTTCTCCCTTTGCTGGAAGGGCAGGGCGACTCGCATGTCAGCTGCCTACACCTCCACTCAAACGCCCGGATTTCTTCCCCATCGCCCACGCACGCCGCCGCACTCCTGGTTGTCCACGGCCGCATCACCGTCGCGACGCTCGATCCCCCGATGCGAATCGACATCCACGCCGGCATGGGATGCGTCTTCGACGCCGGCGAACCCTACGCCATTGAATCCGCCACTGGCGCGATCGTGATCATCGTCGAAGCGGATCAACTCACAGCCCGCGTACGAGGGATTTCTACACCTGCGCGGATAGCTGGCGCGAGGTGGCCGAGCGATAGCGTCGGCATTGGGGCCTGATCAGGCCGCATTTCGCGGACCGCCGTGGACCCATCCATGGGGGCTGCGGGAAAAACTTCCTGTTTTTCACGCTCCACAAAATGCGCCCTGACCAACCCCCACTTGCGGACCCGCAACGTTCGACAATCAGATTTCGCCATACCCGCGAACGGCCTATCCACCCACCCCCTGGCGACCAGGCCTGTCGGAGACAGGCACCTCTTGGTGCGCCCGCACCGACGAACGCGGACATCTGTCCGCGTTGAACGCCGGAGCTATTAGCGACGGCGGCCCGAAGGGTATTCCGGAGGGCGAGGCCGAAGGCCGAGTAACGGCTTTTCCGTGTCCCTCCGTTCCGCCAGCACGTCGGTGAGCAGCGGCCAATACCTGGCGCTGGATCCAACGAAATCGTCGCTTTGAAGCGGTCATTCGCAGCCTGCGGTAAGCTACCTGGGACGCTCGACGCCCGGCAAAATCGCAAGGAGTGCACAAATTGTCATTGGATCTTTTCGCCAGGCTCATAGGACGTTTTGTCGCCCAATGAGTAACTAAGCAACGTGGAACGCAACCCTTACACTCCGCCTACCGCGTCCGTCGCTGACATTGCGAGTGTGCCCGTCGCGGCCAACCCCGACGTGCTGTTCGCGTGCAAGCTCTTCTGGGTAGGGTTTGGCTTGTCCTTCGTTAGCAAGGCGACTGACATTCCAACCGAATCAACCATTCCGCAATTGATTGGCGCCTTGATCGGGTTGACGGTAGGAGGCGCCGCAGGTTTCGCAATCACTTGGTGGATGGTTTCCAAATTGAAGGCTGGCAGGAACTGGATGAGGCTGCTTGCGACTATTGGCGCAGTGCTGGGTTATTTGTCCATTCCGATATTTTGGAAGTTCTATGCTTCTACGGTCTTCCCGACTTACGCCAAGAATCCAATCAAGGCTGCTATAGATATACTTGCGCTCATTCCAAATATTTGGTCGATTGTCCTGCTAAACGTTCCGCGCACGCGAGCTTGGTTTTCTGCAATGAAGAGCCGGAGCGCCGGTGACCAACCAAAAAGCAGCACGACCTTCCCGTAGCGACGTGTTACGCGTTGCGGCGCGCGACTTCCCGGGTGACCAAACTTTTGAAGCCCTTAGAGTGCTCGGTGGCTGCGGCACCGGCGAGAATGAAGGGGTACGCGACCGGGTTCATGCCGCTGTACTAAAGCTTGCTGGCGGCGATATCGAACAACTGCGCCAACTGACCGAAATTGCGAAGGCCGATCCGCGCGACGTAGTTGGCCCGGCTGAGTATCCGAGGTACTTAAATGCGCGCAATCTTTCCGGGCTCTCTGCATCTGAACAACAAGCAATTGTTGATGCCGACTGGGCGGAGTATCACGCCTGGCTGTCGGCTTAACAGCTTCGCCTAACAGTTGCAGCTATTCGCTTGTCGTCGACTGCTCAGTGCCGCAAACTTCACCGGTTCGAGTAAACTCCTCGCATGCTGCGCAATGGGACGGAAGGCCAATGTCTGAATACACCGACAATTGCTGCGACTCGTCGAGCGCTCTACACTTCTGGTTATGAACGACATTGTTTGCAAGACCCTGCAACACTTGCAGCGCGGCGACGCCTTGATAACGAGCGGCGTCAACGGGCTTATCCATAGCTGGCAAGCCTCGACCCAAGTCATCGGTAAGCTCTGCACCGGCCGCGCCGAGCGCTGGCAAGCAACCATCCGCAAAATTCAGGCGCCCGTGAATCTCGCCGAGATACTTCGTGCGCGGACCTCCTGCTGGGCCGGTAGCTGATCGCCTTAAGGCGGCGGTGAGTATCGCTGCGGCTCTCTAATTGTGCCGACGGATATTCAACTCCGGCACGACGTCGGCAAAAACCGGCGATCCATGTTGGTCAGATTCGCGCCCACGGACTCCATCCCGTTCGGCACACCGCGATAGCCGCATCGCCAGGACATGGGACTCGCAGGACTGCCTTTCACCACGATCGGCTGCAGCGTGACGATCTGCCCCTCGATCGCCTTGTTGACGAAATTGCCGAAGGTCACATTAATGGAGCCATCGTGCACGTCCACCCGCGTCACGTAATTGCCGATCAGCTTGTCTGCATCCGGAACACCGGCAGCGGCGTTATCGACCGGAAACCTGCCACGCTCCTTGCGGTACTCCTGAATCGGGCCTTTGAGTTCCGAAGCCAGGCTGAACGCCTCGACGACCTGGGCGCGAATGGTGTAATCCTGATAGGCGGGAATCGCGATCGCGGCGAGAATCCCAATGATCGCAACGACGATCATCAACTCAATCAGCGTGAATCCAGATTGACGCATGGCTTGCTCCTTCAAATGGCCGACCCGAGCGAGAAGATGGGAAGGTACATCGCCGATACGAAGATGGCGACGAGAAAGTAAACGCAGAGGGTGAGGACGATGCGCGATCGGCGCCGGCATCGCGCGAGTGTCGCAAGAAAGGTATCTACCGTCGCTTCCTGCTGAAATGCGGTTTCTTCATCGAGCTTGCCGAGACGCTCGGCCATCGACAGATCCGTCACCACCGCCGACATATTGGACTTAGGATTTTCATCCGATGCCGCGACCGAGTTGCCCCAGCGCCCACCCGAAACCAATGGAACGCGCGTCGCCGCCAACGTGAGCGCCTCCCCGGTCCCCATTCCCGTGGCCCGAAGCAGGCCCGCGTACGATAACCACAGGTATTGATGGTAGGCGAGTGCCACCGGGCCCACGAGCGGGATCCTCTGATAGCGGGCAGAGATGGGCACAAAGCGCTTAAGCCGTCGGCGCAGCAAAAACACGAACCAGCTCAAAGAAAACAGCAGTCCAACCGCCAATAACATGAGCAGCGTGAACACCGGTGCGCCGCCACCAAACACGGCGCTGGTGAGTGTCGGCAGGTCGGTTCCGAATCCCCGGTACAACGACCGGAACTGCGGCAGAATCAGCGCCGCATACAGACTGACCACGACGATGAGTACGGCGAGCACCGCGCCTAAATAGGCTAGAAACCCGGCGAATTCGCTCCACAGCGCGACCAACGTGATGGTCCGAAACGATTCCTGGCGACGATATTCGCCAAACAGGGCCGCGGCAGATTTCTGCGGCGCAGCGGTTTGATGCAACAACCAGGCAAGCGTCGGATACGATGAACGCCGCAAACCTCCCTTGATCGCTTCCGGTGACTCCGGCGATCGCAATAGCTGTTCGAGCTGCTGAACTGCGTTTCGCTGCTCCGCATTGGCTGCAGTGTAAACATTCTGAAAGGCCTCATCGAGGCTCCGAGTATGCTCCATCGCGTATTGCAATTGCCGCGCACTCCTTTCGAGCGAATCGGCGACGGTCGGTTTCAAGGGGCGCACTACCGCCGGCTCCGGCAGGAGGACGACAGCTCATCGTCTAAAAGCGTGGTTCGATCCACGGCCGCGCTGCGCAAGGGAGGTACGGAGGAGTGTCCACAACTAAAGACCAGTGGCAGACCAGAATCAGTTCCCTCCCAGGTGCGAAAGCTGACCACCTTGCCGGAGAGCTCTCCCGCGCGACTGGAGAACGTCAGGTCGACTGCGCCGCCTTCGCGGATCAAAATCGATCGAATTCGACCGACACTCGGGTCCAAATAGCCCGACTGCGCATTCGACGCCGGCCAAGATCCGGTGACGGCGTGATATTCGGTCATCATGACGGTCGGGCCGGCCGCCATCCCGACGGCCTCCACCACACGCAGGTGCTGCTCGGCGTGATCAAGACTATGAATCGCCACCAACACCATCGCGCCAATCACACCCAAGCAGATGGGGAGTTCGAGCATCGTGGTGGTCGTCGGCCACCTAACCTGCAGCCAGCGCGCGCGGGCATCCATTCCACACCCTCCCTTATTTCACTACATCATCGCATTATTCCGTTTGGCTCAATAGTCCATCCATCTACTCCAAGGTGAATGCGCCAATGCATTGCTTGCGCTAGGCTACCCCCGTGGACGACGAGATCGACTACACCCAGCACACCGAGCCCGAACTCGTCGACATGTTTGGTCGTTTGGATCCGAGATACGCCCCCGCGGAGTGCGCCCGACTCGCCAAGTATTTGACCGAGCTCGGCTATATCGTCACCGACGGCACCACCGGTCCCGGTTCCGCAGCGCCCTCGCCGGAAAAAATGCAGGGCCTCATCGGATCGACTAATGCCTTCGAGTGCAAGGTGGACTTCAACCCTACCGGTACCTTTTTCGGTTTCCGTGGATCGTCGCGTAACGGCATCGGGTTCATTGGCTCCGGAACCCTGGTGAATGATGGCGTTTATGTATGGATTTCCGGCCGATTGGCGGGCCGCTACGGCACGCCGTCCTTTCTGCAGGAGAACGCACAACTGCCGCTGCGTCAAATCGCCAACGTCGAGTCAGACGGCCGCGTCGTGCGCTTCCAATACAACGTCGAAGATGCCGAGGGCGATCCTATGTGCCTCTGGCTCAGCGACGCAACTGCCGCCGCGCGACTGGTTCGCGTACTACCCAAACGGCGCACCAAGGATTTCCGCCCTCGGCTCGCGCAATGAGATGTCCGTCGAAAACGGACTTAAGCACGACAAATGTCTGATCTCGGGCACAATGCGAGTAGACGACCTCTGGGAAGCGCTATCCTGAAAGACAGACGCGACGTTCTTCGCAACCTCGGAGTGCTCGGCGCTGCCGCGATGTTCCAGGCCGCAACAAACCGCATTTCAGCAGCATTGCCCTCCGCGTTGACGGAGGAAGGGGTCTTCGACCTTGGTGATTTTCCGCTCGACTGCGGAATTGTGCTTCCCGCTGCAAAGATTGCCTACAAGACGCACGGCCGTCTCAATGCGGATAAGAATAATGTTGTGCTATATCCGACGCAGATCGCTGCCCAACACGGCGACATCGAATGGCTGATCGGGCCGGGCAAAGCACTGGATACCGAGCGCTACTTCATCGTCGTGCTCGATCAACTCGGCAACGGCCTCTCATCCTCGCCGAGCAATTCCCCGCCGCCCTTCGATCACGGACGCTTTCCAACGATCAACATTCGCGACGATGTAGCGGCTCAACATAAATTGGTTACGGAGCATTTAGGGATACGCCGTGTGGCGCTGGTCGTGGGTTATTCGATGGGGGCACAACAAACCTACCAGTGGGCCGTGAGCCATCCGGAACTCGTCGAACGAATCGTACCATTCTGCGGTACGGCCAAAACTTCGCCGCACAACACCGTATTTCTGCAAAGCCTAAGAGCTGCTCTGACCGCAGACGCGGCTTGGATGAACGGCGATTACCGCGACCAACCCATACTGGGGATGAAGGCGTTTGCGAGAGTATATGCGGCCTGGGGACTGTCTCCGGAGTTTTATAAGCAGGAGCTCTGGAGGCAGATGGGTTTTGACACCCTCGAACATTTTGTGGCCGGATTCTGGGAAAAACGCTATGGCCGCCGCGACGCCAACAACCTGCTGTCGATGATTAGGACCTGGGAGCTCAATGATTTGGGTGCGACTTCCGGTATGAGCGGTAGCTTGAATAAGGCTCTCGCCTCGATAAGAGCCAAATCCACGATCATGGCGAGTGCAACCGACCTGTATTTCACCGTCGAGGACATGAAATCGGAATCCGTACACGTGCCGAAGGCCAGATTTTGCGTCATTCCGTCACTTTGGGGGCACATGGCCGGCGCGGGACTCAATCCAGCGGACTCCAAGTTCATCGAAGAAGAAGTCCGAGCGCTGTTGGCGCGCTGACTAACCGTGTCCGCAAAGCAGCGCCCGCGTCGGCTGCCTCTTACGAAGCCGCAGCCCAATAAATCTAAATAGAAATTGCGACCTGCTCAGTTTTTGACCACCTCCTTAGTCTGGCGCACACTTAAAGCAGTGCAGGGAGGATCACATGGACATACTGCTGACGTCGAACGGCGTGTGGTCACGTCAGCGCAACGGCGAACGAACGTTCTCGATTCATGCTGTTGCATTGTTGGCGCCGGCGCTGCTCGCCGCTTTCTTGACCGCCTGCGGTGGTGGTGGAGGCGGCGGTGGCCCCATGGGCACGCCCAATCCGGTTCCCACAATTCAGGCACTGTCTCCGAACAGCAGCCAACAGGCTGGGCCGCTGGTTACACTAAGCGTGGTCGGCTCAAACTTTGTGGCCGGTTCGAGCGTGCAGTGGAACGGCAGTGCGCTGCCGACGGTTTTTGGCTCCAGCAATTTGCTCACTGCCAATATTCCTGCGAGCGACCTTGTCGGGCCCGGCCCCGATGCGGTGACGGTCGCGAGCCCCGGCCCGGGCGGTGGCACCTCCAATTCGCTCACCTTCGCGGTCCCCTGCGCAGTTGCTCCGCCAGCCGCCGCCGCGGCACAGACCAAGGCTCGCGTCGGTGCCTACTATTTCGACGGTTGGTCCGGTCCGCTCACCAACTTTCATTTCAAGGGATTACCCTTTGGCCCCTATCAGGATCGCCAACCCGTATTCGGCTGGCAGGACAATTCCACCTGTGCCGTCGAGCAGCAACTGGCCTCGGCGCATAACTTCGGAATTGATTTTTTTATCTTCGATTGGTATTTCAACCCAGCGGTGAATGACCCTGGCGAGAACCTCAACTCGGCTCTTCAGATCACACGCGCGCTGCCCGATCGTCACGGCATGCAGTACGCGATCCTCTATGTCGATGCGGATCCGTTCACCGTCACGCCGGCCGACTGGACCTCCGTAGTGAGCGAATGGTTGGGCTACATGGCGGATCCGGACTACGCGCGCATTAACAGCAAGCCTGTATTGTTCGTCATCAACGTCGGAACCAATGTAACGGGCCTGCTCCAGCAGCTGCGCACGAGCGCCCTCGCGCAGGGTCTGCCGGGTGTCTATATCAT
>Ga0210402_10006097_pt1 | contig 10702 bp, 9 predicted proteins | sample IncBWC7MmetaG_FD_161055 | JGI IMG/M metagenome (GOLD analysis project Ga0210402, IMG submission 161055) | Forest soil microbial communities from Barre Woods Harvard Forest LTER site, Petersham, Massachusetts, United States - Inc-BW-C-7-M | ecosystem: Environmental > Terrestrial > Soil >... | reverse complement strand
GACTTCATTCGAAACTACCAGCGGCGCGGCCATCAAGGACTTCGCCTGGAATTCCGCAGCTTCGGGATAGCGACTCGGAACTGGATCACTGACGTACAACGTTCTGCGCTGGCGAATGGCTTCCCTAGCAACCGCGCTCTCGCGCGCCTTGAGGCGTCGGCCAATAAACTCAGTAGCCATTAAGCCATCAGCCTCCGCTCCGACGAGTTCGTCCGGGGAGGCCGTGCGCCAGAAGTACGAGCCATCCACGTCAAAGAAAGTGCGCGTGGCCTGGCAGAAAAGCCGAATTAGAGCCGGGGCCGGAGTTCCCTGGGCAGCGGCCTCCGAAAATCGCAGGAGCAATTTCTGGAAAGCATCGTCCGAGCGATGGCCGGATTTCTCCAGCACCGTCGTGTCTCCGGCATGCAGGGTCAGAAAGGCACCGCCTTAGCACCGCCAACAGTACAAGTAATTGAATATACAGGAAAAATAGACCGTTATCTCAATTTGAGTCAAGGGAATAACGTTTGGGGTGCCGAACTGTGAAATCTTCGGAAAAAGTCGCAAAGTGTCTCACTGTGAGAGGAAGAGGAACTGGTGAGACGAATTTAACCCCTGCCAAAGCACGCCGCACCCTGCGAAAAATCACCCTAAATTACTCATTGAAAGTATTTTACCTGCGAAATTCGAGCGCGTATGCGATCCGCCGCAGCGTGGCAAGGACATTGCTTTGCAGAAACTGGATATGTCACCAGGAGGAGCAGTGTCTCTCCAACAGATGCGGCGGTGGGCAATGGCGGGGATTTTGGCGGCTGTGGCCGCAATGTTCCACCCCTCACCCGCCTTGGCGCAAGCGGAATTGACCAGAAAGACAAAAACCAAAGTGGCTCCCGCGTATCCGGATCTGGCGCGGCGGATGAACATCACGGGCACGGTCAAAGTACTGGTCGTGGTTTCCCCCAGCGGGAACCTGAAAGACACCAAGGTCGTCGGCGGGAACCCAATCCTGGTCAACGCCGCCATGGATGCGTTGAAGAAGTGGAAATTTGAATCGTCCGATTCCGACAGCACCGGAACGGTGGAGTTCAAGTTCCAACCCCAGGATTAGGGGAAAAAGCTAGGTGGGCCGAGATTCGACGAACCTGGATTAATAGATAGAGCGGTGACCCTACGGTAGATCAGATTCACCCCTGTTCCGGGGCAGGGCGGGAAACGAAACCAGCGGAGGAACAGCGAATGACGATTGGCAAGAAACTCTACCTAAATTTCGGAGCCGTCCTTGCGATGGTCGTAGTGCTGTTTCTCATCAACCTCATCGCGGTGCAACGGGAGCATAGCGCCAAGGCGGCAGCGTCCCAGGCGCTGCAAATGGCCGCGACCACCGACAAGATCCGTTTCCAGATGATGCAGAACCGCCTGTCTCTGAGCAACTACCTGCTCAGTGGCGACACCCGCGAGGTCGACCGGTTGAACGATGGCATGCGAGTGCTCGAGGAAAAGCTTCAGACCGGCCAGAGTCTTACGACTTCCGAGCAACAGCGTACGGCACTGGAAAAGGTGCAGGCCAGCGAGCAAAACTGGGCTCGAGAATTTGCCGCGCCGCTGATGGACAAGCGCAAAGAAGTGGACAGCGGCAACGCAACTGTTGCTGAGCTTCAGATCTTCTATCTACAAAAAGACGCATCTTCCTGGGTAAAGAACGCCACCGAATATCTGGACGCGGCGGATATCGAAAACACGAAAGTCCTGGAAGCGCGGAGAAAGTCCGATGAGACCGCGGGAACAGCAACCTTCCTGATCGCGCTACTCAGCACATTACTGGCGCTGGGACTGGGAGTCGTCATCGCTTACACGACGGCCAGATCTATCTCCTCCTCGCTGAACGATTTGATGAGGATCGCGCGGCAGATCGCTGAGGCGGGTGATCTCGACCACGAAATCGACATCCATCGCAGTGATGAAATCGGCGAGTTGGCCCGGACGTTTTCCAACATGGTCACCTACCTCCGGGAAATGGCTTCCGTTTCAGAGGCCATCGCAGGGGGCAACCTGGGTGTCGATGTCCAGCCTCGTTCCAAGAATGACACTCTGGGCAAGGCTTTCGCGCGCATGATCGAAGGCTTGAGGAAGTTAGTGCGCAACGGGCGCGACGCCGCGCAGCAAGTAGCCAGCGCGTCCAATCAGGTGGCTGGGGCCTCCGACGAATCAGCCAAGATCAGTTTGCAAACCTCATCGGCCATCGACGAAGTCACTAGCACCATGCACGAAATGAGCGTCAACGTGCAGAACATGGTGAAGAGCACCAAGGTCCAGGCTTCGAGCGTAAGCGAGACCTCCGCCTCCATCGATCAGATGGTGGCTTCAATCCAGCGGGTCGCAGATACAGCCAAGGTGTTACTGGACATCTCCAACCGCTCCCGCGAAGAAGTCCACAACGGTATCGCCACCATGGAGAAAGCCACCGACGGATTGAACCGTATCAATACGACCATCCAATCCTCGGGCGAGATCATCGATGTACTCGGTCAACGGGCGGATGATATCGGCAAGATCATCGAAGTGATCGACGATCTAGCCGAGCAAACCAACCTGCTCGCGCTTAACGCCGCCATCGAAGCAGCGCGCGCCGGTGAACATGGATTGGGCTTCGCGGTAGTCGCCGACGAAGTCAGAAAGCTGGCGGAAAAGTCGGCCCAGTCCACCAAGGAAATTTCTGAGCTTATCCAGAGCATCCAGAAAGAATCTCGCAAAGCAGTCGAAAACATGAACCGCAGCACCGCCATCGTGAACGAAGGGCTGGGCCACGGAGAGGAACTGAACACGGCGCTCCGCAAGATTTCGAACGTGGTCACGGAGGTCTACAAGTTTGCACAGGAGATTGGAGCGGCCACCAACGAACAGTCGCACGGCTCTTCGCAGATTGCCCGCGCCACGACGCGCTTGAACGAAATCACCCATGAAATCAACTCGGCGGTGGAGGAGCAAGCTTCGGGCGCACATGCAGTAGTCAAAGCAATGGAACGGATGCGCGAGTTAGTTCAGCACACCACCTCAGGCTCAACCGAACTAGCAGCGTCGGCAGAGCAGATGTCGAAGATGTCGCGCGACCTGCTGGACTCCATGGGCCGATTCATGCTGGAGCAGATGGAATCGGTGGCAACGCGTATTGAAGAAAAGGCGGGCGTTCGCGGCAATGCCCGGCAGGCCGCAGCCGGAACGCGCAACTGACCTTCGGAGTCGAAATGAACCGTGAATTGCACATTGTCGGCTTCAAGGTGGGGCGCGAGACCTACGGCGTACCTATTACCGCGCTGCGCGAGATTGTCCGTGTGCCCGAAATCACAGCCGTGCCGGACGCGCCCGACTACGTCGAAGGCGTCATCAATCTGCGCGGAAAGATTGTCTCGGTACTTGATCTGCGCAAGCGGCTAGGGGAAGCCGCGATTGCTCCCGGCAAGCGTAATCGAATCCTGGTGGTCGAACATCGTGGGCGATTGTGCGGGCTGATCGTGGACTCCGCATCCGACGTACTAAAGATTCCCACCGCAGACATCGATCCCTCTCCGACCGAATTTGTAGACGGCGGACTGAACTGTGTGACCGGCCTGGGAAAATACCAGGGCCGTCTGATCGTTCTGCTCGATATCGACAAGGTGCTGGAGTTCAGCGGCTTGCGGGTGAAGAGCGAAGCGGCCAGTGCAGAAGCTCAGCCACCTTCTGCGAAAAGCGCAAGAGCCGCGGCGGCTTCGAAGTAGGCACGAACAGGTGGCATAAGGAACGCATGGGAACAGCTGGCGTACAAGCGCAACTCACCGAACCCGAACTGAAGCTCCTGCAGACGCTCGTCTACCAGGAATGCGGCATGCATTTTGACTCGCGCCGCGCCGACTTCCTGCAAGATCGACTGCAACGCCGTCTCAAAGAATGCAAGCTGGATTCCTTTTACAGCTACTACCGCCTGCTCATCAGCAAAGAAGGAAAAGAGGAGCTCAGCAAGCTTCTGGAAAATCTTACGGTGAACGAAACCAGCTTCTTCCGCAACAAGGCTCAACTGGATCTTTTCCATAAGCACGTGCTCGACGACATTCTTCGCCGCAAGCAGGAGCGCAGGGATTTTTCCTTGCGCCTCTGGAGCGCCGGCTGCTCGACCGGCCAGGAAGCCTACACCATGGCCATGCAGGTTGCCGATGCGCTGTCTTACCACTCCCTGCGCAATCCTGCGAGCTATGACACGCCATTCCCCAAGCCTTTGATCCCGCCGCCATGGAGGGTGGAAATTCTTGCCAGCGACATCAGCTATTCCGTTCTGCGGGCTGGCCAGGAGGGAACGTACTCAGAAAATCAAATGGCCTCGGTGGACTACAGCTACCGCCTCCGTCATTTCGATAAGGTCGGCGACCGCTATGCGGTCAAGAAGGCGCTCAAGGAACTGGTCCACTTCGACTTCCACAATTTGAAAACGGAATATCTGCCGCAGCGCAACGATGTCATCTTCTGCCGTAACGTCATGATGTATTTCGATGAGGCCGAGCAGAAGCGCCTGATCGAGAAGTTTTACCGATGCTTGAATCCGGGAGGCTACTTATTCGTGGGACACGCGGAGAGCCTGCTGGGTCTTACCGACAAATTCAACATGGTCTACCGCGAGACCGGCACGGCGTATCAACAGATCGAGGTGGCGTCGTGAGCCAGTTCCCGGATGAACGCGTGGCGGAGTTGAAGCAGCTCTTCTTTGAGACTGCAATGGAGCTGTTGCAGTCGCTCAACGACGAGACGTTGAAGCTCGAAAAGCAGCCTGGCGATCTCGGGACCGTGCGCACCATTCGCAGGATCGTCCATACCCTCAAGGGCGACTCTGCCGCGGTTGGTTATCACGAACTCAGCGAACTGGCGCATGAATTCGAGGACGCACTAGCCCTCGAGACCGGCGGTGCTCCCACCGCTCTGGCAGAGGTTGCTTTTGCTGCGGCGGATACGTTCAGCGCAATGCTGACTTGCTACCACGACGGGACCAAACTGCCTTCACCAGAGCCAGTGCGAAAGATAATTCGAAAAATGGCGCGAGATCCGAAGACCCGCAAGCCGCGCGCCTCGAAGGCACAGGCCGCCTCGGCACCGCAGGTCGAATGGACTGAATACGAGAAGCTCGCGACGCAGTCGGCTCTGAAGCAAGGCAAGCAGGTGTATCACGTCATCGCGCAGGTCGATCCCAACTGCGCAATGCCAATCGCGGCGCAACAACTGATTCTGAAAGCGCTCGGGGAATGTGGCGAAGTGCTCGGAACGTGGCCGGAAACAGGGTCGGCCAAGAACGCCATGCAGTTCCAGTTGCTGGTGGCCAGCAAAAAGATCGCCGAGGATCTGGCCGCAAAGTGCCGCATCCCCACGGTCATTTCGCAGGTAAAGATCGAGAGCATCGGAACTTTGGCACAAGAGTCTGTTCGGAAAGCAAAGGCCGGCGAAGCTGCGCCAAAGCCCGCCGCAACTCCGACCGCTCCCACCCTGGCGCCCGCAACTCAGCCGAAAGAAACGGTCGAAGTAGGAACCTCCGCTGAACCGCAGCAGGAAATCGAAACCATTCTTCCTCCGTCTTCCGAACGCGAGATCACAGCCCGGACTAGTCCGGCGACTCCCGAGAATGTCTTGCGCGTCGATGCCGAGCGCATCGACACCGTGCTCAATCTCGTCGGCGAATTGATCATCGGAAAATCGATGCTGCAGCAGGCGCTTAACGAATTTGCCGTGCGCTATCCCAAGGAAGCCATGCGCGGCCGCTTTGCCGACGCCATGGCCTTTCAGTCTCGCGTGCTAAACGATCTGCAACGCTCGGTGATGAAAGTCCGCATGGTTCCGGTTGAACAATTATTCCGGCGTTTCCCCCGCATGGTTCGCGACGTCGCCAAGCAATGTGACAAGCAGGTCAACCTGGTTCTGAATGGGCAAGAAACGGCCCTGGATAAGAGCCTGCTGGATGCCATTGCGGAACCTCTGACTCATCTGGTGCGAAACGCCATAGGACACGGAATTGAAAGCGCAGAGGAGCGTACTCGCGGCGGCAAGCCTGCTCAGGGAACCATTCGCCTGCAGGCCTATCACCAGGGCAATCAGGTCGTCGTTGAAATCAGCGACGACGGGCGGGGCATCGATGCGGAAAAAGTCAAGACCCGAGCCGTCGAGCGCGGACTAATCAAGAAAGAAGAAGCCAACCGCCTCAACGAAGCGGACATCCTGGATTTTATCTTCCGCCCGGGATTCAGCACAGCAGACGAGATCACCGAAATCTCTGGCCGCGGCGTGGGCCTCGACGTAGTGCAAAGCGTCCTGCATCGCCTGAAGGGCACGGTACATGTGGTAAGCCGCACCGGGCAGGGTTCAACCTTCCGGCTGCAGTTGCCGTTGACCCTTGCCATTATCAAGGCCTTGCTATTCCGCGTAGAGCAGCGTCTGTACGCCATTCCATTGAACGCCGTGGCTGAAATCGCCCGCGCTCATGAGTCCGACATCCATCAGGTCGATAACTGCGAAGTACTGCAACTGCGCAATAGTGTTCTGCCGGTAGCTCGCTTGGGGCGCCGTCCGGAAGATCGGCCTGACGGCCGGTCGGAAAAAGTCTTTGTGCTCGTGATCGCCATCGGCGAACGCAAACTTGGGCTGCTCGTGAACGCGATCGAGGGCGAAGAAGAACTGGTCATCAAGGCTCTGGATGAACAGACCGCGGAGACCGACTTGGTCAGCGGGGCGTCGATTCTGGGCAACGGCCATGTGGTTCTGATTCTGAATCTCGCCGCCATCGTCGAACGCTTCGCCAAGTCACGACCGGATACGATTGGCGGATCTTCTATGGGCCTGCTCCTCTCGCATTCCGAGCGGGCGCGTGTGACACAAACCGCTGCAGGAGGCCAGTCATGAGCTCTCCTGTGCGCGTATTGGTAGTCGACGATTCAGCGCTCATGCGCAAGCTGATTCCGCAAATCCTTCAAAGCGACAGCTCGATTCAGGTCGTGGGTACCGCCATGGACGGTAACTTCGGCCTGAAAAAGATCGAAGAAATGAAACCCCAGGTTGTGACGCTGGATCTCGACATGCCAGGCATGGGCGGCCTGGACATGCTGAAAGAGATCATGGTCCGCCACCCGTTGCCAGTGATCGTGGTCAGCTCTCACAGCACGCAAGGGGCGTCGGTAACTCTGCAAGCGCTCTCCATGGGAGCCTTCGACTTCGTCGCCAAGCCCAGCGATGTTTCGGCCAACATGCCGGAAATTGCGCGCGAACTCATTGCCAAGATCAAAGCCGCCGCGCAGAGCCGTAGGGTCACAGTCGGCCCGCTCCCCGCGTCTTCAAGGCCGGCGCAGAAAACCGCGCCCGAAACCCAAACTCAAGCCACGCGAGTCATTGCGATTGGGGTTTCCACGGGCGGGCCGCAGGCCCTGCAATACGTATTGCCGCAGTTGCCCAAGAATTTTCCCGGAACCGTTCTGATCGTGCAGCACATGCCCGAGGGATTCACCGAAATGTTCTCCCGGCGACTCGAAGAAATCTGCGCCATCACGGTCAAGGAAGTGCAGTCGGGTGACCTTCTGCTGGCCGGACGAGCGCTGATCTGTCCCGGAAACCGTCACCTCAAAGTGAAGCGGCTCGCCCTCGGCGACGTGGCCGTGCTCAACGATGAACCACGTGTAAACGGGCATCGTCCTTCAGTGGATGTGCTCTTCAAAAGCGTGGCGGAAGAATTCGGGCCCAAGAGCATCGGCGTGCTTATGACTGGAATGGGCGAGGACGGGGCACAAGGCCTGGGCTTGGTAAAGGCTGCGGGAGGAATGACAATCGCCCAGAGCGAGGAATCTTGCGTAGTTTTTGGCATGCCGAAGGCGGCCATCGAGCGCGGCTATGCGGTGCGTGTCGTGGCGCTCGAGGCGCTCGCCAACACTTTGCAAGCACAGTGTATGCAGGACCGGAAGATCGGTAGCAAAGCAGAATCCGATGCCGGCGGCAGAGTCGCCGGAGTCGGCAAGAACTGATTTTATCCGGCAGGCAGGAACACGATGCCGGAACTTGAAGCGGCGGGAGGTTGTATATGGAGCAGTTTGTACCAGTCAAACGCAGTAAGGACGGTCAGCCGGTCCGCTACCTGGTGGTGGACGATTCCGTCTTCGCGCGCAAGAATCTGGCCCGGATGATCGAAACGTTCGGGGGCCAGGTAGCCGGCGAAGCCGGGGACGGCGTGACCGCCATAACCGAATATGGGCGGCTCAAGCCCGACATCGTGCTGATGGATATCACCATGCCGCAGATGGAGGGGATCGAGGCTGCCGAGAAGATCGTGCAGCAGAATCCCGAAGCGCGCATTGTCATGGTGTCCTCGGTGGGATATCAGGAGAACATCGTGGCTGCCTTGCAGCGGGGCGCGCGTCATTTCGTCCAGAAGCCGGTGAAGCCGGAAGTCCTGTACGAAGTGATCAAGTACGTCATGGGTGAGGATGGAACTGCGGCTCAAGCCGCAGGCGCGGGAGCCTGAAATGAAAATGGAGCTGATCCAGCCTTTCATCAACGCGGCCGACGCCGTGTTGGCGCAGGGACTGCAGTGTCCCACATCCGTCGGAAACCTCAGCATGGAGCAAGAGGCTTACCGCCGTAAGGGCGTAGCCGCGCTCATTTGGGTGACGGGCGACATCGAGGGGCGCATCGTCATCGACCTCGACCCGGACACCGCCGTGCGCGTAGCCAGCCGTTTTGCTGGAGCTGAGTTGCCCGAGTCGGACGAACTGGTGCGGGAAACCGTATGCGAGCTAGCGAACCAGGTGATTGGCAACGCTGTCACATCGCTCAACGACCAGGGATTTCATTTTCGCGTGCATCCACCCGTACTGCACACTTCCGAACATGGCCCGAAAAGCACCGAAGACACGGAAGCGCTGGTTATATGTTTCGAAACCCGCATCGGTAACGTGTTTCTGAATATCGCTCTGCGACATAACACCTTGCATCAGCCCGAACGGGCGACCGCGGTTGGAAAGTAGCGGCAAGAAATGAAATTTTGATTGTTAAACCGGGACACTACCCAAATCGCGGTGCAGAAATCAATCTAGGGTCCAGCCACCACAAACACCGGGTTCTGCGGCAATGGTGTCCCGTTCTTGATCGTAGCACTCTGCGGGGCGGGCATTTGCAGTACTACCGCGTCGCTCAGGGTTTGAATAATAGCTACATTCCCTGCATCGCAGTTCCCCACATAAACTCTCGTACTGTCCGCGGCCGCGGCCATTGAAAGCTCATACGGACTCGGCACGCACGTTTGAGCAGTCGTAGTCAAAGGAATTGTGCTCTTGACGCTTCCACCCGCGGCATTGATCACCGTGACTCGAGAAGTCACCGTTCCGCCGCTGACCGAAGCGCTCGAGATATAGGCTCGCGTTCCGTCGGGCAAAGCAGCCACCGAGATTGGGTTCGGCACATCAATAACCACGGCCGGAAGTGTATCGCTCCCCGCCTCCAAATAAGTGACTGTATTCGCGACCGGGTTGGCCACATACAGTCGATTCCGCGACGGATCATAGAGCATGAAGTTCGCCCCCACGCCGACCGAAACACTGTTCACCACCGTGTCCGCGGCCGTATCAATCGCCGAAACCAGCCCGCTGCCCTGATCGAGCACGTAAACTCGGTTCCCGTCCGACCGCGCCGCTACCGATACCGGCGAAACCCATGTGGCATTCGCGATGGGAGGGTTTACACTTCGGTCGACTGGGTTGATGCTGGTTACGGAACCACCGGCGCCAGCGTTGCCCCGATTGGCCACATAAAGCTTTTGCAGGTTCGGGGTCTCGGCCAGCCCTACCGGATGCACCCCAACCGGGATTCCATAAATCGGTGCCTCGATCACATTATTGCCCATCTCGATGGCAGAAACCGTATTGTTGCCGAAGTTGGCGACGTAGACGGAGGCGTTCTCGGCTGTGGCTACGAAACTGGGAGCTGAGCCGGCAGGCAAACTTATTGTTATTACCGGCGTAGGGCTGGTCGGCGAAAATGCGGAAACAGTGTCATCAACGCTATTCGCCACATACACTCTAGTGCCGCTCAGCACTACCGCCGCATGTACCGGCATCAGTCCTATAGTGGACTGAGATTCCGCAGTGTCACCGGAGACATCGATTGAAGTGCTGGCTCCGGGGTTGTTCGAGCCGTTGCCGCTAATGACCGCAGCAAAGTGCGAGAAGGCAGGGTTTGGCAGGTTCGGAATAATCGGAGTAGCAACCGGGCGGTAGGTTTCCCCGCAACTGATACAGATCAGCATGAGAACCAGAACACCCGTCGCGCGCACAGCCGTCATCGACACCCCAGCCACAAAATCCATTTCCGCATACATCCTGGAAGAGTTCTCTATTCTAAAGGCTAGCCGCGATCTGCGCCAGAGAGGTAGCAGGAAGCAATTGGCCCTAAGCCCTGAAAGGTTAGTGACGACGGAGCGCGACAAGGTTGCTTGAAGAGTGCAGGTGAAATCAGTCGGGACTAGATAGATGGCAAACGGCGGACTTGCTCTCGAAAAGCAGCAGGCCAAAAGCTAACCGCCATGAGCGAATTGCTGGTTCACGCCCGGCCGCGAGATTTCTTCCCCGAAGCGGCCGCTTCGCCCGCGGCATGCGCTGCTGGCTTCTTCTTGCCTTCCATCTCAGCCAGACTTTGCTTGAGCGCCGACATTAAGTCAACCACGGGCGCAAGCTTC
>Ga0210402_10006096_pt1 | contig 10702 bp, 6 predicted proteins | sample IncBWC7MmetaG_FD_161055 | JGI IMG/M metagenome (GOLD analysis project Ga0210402, IMG submission 161055) | Forest soil microbial communities from Barre Woods Harvard Forest LTER site, Petersham, Massachusetts, United States - Inc-BW-C-7-M | ecosystem: Environmental > Terrestrial > Soil >... | reverse complement strand
CCGGTTTCGCTCTTTCTCCTCTCGGTCGCGCTGACCGGCAACTGCAATGCGAAAAATGTTGCTGGACCAATTTCCGGCTCCCTCCGCCACCACGCCGACCTGGCCGTGCCCCCCTGGTGTGAGAAATGTTGTTGGTCTATTTGGCCCTCGGCCGCGCCAGTTTCTAGTAGTCATCCGACATATCCATGTTTAGCTATCCAAGATTTGACGTTTTGTCAAAACCGCAATGGAGAATCGGCCAAAGCCACGTTATCCGGAGCTTGGCCATAGTTTGGGGTATTGCGAGGCGCACCCTACGGCGGCGCGACCGGGCCCTTGAGACTTTTGGAGCAGAGGCCCAACATGCCGTAAGAATGGAGCATGGAGTCTACGCCAGCCATTCCATCCAGTGCGGTCGGCTTGATGCTGGCTTTGGACCGATGTAAGGAGGCGCGCATATGAGTGCCGCCGCCCTAGAGAAACATTACCGGGTAAGGGAACTCGCCGCTTTGTGGGGTTTCTCCGATAACACGATCATCAGAATATTTGCCAGTGAGCCTGGAGTGATCCGCCTGGAATCGGGCGTTGGGCGACGCAAGTACAGAACTCTGTCGATACCCGAAAGCGTTGCGCTACGTGTTCACGAGAGACTCGGCCAGGAGCCGTTCCAGACGGAGCTTTCGGCTGGGAACCCACTTCGCGTAATACGCCTCCGTGACCTTAACGCTGGAATGGCCAAGAAGCCGCGAAACATCCTCAAGCTGAAATCCGGCCAGCAGCTTGCGAACCGCGAACGTGTCTCTGAGGCGATGCGGCCGACAGTCGGAAACGCCACACCGGGCGCCTAGCGTCTGCATCCGCTCATAAACCTCATTTGCGAGATAGGCAGGGTTTTTGCTGGAACCGAAATAGAATGGAAGCTTCGGCGACAGCCATTCGCAGGCATCAATGCCCCGCTTGAGACGGTCAGAGAGATATGCCTCAATCGATTTCGGCTTCTCCGTCTTCTTGTGTTTTTGGGGCAGGTACACGTAGATCCACAGATGCTCGCCTTTGGTAACCAGCGCGGGGTCAAAACGAATCGCGTCGCCGACCCGCATTCCGGTTTCGAGCATCAGTTCCAATAGGAGCCGGAACGTCTTCGGACGCTTAGCATATCCGTGCGTACCACCGTTGAGGTTCAGAGCTTCGTTCAGGATCTTTTCGACGTCTTCGTCAGAATAGGGCTCCTTCTGGTCGTAGACGGCCCGGTGGGCCCTCACTCGGTCCACCAGCGATTCTGTGATCCATCCACGGCGAAAGGCGTCTCGCAGGAAGCAGCGAAGCTTGGCAACCGCTGTTGACTTGGACGTGTCCGCAAGATCGGGCAGCCCGTCAACCTTGAACGTCTCCAGCAGGTCCACTTTGAGTTCGCGGGCGAAGTACACCCCCTGGCGTTCGCAGTAGTCCTTCAGACGGCCCAGCAGTAGTTTCGTCTGGCCGTAGGTCTTTTCTCCCAGTTCGTGTTGGCGGGATGCCAGGTACTTCTCTATGCACTCGCTGACCTTGGGGCCGCGCGCGGTCTCACTCTTGGACTGTGCGATTAACGCATCGCGCATGCCTTCCGCTTCGGCAACATCGGTGAGTCCGGTGCTTTGGCGCGGAACGACGCTGTTTCCGGTGCGCCCATACATCCAAATGGGGCACTGGCAGCCCATGGCCTTGCGCTTATTGCGCGCGGAAATCTTGCTTTTGGCCACCGGGCAGGTACCGATGTGGCGGCGATAGAGGGTCAATGCCATATTCCATGTACATCACATTCTGTACACGGAGTCAAGTGGCTACCTCTAAGTATTTGATTCTTGATTGGTTTGGCTCCCCGGCATGGATTCGAACCACGATTCACGGCTCCAAAGGCCGCTGTCCTACCATTAGACGACCGGGGAATTCTATGAAATCACCAACTGCACACCCTCAGTGTAGCTTTCTCCTCTTCCTCACCGCAACGGCTAGGCTCAGCCCGGCTTCGGCCCGACTCGGCGGGGCTCCGCGGCCAGCGGAGTGACCTGCAGGCCAGAAGTAAGCGCGTCCTGAACTACGGTGCGTCGTCCTCAAGAGGAATCCCGCGCATGGTGGCCTTGGAGGGCATCCCCTGCCGGTGGGGCCGGCGTTGGTTCATCAACAGGAACATTGGTGCCAATATACTTCGGCACTCTCGGGTCCTGCTCGGGAGCTTTTGGCACGCCGCCGCATCCCCGAGCCGGCGATGATCGGTGGCGCTATCGCGATAAGCCGCAATTCTCCTTCGCCCATCTGACCAGCTTCGTGGTCGTCGGCGCTTCCACAGCGCGCCATGGGAGGTGTGCAAGTGATCTCTGCACCCGGCCGTTATACTGAAGGACTCCAAAGACCAGGACTCCAAATACCAAAAAGACTCCAATACACTAAAAGACTCCAATGGACCGCGAACTGGGCAGCTTTGCCGTACTCCTGCTACTGTCGGCCATCGTAGCCCTCATTACGCGGCGAGTACGAGTTCCCTACAGTGCCGGTCTGGTGATCGCCGGTGGAGTTCTCTGGTTCAGCCACGCCCTTCCCGTGATCCCTCTGTCCAGGGAACTGCTTTTCCTGGTCCTGCTTCCGCCTCTCATTTTTGAGGCCGCGTTCTACATCCGATGGACAAATCTCAGAACAGACCTGCCGGTTGTGCTTACTCTCGCCACCGCCGGGGTGCTCTTAGCCGGCTTAATCGTTGCAGCCGGAATGCACTATCTGGTGGGCTGGGTCTGGATCAGCGCGCTGGCGTTTGGGTTCCTCATCGCCGCCACGGACCCGGTTTCCGTGATTGCCGCCTTTAAGGAAGCCGGCGTAAGGGGACGGCTACGGCTGCTGGTGGAAGCGGAGAGCCTGGTGAATGACGGCACGGCGGCCGTTGCTTTCGGTCTGGTGGTGGCCGTGGCTCAAGGCGCGGCGCCAACTCCGCGGGAAGCCCTGCTGTCGCTTGTGGCGACCTTGGCCGGCGGCATCCTCGCCGGGTTGAGCGTGGCCGCCATCGCGTTGTTCTTAGCCGGCAAGACCGATGACCATCTGGTGGAAATCACATCCACTACGGTCGCCGCCTACGGATCGTTCCTGCTGGCTGAGCGCTTCCACTGCTCGGGAATCCTGGCAACCATGACGGCGGGGCTGCTGATTGGACACTACGGTTCGCTGGGGACCATCACAGATAAAGGGCGTGTAGCCGTCGGCGCCTTTTGGGAATATGCCGCTTTCGTCGCCAATTCACTGATCTTCCTGCTCATCGGTTCCCGCCTGGCCGAGCAAAGCTTCGCACCGGTCGCCGGGGTTGCGATCGTCGCCATATTGCTGGTATGTCTCGGGCGAGCCGTTGCGGTCTACGCCGGGTGTGCGGTGTGGGTTCGATCGGCGCAAAGAGTGGACGCCGGTTACCAGCACACCTTGGTTTGGGGTGGACTTCGAGGAGCGCTGGCTCTGGCACTCGCCCTCGGTTTGCCGGACGCCATCCCGCACCGTAATGAAGTAGTCGCGGTTACCTATGCAGTGGTGGCCTTTTCCGTTTTCGTCCAAGGACTGACGATGCCGCCGTTCCTTAGGAAACTGGGATATATCCAATAGGAAGCGGCGGCCCGAGGGTCGCCACCACTCATGCTAGGCTGGGTTACTTATGAAGCTCGCTGCCGCATTGCTGTGGTTGCCGCTTGGCATCGCGCCGGCTCAGCCGCCTACTCCCGAATCGGTGCTGGGTCACAAGCCGGGCGACGATTTCTTCCTGGCCAGCTATGACGAGTCTCTCGGCTATTTCCAGAAGCTGGCCAAGGCCACCGACAAGCTGAAGCTGGTGCAGGTCGGCAAGACCACGCAGGGCCGCGACTGGTACATCGCCGTCATCTCCGCAGCCAAAAACCTGGCCGCGGTCGACAAGTATAAGGACACGGCGCGCCGCCTGGCGCTGGTGCAGGGCCTCACCGACGCTCAGGCCCACGACCTGGCGCATAATGGCAAAGTCATCGTCCACATCGATGGCGGCCTGCACGCCACCGAAGTTGCAGCCGCGCAGCACACCATTCAACTGGCCTACAACCTGGTGTCCGGTACGGACGCGGAAACCACGGCCATCCTGGACAACGTCATCCTGCTGCTCTGGTTCTCCATCAATCCCGACGGGCAGAACATGGTGGTCAACTGGTACCGCGGCAACGTGGGCACGCCCTACGAGGTCAGCAACCTGCCGGGCCTGTATCAGGAGTATATCGGCCACGACAACAATCGCGATGGCTACATGAACAACATGATCGAGTCGCAGGTTATCACCCACTCGAACCTGGAATTTTACCCACAGGTTTTCTACAACCATCACCAGGCTGCGCCCTTCCCGGCGCGCATCTGGATTCCGCCCTTCGGCGACCCCGTGTCGCTGAATCCGCACCCGCTGATGTACCGTTGGGTGAACGTGTTCGGCACCGCCATGGCCGCCTACTTGGACGAACACGATATGCCAGGCGCCATGCACCGCGGCCGTTTTGACGATTGGTACCCGGGCTTCGTTGACCACGTCAACAATTTCCGCAACACCGTTTCCTTCCTCACCGAAACCGCGCTGTACCGGTTCGCCACGCCGCACTTCTACACCACCGATGAATTCCCGCAGGACAAGCGCGACCTGCGCACCGAGGTCTTCTATGCAAGCCCCTGGCGCGGCGGCTGGTGGCGCCTGGGCGATGCCGTGCGCTACATGTTGGGCGGGTCGATGGCCGTGCTGGACACTGCCGCCAAGAATCGCGAGGAGTTGCAGTACGACCGTTACCGCGCCGGCCGCGACGTGGTGGCCCGTTTCACCAAAGATCCGCCCTACGCCTACATCATCCCCCGCCAGCAGCGCGACCCAACCACGGCGGCGATCCTGGTTGAGAAGTTGATCATCGACGGGATCGAAATGCACCAGGCCACACGCGACCTCTCGGCCAACGGCGCGACTTACAAAGAAGGCGACTGGGTAGTGCTCATGGACCAGCCATTTGCGGCGCTGGTGAAGGAACTGTTTGACGTGCAGAAGTACCCGGAGTTGCCGCATCCTCCGCCGATCATGGTAACTGCTGGTGGTGGCGTTGCTGGTGGCGCTGGCCCTCCAGGGCCGGCGACCGGTCTTCCGGCCGCAGCAGCCGCCCCAACCGGAGGCAGCGGACGTGGCGCAGCCGGCGGTGGCGGCGCTGGTGGAGGCGGAGGCCGCGCTGCCGGTGGGCGAGGGGCTGCGGCAGGAGCGGCGGTCGGCGGCCCTGGAGGGCCAGCGCCACCCAGCCAGTTGCCCTACGATGTTACCGGCTGGACCCTGCCCATTCAAATGGGGGTCGAAACCGTGGCCGTCTCCCAGCCCGTGAGCGACGCCACCCGCCGCCAGTTGCGCAAAATCGAACGGGTCGACGCGATCCAGGGCAAAGTGGAAGGCGCCGGGCCGGTCTATGCTTTCTCGCACCACTCCAACGCCGCCCTAACCGCGGTGAACGACATTCTGGCCGCCGGCGGCGCCGTGAGCTTCGCCAAGACCGAGCCCACTATCTACACAACCGGCCACGCCGACCTGCTGCGTAAGAACGGCGTCAACGCGAGTTCGCTCAAGGAAGCGCCAGATGCCTGGCCGGTCAAAAAGCCGCGGATCGCGCTCTATGAACCGTGGATGGGAGTGATTGACGAAGGCTGGACCCGCTGGATCCTGGAGCAGCACCACTTCCCGTTCACCCGCGTACATAACCCCGATATCCAGGCCGGCCACCTTGGCGAGCACTACGACACCATCGTGATTGCCGAAATGGGCACGCGGCAGATCATGGACGGCATGGCGGCCGGCAGCGTGCCGGGTCAATATGCGGGCGGCATCGGCGAAGATGGGGCACAAGCGCTGCGTGATTTCGTCACGCAAGGCGGCACGCTGGTTACCTTCGGCAATGCCACGCTGTTCGTAATGGACGAGTTCGCGGTGCCGGTCACCAACGTCGTGGCGGGGCTGCGGCAGGATCAGTTCTTCTGTTCCGGCTCGCTGCTGCGCACGGAGATCAAGGAGCCCAATCATCCCGTGGTCGCGGGCCTGCCAGCCACGCCGGCCGTGATGTTTGAGCGCAACCCGGTGTTCGACACCAAACCGGCTTTCCGCGGCAAGGTGCTGGCAACCTATATTAAGGACCGCAATCCGCTGGTGAGCGGCTTCCTGCTGGGCGCCGAAACCATTCAAGGGAAGGCCGCCGCGCTGGATGCGAACTACGGCAGCGGCCACCTCGTCATGCTGGCCTTCCGGCCGCAGTGGCGTGGCCAATCGCACGGCACCTACGAGTTCTTTTTCAACGCTCTCTACTACAACCCGTCCATGATGCCGGAAGCTCAGCCGCGCGAGGGCGGCCGCGGCGGCAATCCGCAACAGTCCGCGTGGCGGCGCGAAGCCGAACTGGTGAAGACGGAACTCGGCAAGCTGCTCGACCAGAACCGCGCTTACTTCACGGCGCGCGGCCCGGCGGCGGCGGACCAGGGCAAGCTGCTGGAAAACGCCCTCGACACGTTCCAGCGCGACCGCCTGCCGCAGCTTGACGACCTGCGGGCGCAGGTGGAAGACGCCGCCGTGGTCCGCAGGTACGCTGTCTACTCCACGCAGTTGAAGAAGTTCGCGGTAGACCTGCGCACCAAGGATTTCAGCGCTTCGAAGCTCGAGGATCTGCTGGAACAATACAAACTGGCGGTGGTGCCATGAAGTCGCTTGCTAACGCGCGCGGCTCGGTTGGGGGGCGGCGTGGCTCTCTTCGGCGCTGGCGCGATTCGCTTCGGAGCCGTGACCGTCAGGGAGCGGTTGCGCTGTTATTTTTCCTCCTCGCCGCCACCGCGTTCGCTCAGATTCCCACGCCCGAATCCGTGCTCGGTCACAAGCCGGGCGACGATTTTTATTTGGCAACTTACGAAGACTCGCTGGGCTACTTTCAGAAACTGGCCGCGGCGACTAACCGCGTTAAGCTGGTCCACGTGGGCAAATCCACCCAGGGCCGCGAGTGGTGGATCGCCTTTATTTCCGACCCGCAGAACCTGGCGCAACTCGACCACTACAAGGATGTCTCGCGCCGTCTCGCTCAAGCCCGCGGCGTCAGCGAGGAACAGGCCCGCACGCTGGCGCGCGAGACCAGGCCCATCATCCACATCGATGGCGGCCTGCACGCCTCCGAGGTCGCCAACCACCAGCACACCATCCAACTCGGCTATGACTTAGCCGCGCTGGAGACGCCGGAGATCCAGACCATCCGCCAGAACCTGATTGTGGAGCTCTGGTTTTCCATCAACCCCGATGGCCAGAGCATCGTGGCCAACTGGTACCGCCAGAATGTGGGATCGCCCTACGAAGTGGCTCCCCTGCCGGTGCTCTACCAGGAGTACGTGGGCCATGACAACAATCGCGATGGCTACATGCTGAACATGCTGGAATCGCGCGAGATCACCAAGGCCACGCTGGAAACGCAGCCGCTGGTTTTCTACACGCAGCACCAGAGCGCGCCATTTCCGGGCCGCATCTACCTGCCGCCGTTCGCCGACCCCATCTCCGGCAACATGCACCCGCTCATGCTGCGGTGGCTCAGCCTGATCGGCATGACCATCGCGCAACATCTGGACGACCGCGGCCTCACCGGCTCCATGCACCAGGAGACGTTCGACGTCTGGTATCCGGGTTACATCGACAACATCGGCAACTTCCGCCACACCATATCTTTTTTTACCGAAACCGCGCTCTACCGCTATGCCACGCCGCACTTCTATACGGTGGACGATTTTCCATCGTCCCGGCAGGCGCTGGGTACCGAGATGCTTTATTCCAGCCCCTGGAAGGGCGGCTGGTGGCGTCTGGCCGACGCCTGCCGCTACATGTACGAGGCTGACATGGCGGTGCTGAACCTCTCGTCGAAGTACCGCGAGCAGATGACGTACAACAAGTACCGCGCCGCGCGCGACACCATCGAGAGATTCCAAAAGGAGCCGCCGTTCGCATACGAGATTCCGCGCGAACAGCATGACGCGCCGACCGCCGCTATGTTAATGGAAAAACTGATGCTGAACGGCATCGAGATCCATCAATCGGCCAAGCCCGATTCCTGGGTGATCCCGATGGACCAGCCCTGGGCCGGACTGGTGAAGGAACTTTTCGAGCCGCAGGTTTACCCGGCGTTGTCGCAGCGGCCCTACGATGTGACCGGCTGGACGGTTCCCTACCAGATGGGCGTGGAAGTCCACACCATGACCACGCCGCTAAGCAAGGCGTTCCGCGATTCGCTGCGCAACGTGAAGGACATGAGCGGCCTGGCCTCACCGTTCAACCGCGCCGCCAACGCCAGCTTCCGGGCTGTCAATGAGATTCTCGCGGCCAACGGCAAGGTGGCTTTCGTGGGCGATGAGATCGCCGCTACGGACATCGACAAATCGAAACTGGACGCCATCCTCAGCGAGAACCACCTGCGCGCGGGGTCCGCCACCACCAAGGACGCCGCCAAAGAATCCGGTAAACCGGTCAAGGCGCGCCGCGTGGGTCTGTACCGCTCCTGGGTGGCGAGCATCGACGAGGGCTGGACGCGGTGGATTCTGGAACAGTTCAAGTTTCCGTTCACCAACTTGTACAACGCCGATATCGTCAGCGGCCACCTAAGGGAACACTATGACGTAATCGTGATCCCCGATATGGCGGAGCGGCAGATCATCGATGGCCACCGTCGCGGTACCATTCCCGAGCAATACGCCGGCGGGTTGGGCGACGAAGGCGTTCAGGAATTGCGCGACTTCGTGACCGCGGGCGGCACCCTGATCACGTTCAACAACGCGTCGCTGTTCGCCATCAACCAGTTCAAGCTGCCGGTGGACAATGCGCTGGCCGGCCTGCGGCCCGACCAGTTTTTCTGTTCCGGCAGCCTGCTGACGGTGCACATTGAGGACGCCAAAAACCCGCTGGTGGCGGGGTTGACGCCGGACCTGGCCGTGATGTTTGAGCGCGGCCCTGCGTTTGACACCAAGACCGATTTCAAGGGCGCGGTGCTGGCGAGGTATCCGAAGGAACGGTCGCCTCTGATGAGCGGCTACCTGGCGGGCCCAGACCGGCTGCAAGGCAAGGCGGCGGCGCTGGCAGCGGAGTACGGCAAGGGCCGCATTATCTTGCTGGGCTTCAAACCGCAGTGGCGCGGCCAGTCCCACGGCGCGTATAAGTTCTTCTTCAACGCGTTTTACTCTTTGGAGTAAGCTGAGGAAGGGGTATCGTGACTGATACAAACAATTACAAGCCAATTTTCGACCGAGTCGAGGCCACGCTAACTCGACTCTGGGCCGAGACTGGTAGCAAAGAAGAGGCACAACACAGCATGGACGCGGCCCAACGGGCGGAGACCAGGCATTTCAGCGACGCGGACTACTTTCGCATTATGGTTCACGTCGCATTCTATTCTGGATTCAAAGCCGTGACGGTGGACGCGAAACTCGCACGGATTGACGCACACTTCCCGGATTATGAGAGCGTTGCCGCCTATGGCCCGCAAGAAGTTACGACCATAATGGCCGACTCCGGAATGATCCGACACAGACGTAAGATTCAGGCCTGTATCGACAATGCCAGCGAATTCAAGCTAATAGTGAAGGAGCATGGGACGTTTCAAGCGTATGTTGAGTCCTTCTTTCCGAAGGCATCCTTTGAAGGCGTCATTGAGTTAAGAATAGTTAAGAAGGGATCTGAGGAAGCGCTTCAGCTATTTGAGCAAGATCACGTCGTTCCATTTCCTCACCGACATTGGCATGCCTGTTTTAAAACCCGATAGCGTCATTAGTCGCATATTCTTTCGCCTTGGCTTCATTGAGAGCGAGGGGACGAGCGAAGACCAACTCCTCGAGACGGTTTACCAGGGGCAGAAGTTCAGGGACCTTACGAATCATCCGATTCGATACATTGATATCATCTTCGTCGCCTATGGGGCAATGAAATCAGCCAGCACCAGCACGGAACAAGGTATCTGTTTGAAGGAGCATCCACGTTGCGACATGTGTGGTGTGACGGAATATTGCCGGTATTTCAAATCGAACAAAGTCGTTATCGACGGAACCAAGGTGATGAACATAATTCACGTCGATGGCACGGTGGGGCAGACTCACCTGGCTTATCCACCTGAATGGAAGGGCGGTACGGTTGAGTTGGAGGTGATTGAAATGACGCCAGTGGACGAGAGTGGCAACCCGTTTACGCCCAAGACGAAGGAATGATCACATTGACTCGGAGGACGCCTCCCATTTGGGGACGTGGTTCACCTCGTGCCATAATCGGATTGTGCGCGAGTCCGTCCTCTCTCGGGTTTGCCGTGGCGCCGCAGACGCCAACATTCGCTTCGATGAGCTCAGGGATCTCCTGATTGGATTCGGTTTCGGGTTGCGAGTAAAGGGCAGTCACCATACGAACTTGCTTCACCTGGTACGGTTTGGCAAGTGAGCCGAGCGGCTGGAGATTCAGAATTTCCTCGACGCCTTCTCGAGTGAAAATATAAACTGGCAGAGGGGGCTGAATGACAAGGTACGAGATCATTCTTTATTGGAGCGACGAGGACCAGGCATTCATTGCTGAAGTGCCGGAACTAGCGGGTTGCGCCGCAGACGGCCCTACCCGGCAAGAAGCTATTGCCAACGCGGAAACCGTCATCGCGGAGTGGATGGAGGCTGCGAGGGAACTTGGCCGCCC
>Ga0210402_10006095_pt1 | contig 10703 bp, 10 predicted proteins | sample IncBWC7MmetaG_FD_161055 | JGI IMG/M metagenome (GOLD analysis project Ga0210402, IMG submission 161055) | Forest soil microbial communities from Barre Woods Harvard Forest LTER site, Petersham, Massachusetts, United States - Inc-BW-C-7-M | ecosystem: Environmental > Terrestrial > Soil >... | reverse complement strand
TCGACCGGGTTGCCGAGCGCATCGACGGCACGGCCGAGGAGGGCCTTGCCGACGGGCACGGAGAGAAGTTTGCCGGTGGTCTGGACTTCATCGCCTTCCTTGAGCTGCGCGATGTCGCCGAGGATGACGCAGCCGACCTCGTCTTCCTCGAGGTTGAGCGCGATGCCGATGGCTCCGCCCGGGAACTGCACCATCTCGTTGTACATCACGTCGGAAAGTCCGTCGATTTTGGCGACGCCATCAGCGATGGTGCGGATGTTGCCGGTGTTCTTCTTGACGGCCTTGCTGGAAAGCTTGGCGATCTCTTGTTCGATTTGGTCGAGGACGGTGGACATTGGAAAAAAGGCTGAAGGACTGAGGAGCTGAAAAACTGAATTTAGACTGCGGCCGCGAGGGCGGCGAGCTGGCCGGAGACGGACGACTCGTAAACATCATCGCTGACGTGCACGCGCAGGCCGGCGAGCAGCGCGGGGTTCGGCTTCGCGGTGGCGGTGACGGTGCGGCCGTATTTTTTGCTCATCGCCGCGGCGATGGTGGCAAGGGTGGCATCAGTGATTGCGCCAGCATGCTCGACCAGCGCCTCGCTCTTGGCGAGCTCGGTGGCGATGAGCCGGTAATAAGCCTTGAGCATCATCACGGGATTGGCCGGCTTGTGCTTCTCAACGTATTCGAGGACACCCGCGACGCGCTCGGCCGAGACCACGCCATTCACCACGCTCATCTTGAAAAGCTGGCGGGCGACCTGCTGGGCTTGTTTGGCGTGGCTGGGCATTGGAGAAAAAACTGAAGGACTGAAAAGCTGAACGGCTGAAAGCTCGATGGGTGGTTGGTGGTGCTTGTTGGCGTGGGACCTTCAGCCTTTCAGCTGTTCAGTCTTTCAGCCCTTCCTTATCAGGCGTTGGTGAGTTCGCGGGTGGCGGACTCATTGTAGCGGGTACGGTCAGCATCGTTGAGCTCCTTGGCGAGCACGCGCTGGGTGGTGGCGACGACCAGGCGGGCGATTTCACTGCGCGCATCGGCCAGCATTTTCTTGTGCTCAAGCTCGATGGCCTGCTGCGCCTTCGCGACGATGTCGTTGGCGCGGTCGGCGGCGGCCTTCTGTTCGCGGTCAGAAAAATCCTTGGCCGCCTTGCGCGCCTCCTCGATGAATTTGGCCGCCTCGAGCTGGGCGTTTTTGATGACGACCGCGCTCTCCTGCTGGGTGGCATCAAGCTTGGCCTTCATCTCTTCGGCATATTTGAGGCCGGATTCGATTTTCTTCTGGCGAGCGTCGAGCGTGGCGATGACGGGCTTGAAGGCAAAGCGCCAGAGGATGAACGCCACGATGCTGAAGTTGAGCATCTGCGCGAGAAGGCCTGGCAGATTGACGCCCAAGCCATTCAACAATTGGACAAAGCCGTCCACGAAGCTGCCGGAATTAGCAGTGGTTTCAGCGAGGATGAGGGAGTGCATGGCGAAAAAAGGGATCCGCGCCGCCTTGGCGACGACGCGGAAGTGGAATGGAATTACTTGCCGAGGAACAGCGAGTAAAACGCAACCGCTTCAGCCAGTGCCATGCCGATGATGGCCTGCACTAGAATCGGGGTTGCGGCACCGGGATTACGACCGACGGCTTCAGCGGCTTTGAAGCCGACAAGGCCCACGCCGATTGCAGCGCCCAAGCAGCCGAGGCCGCCTTGAATGCTTCCTGTGAGTTCAGCGATAACGTGTATCATGATGTTTGTTTTTATTGGTTGGATGACCGCCGTCCGCACGCTTGGCACGGTCCCGGCGGAAAAGTGAAAGTGGTCAATGGGCGGTCTCTTTGTGCTCGTCGTGGCCAGGCTCATCGTGATGGCCATCGCCGTGGTTGCAGATGAGGCCGATATAAACGCTGACGAGCAGCATGAAAACGAACGCCTGCACAAAGCCGATGAGCAGCTCGAGAAAATAGAATGGCGCCGGCAGACCCCACTTTTCGATGCCGCTCATGGCGTGCATCAGGTTCTCGCCGCCGAAAATATTGCCGTAAAGCCGGAACGAGAGCGAAATCGGACGAAATATAATCGAAATGATTTCAATGAGGCCGGCCCCGAAAAATATAACGAAAAGCGGATAATAGATGATGGCGGGGGTTTCCTTCTTGTTGGCCTTGTTGCCAAAAATATCCTTCAGCACAAACGCCGGCCCCGCATAGCGCATGATGAAATAAAACCACCCGATAAACGCGACCGCGGCCAGCGCAAAGGTGCCGTTCATGTCGGCGTGGGCGGGACGGACGAACTCCATCCATTCACCCGTGGCGTGGCTTTGCACATAGACGGTGCCAACACCGGGAAACAAGCCGCTCCAATTCTGGATAAGAATGAAAGTGAAAAGTGTGACCAGCAGCGGAAACGCGTGGGGCGCGACCTTTGAACCGACAATGGGCGAGATGAGATTGCGCACACCCTCCACGAGATGTTCGACCATGGCCTGTCCGCGCGAGGGGATGAGCTTCGGTTTTCTGATGGCGAGCCGGACAGCGATGATGAAAACCAGCGCGACGGTCCAGCTTGTGACCATGCTGTTCGTCACCGGCAGTGGGCCAACATGAAAGAGCGCCCTGGCTTTCGTCGCCACGCCTTCATCGGCCGCGAACGCAGGCACGCCCGTGGCGGCGAGCAGAAGCGGAAGCGAGAGGAGTTTGTTGAACCGTGGCATGGGTGGCGCTGGGCGATTGTGAAGGCTTTAAAGGGGTTGAACTAGCCAAACGCACCATGCCCCGTCAACCTCTGAAAATCTGCCGCCCAATCGGGGCAACGGTAATTAGCCGTGGCCTTTGTAAATTGCGGCGAACTTATGGCCCGGCAAGGCGCTCAGCGACCCATGAATGGTAGGCGGGGGCGCGGGCCTGGAAAACCGTCTCGGTTTCGAAAAGCCAGGGCGCGGCAGGATCGATCCGCCACGCGGGATGCGCAGCAAGGACCGACGTGGCCTGCGCGAAGTAATCGCGGTGGTCGGTGCGAAAATAAAGGCGAGTCCCCTGCCCCGCCCGAGCCGCCAGCGCATCGAGAAACGCCGGCTGAAGCAGGCGGTTTTTGTGATGGCGTCGCTTGGGCCACGGATCGGGGAAAAGAATGACGATCGCACTGAAACTGGCATCGGCGGGCAGCGCGGCGAGAAAATCGTGCGCCTCGGCATGAAAAAAGTGGAGATTGGGCAGTTTCGCTCGGTCGCGCTTGCGGATGGCACGGGCGACCCGCTCGCCCACAAGATCGATGCCAATGCACAGTTCGCCGGGATGTGCCGCCGCGCAGGCCGTGAGAAAATGCCCGTGGCCGCTGCCGATTTCACACAAAAAGCGCGCGGCGGACGGCAACACGGGCGCCAGCGCTGCGCGCAGGTCGGCACGGCGCTGCGCGATGAGCGCGAGATGGGCGGAGCTGGATGCAATGGTTTCCACGGCGGGAATATCGAACGCTGAACGCCGAACACCAATTCATTTTTACACGAAGGTCGCAAAGGAAGCGAAGCGATTGGTGTTAACTTACATCAAACTTCCAAGCAGGCTCTGCTTTTGCCTTGGTGTGCCAATCACAGTTCAAATTCAGCCTTTTGAGGTAGGGCGCGCCGTTTAGGGCATTCGCGGACAGCCCGGCGGCGACAAGTGCACAGCCTTGTCGGTCCGTCCCTACCCGCGCTGCCGCGCGATCAGCTACCCGTGCGGATCGGCAGGCTGAAGAAAAATGCGGTGCCCTGGCCGAGTGTGCTCTCGCACCAGACGCGGCCTCCGTGAAGCTGCACAATGTGTTTCACGATGCTGAGGCCGAGGCCGGTGCCCCCCTTCTCGCGCGAGCGGCCTTTGTCCACGCGGTAAAATCGTTCGAAGATATGCGGCAAATCGGCCTCGGGAATGCCCGGGCCGTTGTCGCGGACGCAGACTTCAACCTCCTCGGGGTGGAGCCGCGTGGAGATGTCGATGTGCGAGCCGCGCGGCGCATACTTGAGGGCGTTCTCGAGGAGATTGTCGAAAACCTGGGTGATTTTCAGCGGATCGAGCAGGAGTTCGCCGATGGCGGGATCGAGCGCAAAATTGAGGCTGTGCCCCGCGGTGGCAGGCCGGGCGCGATAGTCGTCGATGAGGCCGGTGATCAGCGTGGAGAGCAAGGTCGGCTCACGGTGAAGATCGGGATTGATCGACTCGAGGCGCGAGAGCGCGAGCAAGTCCTCGAGCAGCGAGTTGAGGCGCTCGGTGTGGCGCTGGACCGTGCGGAGAAAACGCTCGCGGTCCTCGACCGGCATGTCGCGGCTGTCCACGAGCGTCTCGATATAGCCCTTGATGATGCTGAGCGGCGTGCGCAGCTCGTGGGAAACGTTGGCCACAAAATCCTTGCGCACGCTTTCGAGTTTTTTCTGTTTCGTGATGTCGTGCAGGACAAAGAGCGCCCATGGGCCGCGCTGGTCGTCGAGCGGTGGGATGAGCGTGCCGGTGGCTTCAACCCAGGTGGTCGAGTTGCCTTCAACGAACTCGAGTTCGTGCTGCGGCTGGGCGCGGCCGGCGCGCACATCATCAACATAGTTGAGGAAGGCGACACTGCGCAGGACGAGCTCGAGACGCTGGCGCAGGGTGTTTTGCGCGCTGGGAAAAATCGCCTTCAGCGCCTTGTTTGCGAGCAGGATGTAGTTGTTGGCATCAACGATGAGCACCGCTTCCTGCAGGCTGCCGAGCGTGGCCTCGAGCTGGGCGAGCTGGCCGGTGCGGAGCTGCTGGAGACGGCTGATCTCGGCGATCAGCTCGTTGGTGGCGCGGGCCAGGCGGCTGCAATCGTCGTCGTCCTGCGGGTCTTCGCGCAGAAAGAGCTGCTTTTGGAGAACCGCCTGTTCAAGGCTGCGCGCGAAGTGACGATAACGGCGCAGCCGGAGAAGCGCAAAGGCGAGTCCCGCGGCGAATGCCAGCGTGACTAAATAGAGCATGCCTCGGATTTGCGCTCGGCCATGCGATAGCCAACACCGCGAATGGTCTCGATCCAGTCAGCCTCGGGGCCGAGTTTTTCGCGGAGGCGGCGCACATGCGTGTCCACCGTGCGCGTTTCGATTTCGGTCTCGTAATTCCAGACGTTGATGAGAAGGTGTTCGCGTGTCTGCACGCGGCCGCGGCGTTCCATGAGCAGGTGGAGAAGTTTGAATTCGGTGGCGGTGAGCTCGATCGGCGTGTTATTAATGGAGACTTCGTGACAGTCAACGTCGAGGAGGATCTGGCCGACTTGCAGGTGGCGCTCGGGCTGGGAAACCCCTTCCGCCACGCGACGGAGAATGGATTGCACGCGCAGGACGAGTTCTTTCGTGCTGAAGGGCTTGGCCACATAGTCGTCCGCGCCCGTTTCAAGACCCGTGATGCGGTCGCCTTGCTCGGCCTTGGCCGTGAGAAAAATAATCGGGATGCGCTTGAGCTTGGGGTCGGCGCGGAGCATGCGGCAGATCTGGATGCCGTTGAGATCGGGCATCATCACGTCGAGAATGACCAAATCGGGCAAAAAACTGCGCGCCAGGCCGATGCTGCTGTTGGGATTGTTGATGGTTTCAACCTGAAACCCTTTCGCCTTGAGATGGTAAGCCACGAGTTCGGTCACATCCGACTCATCATCGACTACAAGGATTTTTTGGGCTTTGGACTCCGGCATTGCCCCAAGCCTATGCAGGGCACCGGCAGACGCTAGCGAATTTGCGACCGTTGCCGAATTGTTACATGCCGTTGAAAAGTGCAGGCCATGTGCAGTTCTCAGGTTTCCGCTGCTGCTGCACCAGATCGACGCGACGATTCGATGAGCACCATGAGAATGCTGATGTCCGCAGGGTTAACGCCGCTGATGCGACTGGCCTGGCCAAGCGTGGAAGGACGGATTTGGGTGAGCTTGAGCGCACTTTCGCGGCGCAAACCCCGCACGGCGAGATAGTCAATCGCGCCTGGAATGCGGATTTTTTCGACTTCGCGCAGCTTTTCTACCTGGCGAAGCTCGCGCGAGAGGTAGCCGCGATAGGCCACCCGATAAAGAACTTCCTCGCGAATGAACGAGCTCTCCTGGGCAAAGCCGGGCGGAAGCGAATACTCCCCTGCCCTGTCGCGCCGGACTGAATCCCCGAATGTCGCTCCATTGGAACGATTTATCTCAAAAAAATCCGCCCAATGCTCAATGCGCTTTTTCTTTTCCTTAATTTTATTTAATCTGTTTTCAGTCAACAGCTTATAATTTTCAGCATGATGCAATAGTCGCAATTCAGCACTGCCGTGATTGAACAGCAGCCGGTATTCGGCGCGGCTGGTAAACATGCGGTAAGGCTCGTTGGTGCCCTTAGTTACGAGATCATCAATCAACACGCCGATGTAGCCTTCATGGCGTTGAATAATCATAGGCTGTTCTCCCCTAACATTTTGCACAGCATTAATGCCGGCCACGAGGCCTTGGGCCCCGGCCTCCTCGTAGCCCGAGGTGCCGTTGATCTGTCCGGCAAAAAAGAGGTTTCCCACTTTGCGTGATTCCAGCGAAGGATACAGCTGCGTCGGTGGAGCAAAATCATATTCCACGGCATAGGCCGGTCGCAAAAGCACGGCATGCTCCAAGCCTGGCACACTATGAATCATCTTGATCTGGATATCGAATGGCAGACTGGTCGAAAGGCCGTTGACGTAATACTCATTGGTGCTCCGCCCTTCCGGTTCCAGAAAAAGCAAGTGTCGCGGCTTATCGGCAAACCGAACAAACTTGTCTTCAATGCTCGGGCAATAACGCGGCCCCACCCCAACGATTTCGCCACTATACATGGCTGACAAATGGAGATTTGCACGAACAAGCTCAGCCGTTTGTGCTGTTGTATGTGTCATCCAACAAGAGACTTGGTTGGTATCTGGCAACCAGCCGATACGGCGTTCGCCCGTTTGTTCCACGTGGAACAAATCGTCGGAATCACGTGTATCGTGAAAAGCAAAAAGCGTTGGCTTCAGATCGCCCTTTTGCTCCCGCATCTTGGTGAAATCGATACTGCGGCCCAGCAATCGCGGCGGCGTCCCGGTCTTAAGTCGCAGCAACTCGATATCAGCTTCTTGAAGGCTGCCGGATAAGGTCTTTGCGCTAAAATCGCCCAAACGTCCGCCTTCGTTCTTGTTTTGGCCGATATGCATCAGGCCTCGCAAAAATGTACCGGTCGTAATGATAACCGAACGGCCGAGAAACTCCACGTCGAGGTTTGTCCGACATCCAACGACTTTGCCGTCCTTAAAAATAAGCCCGGTGACCATCGCTTGGAAAATCTGCAAATTCGGCTGCAGTTCCAAAGTGTGCTTTAAGCGAAATTGGTAGGCCTTTTTATCGCACTGAGCCCGTGGCGACTGAACAGCCAAACCCTTGGACTCATTGAGCAGCCGAAATTGAATCGCGGTGACGTCCGTGTTGATTGCCATTTCACCACCAAGCGCATCGATTTCGCGGACCATCTGGCCCTTAGCCTGGCCGCCGATGGCCGGGTTGCAGCTCATCTGGGCGATGGTGTCGATATTGCCAGTTAAAAGCAGGGTAGAGGCTCCCATTCGTGAAGCCGCCAGCGCGGCTTCCACGCCGGCATGGCCAGCACCACAGACAATCACATCAAATTGTATATCATTGTATATCATTAACTTAAATAACAGTGAAGCAAGAGCCTACCGTGATTTAAGCCGGTGTGCAAGGTCTTCAAATATCGATTTTCCTGCAGATGGCGCGGATAAATAAGAGGGAGTCGATCGATTGAACAAATCCGCGATCATCTGCGCCATCTGCGGAGAATTATGCCGGAAGAAGACTTTCCCGCGGCTCACTTTCCGATACAGAACATGGCGAACAATTGGTCGAGCATCCGCTCATTGTCCACCTTGCCGGAAATTTCTCCAAAAGCGTTCAGGGCCCCGCGCAGGTCGCTGGCCAGCAGTTCGGTCGCCTCGTTGGCGGCAAGCTTTGCCTGCGCAGCCGTCAAACAATCTTTGGCCTGATTCAATGAATGCGCGTGCCGTGCATTGATGGCGATGGTGTCCTCGCCGATCCCGGTGCAAAATGTTTCGGCCTTGGCCGCAATCGCTGAGCGCAACTCATCGAGGCCGGCCCCGGTCAGCGCCGAAACGCGGACGACCTCGAGCCCGGCCGGCGGCGAAAGCGGGCGAGGGGATGTAAGATCGATTTTGTTGGCCACGGCCAGGGTGTTGGCCGGCGTGAGCCGCGCCGCGAGCGCGGCGGGCAGGACAGGGCAGGGGGCCGTGGCGTCGAGCACCCACAGGAAAAGGTCGGCCTCGGCCGCGCGCTCCAGGGTCTTGTCAATGCCCAGCCGCTCAAGCGCGGCCGGCGCGGGATTGAGGCCGGCTGTATCTATTAAACGAATACAATGCGGGCCCATGGCCACCGGCTCCTCGAGAAAATCGCGCGTGGTGCCCGGCTCGGCGCTGACCAGCGCCCGCTCGCGACCGAGCAGGCGGTTGAGCAGGCTGCTCTTGCCCGCGTTGGGCAAGCCGAGGATGACGGTTTTCACCCCGGTGCGAAGCATCTCGCCATAGTGACTCGTGGCCAGAAGGCGGTCGGTGGACTGGGAAATTTTTTCGAGCCCGCGGGCGACAAGATTCCGATCCTCGGGCGGCAAATCCTCCTCTGGAAAATCGATCTGGGCCTCAACGCGGGCGAGCAGGCCGAGCAACGCGTCGATGAGCTCCTGCATGTGCCGGCCCAGCGCGCCGCGGAGCTGCTGGTGTGCGACGGCCAGCGCCCGCTCGCTGCGCGCATGGATGAGATCCATCACGGCCTCGGCCTGGCTGAGGTCCATGCGGCCGTTGAGAAAAGCCCGTTCCGTGAATTCGCCCGGCCCGGCCGGCCGGCAGCCGCGCGCAAAAAGATCCTCCAGGATTTTTTGCGCGATGAAGGGATTGCCGTGGCAGGAAATCTCAAGGCCGTCCTCGCCCGTGTAGCTGCGCGGCGCCTGAAAAAAAGTGAACAACGTCTCATCCACCAGCTCGCCGGCACGGTCGCGATAATCCGCGTGGCTGACATGGCGGGGCAGGGGAGTTCTCTTGAAAATTTCCGTGGCCAGCGCGGCTGAACGCGGCCCGCTCACGCGCACAACGGCGAGCGCCGCTGTGCCCACCGGAGTGGCAAGCGCAGCAATGGTGTCAATGAAAGCGGGCATTCCTCCAAGCAACGCCGCCCGCGCGCACTTGCCAAGGAAAAGCCGGCGCAACCCTGGACTAGTTGTGTTTTATTCCGCCGATTCGCCGCCACTGATAACCGCGCCACCGACCACGGTCACTTTTTCGAGTATGGCCTTGGAGATTTTCTCCGCGAGCTCCGGATTTGCCTTCAGCGCAGCCTTGGCGGCATCGCGGCCCTGGCCGACGAGCGCGCCTTCGTAGGCGATCCACGCGCCTTTCTTTTCCAAAATCTTGTGCTCGACGCCGAGGTCAACCAGCGAGCCGAATTTCGAAATGCCCTCGTCGTACATGATGTCGAATTCGACCTCGGTAAACGGCGGGGCCACCTTGTTTTTCACGATTTTGATCTTCGTGCGGTTGCCAATGACCTTGCCCTCGGGGGTTTTGATCTGGTCCTTGCGGCGGATGTCGATGCGGATCGACGAGAAGAATTTCAGCGCGCGGCCGCCCGACGTGGTCTCGGGGCTGCCGAACATGACGCCGATCTTTTCGCGAATCTGGTTGGTGAAGATGCACACGCATTTCGTCTTGCTGACGACGGCGGTGAGACGGCGCATGGCCTGGCTCATGAGGCGCGCCTGCGAGCCGACCGTGGCGTCGCCCATCTGACCGTCGAGCTCCGCCTTGGTGATGAGTGCGGCGACCGAGTCGAGGACGATGACATCGATGCTGTTGGAGCGGATGAGCGTCTCCATGATGTTAAGCGCGTCCTCGCCGCTGTCGGGCTGCGAAATGAGCAGGTCGTCGAGTTTGACGCCGACGGTGCGGGCATATTTCGGGTCAACGGCGTGCTCGACGTCGATGAATGCGGCCAGGCCGCCCTTGCGCTGGCATTCAGCGATGACGCTCAAACAAAAGGTGGTCTTGCCCGACGACTCGGGCCCATAAATCTCGACAATGCGGCCGAGCGGCAGGCCGCCGACCCCGAGCGCGAGATCGATGGCCAGCGAACCGGTGGAAAGCGTCTCCACTTTCATCTTGGCATTGCTGCCGAGGCGCATGATGGAGCCCTCGCCGAACTGCTTGGTGATCGAGGAGAGCGCGAGATCGATGTTTTTTTCGCGCGCGGTGTGGGCGACAGGCGCGGGGGCTTTAACGGTGACGGCTTTGGACATGGAGAAAAGAGTGTTTAGAGATTAGCACGAAAACTTTCGCGCAGGCTGAAGTTTTCCGCGGACGAAGCAAGCGTGCAGCTAAATTGCCCGCGATTTTCCTGAAAATCAGTGCGTCGGCGGTGCCTTGAAGGCAAACGCGAAGACGATCGCGAGCAGGATGAGGACAAAACTCACCGCGTAGTTCCAGGTAAGTTTTTCCTGCAGGACAACCCAGGCGAAGACCACAAATACCACGAGGGTGATGACCTCCTGGATGACTTTGAGATGGTAGGCGCTGAGGCCGCCCGCGTAACCGAGACGATTGGCCGGCACCATGAAGCAATATTCGAGGAGCGCGATACCCCACGACATGAGGATGACGAGCCAGATCGGTTTGCCCTCGAACATCTTGAGCTTGAGCTGGCCAT
>Ga0210402_10006094_pt1 | contig 10703 bp, 7 predicted proteins | sample IncBWC7MmetaG_FD_161055 | JGI IMG/M metagenome (GOLD analysis project Ga0210402, IMG submission 161055) | Forest soil microbial communities from Barre Woods Harvard Forest LTER site, Petersham, Massachusetts, United States - Inc-BW-C-7-M | ecosystem: Environmental > Terrestrial > Soil >... | reverse complement strand
GGATCTGCGCAGCCTGATCGCCTACGTGCCGCAGGACCCCGCGATGTTCCACCGGACGCTGCGCGACAACATCGCGTTCGCGCGCCCGGACGCGACCGACGCGGAGATCCGCCAGGCGGCGCAGGCGGCGCACGTGACCGAGTTCGCCGACGCCCTGCCGGACGGGTTCGGCACGATGGTCGGCGAGCGGGGCGTGAAGTTGTCCGGCGGGCAGCGGCAGCGAGTCGCGCTGGCCCGGGCGATCCTGCGAGACGCGCCGATCCTGCTGCTCGACGAGGCGACCAGCGCGCTGGACTCCGAGAGCGAAACCCTTGTCCAGCAGGCGTTGTGGCGGCTCATGGAGGGCCGGACCGCGCTCGTGGTCGCGCATCGGCTGAGCACGGTCGCGCGCATGGACCAGCTGGTCGTGCTCGACCGCGGCCAGATCGCCGAGAAAGGCACGCACCAGGAGCTGCTGCGTCTCGGCGGAACCTACGCCAGGCTGTGGCAGCACCAGTCCGGCGGCTTCCTGGACGACAACACGACGACCGTGATGCTGTCCGAGGCCCCGAGGCTGAGCGCGTGAGTCATGGACCCATGCCGTCCACGGGTCGCTGAAAAGCACTCTCGGGTCGAGCGCACCGACGGCATCGCCACCGTCACCCGGCAAACTCGGCGACATCCCGCCGGGGTGAGCTACTGTCCCTGCACATGAGGCCGGTGGCTGCCGGGCGTGCGGAAAGCGAAGGGACGAAACGCTGAATCAGAAGATCTGGATCCGTTCCGCGAGCACAGGCGCGGCAGCTCAAATAGCAAGTATTCGGCGAGCCGCATGTAAGGCGCACCGCTTCTTTTGTCACGCTCTGTATTCCGCCGAGCTCGTGACCTGTGGAGAGATATCCGCTATGCGGCAGCGGGAACGTCGGCGTCTGTCAGCTGAGGGCGCGCGCAGATCACGGTGATCTGGCTCCCGGGCGGAATCTCGTTCACCCCCGGGACGCACGGGGCTGGACACTGTCCGCGGTGCGCAGGCCGCCGCGGAGTGAGCGCCTGTGGCGTGCTCGCAAGCCGGAGCAGCCTGCCCGATGGCGGCCGGGTTTGCCGGCCTGCCGGATCACGCCTGAGCGGACTTAGCGTCGGCTTCGATCCCGGCCGTGTCGGCCTTCAGCTGCCTGGCCTCCACCTTCCGTGCCTGCTTCATTGCCCGCTCGATCTTGGCCCCCATATCCGATACCGCGACCACCACCAGGCCCGCCTGCCCGGCGTCTAGGTGCTCGCCGAGCTCCTTCAGGTCCTTGCGGCTCATCCCGGCGGCTGCGTGACCGGCCAGCGCACCCAGCACCGCGCCGCCCCCCGTGGTAACCGCGAGCAGGCCCCCGCCGATCGCGGCAAACGGGAACAGGGCCACCACCAGGCCGGTGGCCAGCCCCACCCCAGCGCCCAGCACGCCCCCTGCCCGCGTCGGCGTCTCATGTTTCTTCGTGATCTTGACCTTCCCGTCGGCCCGCCGCTCGACCACCGCCGCGTCATAGGCATCGATCAAGCCTGCCTTGGTATGCAGGTCCTTGACCGCCTCATAATCGGCGTCCGCGTCGGCGGCGTTGTCATACACCCCGACATAGGCCAGGAACGTGTCCACCGCCATCGTCAGCACCTCCACTATCGCCAGCCGGGCCGGCCGCCCTCCGGTTGCAGGACAGGCGGCCCGGCAGCTACCCGGGCCGGTGACCCATCACGGCCAGGACGTGCCGGGGCTACCCGGCAGACGGCTGCCCGCCAGCCGTCAGTAACCAGGACGCTATCGCCCTCCCGCCGCACTCCGGATCATTCGTGACGGGTGACCCAGCCTCCAGCGCCGGCTCGTCCGGCGCAGGCGGGCCCGGCGCCCGGGGCTGGGCATTACCGGGGGACCGCGGTCGCGATCCTACTCAGACTCTCACGCACGCGAAGCCGGGGCCGCCACGGCTCACCCCGCACACGCAGCACGCGCTCCTCACCGCCGCGTTGGACGCCCGCGTTCCGCCGGGTGATGCGTAACAAGCCGCCCCTGACGTCGGCCCGCGCGCCACGATGGAGCACAATCTGGCCCGCGGCGGTCCGGATCGCCCTGCCAGTTCTGGGCAATGCATCTACGGCTGGCTCATGCGCTGCCTTCGCCACGTCTGCGATTAGGAGCGCACCGCTGGGACCACGAGTTCCATGATCCACGGACCGCTGCTAACAGATTCGATTTGTTGCCCTACGGTTCGCTAGGGCGCTACTGGACGGGTTTCGGCGACTTCGATGGTGAATCCTTGAGATCAGGGAGCGAGACGCCGCGCGGTGCCGGCCGCCATCCATCGGCTGGTCCTGTGGCACTGCCCTCCGGCGGCATAATGCCTGATCATGCCTGTGATCGAGGCGCAGTGCGCCTCGCTCCTGGTGCCTCGCGATCACAGGGCATATCAGCCATTTCCGGGCGTCTCCTGTGAGTTTGGCTGGGCGCGCAGAGACGGGCTGTGGTTGCGGCGGTGCGGGTCCTGGGCCAGCATCTGAGGGTGTCAGCATGCGGGAAGCCAGGGTTCTCGTTCTCGGTTTCTGAGATGCGCCGGCGCCGGGCGGCGTTCGGCCGGGAAATGGAGCGCAGCGGGATCCGGTACGCGCTGGTGTACGGGGCCAACCGGTCGGGCAGCGCGGTGTCGTGGCTGACCGGGTGGCCGGTCACCCGCGAGGCGCTCCTGGTCGTGGCGCCCGCGCCGGACGACGATGTGCTGCTGGTCTCGTTCTTTAATCATGTTCCGCAGGCCCGCCGCGTTTCGGTGACCCGGGTGGAATGGGCGGGCGCGCGTGCCGTGGCGACTGCGCTGGAGGTGATGGCCGCGCGGGGTGGCCTGCCTGGCCGGATCGGCCTGGCCGGGGCGCTGCCGTTCGATCAGTACCGGCTGCTGGCCGGGCAGGTGCCCGAGGTGGTGGACCTGAATGCCGCCTGCGCCGCGCTGCGGCTGGTCAAGTCCGGCGAGGAGGTGGCGGCGTTGCGGCGGGGCGCGGCGCTCAGCGATGCCGCCATCGCAGCGCTGGCCGGCGCGCTGCGCTCCGGGGCGACCGATCATGAGGTGCTCGCGGCCACCCAGCAGGCCTATACCGCCCAGGGCGGCCTGCATCACATCTGCTACCTCGGCATCACCGCCATGGACGAGCCCGCCCTGGCCGTGCCTGCCCAGTGGCCCACCGGCCGGGTGATCCGCCCTGGCGACGTCATCACCTGCGAGATCAGCGCTGCGGCCGCGCCTGAGTTCGCCGGCCAGGTGCTGCGCACGTTCACCGTCGGCGCGCCGCCGACCGCACTGTACGCCGAACTGCACGCGGTCGCGACCGCCGCGTTCGACGCCATCACAGCTACCTTGATCCCCGGCGCCCGGGCCCGGGATCTTGCGGCCGCCGCGGCCGTCATCGGGCAGGCGGGCTTCACCGCGATCGACGATCTGGTGCACGGCTTCGGCGGCGGCTACCTCCCGCCCGTCGTGCCGGCCCCGGGCCGGCCGCTGCCCGGGCCCGAGTTCATGCTGGCAGCCGGGATGACAGTGGTCGTGCAGCCGAACGTGGTAACCCGCGACGGGCACGCCGGCGTCCAGACCGGAGAACTGCTGCTGGTCACCGAACACGGCCCCCAGCGCCTGCACGCCTACCCGCAGGGCCTCCAGCAGCCGTGCTGACCCGGGCCAGCACGGCGGCCAGGCAGACTCCGCGCAGGCTGCCAGCCTGCAGACGCCACTCAGCGGGCACAGCGGCTGACGTTCGCCGCGCTGGCGCCAGACCCGCCGGCAGCATCTAGCGTGCGGTTCGCAGCCTGCGTATGGTTTGCCATAGATCCGGCGGTGAACGGAGGGCGTGGCAGTGAGGCCTGGTGCTGGTGGTGTTCCGCGTATGGTCATGTCCGGGGTCGCGGCGGCGGCACTGGTTGGCGGGCTGGTGACCTCCTTGGCGTTCCCGGCCGCCGCGGCGGGCGCAGCCGAGGCGGGCAGGCACGGCCCGCATGTTCTGCTGGTCGGCACGTTCCACGGCGTGCCCGGCAAGTACCGGAGCATCCAGGCCGCGGTCAACGCCGCCCGCCCGGGCGATTGGATCCTGGTCGCCCCGGGCGACTACCACGAGAACGCCGACGAGACCGGCCCGTTCGGCAACCCTGCCGTCGGCGCGATGGGCGGCGTGTTCATCAGTAAGTCCGGCATCACGCTGCGCGGCATGAACCGCAACAAGGTGATCGTGGACGGCACCATGGGCGGCGCCCCGGCGTGCAGTCCCGAACCGACGGCCCAGGACTACGGGCGGGCCGGGGCCAAGGGCGCCCCGGTCGGCCGCAACGGCATCCTCATCTCGAAGGCCAGCGGCGTCAGCGTGGAGAACCTGACGGTCTGCAACTTCCTCGCGGGCACCGGCGCGTCAGGCAACCAGATCTGGTGGAACGGCGGCGCCGACTCGGGCAAGATCGGCCTGACCGGCTACCGGGGCAGCTACCTGACCGCCACCTCGACGTTCTTCGGCAACGAGACCAGCGCCGCCGAGTACGGCATCTTCGCCGGCAACTCGGCAGGCCCGGGCCGGCTGACCCATCTGTACGCCAGCAACATGAACGACTCGGGCGTCTACGTGGGCGCCTGCCTGCGGCGGTGCGACGTGGTCCTGAACCACATGTGGATGGAGAACAACGCGCTCGGTTACTCGGGCACGAACTCCGGCGGCACCATCGTCATCGAGAACTCCCAGTTCGACGGCAATCAGGACGGCCTGGACACCAACACCGCGGTGGTCGGCGACCCGCCCGCCCCGCAGGACGGCCGGTGCCCGAACGGCGGGGTCAGCCCCATCACCCGCACGATTTCCTGCTGGGTATTGATCCACAACTACATCCATGACAACAACAGCGCCACCGTGCCGGCCGCGGGCAGCGCGGCGGCCGGGCCGATCGGCACCGGCTTGACGATCGCGGGCGGCCGCTACGACACGGTCACGGGCAACACGATCGTGAACAACGGCGCGTGGGGCGCGCTGTTCCTTCCCTACGCCCAGCAGGGCAGGCCCAGCCTGCACCAGACCTGCACCGGCTCCGGCGGGCATAAGGTGCCGGGCTTCGGCTGCGTGCTCGACCCGCAGGGCGACGCGTTGCTGCACAACACGTTCCGTCACAACGGCTACTTCGGGAACCCGAGCAACTCCGATTTCGGCCAGATCACGCTGTTCGGCGGCGAGCCGGCGAACTGCTTCGCGCGCAACCACGCACCCGACGGCAGCGCCCCGGCCAACCTGGAGAAGACCCAGCCGGCCTGCGGCGGAACCACCACCGCCGGGAACAACGGCGGCGTCCTGTTCCCGCAGGTGCTGTGCGACGCCGGCCTGGCCCCGTGCCCGGCGGGCGCCAAGTACCCCAAGCCGAACGGCACCGTCATCATGAAGCCGCTCCCGTCCGGCCTGCCGACCATGCCGCACCCGTGCGCTGGCGTGCCTGCCAACCCGTGGTGCCCGGCGCATCACCGCAGCGGCTACGTCCAGCCCGCCGCGGCCGTCGGCTCCCTGGCCCTGATCGCCGTACCCGCCGCGGGCTGGCGGCTGCGCAGAAGGCCGCGCATCAGCGGATAACGCACCCGGATGTTGTCGGCCCAGGCCGCGGCTGGCCGGGCTCGCGGTCACCATACGTAGCCAGGCAAAGGACGGGCACGGGAATAGGCTCGGCGGTGAGGCTGTGTATGCGCCGTAATCAGACGAGGCTGGCAGCGGAGGGGCAGGCGGAGGGACTATAGGGCCTTGAGGCAGCGTCGCGGGAAGGCCGCGTGAAGTAGCAGCAACACTAAGAAATACCAGTTCAGAGCCACTGTGTGAAGCGCGGCAACTCGCCATGGAAGCCAAGTTTCATGCCCTCGGCACGGCTGAGGCGAAACACCGGAACACGGGGCTTCACGCCGTGGCGATAGCCTGGACGCGGGCGTCCGGACCGTCCAGCGGGGGCGGGGTGATCCAAGAGCCGGTAGGGCGCTAAAGTTTGCCGATGTCCCGGTTTGGCCGCGATAGTAAGCGCATCGCTCAGCGCGCGCCGAAACCCGGACCACCGCGCGAACTGCCCGGGACTATCGAAGGGCTGACCGGCAACCTTCGCGAGCTCAACGAGAAGCGTGACGGCCTGGCAGGTGACGTGGACAAGCTCCGGCGTCGCCTCGCCGAAGCCGAGGATGAACTAGATCAGCTTCAGCTCTCCTGGTGGCCATGGCAACCCGACGAGAAACAGCGACTCGAGCTGTACCGGGATATGCTCTGCGCCCATCTCGGCGCCGTTAGTAGCGAACTGGACGCGACCACAGCCAGCATCGGGGCGATCCGGGCCGCACTGGTCGGGCAGTATGCCGTAACTCAGGCATCGCCGCGGCCTGTGGAAGCCCTCACTATGCCCTGTCCGGCTTGCGGACAGCCGTCCGTTCCGCAGAGGGCGGCTGCCGCCGGCCGGGGCTGGCGCAAAGGCTGGTACGAGTGTCTCGCCGATGAATGTGGTACCGCCTGGTCGGCTAGATGGTCAGGTGGAACGCACCCCGCTGTCAGGATGGCGGGTTTGTAAATCATCCGGCTGATGCGCGTTCAGACGGCCGTCGCTGTTCACCGGGCCGCCTGGGACCGGGTGGCTGCGGTGGTGCCGGTTCGGGCTGCGGATTCGCCTGGTGTGGGACTGGCCGTGAGCCACGCTCCTTGGATCTGGACATCTGCATGCTCAGCAAGTGGCGGCCTGCGCAGACGGGGCGCTGAATCAAGCGGCTGCCGCTGAGCTGGGCGTTTCCGTGACACAGTGGCAAAGTGGCGGTTGCGGTTACTGAAGTCCAGGCTGGAAGGGCTGACGGACGAGGGACTGCGGTGGTTGTGCTCCTGTCTGGCTGGGTGGCGCCGTGCCGCGAGGCGGTGCTGGCGGCTTGGCCTGAGCCTGCGGCTAGGCTTTCGGCCGGGCGCAGCCGGGCTAGCTGAAGGGAACCGGGATGAACCTCGCGGGTAAGGCTGTCATCGTCACGGGCTCATCGAGCGGGATCGGCGCGGCGGTCGCCCGCCGCCTTTCCGGCCTCGGTGCCGGGATCGTGGTCAATTCGGCATCCTCAGCCGAGGCGGGCCGCCGCGTCGCTGCGGAACTGGGCGATGCGGTCTACGTCCAGGGGGATATCAGTGATCCGGCCACGGCTGCCGCCCTGGTCTCTGCGGCAGGCCAGCGGTGGGGGCGCCTTGACGGCCTGGTCAACAACGCCGGAGTCACCGTGGACGTGCCGCTGCCGGACATCGCTGCGGTCACGGCCGCTCACTGGGACAAGGTCCTCCGCATCAACGTGGTCGGGACCTTCCTGGTCAGCCAGGCTGCGCTCCCGCTCCTGCGGCAGGCCGGCGACGGGTGGATCATCAACATCACCTCGCTCGCCGGGATCCGGCAGACGGGCAGCTCCCTGCCGTACGCCGTATCCAAGGCCGCTCTGAATCACCTCACCGCGATCATGGCCAAGCACGCTGAAGGCGGTGTCCGCATCAACGCCGTCGCTCCCGGCCTGGTCGCCACTCCCTGGACCGAGCAGTGGCACGAGCGCAAAGCGGGCGTGGAGCAGATCGCGCCGCTGCACCGGGTCGCCACCCCTGAGGACATCGCCGAGGCCTGCGTAGCGATCGCCACCACCCGCTATACCACCGGCCAGACCCTCGTGGTGGACGGCGGCCTCGGGCTCACGATCTGACCGCCCTGAAGATACAACGGCCCCGGCGCCCGGTCCGGCTCTCTGAGGTGCCAGCAGATACCCGGCTGGCAGAAGGAGCCGCCCAGCGCCCTCGACTCGATGACCCGCCGTAACCGTTCCGCCGTGAAACCCCAGGTCACAACCTCATCGAAGCGGACACGCCCTGAATTTCGCGACGCCGGGCCCTGGGCGGGGGCCCCGGCGTCAGGTCCCGGGCCGGAAATACGGTGGTGTGCAGTGCTAGCTGGAATTCCCGGCGAAGGGCCGTGTCATGACCACAGCTGATGTGCCTGCGGATGGTGAACTGCGGATCGGCGCGATCCGGCTGCCGGCTGGCCGGAGGATCCGCGCCGGTCACGGCTCGGGCGGACCGGTCGCATGGGCGACGACCGAGCCGGTGCCCGACGCGGGCCGGGTCTGGGCGGCTCTGTCCGAGGCGCACGCCCAGTCGGGCCGCTGTGCTGCGCTCCTGGGAGGACGGCTTCGGTGCCCGGCTCCTGCGGGTCGGACTCGCCGAGTTCAGCGTCCTGGCGCGGCGGCCACCGCGCGCCCTGGAGTCAGCCCAGCACCTAGCCGCAGAGCAGTGGGCATTCTGCCATGAATTCGGCGGCACCGGCCTGCACGACGTCTCCGGCATCACCGCAAGCCTGATGAAGTCGCCAGTCTGGACCTTCTGGTGGGACTAACCGCCCGTCCTGAAAGACCCAAAAGTACATGGCATCGTTATGTGGTCGTGAAGGCGTGCCGAAGGGAATGCCAGCCGGGACGGCGCGCTGCGCGGCGCGGCTCAGCGTGCCGCGCCGCAGCGCCTGGCGGACCTGGTTGCCGTGATGCCGGCCGACGCGCGGAGCGGCCCGCTGCGGTGGTCATGACGACGGCCAGCCAGCGGCGGGGTAGCCGACTGAGCGCAAGTACTCGCGGGCCTGCGCCACGGCGGCATCGACATCGGGCAGGCCGAGGCCGACGATGTAGTCGTCTGAGTTCCCGTTGCCGTCGATGTCATAGCTGAGCACCCAGCCCGATCGCCAGCCGCGGCCGACCGGGTAGCGCTCGTGCCAGACCAGCATTGGTGTCAGCTTGCCGTCGAATACCAGGTCGCCGGGATCCAGGTCATCCTCGAACACCCGGCCGCTCGGGTCGGGCGGGACGATCACCCGGACGACGGGCAGTTCTTCCTCGCGGAGCTGGCCGATCTTGCCGGTCGGGTTAGCCACAGGCAAAGTCAAGCATGCTTTCTGAGGGAGCATCATGAACTAGACCGCTTGACCACGGCCTGCGGAGTCTCCAGCGGCTTCGTCACCGGGAGCGCGACACTGAGTGATGGGGGAAGGGCAGGAGAATGCGCACAGGGCCGCCTTGATGTACTGGAGCGGCGTCATGTACTGGAGCGGCGTCCCGCAGTCGGATCACATGATCTTCTGGCGTTCGGGCAACCCGTTCCCGGGCCGGGCGCTGGGGTCGGCCGACGTGACCGACAGCGCTGGCCGGTTAGGGTGGTTCATGCCGATTTTCGCGTCCTATGACGGAACTGAGATTGGCTACCGCGTCCTCGGCGACGGCCCGCCGCTTGTGTGCCTGCCCGGCGGCCCAGGCCGGGCGGCCGAGTATCTAGGTGACCTCGGCGGCGTCAGCGTTTCACGCCAGCTGGTCCTCCTCGATCCCCGCGGCGTCGGGCTGTCCGCCGATCCGGCGGACCCCGCCACCCTCCGCGTCGACCTGCTCGTCCGCGACGTCGATGCGCTCCGGGGCCATCTAGGCCTGGAGCGCATCGATCTCTTGGCTCACTCGGCCGGGGCTGTCCTCGCGACGCTGTACGCGGCGGCATATCCTGAGCGCCTTTCCAGGCTGATTCTGGTCACGCCCGGCCTGGCTGCGGTTGGAGTCGGCGCCACCGAGGAACAGGTCCGCGCCGCTATCGGGCGGCGAGCGGCCGAGCCCTGGTACCCGGTCGCCCTCGCCGCGATGGAGAAGTTCATCGCCGGCGACCTGTCAACCGAGACCTTCAGGGCATCCAGGCCCTTCTTCTACGCCCGCTGGGACAATGCGTCCCAGGCGCACGCGACGGTCGGGGTCGCCCAGCGCCACGCGGCCGCGCGGAAGGGGTTCTTCGCCGGAACGCGCTTCGACGCGCTGTCGACCAGGGCCGCCCTGAAGGAACTTACGGCGCCCGTTCTGCTGTACGCGGGAGACCTTGACCCGATCGCTACACCCGCCGTGATAAGGGAAGCGGCTCCGCTGTTCAACGACGCCACCGTTGTCGTCCAGCCTCATGTAGCGCATTTCCCGTGGGTCGATGACCCGGCGGCCTTCGCCGCAGCCATCGGCTCGCTCCCCAGTTAACCGGCGGCCAGAGCTGACAAAGATCCCCGGCATCAACGCGCGAAGAGCCGCCGTGTCTGTGCGGTCGGCTACATCCGGCCCTGGCGACGGCGCGGGTCCACGGACATGACCGCCAGCCGCGGCCCGGCCTGACGCCGGCCGGCGCAGGAGAATCCGGCGATGGCGGTGCCGGTGAGCGTTACCTCTGCGATATGGTCGCGGCGGCCCACCGCCGCAGGGCAGTCCCGCGTGCGCACCCGCATCTGCAGGCCGGCGATCACCACGCCCTCAGCGCCGAGCCGTCTGACATCCTCTTCCAGCCGGCGCCTGGCGTCGTACCGTGACTGGTTCACCAGCTCGGTCCAGCCGGCCACCTCGACGTTGCCCGATACCCAGCGGGCCTGGCGGGCAGTCGTCCGGTCATCGTGCCGCGACCCGATCGAGAGGCCGAGCGCGAGCCCGACGGGTACCCAGCCCGCCATGATCAGCTTGGCGAACTCCTGCCCGGACACACCGCAGGTAAAAAGCGCCCGTGGCGCGCCGGGCGCTCGCACCGCGGTGCCGATGGCCGTGAAATCCAGCCCGCCGAGGGGAAGCGACCCCCGGGACAGCCGGACGCCCACCACCCCGTGCCCGCCCAGCGCGGCGCACTCGGCGGTCATCCGGTCGATGGCCGCGTGC
>Ga0210402_10006093_pt1 | contig 10704 bp, 10 predicted proteins | sample IncBWC7MmetaG_FD_161055 | JGI IMG/M metagenome (GOLD analysis project Ga0210402, IMG submission 161055) | Forest soil microbial communities from Barre Woods Harvard Forest LTER site, Petersham, Massachusetts, United States - Inc-BW-C-7-M | ecosystem: Environmental > Terrestrial > Soil >... | reverse complement strand
TGAAACTCGGAATCATTGAAATTTAACCGACTCGAAAGGGTTATTTACACAACACTTTTGAGGGTTTAAGGCCGAATTGAGAATCTAGTAACCTACACGTCAAATGAGACGGCTCTTTTCGACCTTTGCCCGTGGTTTGCCTGGCGTAGGCCTGTTGATGTTGAGGGTGGTTGCCGGTATCGCATTGACTATTCATGGGGTTACGACGCTAAGGCAGGAACCCACGATCGGGGTGACGCTGCTTATGGTGCTCGCGATTGGGGGAGGGATACTGCTGTTCGCGGGCTTATGGACACCTATTGCAGGAGTGCTTGTCGGAGTCGTTACGATCTTGCATGCTTTGTTGCAACCGAGTGATCCATGGATTCACATTCTGTTGGGTACGTTGGGTGCCGCCCTGGCGCTGATTGGACCCGGCGCATGGTCGGTTGATGCTCGCCTTTTTGGCTGGAAACGCATCGACCCTGGAAAATGAGGAAGCTAGGGTCTTACCCCCCTTTTGGGTTGCTCCTCTCCTACCGTAAAGGGTCAACTACAACGCTCCGAAATGGTGCCCGAAGCGACTCGAACTGGGGTTGTCGGCGGAAGAGACTGGCTCCACAATGCGTGCAATGAACAGGGAAGTCTGACAAAGGCGCAAAGTTCAGGAGGTTAGTGATGGCAGCCGCAAGTGTACTGATGACAGATCCAGAGCAGTCGCGAGGGGAGGCTGAGAGCGAGATCATTGCCTTGAGCGAAGGAACTGACCAAGTGGCGATGACCGACGAGATCGTCGGAACGTCTCCAGCACTGCGAGACACGCTGTCGCTGGTGTCGAAGGTCGCACGCACCGACGCCACAGTTTTGATAACCGGCGAGACCGGGACCGGCAAAGAGTTGATAGCTCGCGCCATTCACAAACAGTCGAATCGTTGCTCGCGCCCCTTTATAAGCGTCAACTGCGCCGCCATCCCGCGCGATTTGATCGCATCGGAATTGTTTGGGCATGAGAAAGGCTCGTTCACCGGAGCGGTCCAACGACGGCTGGGACGATTCGAAATCGCGGAAGGCGGAACGCTATTCCTGGATGAAGTCGGAGAGCTTCCGATGGAGACGCAGATCGCGCTATTGCGAGTTTTGCAAGAAAGGGAATTTGAGCGCGTCGGAGGGACTCGAAGCATCCGCACGAACGTGCGCGTGATCGCCGCCACCAATCGAAATTTTCAGGCTGCAATTGCTGCGGGAACATTTCGGAGTGATCTGTTCTACCGCCTCAACGTTTTTCCGATTGAACTCCCACCGCTGCGGGAACGACGCACAGATATACCGGCATTGGTGGAGTACTTCATCGGCCGCTGCGCGAGGAATGCGGGCAAGAACTTTTCGGGAATCAACAAGAAGAGTTTGGAATTACTGCAAACATACCATTGGCCGGGTAACATTCGAGAACTGCAGAACGTGATCGAGCGATCCGTGATTATGTGCGAGAGCGAGAATTTTATTGTGGATGAGAGCTGGATCCCACAGCAGCCTGAGGTTAACGAGCCGTCAAGTAAAGTTAGCCTCTCGCAAAAACTCGCCGGCCAGGAAAAAGAGATGATTGAGTCTGCGTTGAAAGAAAGCGGAGGGCAGGTGTTCGGACCATCCGGCGCGGCTACTATTCTCGGCATGCCCAGATCTACTGTGGAGTCGAAGATTCGATCGCTGAGGATCAACAAGGATCGATTCAAAGCGTCTTCTGTGGCGTCTTCGCGCAGATCTTGGTTCGAGTCGGCCGCAATGACTCCTATGAGAACCAACGGCTTGGCTTGAGTAGAAGGGCTTTAGAAGTGGTTCACCAATCGGCTCGGGTGCGTGAACCGGAAATTCCCTCTGGCACCGCGACGGGCCTGATTCGGTCGTGGAATAGATGTCCGACAAAACGACCGCAGTGCTTTACGCCGCGCCCTTTCCCAATACCCTGAGCCGCGGCGTCAGTGTGTGCAGGGCGGGAACAGCGTAACCAGCAGCGTGAGATCCCACCGCGTGAACAACAACCGGTCGGCCTGGATTCCAGCCGCAACGGCGGCACGCGCGATGAAGCCCAGGCGGTGCCGCTTCACGAAATTGTGCAGGTGTTCGATGCAGATTCCGGTGAGGCTTACGATTTCCGCGTCGGTAAAGAGTTTTTGGCTCGCTTTGACAGTGATCATAGGCAAATCCTCGCAATCTTTATATTCACTAGATTTCAAATCATTCGCGGGCAATTCAACGAACGGTTCGCCCGACCTCAAACGGCAAATAGCCAGTACTTCACGAACAGCCAAACAAGCGGTCCAGCCGAGGCGATGATGATGCCCATCGCCAAAAGCAGATGTGTGCCGGAGACAGTTATTTCGGAGGTGGACTCCTTACGCTGGCTGCTCAGGAGGGACTGCTTGAAAGTCGAAAAGTATTGCTGCGCGGAGCCATAGATGCCTTCGACGCAATCCTCTGCTTGCCCATAATGGTCAGTCGCTTTTAACATGCGCTTCATACGCGTACCTTCCCGGACCTTGCATCATGCCTTCGACATCTTCGCGACCAGGCGTGGTACCACTCGCCGCGGTATCAATCGCTGGGCGAAAACGCTGAACTTGTTGAGAGCGCCAGGAACCGTTAGGCCGCCACCGTTGGCTAGCACCCGAAGCGCATCGCGCACTACGTCCTCAGGACTCTGGGAAATGGCTGTCCATTTCTCTTTAACTGGCTGCGCTGCATCGCCGTTCGCTTTCTTGTGCAGCCTTCCGGGGCAAACGGTTACGACCGTTACGCCGGCGCCGCGCAGCTCTTGTTCGAGCGCCAGCGAAAATGCGGTCAGAAAGGCCTTGGTTGCGGAGTAGGCGCTGGCGAAGGGAATGGGCTGAAATCCGGCGGTTGAAGAGATATTGATGATGCCCTTTTGCCGGCGCTCCAACATTCCCGGAAGAAGACTGTAAGTAAGTTCAACAATGGCTTGATTGTTGAGACGCAGCATCTCCAGTTGGCGGGGAAGCGAAAGATTGCGGAATTCGCCGCGGAGACCGAAGCCCGCATTGTTGACGAGTAACTCGATCGGCACGCCGCCACGGGCGAGTTGTTCTGCGAGAATGTGCGCCGCTCCGGACGCAGATAGATCCAGTTCAATCGCAATCACCGCGACGCGGCTTGACCGGCGCAGTTCGGCGGCCAGGGAATGGAGCGGTTCCGCGGAGCGGGCGACGAGAACCAGATTACAGCGGCGCTCGGCGAGGGCTCGTGCAAATGCCATTCCCAATCCGCGGGAAGCGCCAGTGATGAGAGCGTATCCGTCGTTCCTCACTTTTCAGTCCTTGCTCAGAGAGCGACGCACCGATTGCGGAAATCGAGTATCGAAGACGCCATCCCAAAAACGAGTGGTAATGCCAAAACCTTTGTCAATTCCACGCGGGCTGTGATGATAAAGGTGATATTTCTTTATGCGACGAAAGAGCGGAAACCGGGAATTCGAGAAGTGCAGCGAGTAGTGCAGCCACTCTTCAGCGACGTAGCTCTGTACCACTCCGGCGAGCATGACCGGCGCGGTATACACGGGGAATAGAAAGCTTAGCGGGGCGGCAACAAAAAAAAGCGGCAAAATATCCTTCAGTTCGCCGCTAATGTGGCTGCCGTCGAACGGCCGCTGGTGATGATCCCAATGAAGCGGGTCAAGACGCTCATGTAGGAACTTGCGAATGAGTCCTTTTCCTGGCGGAAACCGCCCATGCAACACATAGCGGTGAAAAAGGTATTCGACGAGAGTCCAGGCGACGTTGCCGGCTGCGAAGAAGGCGACGCTGGCCCACGGATGCTTTGACGCGGAGGCGATCACAAATACCAAGAGGGCGTATACCGTGTAAAAGGCGGTCAGTGGATAGAGCCGAGTACGCGCCAGAGCGGCCTGGCCACGTTTGTAGGCCTCGAACGGTATTTCTATCTCGCGCTGCCGCGGTGGCGAGACGACGACAATCTGCGACATCGCGCTCCTTTCGACTCGGTGTTGGTTTCCTTAAACGCTATTCAAAACTTCCGGTGACGCCTTGAAAGCGGTTCATGGCTTGTTTCATCAGCCACTTCATGACTCGCGCGGCGCTGTAGCAGTAGGCGACGTTGTAGCCGAGCGTCGAGAAACAATTTGGTTCGCAACCCTTTTTCATTTCCGCGAGCTGCTTAAGGTCAAACTTCTGGTTACCGACGGTGCCCCAGTCGTAGGTGGCGTTGTACAAGGGGAAGCACGGGGCGAGAGTCCCGTTGGTGCGGATGATCAGCCAATTTTGCCCGGCGCGGCATCCCCAGTTTTCGCCGCCGCCCCTCATGAATCCCTTCATGTTCTGCAGACGCGGGATCGAGTCGACCATTTTCCAGCCTTGACGCTGCTTGTCGATGAGCCAGTCCAGAAGGTCGTCCACGACGGGAAAATCTTCGGGTCGAATGTAGGTGTCGTTCTCGTGGAGATGTTTAAAGTGCCCCTGCTCCATCATCGGAGCCTCGTTAATGTGGAAGGTGATGGAAATTCCGTTTTCGTGTGCGATGGTGGCGAGCTGCTTCACGTCTTCGATGTTGGTGCGGCAGATGTTGGTGTTGAAAAAGACGGTGTAGCCATAGCGATATTGGCGGCGGACGAGATAATCGAAGTTTGATTGAACGTGCTCGAAAGCTTTCGGCAGCCCGGGTTTTTCCTTGATGGCATCCACGGCAAAGTTGACGGTGGCGATGCCAGCATCTGCTAGGCGATCCGTTACTTCCGGCCGAAGCAGTCGGGCGTTGGTCGCAAGATAAACCCAGAAATCTTTTTTCGCGGCGTAGTAGATGACTTTGTGAACGAAGTTCGGACGGAGGAGCGGTTCTCCGCCAGTCGGCGCGAGCACCCGGCACGGCGTGGTTTCCAGCCAATCGATGGCGCGCCGCGCTGTGTCTTCAGTCATGCCTTTGATGCGGTTGTCGTACGACCAGCAGTAGTGACAATCCAGATTGCATTTCCACTCGGTGAACAGGTAGGCGATGATCGGCTGAAAATCGCCAGGCAGCAGGCGCGATTTGAAATACGGGAACATCCAGCCCTTCATCGTCTTCAGAACTTTAGAGGCAGGCCAATGGCGTTTGCCGGTTTGTAGCACTGTCTCGTGCGCGGCGATGTCGGCTGCATCTATTTCGTGCAACAGGGACGGCTGTTGAGGAAAGACCGGCGAGGGCAGCGCGAGCGCCTTACGAAGTTCGCGCTCTTCCCCCGCCGGTGTGGGGGAGTCGGCGGTCTGTCGAAGAAGATCATGGAGCGGCACATCCAGGCGAAAAGGTTGCGCCGGCAAAGTGGGCAAAGTTTGAACCGGTGGTTGCGTGGACGTAGACATGAGCCCTCCTCAGCTGAGTTAATGCACATCCAGTTCCAGCCCGGCTGAAGCCAGGTCAAGGTGAGTCGGAAAGGCGCTCGGGCGCCGCATACCGCATAGCGCGAAGAACTTAGCGTGAACGGGTGAATCGTTTTCCGGCGAAACTTTCCGGTTACATTCGAGTTGAATGCGGCAAATCTTTGACGTTGCTGTCAAACCGCCGTCAACACGGCGATCGAGGTGGCCAGGTAGGAGCCTTGGTGCAAATGGGAAACCATGAAACATCTTTGGCCACAATCGGTTACGGCGCCCTTCTGAATCCCCGATGGATGCCGCGATCCCGACCGAGTGGAAGTTGGAATGCAACTTTCCACCGAATAAGTTCAGCTGTTGTGCCAGAGCTCGGCGCCGGGCGCCGCTTTCTATGCAAGCAGCAGAAGGTGAAAAGTCACGACTTTCATGCCAGGCGAACCGCACGGAATTTCATGCACAGCCCGTCTCCTCTGCAAGGTCACTCTGCTGGTCGTTACATTGTTGAGCTCACGACTCCTGGTGGCGCAGGAAACGCTGAAGACGCAAGGCACCGTAGAAGGGAAAATAACGCTGCTGAGTGAATCGGAAGGAGTAACGACGCCCGAAGGAATTTCGCTGGAATTAAAGCCGTTGATTGACGGTAGGCCCGTACTCACGACGCTGACGGATGCCGCCGGCAGGTACGAATTCAAAGGCGTGAAACCAGGCGATTACCTTCTTCGCCTGCAAGCAGCAGGGTTTGAACCATTCTCCGCGATGATTCGCGTAACAGGTGGAGCGACCATCGTGCAAAATATTTCGGCGAAGCTGACCGGAATCACGCAAAAGGTTGAAGTAACGGAACAGACCGAGTCAGTCTCTACCAGTTCTTCCAGCGGACCCAAACTAACCGAAAAACAACTCGCGGCGCTGCCACTGGTCGAAGAGAATTTCAAGGCGGCGCTGCCGTTGACACCGGGGGTGGTTCGCACTCCCGAAGGCAAATTGAATTTTCGTGGTTCAGGCGAAGAACAATCGATGCTTCAGGTGAACGATGCGAAGATGACCGACCCGGTGACCGGTTCTTTCTCGATTCCCGTACCTCTCGATGCAGTGCAGTCAGTGCGGGTTGAGCAGACTCCGTACAGCGCCGAAAATGGTGGATTCTCCGGAGGATTGACGGTTGTGGAGACCGTGCCGCCGCCCGAACGCTGGAAATTTGGCGTGCGTGACCTGAATGTCAGCCTGCGTGGCAAGAATGATCATTTTGTGGGCGTCGCTCGCGCCACGCCGCGTATTGTGTTTGGCGGGCCACTGCTGAAAGACAAACTGAGCTTCTCAGAAGTTTTTGAATACGATGTCATTCGAGACCCGGTGCGTGGGCTGGCCTGGCCGCGCAACGAAATCAAACGGCAGGGATTTACTTCGTATAGCACACTACAGGCCATCATTTCTTCGCGACAAGTTGTGACCGCCACGCTGAACGTTTTCCCGCTCAGGACGCAATTCGCCAACATCAACGCTCTGGTTCCCCAGACCGCATCATCCGACTATGACCGAAAAGGTGTTTCCGCAAGTCTCTCAGACGTCTACAACTTTTCTTCGGGCGCGCTTTTTCGCATGGCATTAACGTACACCCGGTTCGATGGAAACGCGCACGGACAGGGCAGCGACGCCATGCAGCTCACGCCCGAAGGCTGGGGCGGGAATTTCTTCAACTCATGGACTCGTTCGGCCGGGCAAGTGGAAGCTGCGCCCACCTTTCAATTTGCCCCGAAGAATTTCCTTGGCCGGCATGAATTCAAGACTGGCGCCGACGTAAATCACCGGTCATTTCGTGGTCGCAGCTTATCGCAAGATGTTCGCCTGCTGCGCGAAGACGGGACTCTTGCCGAACAGATCGGATTCGGCAGCCCAGGTTCGTTACGGGCGTCGGATACCGATGCTGAAGTTTTCGTTACCGATCATTGGACCATTAACGACGGGCTTGCCGCGGACCTTGGCGGACGGCTCACCACCCAGAGCACGGGTCGCTCCGCGGCATTCGCACCGCGATTTGGGGTCGCATATGCTCCCGGCAAAAATCGGAAAACGATATTTCGAGCCGGCACTGGGCTGTTCTACGACCGTGTTCCTATGTTGGCAGAGGACTTTGCTGGGAATCCGACGCGCCTTATCAGCCAGTACGACGCAGGCGGTCAGCTCGTCGGCAGCGACCTTGCGCTGCAAAATGACTACATCGCGAGCGGAAGCGGTCCTCTTGCCTTGCGAATCCGTCATTCGCCAAACACCAGCGCGCGCAGCTTTGTCAGCAATGCGGAAGTGAATCGCGCTCTGTGGAGTGGCGCATTCCTAAAGCTGGAGTATCTTCACAGCCGCACGGACGACCTGTTCGTAATAAACCCGATCACCGGCACCGCTCAATTGGGAGGTGTGCTGGGCCTTTTCAATACCGGCAGAGAAAACTACGACCAAGCGGATGCCACCCTGCGATTTCATCCGATCAAGGAAAGCGAACTCAATGTTTCCTATATCTTGAGCCGCTCACGAGGAGACTTGAACACACTCGCGGACCTTTTCATTCCGTTTGAGCAACCGGTCATCCGGCCAAACCTTACTGGCGTTCGACCGTCGGATATTCCGAATCGCTTAGTTGCCTGGGGAACCTTCAAGCTTCCATTCGCATTGACTCTTGGGCCGATCGTGGACGTCCATACAGGTTTCCCGTATTCCAAGGTGGACGAGCTACAAAACTACGTTGGCATTCCCAATAGCCAGCGTTTTCCGACCTTCTTTTCGGTGGACTGCCAGGTATACAGGGACTTCCGCATTCCCTTTAAACACGACCGAGGCACCCGCAAGATTCGCCTGGGTTTTTACGTGGTTAACTTGACGAATCACGGCAATTTCGACCAGATCTACAACAACGTCACGTCGCCAGAATTCGGCCGGTTTGCAGGGTTCGAACGTCAGAAGACGGCATTCCTATTAAGCGTGGTCAATTGATCGCAGCCGATAATTTTTACATCTTCCGGTGCCTTCCGTACATCTACTAGCAAGAGGTACGAATCGATGCGAGTTCCGGCGAGGACCAGCGATGAAGGTATTTAGCAGTGCCGGAAGTTCTTCAGGGTTTCCGACCGGCAAACCGGTGCTGGTTTCGCTGTTGTCGTTGGCGCTGATAGTCATGGCTTGGCCGAAGAATCTGCAAGCAGGCCAGGACCAGCAGCCCCCGGAACAGGCGGGGCAGGCGGCGCCATACCCGCAGCAATCGCCCGAGCAGTTGCAACAGTTAGTTGCGCCGATCGCTTTGTATCCGGATTCGCTGGTGGCGCAGGTCTTAGCTGCGTCCACGTTTCCTGAACAAGTCGTCGAAGCGGACAGATGGGTCCAGGCCCATCCCAATCTGAAGGGCGAAGAATTAGGGCAAGCGGTGGACCAACAACCATGGGACCCAAGCGTCAAGGCGCTCGCGGCGTTTCCGTCGGTACTTGGAAATATGGACAAAAACCTGTCTTGGACGTCATCGCTAGGCGACGCTTACTACAACCAACAGCAGGATGTGATGGACGCGGTGCAAGCGATGCGGCAGCGGGCGCAGGAGAGCGGGAATCTCAAGAGCACGCCGCAGCAAACGGTAACGACGCAAGGCTCGACAGTGGTCATCGAGCCTGCAGAGCCGGAAGTGGTTTACGTCCCCGCCTACGATCCATGGGTAGTCTACGGAGGGCCGATTGTCGCGTGGCCCGGGTGGTACCCGTATCCCGGCATTTGGTATGACGGCCCGTATCTCTCGTTCGGAGTGGGCTTCGGCATCGGCTTTTTTGGCGGCTATGGATGGGGGTGGAATCGTTGGGGATTCGATTGGCACAATCGCTATGCGCGTTACGGCGGGGGCCGGTATTACTCCCGAAGCCGCACGTTTTATAACCGCAACGCTTACTACAGAGGTGGAAGCGGAGATCGTGGCGGCAGGGGCTTTGACCGACCAAGCGGTGGGGCGAGGTCCTTTAATGGTGACCGCCAGGCTGCTCGAGGGTATGCGGAGCCTCATGGCCAGAGCGGTACGCGCTCCAGTGGCTTCAGTGGTTACGAGCGTGGCGGCGAAGCGAGGGCGTCTTCCTCGCGTGGAAGCGCCAGCTTTGGAGGCGGGGGAGCGCATGGTGGTGGCGGTGGTGGTGGCCGGCATCGCTAATCAACGCATGAGTGCATTCCGACTATTTCGCAAAACTTAGCAGGGGAGAGACGTCATATGATTCGGGCCAAAGGGAACTTCCAGAAATCCTTGGAGATCGATCTGCGAAGATTGGCCACCGCTGCGGTGCTTTTGGCGGCGTGCTTCGCAGCGCCTTCGCTGGCGCAGCAATCGGGGCAGAAGACGTTTTCGACGGCGGAAGAGGCGGGCAAGGCGCTGGCCGCCGCCGCGCAGAATAATGATGAAAAAGCGATGCTCGAGATTCTCGGACCGGAGGGGAAGGGAATCGTTTCGTCCGGGGACAGCGTCGAGGACGCGGAGGGCCACGCCAATTTCGCGAGAAAATATCAGCAGATGCATCGCTTCGTGAAAGAGCCCGATGGCACTACCATGATCTATATCGGAGCGGAAAACTGGCCCGCGCCGATTCCGCTTCTGAACAAAAACAATTCCTGGTACTTCGACTCTGAGGCCGGCAAGAAAGAGATTTTGTACCGCCGAGTTGGCCGAAATGAAATGTGGACCATCATGATCTGCCAGGAGTTGGTTGCGGCGGAGAAAGAATACTACGCAACGCAACATGACCAATATGCGGGAAAGATTTTCAGCAGCGAAGGCCAACGCGACGGCCTCTATTGGAAAGTCGCGGACGGTGAGCCCCAGAGCCCTATCGGGCCGCGGGTGGCTGAAGCTGTCGCCGAGGGCTATGCCAAGGGCCAGGACGGTCCGCCGACTCCGTATCACGGTTATCTCTACCGTATCCTGGGGCGGCAGGGGAAAAATGCCTCCGGTGGTGCGAAGAGTTACCTCGCAAACGGCAAGATGACCGGAGGCTTCGCATTCGTGGCCTATCCCGCGGAGTACCGGTCGTCCGGAGTGATGACTTTTATTGTCGGCAGCGACGGGGTGGTATATCAGAAGGATTTGGGCAAGAAGACAGAATCTCTCGGCAAATCGATGAAAGAGTACAGCCCCGATTCCAGCTGGCAAAAGGCAGAGGGGCAGCAAGAGCAGACTGCTAGTGAAGGGAAGCCCGCGCAGAAGTAGCGTTCACGGAAATTGTTCGCTAGGCGCGAATCTGTTTCAGCGAATGTGTACTACCACCAGTGATATGTCATCGGTTGGGGGGCCTTCACGCCAGGCAGAGACGCCGTCGAGAATGGCGTTTTTCATTTC
>Ga0210402_10006092_pt1 | contig 10704 bp, 19 predicted proteins | sample IncBWC7MmetaG_FD_161055 | JGI IMG/M metagenome (GOLD analysis project Ga0210402, IMG submission 161055) | Forest soil microbial communities from Barre Woods Harvard Forest LTER site, Petersham, Massachusetts, United States - Inc-BW-C-7-M | ecosystem: Environmental > Terrestrial > Soil >... | reverse complement strand
CATACCTAAGCGAGCGTTCAAAGGGAAACCATGAATGGACCATTTCAGGTGTCCACCATTTGCTGAGACTCTGTCATTCCACATCACCTGAAGTGTCCATCAATTGCTGAGACTTACCCCGTTAGGCCTCACGAAAGGCGCTTCGATGGAAAATCGCGACGTGTGTGAGTTATGCGTGCCCGAGTCGGTCCTAGCTGAAAATGAATTGACGTACGTGCGACTGGAGAGCAATTCTTTAAGTCGCGGCCATGTCGTCGTCGTGCCGCGGCGGCATGTAGCCGATTTCTTTGAAATGACGAGTCCGGAGCAAATGGCCGTCGTTGAGATCCTCAACAGAGCGCGTGCGCTCATCCAGTCGCAGTATTCGCCGGACGGATACAACGTCGGAGTGAACATTGGGCGCGCCGCAGGTCAATCTCGCATGCACGTCCACGTTCATCTCATTCCTCGGTATGCCGGCGACGTTCCCAATCCGGCAGGCGGCATCCGGTGCGTGCTTGCTGGAAAACGTGCGGCCTAACCCCGCGTTCAACACGGACCCGTCGCCGGCGGGGCTTGATCAACTTGGCTGGTGCCGGTGGCGGCGCCGGGCCCGTTAACTAGTTGCGTTAGGCCTTAACTCATGTACCCAGCCGGCCATTCGGGAAATCAATCAGCGCATCTTGTTGCGGTTCACGCTCATCGCTTTCGCGAACCGTTTCCTTACGCGCAGGTCATTCTCGCAAGTCGCAACATTGCGGCGCTGCAATCTGATCTTGTCGCGTTCAAATTGACCGGTGAGATGGTTTCCCTCCTGGGCATATCGACTCTTGCTGTCGACGTTCTCATCTCCGTGCAGGCCGAACATCTCTGGAGGCGACGTGAACGAGAAGCACGTGAGATCATCGAGGCGATACCGAAGGCAGAATCGCGAATTCAGTATATCGGTGGCCGAGACGCCAATGCTCGGGTCATACGAACGATCGTCGGCGCGGCTTCAAATCACTCGTTGCTTCGATGTATCGTCAAGTTTGTTCCCGCCCAGTCTGCCCGCTCGGGTACCGACGAGGCCTGGTTGCTTACCGCATACTTCCTAGGGCAAACTGAACTTCGTCGCCTGCTACGAAGAAAAGACGTTCGCCCTGTTTGACATGAGGCCTAACCGAGCATTCAGCCCGCCGGCGGTCGCCGGTTAGCTTGTTCGTTAGGGCGCAAACGTGGCTATCTCCGCTGACGAGGTTCGAATCGCATTTGATCAGCCATTGCTCGAAGCGCCGGAACGCTTGCGGCCGTTTTTTGCCGAATCGGTCTCCGCCCTTGAGGGTCTTGATCTGGCATTCGGATATTTGGCTGCTGGAATTGTCGATGAAGCGCTCAAACGAATGACAATGTGGCACAAGGAGTTCGCGCCCCTCGGCTACAAATCCTGGGCTGAGCTGTATTTCGCCGAGGTCCAGCGCAAAAACCAATTTACATTGCCGAACGTTCTTACACCCGCGGAGGAGACCTATTTGAAGCGGTGGCACAGTGAAATTCACAGTCTCATCGAGCGCTCGTCAGCCGTTGCTGAAACGCCTGCCAATGCGCCCTAACCCGGCGCTCAACGCGGACGCCCACCGGCGGGCATTCAGCCCGCCGGCGGTCGCCGGTTAGCTAGTTCGTTAGGCGCTGCCCATCCCTCTCATATGCGACTCCTCCTCGCACTCAGAGCTCTCTTTTTCGTCCTGCTGCTACCCGGTGCGGTGGCCGGCTACATCCCATTCAGCATCCTCCGAGCCGGAAACCTACTGCGCGTCCCAGACCTCGGGCTCGCCTCCGTCTGCGCCGCCGTCTTCGCCATCACCGGTGCTCTTGTCCTCCTCCGGTGCGTCTGGGACTTCTTCGCCGCAGGCAAGGGCACTCTCGCCCCTATCGATCCCCCACGCTTCCTTGTTGTCCGAGGTCTGTATCGCTTCACCCGCAACCCTATGTACAACGGCGTCATCGCACTCATCCTCGGGGAGGCGTGGCTCTTCCGGAGCATCGGTCTGGCTGAGTACGCACTTCTAATCCTCATCCTCTTCCACTTGTTCGTGGTCCTCTACGAGGAGCCTGCTCTCGAGTCACAGTTCGGGGAGTCGTATCGGGCCTACCGGCGTGCCGTTCCCCGCTGGGGCTTCACGACTCGGCCGTTTCAAGAGAGCGCCGGGAGCACCGCCTAACATGTCGTTGCGGCTGACTGTCACAAGCCCCGCCATGCGCGAGTACGCGCAGCAGGGCTTGCGCCAGCAGCTGAACGCCGGTCGTTAGGCATCCGTGGCTACTGTGGCGCACATCTTTCTTGCTTCGACCCGCGGTGCTCCAATGGCGTCAGTCGCTTCCGTTGAAGCGTTGACGGATGGCGGTCTTTCTGGAGATCGCTATGCGGAAGCGAAGAATCGTCGAGCACCTGTCTACCAGGTCACTCTGATTGAGTTGGAGAACATCGAGGCTTTCGTGGCCGAAACCGGATTGGCTCTAACGCCCGGGCAGCCTCGGAGAAACATCGTTACCTCCGGAGTCAACCTAAATTTGCTTTGTGGTAAGCGCTTCAAGATCGCTGCCGCGGTGTTTGAGGGGCTAGAATTGTGTGAGCCGTGCAGTCTCTTTGCTAAAAGGAGCCATCGCGAAATTCTCAAGTTTTTCGTCGGGAAGGGTGGCCTCAGGGCAAGGATTGTCGCGGGCGGAGACATTCATGTCGGCGATCGAGTCATTACGGATGCCTAACTCTCGCTCAACCCGACGCCTCGCCGGCGGCGCTTACGCGCGGCCCGCTCGGCGCCGGTTAGCTTGTCGCATTAGGGGGGATCGCCGCGTATGAATATGATTGGGTACCAAGTAGATTGGATCGGCGCCGTCGGAGCTGGAATATCCGCCGCTATCGCATTCTTGATCGCCAAGCTTTGGTTTAAGGTCGCGAGTGGTACCGTGTTCTACCTCGTGGTTGGTGTCATCACATTCGTGCTGTCTCTGGGTCTTAGGTTAATGCTCCGGTCCCTCGGGATCTAGCAGTGTTGCGTTAGGCCCCGACAGGACCGCTTCCGCGCTTTGCCACGGCGTGTTGCTCTTGGTATTCTGGAGCAATGAAGGTCGCCGAGGCGCTGAGAATGCTCCAAGACGACGGCTAGCGTTTGCATGCAACCCGTGGGAGTCACCGCCAATTCAAGCATCCCGCCAAGTCCGGCCGCGTTACAGTACCCGGGAAGCCGAGTGATGACGTTGCTGTGGGCACTCTCAGTAGCATTCTTAAACAAGTCGGACTGAAAAAATGAAACTCCCAATGCGCTATGCCGTGGTCATCGAAAAGGCGGAGAACAACTATTCTGCCTACGTGCCTGATCTTCCAGGCTGCGTCGCAACTGGGGTAACCATTGCGGAGACGGAAGCACAGATTCGCGAAGCAATCGAATTCCATCTTGAAGGAATGCGAGAAGATGGCACTCCCATTCCTCCACCCTCAAGCCAGGTCGAGTACGTCGACGTCGTGGCCTAACCCGTCGCTTAACCGGGTCCGCATTCGATTCTCTGGTGACGTTCGCACTGCCCGAAGCCGCCACTCAATGCAGCTTATGTAACCTTCGCTCGCATCCTTAGACAGTTTTAGTGGCTTCACGACTGTGCTTCATGCGCTTCGATCGAATTTCAACGAACTGTTAGCAGTAAATTGAACACGCGTATGCCCGCAATCGTCGGAGGGAAGTTATGAGGCCGTCCGTTCCCACCGCCTCAGGAGCGCCAGCGCCACTATGGCGACGCGCCTTCGCCTGGTGGCTCGTGCAGGTGAACCACATGCTGCCGCCGACCATCTTCTTCTTCTTCGGCTTCAACCTGATCCTATTCACGCGCTGGATGACGCTAGAGGAGTACGGCATTCCGTTTACCAATTTCTTCGCCGCGTCGCTCGCCGCGCTGCTGGTCGGCAAGGCGGTGCTGGTGGTCGACAACCTGCGCTTTATGCGCCGCTTCGATGGTGCGCCGCTGATCCAGCCCATCCTTTTCAAGTCCACGATCTACTGGCTGTGCGTTTTCGTGTTCCGACTCGGCGAAGGCCTGTTGCATTTCTTGCGCGTCGGCGGGGCTCTCGGCGATTTTCCGACCTTCCTCGTCGCGCAATTCTCGTGGCCGCGCTTTCTGGCGATCCAGATCTGGCTGATGGTGCTGTTCCTCGTCTACGTAACGGCCCACGAGCTCAATACGCTGTTCGGCGACGGCGAGCTGCCGCGACTGTTCCTCCGCTGGCACTCGTCTGATGCCAAGCTCACAAGGCGTCAACGTATCCGCCTGCTCACGCGGCTCAACCGGCTGACCGAGGCCGTTCCGGTCGAGGTCATCAGCGAGGAGGGCTCGCCCGCGCACACCGAGCTGGTCGGGATCCTGCGCGAGCTTGCGACGCGACCCGGCGAGAAGGAGAATTCCAGAGTAGAACGAGGCAACCCATGAAGCAGGGCGTGTGCTCGAGCGGCCGCTACGGAGAACCGGGCGCTACGGCTGGTTGTGGGCCGAAAGCGGATATTGATTTGACGTCCAAGCACTCGCTCAACCGGACCGCTCGCCGGCGGCGCTGGCGCGCCGTCCGCTCGCGGCCGGTTAGCTTGTTACGTTGGCGTCAATTGGCCGAGGTGATCTGTGGCGTTGACCGATCTTGAGATGAAGCGCTTTGAGCGCGATCTCGAAAAATTCATGGAGCGTCGTCGCCCTCCGCCGGACATTCGGCCTGAACTTGACATTGGATATAGGTTCTCCGGCCACAGTGTAGAGATCTTCGAAATTCGTCCAAACTGGCAGAATCGGAAAGAAACGATGGAGCACCCGGTCGCGAAGGCGACCTTTGTGCGGACCAAGAATCGTTGGCGCGTATTCTGGATGCGTCGTGACCTTAAATGGCACGGGTACGGGCCAAACCTGGAAGTCCGCAGTCTCGAAGCCTTCTTGAACGTCGTAGATCGCGATGAATACTGCTGCTTCTTTGGATAGGTCCCTGACGTCCAACCCCACGTTCGAGCGGACGCGTCGGTTCGGCCTTTCTACCTGCGGCGCTCTCTGGAACGCTACGGTAGCAATGAACACTCACGTCCTAACAAGGTCCAAGCCCTACGGCATCAACTGGCCCGCGGTAAAATCCTAGTTTCCACCGTCGGTCACGAACACCGATCACGAAGCATCAAGTTTGAATATACAAGACGTCACATAGGAGCATCGTATGAAGTTTATTGGACTCTTCGTAGTCTGGTGCATCTTGTTCGTTCTCGCGTGGCCAGTGGCATTGGCAGTGTTGGTTTTGGCTCCGCTGGCTTGGGTTATCGCGCTGCCGTTTCGCCTTGTCGGCATCTGCGTCGGTGGTGTACTTGCATTGCTCAAGAGTATCCTGTTTCTGCCCGCGCGGCTTCTTGGCTATCGTGGCTAGCAACGCCCGCTGAATACAAGACGCCTACCGATGTGGCCTGACCCGGCACTCAAGCGGACGATCCCGATATGCCAACAATGACCGAGCATTGCGAACATGTAAGCGAGATTCGACAAGTAACGCCTCGCGCGAGCGGCTGCGAAGAATGCCGCGCGCTCGGGGAGCAATGGAACGAGCTTCGCGTATGTCTCTCCTGTGGCCATGTCGGATGCTGCGAGGATTCGACGCACGCGCACGCGTTTCAGCATTTCAATACGACCGGTCATCCGCTGATTGCATCCTTCGAGCGCGGCGAGACCTGGGGCTGGTGCTACATTCATCGCCGCTACTTCGATCTCGCACCGGAATTGCTGCCCAAGAGGCGCTCCGCACTGGCGGCGGCCGTGGCGCGTTTCTTCGATCGGTGATCGCGTCCGGGCACCAATGTTCCACGCCCGTGCAGGAACCCGACATTAGCACCCGCAACGATTTATTCCGCGCCATGGCGAGCGTTCCGGATCTCCTCTGCGATCGATGCTGCGCACGACCCGCAACACGCCAAGCGCGGTGCTATCATTTCCACTCCGCACCTCGGAACTGAGAGGGCGTCATGCCCCTTCGCGGCGCACATGGGTCGCGGTGGCGCAAACCGACCCAAGGGGAAAAGCGAACGTTAGAATCAGGCCGCGCGCCCTACATAAATGACTGAGCACTCGCTCCACCTTTGCCATGAGTAATTTGTCCGAGCAGATCACGGAGCTGATCAGCAACATTCGCGCGCTTCAAGCGCGAACTCACGCCGAGATAGGGGTTGTGGGCGCCGCGATTATTGAGGAGCAGCTCCTGCGAGCCTTGCTGACCAAAATGCGACCGCTAAGCGGTGAAATGAAAAAGCGGCTGTTCGATGGATATGGACCGTTGGGCTCTTTTTCCGCCAAGATCGACCTGTCCTATGCGCTGCAGCTTATCAATAAAGATCAATACGATGACTTGACCGTAATTCGCAGAATCAGGAATCAATTCGGCCACTCCATGTCACTCGTCAACTTCGACAAGCCCGAGATACGCGAACATTTCAAACACTTCAAAACGCTTCAGGCTGGCGAAACAGATTATCGTGCATTTTATTTGCGCAAGCTGCAGGAAATCGACAGGCACCTTGACAATGCGATTGGCGAGGCAGATCAGTCGTCTGATTCGCAGAGCTCTGCCGAACAACATGCGCCCTGACCACGCGCTCTACCAGGATGACTCGCCGGCGGCGCCGGTTGGCTTGTTCCACGCCGACTTTCGGGTGCGCGGTACGGTCTTTTCATCTTGAACGATCATCATGGCGACGGCATTGTCGCCGTTTGTTGCAAATCGGCACTTGGGGAAAACCACTGAGTTGACTTTGCGCTGTTGGAGTTTGAAATGAACCTCGCGAATGCGAAAGTCGGCCAACTTCTGATTCCGATCCCGACGGAAATCAACTGGCTCTCATGAGCGAGGTCGCGCCCGGTGACGCCTCATCCAAGTGAAAGATAAGTTGGTCCTGGCACTGATCGTTATTGTCGTACTCCTGGCTGGAGGGACTATCGGGTTCACCTTGGGCAGCAGATACCGGGCAGCGAATCCCGTCGCCCTCGCAGACTCTGGCACAATGGGCTCCGCGGAGCGGCTCCATGGCACAGACGCTACTTACGAGAACTCACTTCGAGTTTACGTGGCGCTCCTGGACGACTTGAGCGCCCGCGACGCATCCGAATCCACTCGGCAGACTTATGCCTCAGACAAGGCGCTATCGCTTATCCGCTTGGCAGATTTGGCGGAAAAGCGTGGTTCGTCGGCTGAGTCAACTCGTTTGACTTCCGATGCTTTGGCCGTTTGCTCGACCAGCGGGCTCTCCTACTGCTCCTCTGCCGAACTTCGGCAACGGGCACAGAAAATGGAGGCGGTTTTCGAAAGCAGCAGGCAACCCAGGTGATGCGGTGGTTCGTTGGGCAGACACCATTCGAGGCCGTGCCGCCATCGACGGTTGTTTCACAGGCCTTAACGCGACAAGGAGAAATCATCATGGCGACATACATCGTGCTCACGAGTTTCACGGATCAGGGAGTTCGCAACGCCAAATACACCACAAAGCGCGGTTGCGCTTGCGCGCCATCCGCTAGGCGCCGGTTAGTTTCGCTCGTTTTGGGCCGCGCCGCCACGAAGAGGCGCTGCTTGCATTAAGCCAAAACACACCGAGGCAACGAAAATGTGCAGAAATATCAAGATCCTCTTCAATTTCGAACCGCCGGTGACGGAAGAAGAGATTCGTGCTGCGTCACTGCAATTCGTTCGAAAGGTTAGCGGCTTCAACAATCCATCCAAAGCAAATGAAGCGGCATTCCTTGCCGCCGTTGAAGAGATAGCGGCCGTCTCCAGGGGCCTCCTAAGCTCGCTTAAAACGAATGCACTACCGAGGAATCGAGCTGAAGAAGCTGCCAAGGCTCGCGCACGCGCGGCTCAGAGATTCTCGAGGTGAACCAATTGTTGCGAGGCCCTGAAATCAAGGGGACGCCGCAAGAAGCTCGCGTAATGTCTTCGTAAGGCCGATTGCATCAGGCAATCGATCTTATTGGCATCCCCGCGGGGCTCCACCTACCACGCCTGCCATGTCCCCTGCGGTCGGCTTGACCGCTATCGTGCATCGGTCCCGCGCCAAGCATTTCGGCGAGGTCCATTCGCTCGCCAACCGATTGAACGCTACAAAGTGGCCACCGACGACGTTCCTTACGTATGCGGGTCGGGTCGCCCGGCGCAAATTGGTAACTCCGCGGAAAATAACGAAAAAATGCTGATGGCTCGAAGGTTGCTCCTGCAGTCCATGCAAGGTGGAGTCGCTGTTTCCAAACCAACAATAAGGACGTCGGCGTCATGCTCGAGGAGCGCAAGATAAGGCACACCACGGACCCGGTCCATTTGGGTCTCAACGAACAACGACGGCCGCTCCTTCGTGGCGATGCCTTCCACTACCTGATTGCCCGTGGCGACCACCTCGCGTTTGCAGCAGAAGTTGTTCGCTTCGGATTTTCTCCCTCCGATTTTGCTCTCGAAATCCAGCGGGTGCCCAGTAAGCATTCGCGCCATGCGTCGGCGGCGAGTTTCGCGGTGACCGTTGAGAATGTTCAAAACAGGCGTCGCGCGAGCTATCTCGGTGGACCTGGCCGAGCATGGATCGCTGGGTTCCTCGAGGATCTCATCGCAGGGACTTTCGGTCAGCCGTAGGCAACGCGATGGGTTCGGGAAAAACTTCCTGAAGGGCCCCAGAGCAGAGCCCGCGAAAAAACCGGCGCTCTAGCGGCGGCCGGCGCTCAGCTCTATTTCCGTCGGCGCACCTCGCTTCCGAACACGGGCTGGCGTTTTGTCGATCCCTCAAGCTCCACCCGGCGCTGCGTTCGAAGGCCGCCGTCGTCGACGGATAGTAGGCCTTTCGCGAGCGCGGCCGCACCGGTGACCCGGACTGCCGTGGCCGATGTCCCTACTCGAACCACCTCCAGAGCGCCATGCCAAGCGTGATTATCGCGGCCCAGGCGATCGCCCCGAGCAGCGCGCCAACCAAAATTCCGCTCGCCTTTGACTGCGGTCCGATCTCCGGCTTCCGCAGCTCGATCAGCGTGTTCTCCATGCGCATACGCATCGTGCTCGTGTCTTGGTCGAATCGACTCATCGTGAATTCCCCCTTCCTGGAAACCGCCGCTCACTTTACGGCAGGAAAAATCTTTGCGCCACAACGGTGCGTTGCTTGCACAAGCAGACATCGCGCCATTCGCACGAACTGACGCAAAAACAGTGTATTGGCTACGGTGTGGCATCGATCGCTGCCCCCTCTGTAAAGCAAGACGACATTACCGGAGCGCAATGAACGACTGTTCGGGCCCTGTCGGATGACCAGTCTGGAAGGCCGAGAGCACGAATTGCGGCGAGTCTTTCGCGCTGGCCGGCCAGGCGACCGCGCACGCTACAATTGCTGCCTTCCGCGATCCCTGCAACGGACGCGGCGCCGCCCTTCCCAGAGTCCATTTGTCCGACATTCCAACCACCGCACTCGAGCCGGGGAACGACCCTCTCGTCAAGAGCTACAACGACGTCCCCTACACGAGTTTCCCGGATGCAGCGCATCATCCTGACCGCCTCGCAACGATAGGCACACTGCTCGGGCTCGACGTGGCGCCCATCGCGACCTGCCGTGTTCTCGAGTTCGCGTGCGGCGACGGGTCGAACTTGGTGCCCATCGCGGCTACGCTGCCGAACGCCACCTTTATGGGTTTCGATTTCGCGGCGCGGCCGATCTCCAATGCCCAGAGCATGGCGCGCGACCTGGGACTCACCAACATCCGCCTGCTCGAGCTCGACCTGCGCCATCTTCCCGCGGATCTAGGCAGCTTCGACTACATCATCGCGCACGGTCTCTACTCGTGGATCCCGGCGGAGGTGCGCGCCCACGTGATGCCGCTGATTGCGCGCCATTTGGCGCCGAACGGCGTGGCCCTCGTAAGTTACAACACGCTTCCCGGATGCCACATGCGCCAAGTCGTGTGGGAAATGCTCAAGTACCACACGCGAGATATCGCCGACAAGCCCGCGACGGTTACCGCTGCGCGTGCACTCCTCAATCTCGCGGGGACACCCGTCAGCGATGAGAACGCGAGGCAGCAGGCCATGCGCGCGGAAGTTCGCAATGCCGCCGAGAGCTCCGACGCCGCATTGGCCCACGACGACTTGAGCGAGACCAACGATCCCGTGTATTTCCACGAATTCATGGCCGACGCGGCGCGTGCGGGACTGACCTTTCTGGCGGAAGCCCACTTGAGTACGATGATGGGCGGCGGGTTGGCGCCGCAGGTCAGACAGGCGCTGGGGCGCCTCGATCGCCTGGCGCGCGAACAGTATCTCGATTTCATTCACTTTCGCGACTTCCGCGAGTCGTTGCTGTGCCACGCCAATGCATTGTCGCAATTCGTCGTGCAACCGGCACGGATGCTGCGATTGCATGTGCTGCCGTCGCTGGACCTGCGGCGCGCGGCTGCGAGTAACCCGCCGACACCCGAACCGGATGCCGATTTCGGCGCCATTAAGCAATTCCTGCTCGCGCGTTGGCCCCATTCCGTCCCCGTAGCTGAACTCGGCCGATGGCGTGCGCAAAATGCGTCGGTGATGGCCGACGGCAATCCGCCGCGGCCCACCGAACTGCTCGTGGCCGAACTCTATGTCGCCGGTCTTGCCGACCTGCGCAGCGCTCCCGTCGCCGTCGCCGCCGTCCCAGGCAAACGTCCCGAGGCTTTCGCCGCAGCGCGTTG
>Ga0210402_10006091_pt1 | contig 10707 bp, 10 predicted proteins | sample IncBWC7MmetaG_FD_161055 | JGI IMG/M metagenome (GOLD analysis project Ga0210402, IMG submission 161055) | Forest soil microbial communities from Barre Woods Harvard Forest LTER site, Petersham, Massachusetts, United States - Inc-BW-C-7-M | ecosystem: Environmental > Terrestrial > Soil >... | reverse complement strand
CTCCGGGCGCGCATCGACCTCGTCGGCGACCTGGTGCGCAACACCACGCTGGAGCAGGGCCATGCGAAAATCCACACGGTCGAGCACGTGCTCAGCGCGCTTACCGGTTGCGGCATCGACAATGTCATCATCGACATGAATGCCAACGAGCCGCCCGCGATGGACGGCTCGGCCAAGCCCTTCGTCAACCTCATCCTGCAGGGCGAGCCGGTCGAGCAGGACAAGGACCGGTCTTACTTTGTGCTCGATGAGGCCGTCTCCGTCGCACAAGGCAACCGCTCGGTCATCGCGTTGCCTTCGAACGAATTCAAGATCACCTGCACCTCCGCCGATGACCGCGGCATTCACACGCAGCACCTTTCTCTGACGATCGACCCCGACGTTTACATAACCCAGCTGGCGGCCGCCCGCACGTTCACCATTTACGAGGACATCGAGGAGCTGATCAAACTCGGTAAAATCCGCGGTGGTTCGCTCGACTGCGCCATCGTCATCAAGGGCGACAAGATCATGTCGAAGGAGCCGCTGCGCTTCAAGGACGAGTTCGTGCGCCACAAGATCCTCGATATCATCGGCGATCTGACGCTCCTCGGCCAGCCGATCAAGGCGCACATTATCGCCACGCGCCCGGGCCACGCCATTAACGCCGAGCTGACCAAGATCCTCTACGAGAAACTCCATAAGAAAGGCGCCGGCAAAAAAAAGGACAAGGCCGGCCCGGCCAAGGTGCTCGAGCACGAAACCTCGCTCGATATCCGCCGCGTGCTCGACACGTTGCCGCACCGCTATCCCTTCGTGATGATCGACCGCGTGGTCGAGTTCATCGGCCAGGATGAACTCGTCGCGATCAAGAATGTCACTGTCAACGAGCCGTATTTCCAGGGCCACTACCCGGGCAATCCCGTCATGCCGGGCGTGCTGCAACTCGAGTCACTCGCGCAGGCCGCGGGCATCCTCATGCTCCGCCGCGGCTCCAGCGAAGGCAAAACCGCGCTGCTGATGAGCTGCGACAAGGTCAAGTTCCGCCGGGCCGTCCGTCCGGGCGACCAAGTCGTGATCAGCGTCAAGCTGACCAAAAGCCGTGGTGACAAAATCGCCTGCGCCGAGGGCACGTGCAGCGTTGGTGGCCAGGTCGTTTCCTCGGCCGAGCTGATGTTCGCCATCGTGGACAACAGCGAGGTGGAATAAGAACTTACCTCTTGGTGGAAACCGCTAATCCACGCTAATGAACGCTAATGGGAGGCGCTTTTTGCAGAATTTATTCTGCTTTTATTTGCCTCCTTGGATTCATTTGGATTTTCAGAAAGCTGATTAGCGGTGATTAGCGTGCATTAGCGGTTAAATAATCAGAATACTTGGATTTATTGAGATAGCTCCAAATCATGTCTGCCAAAATTCATCCCACGGCCCTGGTTGAGCCAAAAGCCGAACTCGGCCGCGACGTCGAGATCGGGCCCTTCGCCTACGTTGGCGGCAACGTTGTCCTCGGCGATGGCACGCGTTTGCACCACCATGCGAGCGTCGAGGGCAACACGGTTCTCGGGAAAAATTGCGAGGTGTATGCCTATGCCTGCCTCGGCGGCAAGACGCAGGACTTGAAGTTCAAGGGCGGCAATCCCGGTTTGCGTATCGGCGACCGCAACCTGTTTCGCGAATACGTCACCGTGCATTCCGGCACGAAGGAGGACGCGATGACCGTGGTTGGCTCGGACAATGTCATTCTCGCCTACTGCCATATCGCGCACGACTGCGTGTTCGGCAGCAATAATATCATGAGCAATTACACGGGGCTCGCCGGCCATGTCACAGTCGAGGACTTTGTGGTGTTCGGGGCCTATGCCGGCATCCACCAGTTTAGCCGGATTGGTTCCTACTCAATGCTGGCGGCCGGCACCAAGCTCCGGCACGACATGCCGCCGTTTTTCATGGGCGACGGATCGCCGCTGGTCGTACGCATGATCAACAAGGTCGGTCTCGAGCGCAACGGCTTCACGTCCGAGCGGCTCGACCGCGTGAAGCAGATCTTTCGCATCCTCTATCGCGACGGGCTCAACCGTTCGCAGGCGCTCGATAAACTGCGCGTGCACCCGCAGGCCGCCAGCGCGGAGTTCCAGCACATGCTGGCCTTTGCGGAAAAGACCGAGCGCGGCTTCGCCCCTGGCGACGACTAAATAAATAGTTTGTCATGCAGAGCGCAGCGAAGAATCCCGTTTTCACCACAAAGGCACGGAGAGTTATTTCTCGCGAAGTATTCGAAGGAGCCGAAGTATCCTGGGTATCCTCAAACTTTCACCGCAGAGGACGCGTAGAACGCAGAGTAAGAACCTGGGGTTTCTAAGTCGATTTCCGCGTTCTCTGCGGTGAAAAAGATCGAGAGGAGAGTCCGCAAGAGGAATGCCAGCGGCAGTGAAAAGTCACCAACTCCCAGCTGCGAATTGTCAGTTCCTGCCTTCCGGGCTGTCATTCCGAGCGCAGCGAAGAATCTCACGTCTTTGGTTGGCGGCAGGCAGAGATTCCTCGCTGCGCTCGGAATGACATGAAAATCATCCGCGCCCATCCGGGTTATCCGCGGTCAAGTTTTTGATCGTTTTGGGGAATGAATCCGCCGTCCACTCACTTCTTCTTGTAAACCGTGGCGGGGTCGAACACCCGCGGTGCGGTGAACTCGAGCTTGAGCGTGGCCGGATCACCGGCGCTGGCCCCGTCGGTGAGCTTGCGATAAAAGCACGACTTGTAGCCGTTGTGGCAAGCGGCGCCACCGGCATTTTCCACCTTGAGCAGGAGCACGTCCTGGTCGCAGTCCACCCGGATTTCCTTCACGAGCTGGATGTTTCCCGACTCCTCGCCCTTCACCCAGAATTTGTTGCGCGAGCGGCTCCAGTAGGTGGCTTTTTTGGTTTTGATCGTCTGCGCGAGCGAATCGGCGTTCATGAACGCGAACATGAGGACCTCGTTCGTCACGGCATCGGTGGTGATGCACGGGATGAGGCCGTCGGGGCCGAATTTCGGCTGCAGCGTGGCGCCGAGCTCGATCTCGGCGGTGTTGGTGCGGGCGGGAAAAACGTAGCCGTTCATGGTGTTTTTTGGCCGGAAAGTTTCCCGGCGAGTTGGATTAAATAATCGTAGGAGTAAAGCCCGGTGCGGTGGCCGTCGCTGAAATCGAAACGCAGCGCGTAGTTGCCGATGCGCTCCCAGCTCAGCACCTCCACGTCGGGGAACTTCTTCGATTCGCCGCCGTACTGGTTGCCGAAAATATCCTGCTCGCCGCGCGTCTCCGCGCTGGGCGAGGCCGCGCGCAGTGCCCCGGACGGAAAAAACGACTCCGTGCCGTCGCTCCAAGCGATGGCCACCTCGTGGCCGATAAGCTGGATGTTCTGTGGCGTTTTCACTTTTGGATCGAAAGAAGAAATCTGTTCAAGGGCCGAAGAACAGCAAATTAATCTGGTTTGTTTTAACCGCGAATGGACGCGAATGCCTTCGGGCTTCTACCGCGGAGGTCACCGCGATGAGTCACGGCCGCTTAGCCAGGACTTGCACCACGGCGGCGCGGCCGGTGTGGCCGGTTCCTTCCATCACCTCCCGCTCGATTTCGTGGCCAATCAGAAACTCGAGGCCGGCCAGTTCGTCGCGCAGGCCCGCCAGCGTCGAAAGCATCGCCGGATCCTTTGGTCCGCCGGTGCCAAACGCCAGCTGGGCGGGGGTGTAGGATTCCAGCACAAACAGGCCGCCGGGACAAAGTCCCGCCACCACCTGACGATACACGGTGCGGCGAAGCTCGGGTGGCAGATGGGCGAAGATGGCGACAATCCCGCTCCATGCCCCGGGGGTGATATTGAATTCCGCCAGGTCGACCACCTTGGTTTCGACGGACAGGTGCCGTGTTGCCGCAAGTTGCCGGGCCTTGGCCAGACCCGCTGCCGATTGGTCCACTGCGGTCACCGCATGCCCGAGCGAGGCCAGGTAGACGGCATTGCGGCCTTCACCTTCCGCCAGGCAAAGGATCGGGCCGGAAGGAATCCGCGGCGCCATCTCTTTGACGAAGTCATTGGGCTCGGTGCCATAAAAGAAGCCTTTAGCGTCGTAGCGCTGGTTCCAAAAATCGGAGGTCATTGATGGGAAGAATTAGGCATCGCAAAAAAATAGCGCACAAGGAAGGTTTTCACCGCAGAGAACGCAGGGCTAAAACCAGGATTTTTTCAGATTGGCCTCCGCGACCTCGTGGCCGACAAGCTGGATGTTCTGCGGCGTTTTCACTTTCGAATGCGAAAATAAATCTGGGCAGCCGCGGAAGAACAGCAAATTAATCTGCAAAACTGGATTGAAGGTGGAGCGCGGCGTCCTGGGTTCCGGAGCTTTAGCGAAGGAGCCCCGACGTGCTTTCGGCGCCAGAACAAATTTTTTAACCGCTAATGCACGCTAATATCCCCAAGCATTTACCGCGGAGGTCGCAAAGAGCGCGGAGGTCGATTCCAAAACTCCAATTCCTTGCTCTGCGATCTTTGCGACCTCTGCGGTGAAAACGATCGGGATTGGAGTTCAGGCTGCCGCATTAGCGGTTTAATGAGTTTAATCAGACTCTTTCGAGGGGTTAATAATTATCCGGCGCGGTTTGCCTTCGTACTCGTGCTCATCACGCTGCCAACATGGCCACCGACGCACCGCTTCCGCACATCGTCGTCCTCGGCGCCGGTTTCGGCGGCCTGACGTTCTGCCAAAAACTTCCGGATGGCATCGCGCGCATCACCGTCATCGACCGGCAGAACCATCATCTTTTCCAGCCCTTGCTCTACCAGGTCGCGAGCGCCGGCCTCTCCGCGATCGACATCGCGCAGCCGATCCGCGCCATTCTCGCGAAGAAGCCAAACTTGACCGTGCTCATGGCCGAGGTCGCCGGTGTCGATTTTGCGCAGCGCCGCGTGGTGCATGAATCCGGCGAACTCGCTTACGATTATCTCGTGCTCGCGCTGGGCGGGACGATGAGCTACTTCGGCCATCCCGAGTGGGAGCCACACGCACCCGGGCTCAAGTCGCTTGATGACGCGTTGCGCATCCGCCGAAAAATCCTGTGCGCCTTCGAGCGCGCCGAGACCGAGACCGACCCGGTGAAGCAACAGGAGCTGATGAACATCGTCGTGGTTGGCGGCGGCCCGACCGGCGTCGAACTGGCGGGGGCGTTCGCGGAGCTGGCGCGCACGGTATTGCGGCGCGACTTCGATCACATCGACCCGGCTCGGGCGCATATCCTCCTGATCGAGGGCGGCCCGCGTGTGCTCGCCACGTTCCCGCCCGAGCTCTCGGCCAGTGCGCAGCGCCAGCTTGAGCATCTTGGCGTCGAGGTGCGCACCGGCCTGAAGGTCGAGGAGATTCGCGACGGCGAAATCGTCGCCGGCGGGAAAACCATTCGCGCGGCCAGCATCATCTGGGGCGCCGGTGTGGGCGGCAATCCGCTCGCGAAAAAACTCGGCGTCGAGCTCGACCGTGCCGGCCGCATCAAGGTTCAGCCTGATCTCAGCCTGCCCGGCCACCCGGAGGTTTTTGCCATCGGCGACATGGTCGTGCTCGTGGACAAGAACGGGGTGCCGGTGCCCGGCGTTTCACCCGCGGCGATGCAGATGGGCGCGCACGTCGCAAAAATCATCGAAGCCGAACAGCAAAAGGGCAGGGTGGACAAGGCGCCGCGCGCGGCGTTCGGCTATTGGGACAAAGGCACGATGGCGACCATCGGCCGCAGTGCTGCCGTCGCGCACATTGGCCGGCTGAAGTTCAGCGGCTGGCCCGCCTGGGCGGCGTGGCTCTTTGTGCACCTGATCTTTCTCGTCAGCTTCCGCAGCAAACTGTCCGTGCTGATCCAGTGGACGTATTCGTACTTCACCTACAAGCGCGGCGCGCGTGTCATCACCGGCGTAAGCGGGTCGCCGCCAGCCGGCTCGGCGTGAGGGGTTTAATTCGGTCTTTCACCATCCTTCGCCAAGGCTGCGAATGGCACAGCCGCGGAGGCCAGAAGAGAACTCCCAACTACAAATTACCACCTCCTTGCTCTGCGATCTTTGCGACCTCTGCGGTAAAAACGATCGAGATTGGAGTTTAGACTGCCTATCAGAGTCAATTAGCGTGGATGAGCGGTTAGTATCCGGCGCTTGGCCGGCTTGGCCTGAATAAATATTTCTTGCGGCGGTGGATGACAAACGTACTGGTTTGGGCAACCCCATGGCCTCTTTTATCAGCCCCTGCCTTTCCATGGCCAGATGCCTGGCCACTGTTAAACGCCTTCGTTCGTTTCAAAAAATCCTGGTGATAACAGGACTTATGGCCGCAAGTTTGCGGGCTTCGGCCCAGGATTTCTCAGGCAACGATGTAAAAGTGGAGGCGTTGCTTTCGAGGATGACGCTGGCGGAAAAGATCGGGCAGATGGTGCAGGTGGACATGAACGCGCTTCAGGACAAGGCCGATATCCAAAAATATTTTCTTGGTTCAATCTTGAGCGGCGGGAGTTCCGACCCAGCGGACAACCTGGCCCCAACCTGGCTGCAAGCGGTGAACGAATACAAGTCGTGGGCTTTGAAAACGCGGTTAAAGATCCCTTTGCTCTACGGCATCGACGCGGTCCACGGCCATAACAACATCGATGGCGCGGTGATTTTTCCGCACCACATCGGCATGGGTGCAACGCATGATCCGGGGCTCGTCGAGCGCGCCGAGCGCGTGACGGCCGAGGAAGTCGCCGGCACGGGCATCCGCTGGGCGTTTGCGCCGTGCATCGCCGTGGCGCAGGATGAGCGCTGGGGGCGCACTTACGAAAGCTACGGCCAATCACCCGACCTTGTCGCTGAACTTGGCGCGGCGGCCGTGCTCGGTTTTCAAGGCAGGGAACTTTCCGCCGACCCGACATCGGTTCTCGCCTGTGCCAAGCATTTCATCGGCGATGGCGGGACCGAGGATGGCCTGGACGAGGGCAACACGGTTTGCGACGAGGCGACGCTGCGGAAACTTTATCTGCCGCCGTATCGCGCGGCGATCAAGGCCGGGGCCGGCTCCATCATGGTTTCCTACAGCAGTTGGAACGGCGAAAAAATGCACGGCAACAAATACCTGCTCACCGATGTGCTGAAGGGCGAACTCGGCTTCCAGGGTTTTCTTATTTCGGACTGGGCGGCGATCGACCAGATTTCGCCCGACTTTTATCACGACATCGAGCAAGCCATCAACGCCGGGCTGGACATGATCATGATTCCCTATGGGCTAGGTCACCGGAATAATTACGTGGAATTCATCACCGACCTGAAAGGGCTGGTGGCCGAGCACAAGGTCGCAGAATCGCGCATTGACGACGCGGTGCGCCGCATCTTGCGCATCAAATTTCAGATGGGGCTTTGGGAAAGTCCTGACACCGATCCGGCCTTGACGGCGGCCATCGGCTCCGCTGCGCATCGCGAGGTTGCGCGCGAATGCGTGCGTGAGTCGCTGGTTCTGCTCAAAAATGCCAGCCACACCCTGCCGCTGGCGAAGAATTTTAAACATCTGGTCGTGGTGGGCCGGGCCGCCGATGACCTTGGCATCCAATGCGGCGGCTGGACGATTGGCTGGCAGGGGCAACCGGGTGCAGTCACCCATGGTGGCACGACGATCCTGGCGGCGATCCGGCAGACGGTGGCGGCTGATGCCGAAGTCACTTTCTCGCCTGACGGCAGCGGGACGGCCGGTGCCGACGCAGTGGTGGTGGTCGTCGGCGAATTGCCCTATGCCGAGATGAAAGGCGACCGCGTGAACTTGGATCTTTCGGCCGAGGATATGGCCCTGATCCAAAAAGCAAAGGCGACCGGAGCGCCGGTGATCACCATTCTGGTATCCGGCCGGCCATTGGTGCTGGGCGCGGCCTTGGACAACAGCGACGCATTTTTGGCGGCGTGGCTCCCGGGCACGGAAGGCCAGGGCGTGGCGGATGTTTTGTTCGGCGATTATAAACCGACGGGAAAGTTGCCGCGCACCTGGCCCCGCGACAATTCCCAGTTGTCCGTTCAACCGGCACGCGAGAATCCGCTCTTCCCCTACGGCTTTGGCCTGAGTTATTGAACACGAGCTGGCGTATTTTTCCTTCAGATAGACGCATTGATTTTCGTGAAAGTGCTTTGTCATTCCGAGCACAGCGAGGAATCTCGATTAGACGCGAATGAAGCAAATAAGATTCCTTGCTGTGCTCGGAATGACAGGAGGGGAAATTGTTACTTCAAAACACGCGCTAACGCTTCTTCCGCCGGGCGAGGAAAAGCATCGCGACTCCCGTCGGTCGATCAAAAGGACAAGTATCGCATACCACTGTCTCAAGAGAATTGGACTTCTCGCTCGTCAATCCGGTGGCAGGGCGGGACCGCTGGGCCCGCCGGGAACATTTCGGCGCGCCCGGCGGCGACGAGTGCAGAGCCTCGGCGGTCGCGCCCTACCTTATATCCAAGCATTGAGAGACCTTGGTCTCAGTCGTTCTCGGTCACGCCTGCCGGCAGCATGGGCGTGGAGCCCTTGAAGCCGTAGTAAACGATGTACAGGTAGCAGATGAGCGGCACGAGGAAGGCCGATTGCAGATCCGTAGCGTCAGCGATCTTGCCGGTGATCCAGGGCATGACGGCGCCGCCCACGATGGCCATGCACAACAGCCCCGAACCGGAACTGGTGTGGCGGCCGAGTTTCGCGATCGCGAGGGTGAAGATCGTCGGAAACATGATCGAGTTGAACAATCCGATCGCGAGCACCGACCACATGGCGATATGCCCGTGCGTGTGCATCGTCGTGGCGAGGAGGAGGCAAACCACCGTCGCGTTGAAGCCGAGCAGCGAGCCGGGCTTGAAGTAACGCAGTACGAACGAGCCGACGAACCGGCCAACCATGGCACCGCCCCAGTAGAACGAGAGGTAACCTGCCGCTTCCGCAGCGGAAAAGCCGACCAGATCCTTCATGTAATTGACGAGGAAGCTGCCGATCGCGACTTCGCCACCGACGTAGAAGAAAATGCCAAAGGTGCCGAGGAGCAGGTGGCGATACTTGAGGGTCTTGGCATAAAGTTCGAGGGTGCCTTCGTGCCGGGCGCCCGGTTCGTGCGGCTCTTCCACGATCTTCGGCAGCTTCATGAGGCCGAAGAAGACGGCCAGCAACGCGAAGACGCCGGCGAGTGCCAAGTACGGAACCTGCACCGCGCGCGCATTGGTGTCCAAGGCGGCCTTGACCATGGCCGGATCCGCGATTTTGGCGATTTCGTCGGCCGACTTGATCGCGACGGACAGGATCAGCACCGAGCCGAACCATGGAGCGATGGTGGTGCCGAGCGAATTGAAAGCCTGCGTCAGGTTCAAACGGGCCGACGCTGTCTCCGGCCTGCCCAGGATGGCCACATACGGATTGGCCGCCACCTGCAGCAGCGTGATGCCGGACGCGAGAATGAAGAACGCGAACAGGAACACGCTGTAGGATTGCATGCTCGCGGCGGGATAAAACAACAGGCAGCCCATGCCGGCGACGAGCAACCCGATCACGATGCCGGCCTTGTAGCCGATCTTGCGGACCATGATGCCCGAGGGCATCGACATGATGAAGTAGGCTAGGAAAAACACGAACTGGATCAGGGCCGCTTCAGCATAATTGAGGGTGAAGATCGCCTTCAGGTGGGGAAGCAGGATGTCATTCAGACAGGTCATGAATCCCCAGATGAAGAACAATGACGTCAGGGCCGTGAGCGCTGGCGTGTGATTCTGGCCGGAGTAGGCCGGCGACTTATGGGTCGCCGTGGGGTTGTCGATGGCTGACATGGGTGGTTTTCAGAGGGGTTGGGGTGGCAAAGGACGCAGATTCGATCCGAAGGCAGGAAAAATCCAGCCGATGCTGACGACGAAGGCAAAGTGGACGCCTACAAAAGAGGTGTGGGGTTCCACCAGCACTTTTACTAAAGAAGCCACATCAATTGTGGCGACGAAAAAGCATTTCGATCTTTTCACCGCAGAGAGCACAGAGATCGCAGAGTAAGAAACCGGAGTTTTCTGGATCGACCTCCGCGGTAAAAGCTTGAGGGTATTTATACGCTGTTTTGAGGCAATGTTTCAGGATGATGGTTTATCGATAATGAACATCGAAGTGAACCTCCAAGCCAAAACCAATAGCGAAGCGGATGCCTGATGCCACCTTAAGGAACCGAAAAACATCACACTCGATGCGCTTACGGATAAGGAACAAGTGGTCCTTTCGGTGATTGGTGACGGCTCTGACAATGGCCAGGCCAGTGAGCGCCTGGGCCTGGCGCCTCAAACCATCCATGTGCATCGGAAAGCAATCATGCGCAAACTGAAGTTGCACCACAAAGGGGAACCGATGCTCCACGCCCTTCAGGAGGGATTTGTGCAGGTGACGCGGAATGGCGTCTATTACCCTGGATTTCAGCGCCGTATTCAGCGCATTTGCAGCGAGGCGGGCGCAAAAGTGCCCGTGGAATTAGAGGCGTGAAGCGGCTATTGGTTTTAGTCCGCTTATGGGCCGGCTTTTCATTTAGGCCAGACCTGCAAAGCGATTTTAACTATTTGCAGCAGTTCCTTGCGGGTCGCTCCGGTGGATGCATGGACGGTCAAGCCAAAATTGACCGCTTGCACGTAGCGCGCGAGCGCGTCCGCGTCCGAGCCCGCCGGAAGGTCGCCCTCGGCGATGGCCCGCTTGAAGCGTGTGCGCAGCTCG
>Ga0210402_10006088_pt1 | contig 10713 bp, 10 predicted proteins | sample IncBWC7MmetaG_FD_161055 | JGI IMG/M metagenome (GOLD analysis project Ga0210402, IMG submission 161055) | Forest soil microbial communities from Barre Woods Harvard Forest LTER site, Petersham, Massachusetts, United States - Inc-BW-C-7-M | ecosystem: Environmental > Terrestrial > Soil >... | reverse complement strand
GGTCCGGTTACAGTAGTGCTGCCCCCATTGGGGCGACCAAGCCCACCACATTTACCTGGAGTTTCTGCCGGCCCTACTCCGCCGGCTGCGCCGCCCGGTGCGCCACCTCCGCCCCGTTGACGGCCGCCGCCATCACATAGACGCCCGCCATCATGACGAAGCCCGTCAACGCGATGGCGGCGAGCACGAGGTCGAAGCCGCCGCGGCCGTAGAGTTGGGCGATCAGCTGGACCGCGATACCCGACGTGATGAAGGCCAGGAAATAGCGCACCGCATAGACCCGGCCGCGCCAGGCATCGGCGACGTAGCGCGCGATCACGATATCGCTCACGGTCGTCTGGCCGTAGATGCCGCAGAGCACCACCGCGAGCTACAATCAGCGCCGCGCTGCTGACGTGGCCGGTGCACGCCACGCTTGGGAATTGCGTCGAGGTCCGCTTGTTGAGGTCGACCTACCGCACCGAGTCGAGCCTCGAACGTGGGAGACTGATCGGCCCATAACCCATAAAAGACATGCCCTGACGATAAGCGCGCTATGGCGTCGCGGTTTCGATGAGATGCTTGCGGAAAAAAGCAAGTACATCCGCGTGGAAGGCCTTGTGGAAGGCAACGCGATCGAAGCCCGGAGCATCGATGCAAATCCTCGGAAATTCCTGAATCTCCTTTGGCGAACATCGTGCAAGGAAGGAGAAGTGGACAGCATTTGGCACAAGATGGAAATCGGGTTTCGACGGCAACCTACGATTGATCCCAATAGCGCAACATCCTGAAACCTGGTCAGCGCTGAGGTTCGGGTCCGAACTCCACAACTGGACGGCGACTTTCACAGCTTTCAAATTGTCCGCGGGAAAAAAGAAGCTAGGGGCTGGATCGACGATGACGGCTGCTTTGATGCGCGGATCATGAGTTGGCGGGTTGGCGGGAATCTCGTTATTTCGAAGTTGCTCACACGGGCGAAAGCTTGACCCTTCGCAACCGGCCAGACCGTTACGGAAGTCAGGAATACCGCCGATGACAACGAGGCCGGTATAACCACCCTTTGAAAAACCGAAAAGCCCAATGCGCTCACGGTCGATCTTCGATGCGTCCGGCGAAGTATCGAGCATAAAATCAACAAGCCGCTTGATATCAGTAGGGCGCTCGACCAAGACCGATAGATCATCAACGCGGCTCGTGTCAGATAAATTGTCGCCCGGATGACTGATCGTTGCGACCACAAAACCCGCATCGGCCAATGCTGCCGCAGTATCGTGATGCCCGGCGAACCAACCGGCTCTGCCATGCGACATAACAACGAGCGGAAGTTTGTCCCCGATGATCGGGCAATCCCGCGTGCCGATGACCGTTCTATTACCAACCATCGTTTCGTGTGAGGGCTCCGCGCACGGATACCACACCGCTGCAGCCATTGTTGGGCCAGCAGTGTCGGCGGGGACATGGAAAAACCGCACGCCCGCAGCATGGGTTAGCGTGGCAGCAAAGCAAAATACAGTCGCGAGCACGAACTCAGATCGACGCAAGGTTGCTCCTCCGGGCGTGGAAATTCGAAGCTATCGATTAGTCGATGAGTTAGGCGATGGACAGGGAAAATATGGCTTAGTTGAGCCATTCTGGATAATTCGTACAAGACAGCGCCTGCGACGCCGCCCCATTCGCGAGTAGGTATCTCTCTTCCGTTATTGTGCCAAAGACAACCATTTCTACACGATGCCAGACAAGTCCGCTTACGGCAGTGCTGCAGCCATTGGCACGACCACCTCCTCAAAATTACCTGGAGTCCCTGGCGGCCCTACTCGGCCGGCTGCGCCGCCCGGTGCGCCACCTCCGCCCCATTGACGGCCGCCGCCATCACATAGACGCCCGCCATCATGACGAAGCCCGTCAACGCGATGGCGGCGAGCACGAGGTCGAAGCCGCCGCGGCCGTAGAGTTGGGCGATCAGCTGGACCGCGATGCCGGACGTAATGAAGGCCAGGAAATAGCGCACCGCATAGACCCGGCCGCGCCAGGCGTCGGCGACGTAGCGCGCGATCACGATATCGCCCACGGTCGTCTGGCCGTAGATGCCGCCGATCGCCACTGCGAGCGCTACGATCAGCGCCGCGCCGGTGGCGTAACCGGCCCACGCCACGCCGATGAATTGCACCGTCGCGACGGCGGCGAACAGCAGATGAGGCGGCGCCCGCTCGATCAGCCGGCCGACGGCAAGCTGCGCCAGCCCACCGCACAGGAAGATGCCGGTCGCAAGCCACCCGACCACGATGAGCGGTACGCCTTCGCCGATCCGCTCGTCTACGAGCTTCGGCAGCGCGATCAGGGCGGTGTTGAAAGTGAGGCCGCCGGCCAGCGAAATCGCCACGTAGCAGCCGAACACCACGGCGGCGGCGCGCCGCGACAGCACCACGTTCGCCGTGACACTGCGCTTGCCGATGCGGTGCCGGTCGTCGGGCACCAGCGCAAGATACGCAATGCCGACGGCGAGGCAGATCACGGACGGTACCAGGAAGGCGGCGCGCCAGTCGATCCACGCCGCCAGCGTGGTGGAGATTCCGGCCGCCAACGTGACGCCGAGATTGCCGCACACGCCGTTGAAGGCGAGCGTGCGCGGGCGTGCCTGGGATATGTCGATCAGCATCGCCATGCCGACCGGGTGATAGATGGCGGCGAACATGCCGAGCCCACCCATTGCGACGGCGAGCCACAGCGGCGTCGGCGCCAGACCGGCGGCTACGAGCGAAGCGGCACAGCCGAAATAGAACAGCGCCATCATGTTACGCCGGCTCCAGCGGTCGGCGAGCCAGCCAGCCGGAATCGAGAATACCCCGAACGCCACGAACGCTGCCGTCGACAGCGCGATCATCTCCGCATAGGGGCGCTGGAACACGACCTCGAGCCCGATCACCACGGCCGGAAAGATCAGCAGCACGAAATGGTCGATCGCGTGGGCAAGGTTGAGAAACGCGATGGCGCGCTGCTTCGCGGCGTCCGCCTGCGGGGCGGCAGCGGCGACGGATTCAAGGTGTATGGAAAGGTCGTTCATCGATTGATCCTACCGGCGTCATTTGCTCGGCCCGGACCGGGCGATCCCAATATCCACACGCCCGGTGTTTACTCGATCGCCCGGTCAATCCCCGGATCAAGTCCGGGGGAGGGCGATGGCTGCATAATGGGTATCAGCCTAATCGAAACCTCGCTTCTACCCATACCCCGGCGGTTGCGATCCGCCTATGCGATTTCTCGTGGTCTGATCCTATATTTCGGCTTCCTCGTGGGAGAAGCGCAATTCCCTACCCCACCGGATGAATTCCCTGCGCCCGGTCAGACCGGGAATCTGCGCTTCTGCGGACAACGCGCTGGAATTATGGCGGCAAGTGATGCCGAGGCGCGCCGGACCGGCCGCAAATTGCAAAAAAATCCCTGCCAAATTCCCTGCCGGCAGGGAATTGGCGCCTCGATCAATCGAGCGTCCGCCGGAATCGCGTCACCGCGATCGTCATGGCCACCAGCATGAGGGCGACCAGCGCGGCCGCATCGACGTGCAGGTCCGCAAGGGTCGAGCCTTTGAGCATGATGCTGCGGACGATGCGCATGTAGTGAGTGAGCGGCAGGGTCTCGCCGACATATTGAGCCCATTTGGGCATGCCGGCGAACGGAAACAGGAAGCCCGACAGCAGCATGTTGGGGAGGAAGTACATCATCGCCATCTGGACGGCCTGGAGCTGGTTCTGCGCCAGCGTCGAGAAGGTGTAGCCGATCGATAGATTTGTGGCGATGAAGAGCGTCGACAGCACCGCGAGCAAGCCGAAGCTGCCCAGCACCGGCACCCCGAACAGGACCACCGCCGCAAGGACGATCAGCGAGGCCTGCAGGAATCCGATGACGATATAGGGCGTGATCTTGCCGAGCATGATCTCGATCGGCCGGATCGGCATCGACAGCAGGTTCTCCATTGTGCCGCGCTCGATCTCGCGGGTCACCGACAGCGCCGTGAAGATCAGCATGGTCAGCGTCAGGATGGTGCCGAGCAGCCCCGGCACGATGTTGAGCTGGCTGACGGCGGCCGGGTTGTAGCGGGCGTGCTGCCGGATCTCGAAAGCCGGTGCGGTGGCGTCCGGAATGGCGTGATCGTTGAGGAGGGCGGTCTGGACCAACTGCCCGAGCGTGCCGAGCGCCGACCCGGACGCGACCGGATCGGTGGCGTCAGCCGCGACCAGGAGCGCCGGCCGGTCGCCGCGCCGCAGCGACCGCTCGAAATTGGCCGGCACCTCGACGGCAAACAGGACGGCGCCGGATTGCAGCAGCTGGTCGAACTCCGCCTCGTCGCGGACCACGCGAGTGACCTTGAAATAGCGGGTGTTCTCCAACGCCTTGAGGATGGAGCGCCCGACATCGCTGTTCTCCTGCAGCAGCACCGCCGTCGGCAGATCGCGGGGCGTGGTGTTGATGGCGTAGCCGAACAGCAGGAGCTGCATCAGCGGGATGGTGATCATGGTGGCGAGCGTCAGACGATCGCGCCGCAGCTGCAGGAACTCCTTGAGCAGCATGGCGCCGGTGCGCCGCCAGAAGCCGCCGGTGGTGTCGAGGGCAACGGCGCTCATTGGTAATTGTCCCGGCTGCGCCCCATCATTTCGATGAAGACATCCTCGAGCGACGGCTCGGCATGCTGCAAGGCGAGCGCGGGATTGTCCCGATAGGACGCGACCGCCGCCTCGAGCTTGCCGGCGTCTCGGCCGGACACGTGCAGGCTCGCGCCGAACGGCGCCACCATGTCGATGCCGTCACGCAGGCGCAGTTCGTCTGCGAGATGCGCGAGGTCGGGGCCGGTGACCACATAGGTGACCAGATGGGATTGGCCCACCACCTGCTGGACGGTGCCTTGAGCGAGCAGTTCGCCATAAGCGATGTAGGCGATCTCGTGACAGCGCTCCGCCTCGTCCATGTAATGGGTTGAAACCAGCACTGTGAGCCCCTGCCCGGCCAGCTTGTGGATTTCATCCCAGAACTCGCGGCGCGCCTTGGGATCGAGTCCGGCGGTGGGCTCGTCCAACAGCAGGAGCTGTGGATTGGGCAGCGTACAGGCGCCGAGCGCCAGGCGTTGTTTCCACCCGCCCGACAGCGAACGGGCGATCTGCTCTTCGCGGCCCGTCAGACCAAGCCGCGCGATCTGCTCGCGGGCCGCCCGCCGGGCATTGGGGACGCCGTAGATGCGGGCGACGAATTCGAGGTTCTCCCGCACCGAGAGATCTTCATAGAGGCTGAAGCGCTGGGTCATGTAACCCACGTGCCGCTTGATCTTCTCGGATTCCGTCAGGATGTCGAAGCCGAGGCAGGTGCCGCGCCCGGAGTCGGGGGTCAAAAGCCCGCACAGCATGCGGATGGTGGTGGTCTTGCCGGAACCGTTGGGGCCGAGAAAGCCGTAGATCAGCCCGCGCCGCACCTGCATGGTGAGCCCTCGCACGACGACGCGGCCGTCGAAGGATTTGGTAAGGCCTTCGACCTCGATGGCAATGTCAGATGTCGGAGGACGGATGTCAGAGGACGGAGACGAGGGCGGCGGTTCGGCAGCTTCCGTCCGCTGTGTATCGGTTTCCGACCGTATGCCCAGTGTCATCTCTTGGCCTCCTTGAAGGGCCAGATGGCGGAGAACGGACGAAGAAGGCCGGAAAGCGGGTTTGTTGAACTGGCATCTGTCCTCCGTCCTCCGTCCTCCGTCCTCCGTCGTCTGTCGTCCTGTGCCGAGCGCCACCTCGATCGGCTGACCGACGCGGAATTCCTGCGGCTTCTCCGGCAACGCTTCGATCAGGAAAACAAGTTTCGAGCGCTCCTCGCGGCTGTAGATCACCGGCGGGGTGAATTCCGCCGCGCTCGCAATGAAGCTGACGCGCGCCGTAAGGTCCGGTGCACAGCCGTCGCAACCAACCTTCACCACATCGCCGTAGGCGAGCCGCGGCAGAACCGATTCCGGAACATAGAAGCGGACCTTGAGATTGCCGGGCGGCAGCAGCGCCGCGACCGGCCGGCCCGCCGAGACCATTTCGCCGGGACGGAAATAGACCTGCTGGACCGTACCGGTGACCGGGCTCGCCACTTTGCGGCGGGTGAGCCTGGTCTCTGCGGAATTGAGGCGCGCCTCGGCGGTGCGCAACGCCGCTTCGGCCTCTTCGAGCGACCGCTCGGTGCCGGCAGCGGTCTTGAAGAGCTTTTGCGCACGATCGTGGGCCAACTGCGCGTTCTTCACAGTCGCCTCATTCAACATTACGTCGGCGCGCTGCAGGTCGACATCCACGGAGAAAAGCGGCGCGCCGGCTTCGATCTTGTCGCCCTCGCGCACGTTGAGCGCCTCGACGCGCCCGGCCTCGTCGGGCCCGACGAAAATGAGATTGGCCTCGATCCAGCCCTGAAATGTCGGCGGAGCCTTGTCGTCGCAGGCCGCGATGCCCATGCCCACCAAGATCAAAACGGCGGCATTGCGCAATGAGGTCATCATGACGCGCCTCCTGTGCCGAGGATCAAGTCGAGATGCGCCCCCATCATCGCGGCAACGTCGAGCGCCGCGAACCGGTCGAACAACCCGCTCCATACGATCGCCATGATGCCGGGGGCGATGATGAGCTGAGGAAACCGCACCAGGGAGTCGCTACGCAGTTCGCCGCGGCGATGCGCGGCTTCAAGAAGCGCCCGCATTGCCGCAACCGCGCGCTTGACGACGTGGTGATAATGAAATTCCGCGAGCTGCGGAAAGCGCGGCCCTTCCGTCATGATGAGGCGGATGAGCTTGCGGCGCTCGGTGCCGTAGATCTCGCGGACGAACAGATCGATCAGTCGCTCCAGGACAAGCCGGATCGGCAAGCCGGACGGCGGCGCCGCTTCGATATTGGCGATGAACGGCACCAGCATGGTGGTGACCAGTTCCTGAAACAGCGCCTCCTTGTCGCGGAAATGCAGGTAGATCGTGCCCTTGCCGACGCCGGCGCGCTGCGCCACGTCCTCCAGCCGGGCCGCCGCGAACCCGCGGGCCGAAAATTCCTCCAGCGCGGCCGCCACAATGGCGTCGCGGCGCAGCGCACTCTTGTCGGCGCGGCTCGCCTTGGCGGGCGATTGGGACTTGCGAGTTGGTGACTTGGCAACAGCCGGGCGCTTGCGGGACGGCTGTTGCTTCAAGTTCTGTCCTCTGACCGCGGCACGCTTGCTCGAAGCCACGGCTCTCTCCCCCATCGCGCAAGCTGGTATTTGACTGACCAGTCAGTCATAACATAGAGAATTGTAAGTTCAGTTCAACCTTTTGTTACAATCGCTTTTTTGCGTTACTTTCGGCGGAGACGAATCCAATCCGGCCTCGTGTCACGTCCTTTCGATCTCCGCCTTCACGGCCTGGAGTGCATCCGGCGTATCGATGTCGACGAGCGCGGCGTTGCCGGACAGCGGCACCTCTGTAACGGCTTCCGGGTAGCTCGCGATAAGATGGCGGGCGCCGGTATCGCCGTCGAGCGCCGCAAGTTCGGGGAAGAAGCGGCGCGACCACACCACCGGGTTGCCGCGCTTGCCGTCAATGGCCGGTACCACGACCAGCATACCCTTTTCGGGATCGAAGGCCGCCAGCAGCCGGTCCATCAGCTTTGCGTCGACCTGCGGCATGTCGGCGAGACACACGATGACACCGTCCACGTCGGAAGGCACTGCCGCGATGCCGGCCTTGAGCGAGGTCGAAAGGCCCGCCGCGAAATCCGGGTTATGTACCCGCACCACGTCGAGGCCGTTTATCGCCCCTTCGACCCGCTCGCGCTGGTGGCCGGTGACCACGATGACGGGTCGCGCCTGCGATGCCAACGCCTCCTGCGCCGCAATGCGCACCAGCGGCCGGCCGTTGATCTCCGCCAGTAGCTTGTTGGGCCCACCCATGCGGGTCGAGCGCCCTGCCGCCAGCACGATCGCCGCAATACGGCGGCCAGGCTTGACCTCGACGGCGCGCGGCTGCGGCCGCGTGACGATCTCCATCAGCAGACCGCCGACACCCATTCGGGTGATGTCGCGCCGCGTCACCGGCAGATCGCACAGAAGCCGCTCAAGCACCCAGTCGAAGCCGTTCTCGCGCGGACTGCGGGCACAGCCGGGCGCACCCAGCACCGAACGGCCGCGGGCGGACGCTACCAGCATGAGATTGCCGGGATCGACCGGCATGCCGAAGTGCTCGATGGTGCCGCCGACCGCCTCCACGGCGGCCGGAATGACGTCGCGCCGGTCCGCGATGGCGGAAGCGCCGAATATGATCGCGAGTTGGGCGCCGGTGTCGAGCACGTCGGAAAGCGCCCGCGCAAGCGGTGCGGTCTCATGCGGCACGCGCCGCTCCGCTACGATCTTGGCCCCCGCCGGCGCGAGCCGCTCCTGCGTTACCCGCAGGGTCTTCTCGATCACCTTGTCGGCGAGGCCCGGCAGCACCGTGGAAATGACGCCGACCTTGCGAACCCGATATGGCGCGACACGAACCAAAGGCGAAGCAGCGTGCGCGACCGCAAGCGCCTTGTCGCGCGCCGCGGCGCTTACCGCGAACGGAATGATCTTCACCGTCGCGATCATCTTGCCGGCCACGACCGGCGCGAATGCATCAAGCGTGGCAAGCGTGATATCCGCGTCGACGTCATTGAACCGGTCAATGCCGGCCGAATCGACCACGACCACGCCAGCTGTCTCGGCGAACAGATTGGCACGCCCTGTGAACGCGCGATCCACGCCCACGCCCTCGCCCGCAACCGCGGCTCCCAGTTCCGCGGCCGCGACGTCCTCGGATACGTCGCCAGGCTCGATACGGGCAACCATGACAGCCTTGATGCCGGCGCCCTTGAGCGCCGCAATGTCGGCGTCGCCCACTACGCTGCCCTTCTTGAGCACGAGGCCGCCCTGGCGGATCGAATGGACAACGATGCCGCCCTTGGCGTCGCCAGGCGCGACGGGTCCAAATTTCATTTGGGCTTCCCGGCAGCGAGGCGGTCTGCCGCGAGACGCAGCGAGGCGGTGATCTCGGCCATGATGGCGACCGCAATCTCGGCCGGCGATACCGCCCCAATGGCAAGACCGATCGGCGCACGAATGCGCGAGAGCGCGGCCTCGGTCGCACCCTGCGCCTTGAGCCGCTCCAGCCGGCGTGCGTGGGTCTTCTTCGAACCGAGCGCCCCGATATAGAAGCAGTCGCGCGAAAGCGCATGGAGCAGCGCCGGATCGTCGATCTTGGGATCATGGGTCAACGCCGCGAATGCGGTGTAGCGGTCGACGCCTAGCGGCGGCAGCGCCTCATCGGGCCACTGCGCGATCAACTTCACGTCCGGGAAGCGCTCCGGGCTCGCAAACGCAGTGCGTGGATCCACGACGGTCACGTCGTAGCCGAGCAGCCGCGCCACCGGCGCCAAAGCCTGGCTGATATGCACCGCCCCCGTCACCACAAGCCGCGGCGGCGGCACGTGAACGGTCAGAAAAATTCGGCCCTGCGGGGTTTCCTCCATGCCGCTCCTGCCGCTGCGTAGGTGCGCTTCAAGGATCTCCCGCAACGGATCGGCGGCGATATCGGCGGCGGCGACGAAGCGCTGGGCGCCCGTCGTCACGTCGGTGATGATGACGGCGGCCCGCCGCGCGGCGCGTTCGGCGTTGAGTGACTTAAGGATGTCGAGGCGCATGCCGGGTCTCATCATAAGAATTTCAACGTCGACGAAAGGCAACGTTATCAGCCGCCGCCGCGGCGCTCACGTCTCCCCGCTTGCAGGGAGAGGTCGCCCCCACCCTCCCCCCGCAAGCGGGGAGGAGAGGGAGAAGAGCTACTCCACCTTCTCCACATAGACCCGGATGGTGCCGCCGCACGACAGGCCAACCTTCCAGGCGGTATCGTCGGCTACACCGAATTCCAGCATTCTGGGTTTGCCGGTTTCAATCACGTCGATAGCTTCGGTCACTACTGCACCTTCGACGCAGCCGCCCGACACCGAGCCGAGGAAATTCCCATCCGTGTCGATGACGAGGTTGGAGCCGACCGGCCGCGGCGCCGATCCCCACGTCTCCATTACGGTAGCGAGCGCAACGCCGCGCCCTTCGCGCCGCCAGTCCTCCGCGGCCCTCAGAATGTCTTCATCGCGCGCGAGCATGTCGAAGTCTCCGGTTTTCCGCTATTTCAACGAGAATATAGAGACGGCCGCCTGGGAGGCCAATGGCTTCAATGGCGGAGGTGACTTGGTCACCGATGCAGCGGGGAACCATCCCGCCTGAGGTCGAGGCGCAGGCCTTGCGCGATCATTGGGCGAAGCAATGTGACCGGTTCATCGGACCCATCGTCTACTTTACATCCAGCGGTTCGGTTCCCCTCGGTTTACCGGATGCGTCAAGCGCGATCTTTTCGACCCGCGCCTCGGCCTGTCGCAGCAGGTGCTCGCAGCGCCGCTTGAGGACTTCGCCGCGCTCGTAGATCGCGACCGACTCCTCCAGAGGCACCTTGCCGTCTTCGAGGCGCTTGACGATCGCCTCCAGTTCCTCGATGGCGCGTTCGAAGCTCAATCGGTCGACGTCAGCGTGGGGCCTCTCCGCCGCATTGTTGTCGGGCAAGTTGTTGCTGGAAAAATTAGTTTCGGACATGGGCTTGGGGTTTCCTTTCATCCTCCCATCAAGGCGCTGACATGGGCCGCAACCGAGCCGGACAAACCCTGCAGGTCATAGCCGCCTTCCAGCACCGAGACG
>Ga0210402_10006085_pt1 | contig 10716 bp, 7 predicted proteins | sample IncBWC7MmetaG_FD_161055 | JGI IMG/M metagenome (GOLD analysis project Ga0210402, IMG submission 161055) | Forest soil microbial communities from Barre Woods Harvard Forest LTER site, Petersham, Massachusetts, United States - Inc-BW-C-7-M | ecosystem: Environmental > Terrestrial > Soil >... | reverse complement strand
CCAGCGATGCCGAAAGGACTCCTGCGCATCAATGACCAACAGCGCCGTCTTAGAAAGGGACATTTATAGCCTCCAGAATACGATCCGGAGTCCATGCTAGCCCTGTAAGGGAAGGATTGAAAATACCTGTTAAGCCAAACATGGGACAAAAAGGGACATCATTCGTGGCCTGCTCTTACATTCAGGGTGCTCTACCGCTGAGCCGCATGGGAGCGTTGATAATGTCGAGCTTGCCGGCTGGCCTTGGCGTAACGGTTGCCGGCATCTGGCGATGTCAGGGCAATGCCAAAGCGGGCGGCCCTTGTGCCGCTCCGGCAGTTGCGTGCCGCACTATTGCCATCGGCTGAGTGTCTCCAAGTCGTATTCCGCTGCAATGAAGTTGTAAATATTGCAAACAATGGTACTTATTGGCTTCGTTTTGTATTTTTGGTGTGTGGGCGAGTAACCGCCTGGGCGCTCAGCTGCTCCTGTGCCTCTGCTGGCACTCCAGGAGCCTCTGCAATGTCCAATCAAACTGTTTCCGTACCCTGCGCTCGAATCGGAGGACCTTGTCCATCACTACTTCTGGAGGAAGGGAATGGTAGGCCAACTGATCAGAGTATCTCCCATGCGCAATTCGAGCACCGCCATCGGCATGCGATTCAAGGAACTCCCTGTGCCTCCATCGAGTTTCGCCTCCGTCGACTTGTTACCTTTCTCGATCTGCGCGCTATGCCGCCGAGCCGTGCTGTTGAGGGCCACCCCGGGGAGCTACGGCCAGTGCCGAGATGGTAGCTACAGTTTTAGCCAGAGTCGCGGCGATACGTCCTCATATCACGGTGGTGTTGCCAAGTGGCTCTGAGGAAGTCGCCCTATCTGTTCGGGGGCGGCAGTGTCTGGGAGGGCCATTTGTCGAGTAACCGCCTGTGGGCAAAGCCACTATGACCAGGCGATGGGTTACGGTGAAGGCAGGCGCGGCGCATGGTGGGCCGGGAAAGCTTGCGCATTGCATAACGCAATCTGGTCGCCGGAACCCCGTGCTGCCTCCAGTCCCAGAGTCTTGACCGGTAATTTTGCGGCCAGCAAGCCGTTTTGTGGTTTGAAGCCAGATGGAATGGCTATCGCCGAGCGGCGCCCGAACAGATCCAAATTCGCGCTCGCAGGTTGCTCACGGGCAACTCGCAGGGTGCTCGCGGACAACGACTTTACGCCTACGTATGCGTAAGGTGATGCATGTGAGAGAAGTAATCACATTGCACCTGTGCAAACGGTCGACCAACCACCTGGGTGGAGGACGGCTGTTGAATGTCTAATCTTCAAAAACACGATATCGGCGCTACCGGCGCTCTCGCCAATTTTTGCTGGTCTTGTTTTCGTTGGTGGCTCTGTCCAGCCTGCTGACGATTACAGTGGTGCGTTATCGCTGGGTCCTGAAGCAGACAGTCCGGGTTGTGGCGGGTTCCCATGCGACCGGCATCGAGGCCTACATGCCCGCGCCGAACGCCCGCGCCCAACGCGCCGCCCACCCCTACTCGGTGATACCAGGCGGCGTCGCTTCTATTGACGAAGTTCAAGCCTCAGTCCAGCACGATCCCGTCGTAGCTGCGCACTACCGCGGGATCTCCCCGTATGCCTTGTATTTCGAGCGGCTGCCTGTGCCTGTGTATATGTACGCCTCTTACCGCATCGGGCAGTCAGTTTACTGGACAAATCATCGAATCCTCGTTCCTCGCGGCGAGCTGGCATTGCGCGATGAGTCTCATTTCATTCGCGCACGCTGTGGCAACCTGCTCGCCTTTGATTTGCCGCCTGGGATTCCGGAGTTGCCACAGCCACCGCTCGAGCCGCCGGACTTGGTGTTTGACTACGGTACTCCGGCGATGTTAGGGACGATCGAGCCTGCGCCTGCCGAGCCAGCTCGGCTCGCGAAAGCCGCCCTCTCGCAAAAGGCCTCCCTCTCGCGAAAGACGTCCCTGCCGTTCCCCCCATTGGAAGCACGACGAAGTTCTGGCCGCCGGTCAGCCCGCCTCCGGTGTGGTGCTGCGGGTCCGGAGCCGAGAACATTCCCCAGGTTCCCGGGGGCGGCTTGCCCGGTCTCTCTACCGGTTCGGGAAGGCCAGGCTCATACGGGCATACATCGCCAAGCTCAAACGGGCACACATCCCCAGTCGTGCCCGAACCGGCGAGCTATGTGTTGATCTTGTCGGCAGTTGGCGTGGCGATTTTGGCTCGACGCCGAGTATGAATTCAGCCGCGAGTGTCGACCGATCCTCGGACAGGCTGACTTGTTCTGGTTACATCTTGAATGCCGCCTCGACTGTGCTCCACGTCAACCAGCCTTACCGCCCGCCCGAACACTTCCACGAGGTGTATGCCCATTTCATCGATTCCGACCTGATTGCCAAGACTGGCGCGTTCCCCGAGTCTCTTGGTCGCGAGCTTGGGTCAAAACCGGGTCGCACGCTTTGAGTAGAGCTGCTACAAGTGCAACGTTTTCCACACCTGCAATAGAGCCTTCCGTGCGGGCCGTCTTTTGAACTTGGCCCAAACCAGTGGACGGTCCGTCGATTTATGGCTGTACGCGCCGCGCGTGTGCATTAGGAGCGATGCTCGCCAGTCCCTCACAACCCCTGGGCGCAGTTTGTGAGTGGTCTTCGTCTGGCAAGATCGTTAACCGGCTGCCCTAGCCCGACGACAATAGCGACGCGACGGAACCTACTCAACAGTCTCTTGCAACAAAAGACTTGGCCTGAGGCTGCAGACGTCGGCTGAGCTGCATGGCGGTTCTGACTAGCAGGATGCTGAAAAACTAACCAAGTTAGTAATTTCGATCATTTCGGCGGACGAAGATTCAAGGACTTAGAGTCGATTTCTTATCCGAAACGACCGTCAAAAATACTTTTTCAGCAACCTGCTAGGGGTGAGCTTTATGCCCACCGCTTGTCTGCCTGTTGTTTGCTCATTGCCTGCTCGTAACTACAGAGCCTTAGCACCAGCCTTCTTCCTTGCCGCCCTACGCGCTTTCGCGATCGCCGATAGCTTCTTTCGTGCTGCCGGACTCGTCGGTCGGCGTCCAGTGGCTTTCGTCGCTCGTACAGCGGTCTTTTTAGGCGCAGATTTGCCTCTCTGCTTCGCCCAGCGTGCCTTCTGTGCGGCAGAGATTTTGGCGCGTGCCGAAGCACTCATCGTGCGGCGTTTTGGCTTGCTCGCTGCCGTCACGTTCTTTGAACCAGCGGGCCTCCCTGGCCTTCGGCGTGCGGGTTGGGAACTTAGTCCCAAAAGAGCTGCGATTGCCTGTTCGATACGGTTAGCTTCCTGCCTAAGTTGTGCCACTATACCTTGAATGTCCATCTCGTCCTTTCTTTGATTGAGATATCAGCTCCAGTTCAAGCCATCGATGGTATCACTTCATCATCAGCTCACAAGGGATGCGCTACTGAATGCAGTGGCCGGTCTCTGCCTTACGTGAGTCGCATCTATGCTTTGCCGGTTTCTAGTCGCCTGGCAGGCACGATCTTGAATCTACTTTTTGATTGTTTCCTTTTCCAACTTTTCCAACTCTCGAGCCAGTTGTTCGGCTTGCTCGCGAAGCTGGTGGATGCGCTCAGCCAGGGAGGTAGCGTTTTGCTCGCTGCTGCCTGCGGCCGGTGTCTGAGCGCCAGCAACTACTGGCGGAGCCGCCTCTCGCGTCAGGTCGGCCAGGGCCTGGTCGAAGGTGTCACGATAGATCAACCGGTCGCCCATGGCCAGTACCACCTTCTTGAGCTGTGGCATGCGGGCTTCGGTGGCTTGAATGTAAATCGACTCGAGATAAAGGAAGCCGCCAGTCACGGGGAGAGCGATAATGCTGCCCCGCAACACATGCGACCCCTGCTGGTTCCAGAGCGTGAGGTCTTTGGAAATATTCTGGTCCTGATCGATGCGTGATTCGATCTGCATGGGGCCGTACATCAATTGTTGCTTAGGCAATTGATAGAAAATCAGCTTACCCAGTTGGTCTCCATCGCATCGGGCGGCCATCCACCCGATTAAGTTGTCCTTGCCCCTGGGGCTGAACGGCAGAATCAGCAAGTACTCGGGCTGTCGTTCCCCGGGCAACGTAGCCACCACATAAGTTGGAGTCAGGGGCTCGGGTTGCCCCGACTGGCCGAACAGATCGCGCGCAATCTCCCAAATGTCTTCCTTGTTGTAGAACACCTGTGGGTCGCGCATGTGAAAGACCCGGTACGCTTCTGCCTGCGTACGAAAAAGGGCTTCCGGATAACGGGCGTGGCGGCGCAAATCGGCGGGCATTTCTGACGCAGGATGGAACAGTTTGGGGAACAACTTCTGGTAAGACTGAATAATCGGGTCGCTCGGATCGAAGATGTACAGGGACATTTCCCCCGTGTAGGCGTCCACCGTAGCTTTCACCGAATTGCGAATGTAGTTTGCCCCTTCCTCAATTCCGGCTACGGGAAGTGCAGCCGAGTACGGATGGGAAAGAGAAGTCGTATAAGCGTCCACCATCCAGACCAGCCTGCCGTCATCGGTAATCACCAAGTAGGGGTCCGGATCCCAGTGCAAGAAACCGGCCAGATGGGTCAATCGTGCTTGCACCCGGCGATAGATCATCATGCGGCTCTGCCCAGTCAGATATCCGGTAAAAACAATGTTCGGCTCGCCCTGGGAAATGGCGGCGGCAAGTTTCAGAGGGAAAGAGCCAACCGGGAAGCCTCCAGTGCCCTGGTAGGTTGAATACTTGTTTTGGTCGCCGGATGGATAATCAAACTCTTCGCGCGCGGTGTGAACAAAGACGGGATCCTGGGTCTTCGCACCAAAGTAGATTTCCGGCCGGGTCAGGTGAAATCCTGGCGACTTGATCTCCGGAGGAGCGTTCTCAATCAGCAGGACGGGCAGGCCATCAGGCGTAATTTTGTTGACCTCGGCTACGACTGTGCCAATACCGTGCGTGTAAATGAAACGAGGGTTGATCCAACTCTCGCTCGCTTCGGCGGACAATTGTGTGACGTCAATTTCGCGAGGCGACAGCAGTATCTGCTTGATCTTACCGTTGATGAAGTAGCGATCGACGTCGGTATCGGGGAAAGTGTAGTAAGGACGTAGCGCTTGAATCTGTGTAATGGTAGCGCCGTAAGCCCGCAGATCCCACAGCCGTACGTTGGCGAGTAGGGTTGCGTCCTGAACCGGATCGACGACACCCTGACCGGAAGGCGTGAACGGACTTTCTGTAGCATTTCGATTCAGGCCAAAAGCGGCGGTGGTCGCCTCGATGTGGCGCTCGATGTAAAGCCGTTCGATGGAAATCTCATTCGGCCGCACGTAGACGGCACGAACGATGGCCGGCAAAACCAGTTGTAACGCAAAACACGAGATCACTAAGATGGCGACTTGCTTAAACTTCGCCAACCAAACCAGCGGCAGCGCCACCAGAGTGGAAACAATGAGGAGCCAGCGCAGTGGCAGCGCTACCTTTTCGTCCACGAAGTCGGCGCCAGTCATGAAGGGGTGGGTATTAAACAGGAGTTCAAAGTTTCCCAAATAGACCCAAGCCGCAAAGCCAAGCAGTAAAATCACGGCGAGCACGCGAATGAAAGAGTTGCGCGTGGCGCCCGGCAGGCGCAAGAATGCGCCAAAATCAATAGGTCTGGTTCGAGGATCGATGAGCTGGCCATATCGAATCCGTTCGGACAACTGCCACCCACGAGCCGTGCCCCAGAACAGCAGGACACAAAGAATCGCTAACCCAAACACAAAACCCAGCAGGTCGTGATAGAAGGGCAGGTCGAAAAGATAAAACGGCAAGGGGCGCGAAAAAACATGGTCCTGCCACGCTTCAGGAGGGGCGGTGAGTCCTCGCGAGCCGAAAAAGCGCATGACCGCCCAGAAATCAATCGAGGCGGACGCGAACCATATCGCAATCAAGACCAGACCCACTGGAACCAGGCGCGAGTATATGGGGTAGTCACGCTGGCGTATTCCGGCGAAGTGAATACCGCGAGCATGAGCCATGTAAAATGCGATGAATGCCAACAGGGCGCCTAGCGCTGTTGGAGCGATGCTGTACCACAGCATGCTGAACCACGTATCAACCTGCCCGACTTCGTTCCACCAGTTGTACTCAATGATGAAATTGGCGGTCGCCGGGATTGCCCAACCGATAAATGCCAAGGATGCGACTGCAAGAAGGAAAATGCGAATATGGGAAGGACGCATAGAAGCGATCTTTGAGTGTCCAGCAGAAGCGCCGCTTCGATGCCAAGGGGACACCTCTTGAGCGACACGGCATCGATGATCGAGCGGATGACCGTAAGCGTATCACAGGACCGACGTGGAATGAGACGAGCCGCACGGAACGAAGAGCTATGTTGAAGGGGGCCAATCTGTGCGCAGCTATACAGGGGTACGGTTGTACTGGTTGTATGAGCGACAGTCGAGGCCGTGTGGTATGCCCTCACATTCCAAGGAGATCGTATACCGGACGGAGCAGACACAATCCTTGACACTTGCCGGCTTATGGGGAGTAATCTCCCTGAAGCTGGTTTTCTGGCCAACTTCGTGTTGGCAGACCCCAGTCTGAGATGGAATTGATGTTCCACCCAGAAAAAATGGAAAGAGCGAACGCTTTTAAGTCATTGATTCTGCGTGTGGCCCGCGCTCTTTTCAGGGCAGATCCACAATCATTGGTCGGCTTTCCGGGGTTTTCTTGACGACAAACGGCCAGTTCATGCGAAACCCTGCATGTTTTGCAGCAAGCGGTTCACCTGAGCGCGTTTCATGAAGACCTGGACTATCGGAATCGCTAGAAAAATCAGCGCCCCAACCGGAACGCACCTCCTGAGTACCGGCCCAAAAATGTGCGCAGCGTCCGATTGCGGGCCAGCGGCTTCTGCCTGGGCTCGATCTCTAGTTTTTCGAATGGATTTTTCCTTCTATTTTTCTATGTCGAATTCAGTTCGAGGCGTCCCCTTGCCGACGGCCGCTACGGTGTGCCAAATGGCTTGCCACGTACGGTCGTATAAACCGAATCGAAGACGCTCAAGCTATTGATATTCGCTACTCCGGCGACGGAGTTCGGATCGCCGAGATACTCGACCTTGCTGTCCACGTTAGAGAACACCGGCCACGGTGGCAGGCCGGGGCCGTTCGGATTGCCGGACGTCGCGAAGTTAACCCAGTAAGTGGATACTTCCTCAGCTACCCTCCGGTCGGCGGCGGTCCAGTGCCATGGCTCCTGGTTCAGATGGTCGAAGACATACCAGAGCTCGGCGAAGTGGCTCGCGCCCCATCCCTCATATACAGACCCGACAGGGAACGGCGGCTGCTGTCGAAACGAGTAGTAATAGACACTGCTCTTGCCAGTTTCGGCTTGCAACCTCGCCCAGGCCCACATGTCCCAGCCAAAGCGGAGATCACGTTCGAAGCCGAGCCGTGCCTGGCGAGCCTCCTCGTCGGTCGCGTGAGGATACGCTGCGATCAGCGGCGGAGGCAGAGCGCCGAAGCTGTTCGCAAGATCGCTGTCGAACGTCGCGGCCTTCACATGGGTGACATCCGTCAAGCTGCGCGCTTCGTCGGCGTTCGAACCCAGGAGCAGCGGAACATCGTTCTGCTGGCCTGCAGCAAAAGCTTCGTAGGGCGCAACGGGAAGGACATAAGGTTCGATCACCGGGTGAACGATGCCGCCAGCATTGCCGGTCAGCCGGTCGGCCGGCAGGCGGCGGAGTTCCTGGAGCGAAGGCGCACCCAGCGAGACGGCATACTTTTCTCCGTCGCGCTCGGCATTGGCCAAGAGGTATTTTGGCGCCAACTGGAGCGGCTCAAACAGGCCGCCGCTTTCTCCGATGGCACGCTGAAACAAGCCTTTCGCGCGCGGCGATGCCATCAGGATGCTGACCGATATCGCACCAGAGGACTGACCGGCGATGGTCACGGTTTTCGGGTCGCCGCCAAAGGCCGCAATGTTCCTCTGAATCCATTCGAGCGCGGCGATCTGGTCCATCAGGCCGTAGTTCCCAGACGAGTGGTGTGGCGACTCGCGGGTTAGCTCCGGAAGCGCAAGAAAGCCAAGCGGGCCCAACCGGTACGCGACAGTGACGACGATCACGCCTTTGTGCGCAAGTTGGTCGCCCCAGTACAAGGGCATCGCCGCCGAGCCGTTGATGTAACCCCCGCCGTAAATCCAGACGATCACCGGCAGGCGCTCGTGCGCGCTCTTCGCAGGCGTCCACAGGTTAAGGTAGAGACAATCCTCACTCACTGCCGGCGGGGTCTCGCCCGGCATGGACACCCCTTCTTGCATACACGCTGGGGTAAACGTATCCGCCTTGCGAGTGCCCTTCCAGGGTGCTACAGGCAGCGGAGCGCGCCAACGCAAATCGCCGACCGGCGGGGCAGCGAATGGGACTCCTCTGTAAACGGTCAGCCCGCCTTCCGTTGTCCCGGAGATCACTCCGGATTCGGTTACGGCTTGCTGCGCGACCGCGACACTGGCGATCTGGGTCGCCGCTAATACAACACTCGCGAATCGTAATCGCGCTCGCATGTGGACTCCTGCGCTGGGTTTGCTAAGAGGGGCGAACTTCAGATGAGCTGACTTAGTTCAGAGAACCTGAAAGAGTAAGGATGCGTGGCTCGCTCAATCGCCATGGTAGGCCCGTGGGTACAGGTTGTCAAAACAGCGGGCTGGAAACAGCGACTGGAATGGATCCCTATCGGGACTGCCCCGAAGCAGGAATGGGGGGACGCCCAGGTCGGTGTGGCCGGGGCAGTTTCGATAGGGTCGTTTTAAGGAAGCTGCTTTGTTCGCGGCGGTCGCTATGGGATTTCAATCAATTTCGGTTTGGAAGTTATTGAAAAGGAAAATGCCAACCTCGAAACGATCGACCGGCGCTCGCGACAGCGCCTTAGGTCGCAGCGCCAGCCAACGGAAGCCAGACTCGAAATCGCGTGTCACCGGGGTTGGAACTAACCTGAATGGTTCCCCGGTGCTTCTTCACAATTCGCTGGACGGTGTCCAGGCCGAGGCCCGTCCCCTCCCCAACTCCTTTGGTCGTGAAAAAAGGCTCAAAGATGTGGGGCTGCACCTCGTCGGGAATTCCGGGTCCGTCATCGCCAATCTCAACTACCGCGCAACCATCGTCGCGGTAAGTTCGGACTCGAAGCTCGCCCTTTCCGTGCATGGCGTCAATCGCGTTATCAATAATGTTGGTCCAGACCTGGTTGAGTTCGCTTCCAAACGAATTCACCAGGAGGGGATCGCGTTGGTAATCGCGCCGCACCACCACTCCTTGTTTCAGCTTGTGATTCAAGATCGTAAGCGTGGTTTCCAGGCTCTTTACGACGTCAACGTTTTGCAGCGGCGCCTGGTCCATGTGCGTGTATTCCTTGATGGCGCCGACTAAGTCCGATATCCGCGAAGTGCTGCTCTCGATTTCGTGCAACAGGTTCGCAATCTCTTCCGAAGCGGCAATCCTGACCAGAGCGGCTCGAGCGGTATCTCCATCAAGGATTGCGAACAAAGATTCGACCGCCTCGGGCTGGATGTTTCTCCGCGCCAGACCAGCTGCCAAAAGCCACAAGTCATTCTGTCCATGACTGCGCAACAGAGAGTCAATCTGATCTTCCAGGTCGGTGATGGTCAGGGCATCCGGCGGAACCACATCCTGCTGCGTGAACGAAGCTTCCAGTCGCTCGATCTCCGACTTCTGCGCAGGAGTGAGATCACGTCTTCCCAGTTCGAGGCTGGCATTCTTGATTTTCTTCAGCATGTCGCGCAATTGGCTGGCGGCACGCTTCGCAGCAGAAGCAGGATTGTTGAGTTCGTGCGCTAGTCCTGCCGAAAGCTTTCCCAAAGAGGCCAATCGATCACGCTGTTGTTCGAGCCGGGTGGCTTCGCGGATCCGGTCCGACATCCGGCCCACAAGACGCTGTGTGAGTTCCGGCATTTTCTGCACAAGCTCTGGAAATTTCGACGCAGGAAATCGCAAGGCGCGGGTGTCCGTCACGGCCCGTCCGTTCACCACGAACTGCTTCATCCTTGAAAACGGAAGTACTCCGGTAACATCGCCAGCCTCAACATCAAAGACAAAGGTCTCGCCTTCGCGCTCGCCCCGCCATTGAACTTGCCCCTCAAGAATCACAAACATCGAGTCGGCTGGGGTGCCTTGGCGTGAGTACACTTCACCCGCCTTAAGTGTCATTTCTTGCGATTGGCTGATGAACCAGTCGAGTTGATCGTCTGGCAAATCAGCGAACACGGGGAGGCGAAGCAGTTCTGATTTATCGACCATTTACACCTTGCTCAGATACTGATGGATGAATTGCACCGCTACCGATCCTTCGCCGACTCCCGAGGCCACGCGTTTTATGGAACCGTGGCGCACATCGCCGACGGCAAAAATGCCGGGAACATTGGTCTCCAGCAGGAACGGATCTCGGTCGAGCGTCCAGCCCTTCGGGTGTCGCCCGTCATGTACAAGGTCAGGACCAGTCAACAGGAAACCGCGTTCATCCCGTTCGACAACATCGGCCAGCCAATCCGTTCGCGGCAACGCCCCAATGAAAATGAACATCGCATTCGCCGGTACGCGCTCAACCTTGTCGGTGTCGGAACAAAGCACCGAAATCTCTTCCAGGTGGGTATCGCCATGTGCCTCGACCACAGCCGCATGGGCCCAAAGTTGAATGTTAGGGGTCTCTTGAATCTGGTCGATCAAATATTTCGACATAGTGCTTGAG
>Ga0210402_10006084_pt1 | contig 10718 bp, 10 predicted proteins | sample IncBWC7MmetaG_FD_161055 | JGI IMG/M metagenome (GOLD analysis project Ga0210402, IMG submission 161055) | Forest soil microbial communities from Barre Woods Harvard Forest LTER site, Petersham, Massachusetts, United States - Inc-BW-C-7-M | ecosystem: Environmental > Terrestrial > Soil >... | reverse complement strand
CCAGAGGCCGAACCAAAAGGAATGCCAGAAGACCGAGGACGCCGAGGATCAATAGGGTGAAAAGAAAACCGCCGAGGACCCGATATCCTGTCGTCTGCGCCAGAAAACCACTCGTAATGACAACCGCGAACAGAGCCAGAATGATTTGTTGTGAGCGGCTGAGCCGAGAGAGCAAAGACATGGGCCTCAAAAATATCACAACCCGTCGCAATTCGCTGATTCACTCCAAAGTGCTGCACCGGTCCCTACTAAAAACTCCGTTCGCATTGAGATCGTTGTAATTATGGGGGTCGCGACCGTTAATCTTTCCAGAACATGTTCACGTTAGTTTTCCCTCTGCGAGATTGCTTCCGATCCCGTGCCGTTCTGCAAGCAGAAACTCTTGCCCTCCGCCGTCAGCTATTCATCTTCGAGCGTTCCAGCCGCGGTCATAGCGATCGAACTCGACTTCGTGGACTCCTGCAAATACAACATCGCGGCCTATCGGCTCGCCGTCAACGGTTATACTCTTTGCCGTGAGCGCGTCGATTCATCTTGGCACGTCCTCCTTCACGGCCACGGGTTGGAGCGGATCGTTCTATCCCTCGGGAATGCAATCGAGGGACTACCTGAGTTTCTACGCCGAACATTTCGATTCGGTTGAAGTGGATTCGACGTTCTATGCTTGCCCTTCCGTCAATACTGTCAGCGGATGGTTTGCGAAAACACCAGACAACTTTATTTTCTCGGTCAAGGTCCCTCAGACGATCACGCATGACAAGATCCTCGTTGACTGTCAGCCTGAATTGAAGCAATTCCTGGACACAATGGGCATTCTGGGGACAAAGCTTGGTCCCATCGTCTTTCAGTTCCCTTTCTTCAGTCGCGGTATCTTCAAAGATCGTCGTGAATTTATGGATCGTCTCGTACCTTTCCTGACGAAGCTGCCAGCGGACTACAAATTCGCGCTAGAAGTGCGCAACAAAAACTGGCTCGACGCCGACCTTGCAAACCTCCTGCGAGATCACAAAATCGCTCTGGTGCTTCAAGACCGCTCTTTGATGCCAGGTCCCGCGGAATTGAAATTCGACCCGATTACCGCCGACTGGACATATATTCGGTGGCTCGGTAATCGCAAAGGGATCGAAGCGATCACGCAAACTTGGGACAAGGTCGTTATAGATCGCACGGAGGAGCTAAGCAGCTGGGTCGATTTCTGCTACCAGGTCAGGAAACGAGGCGTAATCGTCTACGCTTACGCCAACAACCACTACCAGGGCCACGGTCCTGCGACCATCGCGAGCTTCGTGAAGCTTTGGAATGGCAAGGGCCTGCCAGAAATTGAGAAACGCACTAGCGCCCTCAAGCAGCCGAGACTTTTCGAGTGACGTCCCCATGCTCACGACTAAGTTCTCTACCGAAGAGAGCTGCTGCGTTTGTTGAACCGATGGAGTGCGAGCCAGTTTCAAATCTCCGAGACGGACCAGGGCGGGTGTACGAGGTCTTCTGTGGCGTCGGCGGTTATGTGGCGCTGGGGATGCGGGGCCAGGTAGGAAGACGCCGAACCGCCTTCGATGCCACATAACTTCAATCAGAGGCTTTGGCTCGGGGGAAGTCCCGGAGCCGGTCGGCAAACCTACTCCAACTGGGTTCTCTCCGGTTTGCCCGCGACACGCCCAAAATCGCGCTGCCAGGACTTGGGAGGCCGACCGCCCTTGCGCTTCTTCCGTCGAGCTTGCAACTGCCTGAAGTATTCAGGCCCTCGCTTGGCGATTTCCTTCCCACCCTTCCGTCCAAGCTTGACGGCGGCGGGATCTTTTTTCTGCGGCAAAATTCAGAGGGTCTACCTTAAATTCTCCAAACGGATTATGCCCGAGCAGCATTCGGGATAAACACAGGGTCCTCTTCATTGCTTCGTTTCACCGGCATCGAGAAAATTCCGAATCAATGCTACGGTTTCGGTCGGGCGCTCCTCCATCAGCCAATGCCCCGAACCGACAACCACGGCCTCCTGAACGTTCGTCGCCACGTGGCGCATGATCACGGCTTGCAATGCGCCGAAGGACTTCTCGCCGCCCACAGCGAGCACCGGCATCGGGAGCTTCGTCCGTTCGAAGATTTTGTTGTCCTTCGCATCTTGGGAAAAGGTGGTGAACTGCAAATAGCCAGCCCTCATTCCTCCCGGCAGAGCATAGGTCGCCGCGAAAAAGTTTCGGGTGGCTTCGTCGGGCTTGCTGGGATCTCCTGTGAAGTCATCCCATATGCGGTCAAAATAGATTCGCTCACGGCCCGCGACCAACCTTTCCGCGATTCGCTCACGGCCCGCGACGTTAGGTCCAAAAGGAAAGTTAAAAGACCAAACACCGGGATTGAGAAGTAACTTCATCTTGCCACACATATAACTACTGCACTCCTTTTCAATCTCGTTCCACGGTTCGATTCCGGGAATGGGAGCATCCATGACGACTAAGCGTTTCACTTTGTCGGGATACATCGCGGCGTACGCATAAGCCACCATGTTCCCGATATCGTGGGCAACTACGAACGTGCGGTCATACCCCAGCCCCGTGACAACCGCCCGGATGTCCTTGGCCTGGGTTTTCTTGTCATACCCACTCTCTGGCTTCGACGAACGACCGATGCCCCGAAGGTCAGGAACGACCACACTGTGGTCTTTCATCAAATCCGCCGCTAGCGGCGCCCAGGAATCGCTATTCTCGGCATATCCATGCAGCAGAACAACGACCGGCCCGCGCCCACCCGAACGCACGAAGATGTCCGCGCCTTCTGGGCTGTGAATCGTAGTTGCGCGGAAGCTAGATGGCAGTGAAGGGTGATTTTGGCCGATGCCCACTGACGCCGCGAGTAGCGTCATACCAAGAAAGACAATACTTCGCATGAGGACGCCTCCTGGCTTGAAGCGGATTGTTTCATAGAACGCCAGACGTATCCAGGCTCCGCCGATTTTGCTTAGTCCGACGCGGCTTCGCCAACGTGCTCTTTCACCACGCTTCGAGGGTCTTTGTCCTCGCGCAATCCGAAAAACTTCGCATGCCGCAACCTCTAGTAGGACGGACTATGCCGAATGACAATCAGGGCACACTCGTGCAGACCGTTGGCAGGAGCGGTCGACGATCTTGCTCGCCGAACGCATGCGGCATAGTCCGACATTCGACATTGCGGCTGAGGCCCGAGGTGGTCGCTCAGATCGAATTTCTCGAATGGACCGTCGCAGACCGCCTCAGGCACTGGAAATTTGTCGGACTTCGCGAGGACAAGAATCCGCGCGAGGCCGTGAAAGAGCACGACAGCCAATCCCAAAAAGGAGAATGAGGAGTTCTGTTCGGGCGCGCCGCAGTAGGATATGCTTTTGTACTCGAAGGACGTCTCAGAGACGACGCGGAGGTAAAACCATGAGAGGACGCATATTTGCAGGTCTCTTTCTTTGCTCTCTTTTCTTCGTTGTTGGGGGAGACGCGCAAAGCCCTGACAATTCAGAAAAAACCGTTTGGACGATGGAATCCATTAAAGTGAAGCCTGAGAATTTCGGTCCGGCAATGGGATACTTGGACGACCACTGGATGCGCGTCCGGGCCGAAGCTAAACGCCAAGGTGCAGTTCTCGACTATCACCTTATTCAAAACGTTGTCTTGGTAACTCCAGGTCACAAGGTAGGGGACCCAAGCTCGATTGTATTGCTGACGGAATACAAGAATTTGGATGCTTTCATGGAATGTCAAAAGCTTTTTGACTCGATGCGCGAACGTCCTCGCTTTCAGGCGGGCGGCGTGATAAAGCCGTGGGCGCCAGAAGACCTTTTCGAAATGTTGAATACACAAGTATTCGTGGAAGAGTCGGACACAAGCACTGGGCTTAAGCTTCTCACCAAGCGGTAGGCTTTAAGAGCGATGGCTAGCCACGTTTTCGCTCAAACCGTGGCTGCAATACTGTTAGCAGTTTCCAATAGTCAGCCTGCAGTTGTGAACCGCGCTGGAAGTGTGCGGCGTTTCCACAAAACAATTTCGGAATGGCGACGAAAAAGTCGAATCGGTGCGCATGCGCTTAACGATTCGAAACCAATTTCTCTATGAAGATCCCGGCCCCAATCCACCTAGGAAGCACGCTCGAAGAGTTTCAGGTAATCGCTATTCGTCTGCAGGCCGTCCAGTCAATGGAGAGGCACAGGCGCCACTCTTCGCATATTCTCGACTGGGACATGTCCTTCGGCTGCTTTTTTCTGTCGTCGACGCACCAAATAGTTTTGCGCCGAACCCAGCCCTCCCGGACTATCGGAGGCACTTCGACGCCGCCAAATGAGTTCGAACGAAGTTCTTGGTAGGGACAGCTAGGCAGAAAGCAGCAACATACGCCCGATCACTCCGCTGAGCTTGTCTTGAGCCTCCAGGACCAAGTCGCGGCTCGCACCTTCAAGATTCCGAAGGTGACCGGCGAAGTCCCAAGCCAGATCACGCGCTGCGCGGACGTTCCAAATCGCCAGCAAGCGCCCCACCTTTCCCGTATCTTGCGCCAGTTCACCCACTATCCCGGCGGCCAGTAGGTTCAACGCCGAAGGGAGCACCTGCTCGAGCAATCCATTCACCTGCTCATAATCATCGTGCTCGGGGCTCTGCAGCGGTGGCGTCAAATGCAACTCATCATTGGTCTGGAGCAGAGCCAACGCCAGATCGTGATTTATATGAGCATTCATCCCCGTCAGAGCAAACTGTATTCGATCGACACCGGTTTTGTTCCTGGCCTCAAACAAAGCCCGCCACGAGCTCGCGACATCCGGATTCTGCTCCAGTGCGTTTGCAATCGCCGTAAAGTAGAAGTTTGCGAATACTACGGCGAGGCGCGTCAGCCATGTGGCGTCTTCCCAGCCGTCTGGCGGAGGCTTGAGGTCGATCCGCTGCGTTACCATCATATAGAGCTTGTTGAACCATTTCAGACCGTCGCTACTCGGCAATAATCCATCGATACTCTGCATTACGGCAAGAACATCGGCGAGCGCCGCCGGGGCGGCGGCATTCACGATTTGAAGAAGTTGCGCATCGGTTGGATTGAGGTTCACCATTGTGCAGTTCTCAAGGAGGACCTCCTTACCTTAACACGGCGCTCAACGACACTTTTGACAACACGAAATCGATTGTAATCCAAGAACCGCGACTTCTCGAACGCCTGTATTTATCACCGCATTCTCCACGGTTAGTTACTCGACCCTCGTTGAACGAGGTAGCGAGACGACAAAGTGAACAATCCCTTTGGGTGCCTCGCGTTCGACGTCCAACAATCCGGATCAGCGGTTGCCAGACTGGGTCGGAATACTCTTCGTTTGTAACTCGATGGCGCCAATCTCCATCTTGGCGTCGGGCCTAAATGCCTTAGCGGCCGCGGCTTGCATGGATATCGCTTGGTCTGGATTTGTTGGAACTCTGCCTCCCGTGGCCTCAACGGTCACCGTGAGAGGGGTGCCGACGATTTCTCCCAGTTCACGCAACTGGTCTGAAACAGAAAACTCAAACGTTCGCTTCTCGGGACCCTTGCTGCCGTGATGACGAAACGCCCCGAACCACGAAATAGTCCCGACGAACTTTCGTGTTTGAGGCTGACTCTTCTTAGCGATGTACACATCAAACAGCACTCCCGGGTGGCTCTCGGCAGTGACGTCTCGCAATACCAGCTCCGTAGCAACCGTGCCCTCCGGAGGGGCCACTAAGAGTCTCGCATTGGGTTCAGAAACGACGATGTCCACGGTCGTTTGTGGGTGATCGATCGCAATACGGTTGCTAGTGGCAAGCGTGGTTTTCTGCAATTGTTTGCCTTCTGTTATTGCCTGTTCGAACGCTGCGTTAGCCGAAATGCGCGGACCACCGGCTCGAGTGCAGTTGTCGACATTGTCGTAGACATATCCCAGCGCTGTGGAATCCAAGAAATTCTTGACGGGTTGCGTCTTCAAAGCTCCCGTGTCGTCGACAAAGCTGAAGGACTGATCCTGCCAACTCCCGGCCGGCAGTGAATGGGCATTTTGCCAACAGGCCCAGAGTCGATCGATATTCGCGTGGTGCGAATAAAAGACAGGATCGTTGGCGGCAACCGGCACATCACCCATATGAGCTACGGGACAACTTGGTCCAACGGTACAGTGAACATATCCGTGTATGAGTTTCTCAATATCAGATTCAAAGGAAAAATAATCCGCGTTGCGTAAGAACGAATCTGCATTTGTGGAGTTCGAGTTCAGTTGTGAAGCGCCCGTATTTAGTCCCGGATCGCGGCGCGAATCGTAAAGAGCCGACGTTTTACTTTGGAACTCAGCCGGCAGCGACTCGTGGGCCGGGTCGGTATAATCCCAATACGGCAATCGCAGCGTATTGTCGCCAGCTGCCCACCGCAAGACCTGCTCGAAGTAGTAGAGATACATACGATGCCAGCCAAAGAAATTCAGTGCCTGGCTATCTCCGGAGTGTTCACAACTTGCCCAAATCTTTTCGGCAATCGCGTCCGGAGCTAACTGATCGAGAATTCCGTTGTAATAAGAAAGAGAACCCGCCATCCCATGATCGGTAAGATACTGTTTCTGGTCGGCGATCGTTCCATCCGGGCTTTTGCTTCCATAATAGCCGTGGATGTTTGCCCAATATTCCCAACTGCGACGGTAGTCTGCTGAGTTGTGCGGCCTCTTGTCGAGAGACCTCATTTTCGTTATCGCGGTCTGGAGGCTCGCGAGGCGCTTCGCGCCAACGGCTCCGCCGATGAAGTCTTGCCACCGCATTCGGATTTGCGGAGCCGAATTCCCATCTCGTTTTGACGAGGGCTCTTGACCGTTAGCGAGCGATGCTTGCAAAGAAAGCGCGGCGGCCGTCGCAACCAATATCGCCAATATTGTTTGAGCTCGCTTGCGGCTCATGGAAGTCCTCCTGACGTAACAACCGAATCAATAAGACGGACTGAGGGACCCGCAATTGAAATCACCAAAGTTGGAGTCGTTTTCGACGAATGCTCTAATGCAACAGAATCTGCCGCAGAGACTAACGCGCAGTCTAATTTGAGTCAAGTACGCCGTTATTGACCTGTCATTGACCACGCGTTCGAACGCCATGTCGTTAATTTCGTCGAATAGAACTCAGCCACTAGGTTCATGGTTGCAGGAAGCAGTTGACATTTGCTTGATTCGGGCATATATGTCGAATTTCTAGGTATCATTATGAATGAAAGCAAACAAGAACTCCTCCGCGGCACTCTCGATATGTTGATCCTCAAGGTTGTCGCCCTGGGCCCTAGCCACGGTTACGCCATAGCGCAACGACTTCAGCAAATATCGAAAGAATTCTTCCAGGTCCATCAGGGCTCGCTCTATCCCGCACTCCATCGGGTGGAAGACAAAGGCTGGTTGCAAGCTGAATGGAAAGAATCCGAAACCGGCCGGCAAGCCAAGTTCTATTCTCTGACCAAAAAGGGCCGTAGGCACATGAACGCTGAGGTCATCAGTTGGCAGCGCCTGTGCGATGCCGTCGGCCTTATCTTGCGCGCAGAGGAGGACTCCTAACGATGCGCCGCATTCGCCGCCTCTTTCATAGATCTCACACAGAGAAGGAACTCGACCAAGAGCTCCGATTCCATCTCGATCGCCAAATTGCCGACCATGTAGCCGCAGGGCTCAGCCCAGACGAAGCGCGCCGCCGCGCGAACCTCGAATTCGGCGGCGTTGAACGTGTCAAAGAAGAGGTCCGCGATACACGCTGGGAGGCGCACCTCGACAACCTGTTCCGCGATTTTCGGTACGCGACTCGGAATTTGCGCCAGGACTGGCGGTTTGCCTCCGTAGCTATTTTTACGCTGGCGCTGGGGATTGGGGCCGCGACCGTGGCGTTCAGCGCTTTCTACAACTTGTTGTTTAATGCGTTTGCGGCGAGGGACGCGCGGCGGCTGGTGATTTTGTCGGGGCAAAGCGCCGAAGCGGGCGGACATCCGGAGATGGATTTGTGGCCTCTGGCGGGATCGCTATCGGACTTCGATGCGATACGCGAGCAGAATCAGGCATTCGAGGAAATCATTGGATACCACCGTGGGATCGCATTGCTGAACGATGGAAAGGACAATCATCAAGTCTACGTCGCAAAGGTGACGGGAAACGCGTTTGATTTTTATGGAGTGCCACCGCTGCTGGGACGAGGAATTGTCGCGCAAGATGCCAAGCCCGGGGCACTGCCGGTTTTTGTCATGAGTTACCGGGCGTGGCTGGGAGAATTCGGCGCGGATCCGAATCTGATCGGGAAGAGCTTTCTGTTGAATGGCGAGCAGTGGACGCTCGTGGGCATCATGCCGCGGCGATTCCAGGCATTTGGTGCTCTGCAACAAGTGTGGATGCCGATTACGGATACACGCGGTGCGGGCGGAAGCAAGAGCGAGCCTTCAGTTGACACGATGATGGCGCGATTGAAACCGGGCGTGAAGGTAGATGCGGCTTCCGCGGAACTGGACGTGATCGTCAAGCGGCTGGCGAAGAGCAAGCCCGAGGAATTTCCAAAACATTTCACGGCCCGAGTGCAGTCAGCGACCGATTTTCTGATGGGACCGTGGGGAATCGGAACCGCGGGAGGGCCGGAGGCGGAGCACTTCGATGTCAAGCACATGCTGTATGACTTGCTCGCCGGAGTGATGATGCTGCTTTTGATCGCATGCAGCGGCGTGGCGAATTTGCTTTTGGCGCGAGGGGCGTCGAGAGAAAAAGAAATTGCGGTGCGGACGGCGCTGGGCGCATCGCGGGCGCGCTTGGTGCGGCAACTGCTTGTGGAGAGTGCGGTGCTCGCGACAGTGGCGTGCGCGATGGGCTGCGTGTTCGCGTATTTCGGGATGAAAGTTGTGGCCACGGCTGTTCCGCACAAAGGTCAGAGCGTGGGAGGGGAGGCGGTCATCGGGCTGGACTCTATGGTTTTATTTTTCACGCTGGGCGTGACGGCGTTGACGACACTGCTTTTCGGCTTGGCGCCTGCGCTGCATGCGGTGAGGCGCGATGTGCAGCCGATGTTGACGGGAAGTGGGAAAGGGACGAGTGGGGACTTCCGCCATGGGAGGTTTCGTGCGGGCCTGGTCGTCGTAGAAGTGGCGCTATCGATCGTGCTGCTGACGGGTGCGGGACTCATGATTCGAAGCTTTTACGAGCTGACGCACATCGATTTAGGATTCAATGCGAAAAACCTTTTCTTCGCCCCAGTGGGACTGCCGTTCGGAAGCAAAGAGGCGACGGAGCAACAGCAAGACAAAGCGAGGAGAATCGAGGAGCGATTAAAAGCCCTGCCTGGCGTGGCAGAGCTTGCCGTGAATAATTCTCTGCCGGGCTATAACCCGGGAGGGCGATTTGAAGCGACTGTGCCAGGCTCGGCGCATTCCGAGAAGGTTGGATTTGATGGGTGCAGCGAAAACCTGCTGCGAATGCTCGAGATGCGGATGTCCCTCGGGAGATGGCTGTCCGCAAGCGAAGTGGATGCGGCGCAGCCGGTGGCAGTCATTAATCAGACGATGGCGGCACGGTTTTATGGCGGGGAGAATCCGCTGGGGCGCCAGATTGAAGCGAAAGAATTTAATGAAAAGGTGCAACCGGCGCACGATGTGTATTTTCAAGTGATCGGTGTGGTGCGCGACATAAAGGATTATGGACCGCAAGTGCCGGTGCTTCCGATGGCGTTCGTTCCGTACACGATCCGCGGAGGTGGAATTCTTTTCCTGAAGACGAAGGGCGATCCGGCGCTGCTGATGAATGCGGTGAGGCGGGAGATGTGGGCGGTAGACCCCAATGCGGTTTTTTCGCCGCAGATGGGGCCGTACATTGATGTGTTTTACGGACTGACGTACTCGACGCATCAGTTGGGGTTGACGACGTTCACGGGAGTGGCGGGGATTGCGCTGGTGCTGGTGGTCATCGGCGTGTTCAGCGTGATGGCGTACACGGTATCGCAGCAGACCCACGAGATTGGAATTCGAATGGCTCTCGGCGCGCAGCAAAGCCGCATTTTGCAGATGATTCTCGCGAAGGGCGCGCGCTTGCTTGCGGCAGGAATTGTCCTCGGTCTCTTCGCAAGCTACGGCCTCACGCGTTTCTTGGCGAGCCAAATTTGGGGAGTTTCTGCAACGGATCCATGGACGTTCGCCGCGGTGGCCGCCCTCGTCGTCGCAGTGGGATTAGGAGCCTGCTTCCTGCCCGCGCGACGCGCCACCTGCGTCGATCCTCTGGTCGCACTGCGCTACGAATAGGAGCACAGAATGACCTGGCTTCGTCGTTTGTTCCATAAGGCGCGCGCCGAAAGCGAGCTCGACAAGGAGCTCCAATTCCACCTCGACCGTCAAATCGCCAGCTACGTAGCCGGAGGCCTCAGTAGAGAAGAGGCCAGCCGTCGTGCGAGGCTTGGGTTCGGCGGTATCGAACGCGTCAAAGAAGAAGTCCGCGACACCGCCTGGGAAACTCACCTGGAAATCCTCTTCCGCGATTTCCGCTACGCCTTCCGCAATCTTCGCAAAGACCGTCGTTTCTCGTTCATCGCCATCCTCGCTCTGGCCCTCGGCATTGGCGCCTCGACGGTCGTCTTCAGCGTCGTCGCTAGCGTTTTCTTCCACGGGCTTCCTTATAAGGACTTCCAAAGATCCATCGTCCTTCAAATGAACAATTTAGCAGGCACTGGCGGATGGAAAGCTCGCCAGTACTTCTCGCTCGAGGAGGTGCGCGCCTTTCGAGAGCAGAATCA
>Ga0210402_10006081_pt1 | contig 10727 bp, 7 predicted proteins | sample IncBWC7MmetaG_FD_161055 | JGI IMG/M metagenome (GOLD analysis project Ga0210402, IMG submission 161055) | Forest soil microbial communities from Barre Woods Harvard Forest LTER site, Petersham, Massachusetts, United States - Inc-BW-C-7-M | ecosystem: Environmental > Terrestrial > Soil >... | reverse complement strand
CGGTTGGAGTGGAATTGGGTTCGGTTGGTAAGGGGGGCAAGTGGGTTCGGTTGGTTCGGGTTGGGGGTCGGAAATGGGTTCGTGTGGTAATTCGTGGCGCAGGGCTTTGAGGCGGTCGAATTCCTCGACCGCGCAGCGGTACAGGCGTTCGAACTGGGCCTGATAGCGCAGGAACAGCCCAATGGCGTTGGACTTTTTGGCGATGCTGTGGAAGCCTTCCGTTAGGCAGTAGTTTCGGTTCTGTTGGCGGGTAACTTCGATGTCGCCATCGACCATGTCCGGAGCCAGGAGGATCATGGGCCTGTCCCTTTCGTCGACGGTCTCATTGAGGCAGGTGGTGAAGATGCCGGACTCCAGGCGAGCGGCGCGGAGCGACTTAGTACGCCGTTTCAGAAGTTCACCAACGTATCGGGAAACCGCTTGCTAACGCGTGCGCCTCCGATCAGACCCGCGACGGTCACGGAGCGGCTGTCTCGAAATACGAGATTGTATTATTGAAACGGTGTGCTTAGTGAGGTTGCGAAGGATTCTGGTGGATGCGTAGGGGTGCGCCAAACTCGGGGCAGGCGGATTAACAATCCGCCGCAGGTTACCAACCTGCCCCACAAAAGTCCTACAGGTGAATGATCCCGCGCTGGATCGCCGCGGTCGCTGCCTGGGTCCGGTCCTGCACGCCCAGCTTGCTCAGAATGTTCTTTACATGATTCTTGACGGTATGCTCCGCAATGCTCAGGGAGTAGGCGATTTGCTTGTTGGCCAGACCGCCCACGATCAGCTCCAGCACCTGGATTTCGCGCGCGCTCAAATCCGGCCTCGGCAGTTGCGCCGCCAAGGACGCGGCCACCGCGGCCGGAAGGTAGGTCTGGCCCCCGTAAACCGCGCGAATGGCTTTTAACAACTCATCGTGCAGCACGTCTTTGGTGAGGTAAGCCTGCACGCCCGCGGCCAGGGCGCGGCGAATGTCCTCATCGCCGCCATAGGTGGTGAGTGCGATCATTCTGGCGCCGGGATACTCGGCGCGGATCGCGGTGGCCGCCTCCACACCGCCCATGCCGGGCATTCGCAGATCCAGCAGGGTCACGTCCGGCTGATGCCTGCGAAACATCTCCACCGCCTGCTGACCGTTAGAAGCCTCCGCCACCACGGTCATATCGGGCTGCATGTTCACAATAGTGCTGACACCCACCCTGGCCACGAGGTGGTCCTCGGCTACCAGAATTCGAATCGGCTCGTTCATGGCATTTCCTTCACGGCATTGCCCTCAACCATTTCCATCACGGCAAGGGCACCATTACTTCCACCTCCGTACCTTCTCCCGGATGACTTGATAGATGCAGCTCGCCGCCCAATCGTTCCGCCCGTTCGCGCATTCCGATTAGCCCAAAATGGCCACCGCGCGACTGAAATACGTCGGCTTGCTCGAATCCGCGGCCGTCATCGGCAATCCGCAGATACAGCTTACGGGCTTCGGCATGCAGCTTGACCCAGATTTGGCTGGCTTCGGCATGTTTCAGCACGTTGGTCACGGCCTCCTGCGCAATGCGCAGCAGGTGCTGTTCCATCTCCTCCGGCAGCTCGCCGGGAGTTCCGGCGTCCACCACCACCTCCACCCGAACGCCCGAGCCGGCCGTCCACATCCGGGTTCCCGATTCGATGGCCGCGATCAAGTCTTGGCCCTCCAACGCCGATGCCCGCAGGTCCATCACCGAACGCCGCGCCTCGGTGAGGCTGTGGCGCGCCATCCGGCGGGCCAGATCCAGATATTTGCGCGCCGGCGATTTCTCATCGGGCATGCACATCGCCACCGCATCGAGCTGCGAAGAAATGCCCACGAAGCCCTGCGCCAGCGTGTCGTGAATCTCGCGCGCCAACCGCGCGCGCTCGTCCAGTACCAGGGAGAAACGGTAACGGATCTGCCGCAGCCGCAGCCCGTACACCGCCCAGGCCGCCGCCGCCACCAACACCGCGCACAACAGGCGAAACCAGGCCGTTTCGTAAATATGGGGCAGCACCTCGAACGCGTATGACTGTTCGCTGGCCGGGCCGCCCGGCAGCAGGGCCCGCACCGTAAACCGATACGGACCGTGGCTCAAGGTGTTGTAATCGATTACGCGCCGGTTTCCGGCCGCGACCCAATTCTTGTCGAGTCCATCCAGCCTGTAGGAATACTGCACGCGTTCCGGGGCGCCCAGATAAATTCCGGTGTAGCGGATCTGCAGCCGCTCACTGCTGGGCTCCAGACGTGCGGGTCGCGCCAGGTCCACGGGATCGCCGTTGGCCGTCATATCGACAACCTGGACGGCGGGGGCCAGTGGAGTTTGCTTGCGTGCCCCGGGGTCCAGCACCGCCAGGCCACGGCCGGTGGTGAACCAAAGGCGTCCGTCCGCCGTGCGCGTGCCGCCGCCGGCTTTTGGATAACCGGGCGCGCATTGCGCGCTGCGCAGGCCATCTTCCACCCCGTAGTTCTCGGGCTCCAGCAGGGTCCTTCGGCGCTCCGAAAAATCGCGCAACTGGCGCTTGGAAATCCGGCTGATTCCCCGCGTGGTGCTGAGCCACAGCGATGGCCCGTCGTCGGAAACCTGGGCCACGTTATCGCTCGGCAGGCCATCCTTCGCCGTGTAATGGAAAAACCGGCCGTCGCGCCACGCGTTGAGGCCCCCGCCAAAAGTGGCGATCCACAGGGTTCCTTCAGGGTCCTCGTAGAGCGACCGGATTTCGTCGCTCGAAAGCCCATCCGCCGTGGTGAACAGACGCTGCTCTGCGCCCTTGATTCGCCACAGGCCCTTGCCGTACGTGCCTGCCCAGAGCGCCCCGTCCCGGCCTTCGCACAGGCTGGCCATAAACTCGATCAGCAGCGGGCCGCCGGGGACCACGTCGCGATATTCGTTCCCGCGAAGCACGCCGAGCCCGCCCGGAGTCGCCAGCCACAACCGCCCCTGGCGATCCTCCAGGGCGTCGAACAGCCCCCTGCGGCCCAATGGGTCGGGCCACGTGTAGTTGCGGAAATGCGTGCCCTGCATGCGGGCCAACCCGGCGCGCGTGGTCACCAGCAAATCGCCGTTGGAGGCCTGGCGAACCTGAAAGACGTCGTTGTCCGGCAAGCCGTCGCGCGTGGTAAAAACCCGGCGCGTTCCACCCGAGAACAGCATCAGGCCGCTATCGTGGAATCCCACCCAGACCCGGCCGGCGCGATCTTGAAAAACCGTGTTAGGCTCGTCGCTCGGCAGCCCTTCAGCCTCGCCGTACACGGTGAAAATATCGCTCCGCAACCGCATCAGCCCGCTGTTGGATCCGATCCACAAATTGCCTTCACGGTCCTCAAACAGGCAGCGCACCAGATCGGCATCGCGGCCAGCCTCGCGCGAGGTCGCAAACCGTCCGCTTTCCAACCGTGCAAACCCGTTGTTGGTGCCCGCCCAGATGTTGCCTTCGCGGTCCTGCCAGAGGGCCCGCACCGAGAGATCGGGCAATCCATCCCGCTGGGTATATTTCCGGATAGCGCCATCGGCTGTTCTCTCGATGATGCCCTGGTTACCGCCAATCCAAAGGTTACCGTCGCGGTCGGAAATCATGCTCAGCACCACCATGCCCTGCAGTGCGTCCGGCTCCATCATGGTGACGAACTTGCCGCCGCCAGACATCTTGACCACGCGGCTGAAGCCGGCTACCCACAGATCGTGATGCCGGTCTTCGGACACCGCGCGGACCGAACTCAATGGAATCTCGGCTTGCGGCCTGTAGTTGGTGAACTGGCCGTTCTGGTAGCGGCTCAGGTAGAGTCCGGCCACCAGCCAGAGTGTGCCCGCGTGGTCGGAGTATAACGCCGTGATGGCATTGTCCGGCAGCCCTTGTTTGACGGTAAACGTGTGGAACCGATGGTCTCGATACTGCGCCAGCCCGTTGGAAGTGCCGATCCACAGCGACCCGTCGGCGGTGGCGGCCAATGCCGTAATCGAGTTCCCCGGAAGGTCGCCGTTGGCCTTGCTGAATGAGACGAATTCGTAGCCGTCGAATCGAGCCAACCCTTCGTCGGTACCGAGCCACAGATACCCATCCGTGGTTTGCGCAATGGCGCGAATCGTGTCCTGGGGCAGACCATCCTGCTGCGTCCACAGCCGGTGCGAGTACTGCGTCAGGCTCTTACGCGGATCCAGCGCCAGCGCGGTCGAAGCAGCCACCGTGCACAGCAACATCCCAGCCCAAAAGTGTTTCATGTGGGGCAGGTTGTGAACCTGCGGCGGATTGGCAATCCGCCCGCCGGGAGTTGGCGCGCAGCCGAACTTCCACAAGCGACTTTCGAGAGTGCGGCGGATTGTGAATCCGCCTGCGCGATGCGGCAGCGAGCCAGCCGCATTTGAGGGTTTGCCGGTGATCTGCGGCGGGCGGATTGCCAATCCGCCGCAGCTTACCAAGCTGCCCCACATAGCGCCACGGGCGACTCTCATCCTTTCCCCTGTGCGCCCGGCGCACATCGCGAACAGATTAACAATCTGCCCCGCAAGGGTTTTCAGCAGCCGAACCAGGAGTCGCATGGTGTCGTACCGATGATAACGTGCCGGCTCACTGGAGGGTGGGTATGGCAGGTTGGGCCTACCTGCCATACCGCGGCGTTCATGCGGCGTTCATATCGACAGCAGACGGTGGAAAAACGCCCGGTAGCGACGTAGGGCCTGCCGCAAGTCTTCGGTCGACACATTATTGCCTTTCGACCACTCCTGCTCCAGTTTGGCCCGCTCTTGAGCAAACGACTCGGCCAACTGCTTGATGGCCATGGCGACGAGTTCGTCGGCCTGCTGCACGGAGATTTGCGGGTCATCCACGAATCCGGTCTGGATCGTTTCCCATCTGGTCCGCATTTCATCCAAGCGGTCCGGCGCCAGTAATGGTCCGGTGTTTTGGTCGCGCGACCCCGGCCCCCGATCTTCGGGCTTGTCGGGTTTCTGGGGACTACGGCCGCTGGCGAGGTTGGCCAGATCAGCCGTGGTTAGCGGTTCGGATTCCATCGTATTTTGCGTTTGTAGCATGACTTACCTCCTTCTCTCCGGCATGCCTGGACGGTTGGGTTTCCAGCAATTCGTCAACAAGCTCCCGGTAGTAGACCATGGCTTGCCGCAAATCTTCGGTGGTGGCGCCGCCCTCCGGCTCGGCGACGGCAATTTCGTGCGCGGCCCGGTAATTCCGAACCACGGGCGCGTGATCGACTGAAAGATCTTCCGCACGGCGGTCGAAATCCGCCACGGGATAGCCCTTCGTTCGCATGACCTCGCAAACGAGATGGTCGGCCTCCCGGATCGCCAGTGGCGGGTCATCGACAAAACGCGCCTGTGTAAGACGCCACGCTTCGCTGAACTGCTGTTGTTCCTCCCGGTTGAGCGAGCGAACATGGTACAATTCGGCCCTTTCGGCGCGGCGCTCAAGCGCTCGTTCCGCGCTCGACCGGCCGCCGTATTCCTGAATCGCGTGCTCGTACTCGGGGCCAAAGCGACTGCGAAGCGTCGTGGTGCGGCGTTTCTGCATCAAGATCGAAACTGCGATCAATGCGATCACAACCATTCCGATCGAGACCATTAACAATGGTGTGCTCATAGTGAAAGTCCTTCCACGTTTGAAGCAGCATTTCGTTTACCATCGGCTGGCCAGTGGAACGGATCACTAATAGCTGTGATCGGCCATACGGCGTCCGGGCACAATTTTCGAAAACCTTCGGCGGGTCACCATTTCGCTGGAACCTGTCTTGGGCCGCGAGGCTATCCCGGCACGGCTATCCCGGCACGCCTATTCCGTCACGGCTCCCGGTACACACCAAGCGGATTAGTCCGCCGCAGGTTTCCAGCCCCACGAAGACCTCCGCGAACTCAGCGCGCCCTGCTACCATTGCCTTCGGTGAATCGATGAACCTAACGTTTTGGGGCGCCGCCGGCACGGTCACGGGCTCGATGCATTTGCTGGAGGCGGCCGGCAAGCGCTTCCTGTTGGATTGCGGTCTGGCCCAAGGCCGCCGCAAGGACACCGATCGCAAGAATCGAAACCTCCCCTTTCCGGGTTCCGGGATCGATGCCGTGGTGCTCTCGCACGCCCATATCGACCACAGCGGCAGCCTTCCGACCCTGGTGAAGAACGGATTCTCCGGACCGATTTTCGCGACGCCCGCCACCATCGATCTGTGTGGCTGGATGCTGCGCGACACCGCCTACATCCAGGAGAAGGACGCCGAGTTCCTGAACAAACGGCGCGAAAAGCGCAAATCGCCGGGCACGGAAGACGGCATCGAAAATGGCAAGGTGGAGCCGCTCTACAACATGGCCGACGCGGAAAAAACGCTGCCGCTGTTTCAGCCCGTGCCGTATCGTCAGCCTCATACCTTGGCTGCCGGCCTCACCTACGAAGCCTACGATGCGGGCCATATACTGGGCTCATCGTGCCTGGTGCTGCGCGCTGAGAAGGCCGCTGCTTCGAACGGCGAACCGAGCGCTAGAGCGAACGGTGCGCCAATCCGCCTGGCCTTCTCCGGCGACGTGGGCCGCCACAACCTGCCCATCATCCGCGATCCCGAAGCCATGCCGCCGGCCGACTACCTGATCATGGAGAGCACCTATGGCGGGCGGCTTCATAAGAGCGTGGACCATGTAATTAACAAGCTGGCCAATGTGGTGAATCGCACAGCCAGCCGCGGCGGACGCATCGTGGTGCCGGCCTTCGCGGTGGGCCGGACCCAGCAACTGGTTCTGCTGCTGCACCAACTGGCCAACCAAAAGCGCATCCCCAATATTCCGATCTTCGTGGATAGCCCGCTGGCGCTGAACATCACGGATGTCCATCGGCGCCACCCTGAGTGCTTCGACGAGGAGGCCACGAAATACCTGGAGGGCGGGGAAGACCCTTTCGGCTTCAAACGCCTCCAATACGTTCGCGAAGCCTCCGAGTCCAAGAAACTGAACGACCTGCGCGGCCCCTTCGTGGTGATTTCCGCCTCCGGCATGTGCGAGCAGGGCCGGATTTTGCACCATTTGCGGAACAGCATTGAGGATGCGCGAAATACCGTGCTCATCACCGGCTTCCAGGCGCAGGACACCTTGGGCCGGAAACTGGTTGAGAAATGGCCCGAAGTCAAAATTTTCGGCGAACCGATGCGGGTGCGAGCCGAAATTTCCAGCCTGGATGAACTGAGCGGCCATGCCGACCAGGGCGAGCTATTGCAGTGGATCAAACCGATGGCGCCGTGGCTGCGCAAAGTCTTCCTGGTCCACGGAGAGCCGCGGCAGGCCGAGACCTTGGCGGGGTTGCTGCACTCCCAATACAACCTGGACGTGGTATGCCCCACGCCCGGCCAGTCTTTCGATCTGGCGTAGGTCGCAATGAAAAGCAAAACAGAAGTTACGTGTGAAGAGTGCGGCAGCCCGTTCCGCTCCAGGGCCGGGACTGACCGCTGGTGCTGAGGCTGTCGATCACGAAGACGTCCCGCTTGCCGCGATCCGGGATTCAAGATACACCAAAATCCGCTGGCGTCCCGGTCCTTGGTGATGGCGGCCCGGATGGTGTGTGCCGCCGGGGCGAGAGTGGATTGAAGGCAAAGACGGCCTGGCGTAAGCTTAAGATGTTGTCATGTAACCGAAAGTGCCTGACATCCCATCTATACTGAAAGAAGCGAAAAGGAGTACCACGCTACGTGAACCCAAGTCCAACCCCTACCTACCACGTGCCGGAGCCGCCGAAATCCGGTCTGCTCCCAGCCCTCGCGGCGGGCGCCATCATCGCCCTGTTCGCTTTCAACATCTACCTGTACGTCCAGATCGACCATACGCGCACCGATTTGGCTAAGATCCAGGAGTCGTTGAGCACCGAGTTGACGAATCTGAAGGACGCTTCCAGTGTAACGTCGGCCGCCCAGAAGCAGCATTTGGAACAGCTGAAGCAGGATCTGGAAGCCTCCCGCAACCAGGCGCGGAGCCTGGCCAGCCAGGCCAAGACCGAAGCCGCCGCCCATGCGGACGCTCATGCCGACCAGTTGGCGCGGCAAATCCAGGCCGAGGAAGCCAAGGTGCAGCAGCAGGTCAGCTCCGAGATCAGCGAAGCCAAACAGTCTGCCAGTGCCGCCAATGCGAAGATTGCCGATGTTTCCACCGACGTCGGCGGCGTAAAGACCCAGGTGTCCGCCACCCAGGCCGAGTTGCAGAAGACCATCTCAGATCTGAAGTCCGCGCGCGGCGACATGGGTGTGCAGAGCGGCCTGATCGCCACCAACGCTTCCGAACTGCAGGCCCTGAAGCGGTTGGGCGAGCGCAACATTTTCGAGATCAAGCTGGGCAAGACCAAAACGCCGCAGCGCATCGGCGATATCACCCTTCAGCTCAAGAAGACCGACCCGAAGAAGAACAAATACTCTGTCGACGTGATGGCCGACGACACGCTGACCGAGAAGAAGGACAAGAACATCAACGAACCCGTGCAGTTCTACACAGCCAAGGCCAAACAGCCCTACGAAATCGTAATCAACAAGGTGCAGAAGGACATGATTATTGGCTATCTGGCGACGCCCAAAGAGCAGGCGGCAAGGTAGGACAGGCCATCGTTTTTCGTGGCCCGTCAACTTCTTAATTCGACTCGGTTTTCTCCACCAGGTGTTCCACGTGCATGCAGTAGATGGCCGGCTTGCCGTGGCGGTCGCTCTGGAAGTAGATCCGCTGGCTGTCCGGTGAAAAGACGGGCGCTACTGTCTCCGGGTGGCTGGCCTTGTGTTCGCAAATGGTGCGCTCGCGTTGTGTCACGCGCAACAAGAGCAGTACCGTCGGCGAACCGGCATTGCGGCTGGCTCCTACGAAGACCGACGTGTCGCGGTTGGCTCCGAAGTGCACGAACTGGCTGGTCTTGCAGACCAGCTTTTCGATGTTCGTATCGGGCGTGGCCTCGCGGATGGTGTTCAATTGTTTGGCATCGTCCGGAAAATTCAAGTAGAGGACCGTCTTCCCATCGATGGCCCAATTGGCTGGTCCCACGCGGCCCGGCGCCAGTTTCAGCTTATGGTTCTGCGTCCCGTCGGAATTGACCAGCCACAGGGCTTCATCCGCTTGCCTGTAGAGGATCTGGGCCCGCATAGGCCGCGCAATGGGGTCGCTCATGGCGAACGGGGCTTCCGTCACCGTGCGCGCCGCGCCTTGCACCAGGGGCACCATGCGCAAACGCCCACCTTCGCCGCGCCTTTCCGCGAACGTGGCGTGGGTGCCGTCCGGCCCCACGCTCATCCCCGGGCACCGCTCCCAGCCTTCCGGAACCTGGTACACCTCGCGCTCGCGCAGGGCGGTGAGGTTGGCCAAATACAGGGAGCGTCCCGCGAAATAACAGAAGGACCGGTTGTCCGGCAGCAGCGTGAGCGACGTACCGTCGAGCGCCTCGATCTCGGTGAGTTGCCTGGTGTCGCCGGTTTTAAGATCGATCCGAAAGCCCTGTGGCGACCCGCTCCGGTCGCAGCACATCAACATCCAGCCGCTGTTACGCGCGATCCCGCGGTTGTAATACGCCGTCATCGTGCTGGAATAATCCGGCTTGGTGAGCCGGTAGACGTCAAGTTCGGTCGCCGGGTCCGGATATCGTTCGGAGTCGGAGGGAAAGATAGCGCCCTTCTGGCCATCCGCCAGCAACCGGCCGGCAGCCGCGCCAGCCAACAGAAATGATCGGCGCGAAACCGAGCGCGCGTTGCCTCCCATAAAACGATGGTATCAGGACTGGGGCGGGCACGATACCGGCCGGTTGTTGTCGCTAACCGGAGGAACCACGCCGCGGTCCCGAGGGCCCTCGCCTGGACATTCCTCGATCCCTGAGACGATCGCGGTGACTTTCAACGCCGGCTTTTTGTGGTGTATCAGCCATCCGCTCTCCCCGATTTTATATCCGGTAATATCGCCGGAAACTGCTTGGATAGTCAAGGCCCACCAATGCTGCGTCAATGAGGTTTCCGGCTTGGCGCATACGGTGTCTGGCGTCGCCGGGCGCTGCATTGCCCGCGAGTTGTGAACACGTTCAAAAATGCCTTGACGCGGCGCCCGTTTGCGATCATACTAGAATTTGAACACGTTCAACGAACCGATGCCACCCAACGCCTCCACCCCCAACCGAACGGCAACCCCGTTCATGGCCATCCCGACCCGCGGCCTGGCCGTCGCGATCGCTCGTCCGCGGTCGCCTGGAACTCTGGTCCGGCGCCATGATCCGCCCCATCCATGCGGGTTGGCGCATATCCGCACTCTTGCTGCCGGAGGCGCCCAATGACCCCGGCTCTGCGACTGCTACTGGCCTCTCTTGGCGCGATCTGCGTGCTCAAGGCCGCCGCCCTGACTGTTCGCCGCGGCCCGATCACCGCAACCGGGCTAGCCGTGTTCCTGTTCGCCTGGCCCGGCGTGATTCCCGACTACTTTCGGGAGCGCCAGCCGGCTCAACCCATCGATGCCGTGCGATTCCTGGCGGCCTGGGCGCGAATGGCCCTGGGTGCATCGTCGATCGTCCTGCTCGCGGTATATGCCCCACACATTCCGGACGGAGTTCTTGGCCTGGCTGGGATCGCGGCGCTTCTTCTCACGATTCACCTCGGTATCTGCGGACTGCTTCCCTGGTTGCTGCGCTGGGCCGGCTTCGCCGTCCCGCTCCTGTTCGACCGTCCGTGGGCCGCCACCTCGCTCGCCGAATTCTGGGGACGGCGCTGGAACCTGGCATTCGTCGAAATGAATCAACGCCTC
>Ga0210402_10006080_pt1 | contig 10727 bp, 6 predicted proteins | sample IncBWC7MmetaG_FD_161055 | JGI IMG/M metagenome (GOLD analysis project Ga0210402, IMG submission 161055) | Forest soil microbial communities from Barre Woods Harvard Forest LTER site, Petersham, Massachusetts, United States - Inc-BW-C-7-M | ecosystem: Environmental > Terrestrial > Soil >... | reverse complement strand
GACTAGAGCACGGCTGAGCGCGGGCTTGGAAGGGGAATCCGCAGGCGTTAGTTCCACCGCCTGGTCGAGCAGCATGGATGCGCCGACAAATCCCTGGAGCAAAGTGTCGTGCAATTCGTGAACGATGCGCGCACGCTCTCTACGACGTTCTTGCAGGCGGATGTCGTTTTCGGAGTGTGCTTGTCCTTGGTCGGTTAGCCGGAATGGTCGTTGAAGCGCTGCTCTCGTTCGCCTGTGGCTTCTTGCGACAGGTACGGCATCGGAGGCACGCCTTACGGAGCGATCGGCGTGGACGGCGCCCAGCCGTGAAGGAGTGCCGGTAATCAGGGCAGAAGGTTTGGATGACATCGCTTTTCTCCTTTGGTCGAAAGCTGCTCAGGGGCTTCCGCCCGAGAGAATTTCGGCTTGCTGCTGTTCCTGTCATTCGGAAGTCGGCCTCTTTTGTCAAATTTGTACAACGGCCGCCGCTTACGCACTCGAATGGCTTGGTTGACTGCGCATAACGACCACCCGACGCGTTGCGAGACCGAGCCGCTGCATTCTGGAGACTAGGGTGGTCCTCGGCAGCCCAAGTTGTGCGGCGGCTCCACGCGCTCCGCTAACTACCCAATTGGTTTCACGAAGGGTCGCGATGATGTGAGCACGCTCCGCATCGGCCAGCCGCGTTTTGATACCCACTGGCACGGCCTCTACCCAGATTGGATTTTCCGCCGTCCGCAGGCTCAGAACGGGGCCACTCCTTGTCATGATGACGCCGCGCTCGATAACATTTTGTAGTTCTCGGATGTTGCCCGGCCAGTTATGGTGTTCAAGCACTGTCATGACCGAGTCGGGGATCGTGTCGATCACTTTGCCTTGTTGTTTAGCGAACTGTTGAACAAAATATTCAGCAAGCATTGGAATATCCTCTCTCCGTTCACGCAGGGGCGGAAGAGTCACCAGAAACACGTTAAGTCGATAGTAGAGATCGGCACGAAACTTTCCATCTAGCACCATCTGCCATAGATTCTGGTTGGTGGCGGCGATAACCCGCACGTTCACCTGAATCGTCCGGTTGCTCCCTAAGCGCTCGACCTGCTTTTCCTGAAGAACGCGAAGGAGCTTTGGCTGTAACTCGATCGGGAGGTCTCCGATTTCATCCAAAAACAGCGTTCCACGGTCGGCCGCTTCAAACCGTCCTCGATTCTGAGCCACGGCTCCCGTGAATGCACCCCGTTCATGGCCGAACAGCTCGCTTTCAAGAAGCGCAGCGGGAATCGCAGCGCAATTAAGAGATACGAAACGACAGCCTCGCCGGGGACTGGCCTCATGAATCGCTTGCGCGATTAATTCCTTGCCGGTGCCGGTTTCGCCTTGAATCAAGACCGTTGAATCGACCGACGCAAGCAGGTCGACGTTTTCGAGAACAGCACGGAATTTCGCGCTTGATCCGATCAAATTCGTGATAGCCATCGTCACTCCCCTTCGCGTGTCGAATTTAGGGGGCTCGCCAACATCCTCGTGGGCGGCCCTGAAGCGATTACACCAGAAGGCTGGCGCCCAGACAATTAGACGAAGGGATGATTTTGGCATCAGGATTCCAATCGAGGTTCCGATTACGCAACGCGAATCAGGCACGAACAACCATCATCAAGGCACAGATTTCACGCGAGATGCTAACCTGACATGAATGGGGCGGCCGAACCGATATTCCTTCCGGCCGCAGCGGCGCTCCGACGATCATACTAAGGTGGAATCGACGCTTTTGACCAAATGCGGCACTCTTAAGGGTATGAGGCTGCGTCAAGATGCGGCGACAGTTGCACGTGCGCTCGTATCTGTTGTCGATGACGATGAGTCTGTGCGTGAGTCGCTGCCTGCCCTGCTAAAAGCATCTGGGTTCGACCCCCGCGCCTTTTCTTCGGCAGCGGAATTCCTCTCGTCCGATTATGTCCATCGAACGCAATGCCTCATCCTGGACATTGCGATGCCGAATATGAGCGGACTCGAATTGCAACGGGAGCTGGGGCTTCGAGGCCAGAAGATTCCGATCGTCTTCATCACAGCTCAAACCGATGACGCCGTCCGGGTGAGAGCGCTCGAACAAGGAGCTGTGGGCGTCCTGCTCAAGCCGTTTAGCAAGACAGATCTGCTGTCGGCAGTTAAGGCCGCGCTTGGAACGAGCTAAGCGCTGGGCCATTCGATTAACCATGTGAGCTCAGTGCGGGCTAATTGTAAGGTGAACCAAAAGAATCCGCAAAGCGCTTTTGTTTGATGCTTCAGAAACTGACCGAAACCTACCGCCGTTTGATTTTCAGTGTTGCAATTTTTGAAGTGAGAGTGGTTGGACGCATGCCAAGTAGCTCGGCGGCGCCCTTGGTGCCATAGATCTTTCCACCGCTTTTTTGGAGCGCTTCGACGATACTCTGCCGTTCGAGTTCCAGCAGCTGCCTCCGAGTTGAAACAGAACCCTGGTGTTCTGTCCCCGCCATGGAAGGATTGGCCGCTTGGTTCAGGCCAAAGCGCAGGGTTCCGTCTCTCGCCAAAATCACTGCCCTCTCAATGAGGTTTTGCAACTCGCGAACATTGCCTGGCCAGGGATAGCTCGTTAGCTCCTGAACGTGCTCCGGCGTCAGAACTGGAGTGGCAGAATGCATTCGCCTTGCGGCTTGTTCGAGGAAGTTCACTGCCAGGAGAGGAATGTCTTCTAACCGATCTCGCAGCGGCGGCACTTTGAGCGGGAATACGCTCAAACGAAAAAAAAGATCGCGCCGGAAGCGGCCCGCCAGCACTTCCTGCTCCAGGTCACGATTGGTCGCGGCGATGACGCGAACGCTCACCTGACGAGTGCGATCCTCGCCAACCCGTTCAAATTGGCCCTCCTGCAACACGCGGAGCAGTTTCGACTGCAGCTCGAGCGGAATTTCCGCGACTTCATCGAGAAAGAGCGTACCGCCGTCGGCGAGTTGAAATCGCCCCACCCGGTCGCGTAGCGCGCCCGTGAACGAACCCTTCGCGTGACCGAAGAACTCGCTTTCGAAGAGGTCGCGCGGGATTGATGCGCAGTTGACCTTTACAAGAGCTCGCTGAGCGCGGTTGCTGCGACCATGAAGCGCCCGGGCGATGAGTTCCTTCCCAGTCCCTGATTCCCCCAGGATCAGCACGCTCGCTTCAGTTCGGGCTACGAGATCGATCTGCGAGAGGATCGTCTTTAAAGCTGAGCTTTGGCCAAGCAAGCCGCCGAAGCCCTCATTCACTTCGCTCCGGAGATAGTCGTTTTCCTGTTTGATCTGCTCCTGTAGCGCATGGATCGCTTCGAAAGCCCGCGCGTTGGCAATCGAGACCGCAGCCTGATCAGCGAACACTCGCAGCCATTTGAAATGCTCTTCATGAAACGGAATGCGACCGAAAGCTCCGAGAACTCCGAGGATCTCCTGGCGGAAGATGAGCGGATGGCCGGCGAAGCCGTGAATGCACTCGGACCGCACCCATTCGGGATTCGCCGTGAGCTCTGGTTTCGAGACCGCGTCTTCGATAAGGAACGAATTTCCAGTGGAGCCGACTTGTCCAATCTTTCGTACGCCGATTGGGATGCGTCGGAACGATCCCTCAAGGCCCTTCCACTCCTGTCCATCCACCTGCGAGCGGCCGGCGCTGGCTGCCAAGTGCAGGCAGCGCATGTGGGAAGGGCATTCTTGGCCCATGGGACAGGTTGCGCAAATGTCACCCGGCCCAATCAGCCATATCCTTGCGAGGGCGAGGCCGGCTCTTTCTACCAGACCGTCAACGATCAGCTTCAGGACAGTCTCCACGGTTCGCACTTGGCTCACCGCCAAAGAAATTGACTGCAGGAGTTCCAAGTCCATGGCTTGAGTCTATCTGATTCACTCTACCAACAACGATTCGTCGTTGCTGATGTTGAATTCGTCGTTTTGTTAAACAAATATCACACGTATTTTCAACACTTTAACGATGTTCGCGATTGGTACGCGACCTGCACCTTGAGCTGTCATGACGAACAGCACTCAAGAGGAACTGGAGCGCGAAAGCCGGTCTTCTGGCGTCCGCACAGACCTCGCGCCTGATGGCATTGTAGATGTTTCCGGAGTGTTAAGGCTGCTGATAGCCGACGTTTCCGGGCTATACGCCACGACCACCCATTTACTTTTGGACGAACACGGCGACGGGATCTTCGGAACAACGGATCACATCGCAGAACACGCACGCAAGTTTGGCGGCTCGACTATCAGGGCAATCAGTTCGTTACACCGTCCGCTCAACGAGGCCAAACCGTTGGTCAGCGGCGCAGTTGATTATGGGACCGACCCCTCCGATGCTGAGGGGGCATTGTCGCGGACCCTAAACCATAACTCCCCGCGGAGGTTGCAGGAGAATCTGACACTCGCAGCCTGCAGCCACGGCCCGCAGCCGGTTCCTCCCAACGAGCACTTGGAGAGAGCGTTTCTCGTCTTGGGTCGCGTTCGTTGGACGGATCTGACGCCTGCCGAGTGGCGTGAGTACGACGAGCGCGCTCTGGCAACACTCAGGACAAGTGGGACCGTTGAGCAATACGAGAAGGAGTATTTCCGGAAAGATGGCAGCCGCGTGCCCGTGATCGTCGCGGGCGCGCTCTTCGAAGAACGAAGCATCGAGGGTGTTACATTCGCGCTCGATTTGACCACACAGAAGCGCGCCGAAGCACAGATCAGGACGCTGAAGGAACAATTGTGCCGGGAGAACTTGGCACTACGGGACGAGGTAGATGGATCGACGATGTTTGAGGAGATTGTCGGTACCTCAAAGCCGCTCAAGGCCGTCCTTTCCCGAATAGCCAAGGTCGCCCCAACCGACTCCACCGTTTTCATCACCGGGGAGACTGGCACCGGCAAGGAGCTCATCGCGCGCGCTGTCCACAAGCGCTCGCCGAGGTCAGGACGCACTTTCGTGAGTGTGAACTGTGCCGCACTTTCGCCGTCTCTGATTTCCTCGGAGTTATTTGGCCATGAAAAGGGCGCCTTCACCGGGGCTACACAAAAACGGCTTGGCCGATTTGAGCTTGCTGACGGCGGAACGATTTTCCTGGACGAAGTGGGCGAACTTCTACCCGACGTCCAGGCCGCGTTATTGAGGGTGCTGCAGGAACGGGAATTCGAGCGAGTTGGGGGAGGGCGGCCCCTCCGTGTCGACGTTCGCGTGATCGCCGCCACCAATCAAGACTTGAAGTTAGCCGTAGCCAAGGGAACTTTCCGGCAGGACTTGTTTTATCGGCTCAACGTGTTTCCCATCGAGGTACCACCCCTCCGACATCGGCAAGACGACATCCTGATGCTGGTTCAGTACTTCGTGCAGCGGTATGCCGCCAAAATGGCCAAGAATATCTGCGCGATCGACAAGAAAACACTCGATCTGCTGCAGTCGTACGATTGGCCAGGCAACATTCGTGAGCTGCAGAACGTTATCGAGAGGTCCGTGATTCTGAGCTCGGATGAAGTTCTTTCGATCGACGAATCTTGGCTCTCGAAAGACACATGGGGGCCGAAGCCTCGGGGCGAGCCGTCGGCAGTTTTCAAGATTGAGGGTGGGCCGCTAGGCGAGCGGGAAATCATCGAGGCGGCGCTTGCCGAGACCCGAGGCCGGGTTTCGGGGCCGTCCGGTGCGGCGGCCAAGCTTCGGATTCCAGCATCCACTCTTGCGACCCGGATCAAGGCCTTAAAAATCAATAAGAACCAATTCAAGTTCGGGTAACACGCTCTCCTGAGATCTGCCCAAATTGCGCAATTCGCGGGTTTTGCGGAATTTGCGCGATTGGCGGGATCGGCGTCCGCAACCGAACTCGCTTTCTCAATATTTTCATGAAGTTCCAACTGGTGTGAGGCTTGCTATCTCTCTAACCGAATTATGATCTGCAGAATCGACCGAGTCGAGGATGGAGACAATCTGATCGTATTGCGCATAAGTGGAAAGCTCACAGGGGAACACGTGGCCACGCTCCGGAGCGTTTTACGCGCGGAAGCCGGCCCAGTGGCTATCGATCTCAAGGAAGTGTCTCTCGTCGACTGCGAGGCTGTACAACTCCTTGCGCTGGCCGAATACAACCAAACCGAGCTCAGGAACTGTCCCGCCTATATCCGTGAATGGGTCACGCGAGAGAAGGCAGATATCGACGGGAAGCGGCACCCGGCCAAAAGACATAAGTGAAGGAGGACATCGATGATGTTTGTTTGGAATCACGACGGCCCTTCGAGCCGGCCGTATGGGACAGGGTACTGATATGAAAGGCCCACTCGAATCTCCGGCCGAGGAAATCACGCGACTGAGCGGTTGTTTGAACGATTTGATTCGCATTACGACGCTTCCGGCGCTCTCGACTGGAGGCGAGCCGTCGCGGATCGGCAGCACCTTGCTGGACCTACTGATCGGGATGCTTCCGTTGTCGTTCGCGTTTGTTCGGTTGAACGACCCAGAGGGCGGGCCGCCTCGCGAGGAGGCGCGAGTTGGTGGACCTTTGAAGGTTTCAACCCGCGCACATGGGATTCGTCAAGCGCTCGAAGTTTCGCTGGAAGATGTTTCCCCGAAATGGCCTCTGAACGCTCGCGTCTCCATCGGAGGCGTCGAATTTTCCATTGCTTCAACGCCTTTGGGATTTCAGGGAGAGCTCGGAGTCATCGTAGCCGGTTCTCAGAAACTCGACTTCCCGGAGCAAACCGAGGCTCTTCTTCTGGCTGTTGCCGCGAACCAGGCGACGATCGCGATGCAGCAAGCACGCCTTTTCATTGCGCAGCGAACACGTGAATTTGCGACACCTAATGACGAGTCGGAGAGAAGTGAACGCGAGTCTTGGCGGATTATCGACAGCATTCCAGGGCCGATCGCATTGCTGAAGAAGTCCGGTGATGTCGACATGGTCAATCGCCACCTGCTCGAATATTTCGGCACGACTATCGAGAAAGCCATGCAGTGGGGAACGAACGGCTTGGTTCATCCAGAGGATCTGCCTCACGTGCTCGATGGGTTCACGCGGTCAGTTGAATCGGGCACTCCGTATGAAAACGAATATCGCCTTCGGCGGTCTGATGGCGTCTATCGCTGGTTCCAGGGGCGTACTGTTCCCTTGCGCGATGCAAACGGTCAAATCGACCGCTGGTGTGTGCTGTTAACGGAGATCGACGACCGCAAGCGTGCTGAGGACGCCGTATGCGTAAGCGAGCGTAATCTCCAACTGATTATCGACACAATTCCAGCAATGGCGTGGTCAGCCCGTACGGATGGTTCCGCCGATTTCTTCAGCCAGCACTACCTTGATTACGTGGGACTCTCTCTCGAACGGATGAAGGATTGGGGCTGGAGGGCTGCCGTTCATCCTGACGACTTGAACCGTTTGGCGACTGTGTGGCAACGTGTCCTGGATTCCGGACAAGCGGGAGAGGCCGAAGCCCGCTTGCGCCGTTTCGACGGATCCTATCGCTGGTTCTTGTTTCGCGCCAGCCCGCTGCGGGACCAATCGGGGAAGATTGTCAAGTGGTACGGAGCCAATCTGGACATCGAGGATCGCAAACGGGGGGAGGAGGATCTGCGCGCCAGGGAATTGTCCTGGAGGCAGATCGTCGACAACATTCCTGGGCTCGTAGCTACGATGCGCGCGTCAGGGGAGGTCGAGTTCCTCAACCGGCAGACTCTGGAGTATTTCGGCAAAACAAATGCGGAGTTGAAAGACTGGTCCCTCATTGGAGTGGTTCATCCAGATGATCTGCCTCGCATAATTGAGGCGCGTGCGAAAACCATCGAAACGGGGCAGATCTATGATGTCGAGCATCGCTGCCGGCGCGCTGATGGGGTGTATCGATGGTTCCAGGTCCGAGGGCTCCCGGTGCGGAATGCAGAAGGTTCGATAACCGACTGGTATATGCTGCTCACCGACATCGATGATCGCAAAAAGGCCGAAGAGGCGCTACAGGCGAGCGAGCGCAATTTGAGCCTAATGATCAACGCCATCCCCACCGTTATCCTGGTCTTGCTCCCCGACGGATCGGTGCTGGACGTGAATCAAGCCGCGTTGGATTACACAGGGGTCACTGTGGCAGAGATGCAGGTAGAGGATTACCGCACTCGTTTTTTCCACCCGGAGGATGTAGAAGGGCTGCGCGAACAGCGGCGGGTCGCGCTCACACGCGCCGTACCTTTCGAAAACGAGCAGCGATGTCTAGGTAAAGACGGACGATACCGCTGGTTCCTCGCCCGCTACAATCCCGTACTCAACAATCTAGGAGGAATCGACCGATGGTATGTGGCCGCGTTCGACATCGACGACCGAAAACGGGCGGAGGCAGAGCTCAAGCAAGCCCACCTTCAACTGACCGAAGCCCAGCGGCTGAGTAAAACGGGTAGTTTCATCACGGATCTGTTAGCGGACGAGTTCAACTGCTCCGAGGAGGCCCTTCGCATCTTTGAATTCGATCCCGAGACTAAGGTCACGCTGCAGATGATTCGGGACAGGATCCATGGAGAGGATCTGCCCTGGGTCGACACCCAGTTAGCGGACTCGATATCAGGCTCGGAGGTCGACGTCGTCTATCGGATTGTGACCCCCCGAGGCGCCGTGAAATACGTGCGCTCCGTCGCCCATGTAATCGAGCAAATTGAGGGTCGACCTATATTGTGCGGTGCTCTTCAGGACATCACAGAGATTAAAGTCGCCGAGGAGGCGGTCCGAGCAAGTGAGCGGAATCTGAACCTGATGATCAACGCCATCCCCGCTGTTATCGGCGTCATGCGTGCCGATGGATCGCCCCTGTATGGGAGTCAAGCACTGACGGATTATAGCGGTCTCACTCCGGAAGAGATGCTCAAAGAGGACTTTCGCACTCGTATCTTCCACCCGGAAGATCTCGAAACGCTGCGCGAAGTCCGCCGCCAGGCGTTCACGCGCCCCGTACTATTTGAAAATGAGATACGTTCGCTAGGTAAGGATGGAAGATATCGCTGGTTCCTGTACCGCTACAAACCTCAGCTCGATGAAGCAGGAAAAATCGATCGATGGTATATGACAGCGTTCGACATCGAGGATCGAAAACGAGCTGAGGACGAGCTCAGGAGGGCGTACAACAGTTTCGTCGATGCACAAAGATTGAGCAAAACGGGCAGCTTCATCACGGACCTAGTGGGGAACGACCACAACTGGTCCGAGGAAGCCTACCACATTTTCGAATTCGCTCCCGCGACGAAGGTCACCCTACAGCAGATTAGGGATATTATCCATCCTGAAGACCTGCCATCGTTCGAAGACACGATCGCACGCGGTAGGTCGGGCGTGCACGTGAATTTCGCATTCCGGATCGTGACCGGCAGAGGCGCCGTTAAACATGTACGCGGGGTCGCCCATGTGGTCGAGCACGTCGAGAACCGGCCCCTGTTTGTCGGCGCCCTTCAGGACATAACGGAAAGCAAGCTTGCGGAGGAGGCCCTGGACAAGGCCCGCTCCGAGCTCGCCCATGTGGCGCGAGTCTCGACGCTGAACGCATTCACCGCCTCGATCGCCCATGAGATCAACCAGCCGCTCACGGGCATCATCACCAACGCCGACACGTGTCTTATGCTACTGGAAAGCGATCCACCGACCGTGAACGACGCGCGCGAAACAGTGCAGCGGATCCTGCGTGATGGCAACCGCGCCGCGGATGTGATCAAGCGATTGCGTGCCTTATACAGCAAGAAGGAATTCACCTTGGAGTCCGTGGATCTGAACGAGGCCGCACGAGAAGTGATTGCATTGTCGTTACACGATTTTCAGAGGAATGGAGCGCTCCTGAAGGCAGAGTTCGCCGATGATCTCCCGCCCGTCAGTTGTGACCGTGTCCAGCTCCAGCAGGTCATACTGAACCTTCTGCGCAATGCTACCGACGCCATGGTTAGTGTGGAGGACCGGCAGCGGCAACTACTGGTCAGGACCGAACGAGAGGGGAACGCCCACGTGCGGGTGACCGTGCGCGATACCGGTGTGGGCCTCGATCGGCAGAGCATAGAAAAGCTCTTTGACGCCTTTTACACAACCAAGGTCGGCGGGATGGGCATTGGGTTGTCTGTCAGCCGTTCGATCATCGAAAGACATCATGGCCGCCTCTGGGCGGAGCCGAATAACGGGCCGGGATCCACCTTCTCCTTTTCCATTCCCTGCGGTGCCGAGGGCGCGGCAACAGCAGCCGCGACGAGGGTCTTATAATGCCCGACTCCGCGCCCCTCGTGTTCATTGTCGACGACGATGTATCGGTGCGTGAGTCGCTAGAGTTTTTGATTCGCCAGCAACGCTGGCAGCCCGAGGTGTTCGCGTCCGCGGACGAATTCCTCTCTCGAACGCGGCCGCTCGTCCCAAGCTGTCTGATTCTCGACCTATCATTGCCGGGTCTCAGCGGTCTCGATTTGCAAGAGCGGATCGCGAACGAACGTACCGAAATGCCGATTATCTTTATCACGGGTCAAGGCGATATCCCGTCCACTGTCCAGGCGATGAAAGCGGGTGCGGTCGAATTCCTGACCAAACCATTCCGGAATGAGGTTTTGTTGACCGCCATCCGGCAAGCACTGGAGCGGAGCCGGGTTGCTCTTCTGCAAGACGAAGAGTTGCAGGGCCTTCGCGACCGCTACGCATCGCTTAGCCTTCGCGAGCAGGAGGTAATGGCTTTAGTAGTCAGAGGCCTATTGAACAAGCAAGTGGCTGCTGAGCTTGGGATCACAGAGTTTACAGTAAAAACGCA
>Ga0210402_10006079_pt1 | contig 10728 bp, 16 predicted proteins | sample IncBWC7MmetaG_FD_161055 | JGI IMG/M metagenome (GOLD analysis project Ga0210402, IMG submission 161055) | Forest soil microbial communities from Barre Woods Harvard Forest LTER site, Petersham, Massachusetts, United States - Inc-BW-C-7-M | ecosystem: Environmental > Terrestrial > Soil >... | reverse complement strand
TAAGTCGACGTTGAACTTGAAGGTAGCACTGGCACTGGGAGTTTAAACCAGAAACTCAAATTACTACTCAAACTTGTGGCTTCGACACAGACAAAATCTCAAATCTGGCATCTCAACCACTCTTTTGCACTTCATCACACGACCTCGATTTTTCAGCGAAAAATATCGTCATAAGTCGAAAGTCGTTCAGTACAAGTCCTTGCCAAGCCTCAACGTTCAACTTCGCTAGGGCGTTCTATATGCGCGTGGCTGTTTCGAATTCGAAGTTTCGAATGCGAATCAGTGTGTAAGTGTTTCCACGTGACCATTGCTATCGTCGCGATCGGATCAACTTGAACAGGCTCGCAGTGCTGGCAGTTTCCAAGGTGCAAACTATTGATATATTGTATTGATACGGAGCAGGAGAGAAGCTTGACTGATGTCCAAATCGAGGGGCGCAGAGATGAAGAACCGGAAAGTAAGAGCAGGTCTTGGTAAAGATTGGGCAGTGAAGGTGGTGTTGTGACTATTCCGACAGATCTGGATGCTGATCCGACATGGATGTACTTGATCACGATTATTTCTGATGACCGGACTCGACGACAAAAGCATCTGCAGTTCGAGTCCATAGCCTTAAGCTGAGGGGAGACTTGAGCTTCCTATAGGGTTGCTTTGGGTTCAATTCTAAGGCGTGCAGCAAGCGTGCACTGACCAAGCACCAGTGATAGCTACTTAGTACTTAGGTACTACCGCGACCGTGACATGTCACATAAGTCTTGGCAAGTCACGGTCGCACTAGCCGCCGGCATGGTTCGGCATGGTCAGCAGCCAATCACGTCGCGACTTTACAAGTTTATCGCGCCACCCATTCATAAAAACTGACGGACATATATCAGACGTAGTTCTGTTCTATACCACCATGGCGTCCTATTTCGGAGAGCACTCAGCGTCTGCTTCAATACCTGCCTCAACTTCTCCCCCCCTTCTTTACAGCTTCCAATTTCCTCCGTTCTTAAGTTTAGCTTCAACCAAATCGGCAACTTGGCTATACACCACCGCTGTTATTATTCTATCGCTTCTTGCCCTCGAACAGACGGTGTACAGGTACAAGAAACGTCACCTACCAGGCGCAACATGGACCATCCCAGTCATTGGCAAATTTGCTGATTCTATGAAACCCACCATGGAGGGCTATAAAGCACAGTGGGATTCGGGTTCTCTTAGTGCCATCAGTGTGTTTAATATGTGAGAAGGCATTGGAGCTTTACTTTTTCCTAGAATATGTCTGACTGGTGGATGTCCCTAGTTTTATTGTCATGGCATCGTCCAATGAATACGCTCGCAAAATTCTCAACTCCCCTACGTTTGCCGAACCGTGCTTGGTCCATTCTGCAAAACAGATTCTCCTTCCTGAAAACTGGTACACTGTCGTCTCATAACAACAATAAAATAATTGACATATTGCATGCAGGGTATTTCTTACTGGTAAAAGTCACGTCGAATACCGCCGATGTCTGAATAGTCTCTTTACTCGCAAAGCCCTTGGGTAATCAATACCTCCACTTTTCAAACTCGATATTTCCCAACTCACGAATATCTTAGAATCTACGTCAACATCCAAGACGTCATCACCCGCAAACACCTCAACAAATGGCTTTCAGCCGCTGTCGAAGACCCCTCGCCCAAACCTATCATGATGACTGCCCGCTACCTCAACATGGACACTTCACTGCGTGTTTTCTGCGGGAACCACATCCCTGAACACGCCGCACAAGAAATTAGTGATAAGTACTGGGCCATTACCCAAGCCCTCGAACTCGTCAATTTCCCCTTTGCTTTCCCTGGAACCAAGGTCTACAAAGCTATCCAGGCGCGCAAGGTCGCCATGTATTGGCTTGAGCTCGCCGCGCACAATAGCAAGATTGCTATGGCGAATGGCGCCGAGCCCGAGTGTATGGTGGACGAATGGGTCCAAATCCTAGGGGATCCAAGTTATAAGGGCAGGAGGGAGTTTAGCGACAAGGAAATGGCGATGGTTGTGTTTTCTTTCTTGTTCGCATCACAGGACGCCATGAGCAGCGGTTTGATTTATGGGTTCCAGCATCTGGCTGACCACCCGGAGATTTTGGCAAAGGTTCGGGAGGAGCAGGACAGGGTTAGGCAGGGAAATTTTGAGAACCCCATGACGATTGAGCTGTTGGACCAGATGCCGTATTTGCAGGCTGTTGTCAAAGAGAGTTTGAGGGTAAAACCTCCAGTCACCATGGTTTGTTGATAGGAATCACTCTTTTTCTTACCTATGTGTTACTCACTTCAGGCCTTTTGGTTTTCCAGGTTCCATACAGAGCCAAGAAAGCGTTCCCGATAACGGACGACTATACCGTCCCAGCTAACAGCATGGTCATCCCTTCATTCTTCAATTCCCTCCACGATCCCAACGTCTTCCCAGAGCCTGACATATTCGACCCCGAACGCTGGCTTGACCCTACGAGTTCCGCAAACGCCAACCCTAAAAACTACATGGTGTGGGGCGCTGGTCCCCATAAATGCATCGGGAATGAATACGCCACCATGAATATCGCACTGGTCCTTGCGACGGCTTGTGGGATGTTTGAGTGGGAGCATGAAGTCACCCAGCTTAGCAGTAAAGTCGAGTGAGTATACTTGCGTCGTTGTGGTCATATTTAGACATTTGATTAAAACTCTTGATGTTTCACAGAATCATCGCGACGTTATTCCCCAAGGACGGATGCCGTCTCAAGCTCACTCCTCGCAAGCATACCTAAGGCGGTAAGGCGGATAAACCCCAACCGGAAGAGAAAGACAGCGAATATAGCGAAGATATTTGTCGTATTATAAGCAGACACGCGTTACATAATACATGAAAAACAGATGTGCTTGCCAGACTCACTTTGTCCGACTTGTTCTCGCCGCATGTAAATGTCGTTGGATTGGCGCATAATGATGACTTGGATAGCTTGTTCCACACATCAAGGTCGATCAAACGAGAACTTGAAGGCTTGCAAGTAGTCGTATTTAAAATGTGCGTCTTGCATGTTTCCGAAAAAAAGGTCCACCAGACATTGTCAAAAAGGTTTAGCTTGAGGATTACAATGACAAGGTTTGTGCCGACCCCTCACGAGTCATGAACTGGGTTTATTTTTACAGAAACTCGAGCCATTATATATGTACGAAACCTTGCAAGGAAGGGAATGGATCTGCATCTAGGATGGACCCAGTCAGGTGAAAATGTGCTACAATGAACAATAAGGATACATGACGACGTCGACACGACAGCAGGCAAGAACAATATATACTTGTGGACAAGATGAGGCAGATCATACCGTTATATTTTGCGAACGAGGAGTGGAAGGGAGCTAGGCCCTTGTCCCTTGATGCGAGGTCGGATAACAAAGCTCTGGAACGCTTCGATCTCAACGGGACATGTGAAAGAGAACTGGCGAAGGAGGGTGACAGTGAGCGCCTAGGAGACCATCAGTAAATAACTCCTGCAAAAGATATTTTCGTCGACCCACTTTAATTTCGGCGCATGCGAAAGCTTTTCCAATACATGCGCGAGGACTGTCCAAATATAATACGTACTTCAGATTGGACCACTGTACGATCTAAATCCAATACGCACCCTTCGCTGAACGCGAAGATATCACGTCCGTGGGAGCGGTTGCATTCCTTCTTGCGGTCCAACCAGCGCTCCGGGCGGAAGATATGGGCGTCTGGTCCCCATATTTCCGGGTCACTTTGGACGACGTTTACGGGAATAGATAGAATAGTTCCTTTCGGAATGACCAGTTGCATTTCCAAGTTACCGGGAAGGGGTTCGGAAAGTGGGACACAGATGGTTTCGGCGGCCTGTAGTAAGGGAAATGAGAATCATGAGTTTTGTAAGAATGAAGTCGCTGCTTACCTCATGATGATTCTCTAAGATTGCGGGGTGTAAACGGATTGTCTCTTTCAACACAGCATCTAGGAGCGGGTATTTTTTATTCATATCATCGAAAGAAGGGTCTCCTACGGCGGAAATCTCATCCCGAAGATCGTGTTGAAGGCAGGGGTTCGTGGCGAGTTCATATAAAATCCACTATGATCGTCGGTTCAGTAGGAATCGCAAAAGTGATGGAGTAGAGAGTCCATACAGCGACAACCGCAGAGACTGTTTCATAGCCAGCCGATATGACGGTTCGCATTTGAGCGACGATGTGCTCCTCATCCATGTGCTGTCCGGAGGTTGCATCAGCCCTCACTGTTAAAGCTTTTCATCAGTCGCTGCTTCTGATGCCAAATGACGACCTACACATGAGTGCCATTAGATTTCTGCCTTCAGTGTCGCCAGCGACTTTGGCATCTTTCCACATCCTCGATGCAATTTCTCCTAATTCTAGTTTTGTCTGCCTGATCATTTCACCTTTCTTACCGATCGACAAAATAGAGGGGAATATCCAGAAGAGAGCACGCATATAAAATGACGATAATTTGTTTTCGTTGTTGGTAAGTCCATCCAGGGCTTCAGCTAGGGTGTGTGGTTCTCCGGAGAGACAATTGAAATCGTAGGAAAATGCAGCAAGTCCCACCGTGTCAAGTCTATATCAAGAATTAGACATACCCGAACATATGGATAGAAAATTCGGCTTACGCGAAACGACCGGCCCAGTCTGTGACTTCAATCTCGATTTCGTCGTTAGAGCTTGTGTCAAGTTGTTTCATCCATTGAGATGCCATTTTTGCAGAGGTCTCGTAAAAGATAGGCGTCAGATCACGGACGGATTGTTGACTGGAAGTCATTGAGCAGTTTGGGTCAGTCGAAGAAGAGGCTAACATACCTCAAAGCAGGTGCAAGAGCCCGCCTTTGTTTTTCATGGGCTTCCTTGCCTTTAGATCTGTGGTCAGCATTCGAAACTTTGGGTGGCAAAATCGCCAACCTACCTTCCACCCAAAGAATTCCTTCACCAAGCGTAGCTTTAAACCACGCCCGTACCCCGTGAGGTTTAGGAAAGCTATAGATGCCTTCGCCAACAATAAAAGATATAGCACGGGGATCCGTGATGGAAAGGACTTGATGCTGATGAGAAGCGTCAAACCTCAGCACTCATGTTCAGAGGGACGTCGCTTACACCAAACGCGCCTGTGAACTTGACGACTTTTCCAAACTGCTTGTGCCAGCCAACATAGAGTGACCCGGGAGAGGTGTGATAGAGAAGCCATTCCTCCCCCCAAAGTATAGACGAAGATCGTGGTCCGGGGACGTGCCACAGATGAATACGAGCCGAGACACAGCGGATAGCGAACCTTGTGAGAGAAACAAGAATAAAGACTAAGACGATAAGGAGAGCATGGGGCGGTAGGTTTGAAAGCATAGTTTGTTGAATAGGAGCCAGTGTGCTTGCCAGTGGGGGTGACGCAGGTGATTAAGGGGCTCAAGCAGACCTTTTATACGTCGACATGACATTCGGAGAAGTTTCGCCGATCATACCCAAAACTGCTCAAGAGGGACGGTTTCGACCTAAGCTTCATTTGGCTAGTGCGGAGCGTATACAAACTATAAAGGAGTAAGCCAGGTTTAAGCTTTTAAGTATCATGTTGGTATCAAGAGATGGCAGGTGTATACGTAGTCACGGTTGAGGTGAAGTAATAGTATTTTTTGTGACCGTTGAAAATGTCACGGTTCATTCTATCGTACATGATATTAAATATATAATATCATATCGTGGATTTGATGTGATTTCTACTTATATGATCTCTGGTTGCGTGGGTTCAGGGAAGTCAATCCATCTCATATGCATTTGAAACAACGTTCCTATCCGTCCATTTTGCTGATGAAGTACTATATGTGACAATGTGCCATGGAAACTTCATCTTTGTAGGTCACAGATCATCATACGGGATCTGTCCTCGGAAATCTCCAAGTTCGTCACCGCGGGTCAGTGGTAGACTTAGTGGAAACATTTTGTGTTGGACGCTCACCGGTTCTCTTCGCTCCCAAGATTTAGACGAAATTCATGATCAAATGTTGCGCCCCACCGTTCAACCTTCTGAAAATAGTGTACATCCCAGTGCTAGTGAATCTGCCTTCCGTGACGTCCATCGAGCCAATGGCAATCGATAGCTTGTTGTCGACAATAGCTGCCTTCTTCAATAGCATGAAATATCGCAAGAATTTGTTCCGCCCTTCCGCATGCAATACCACACATTCACTGGCACGATTCGATAAGCTCAAAACCCCAGGCCTGCAGAAGGCAAAGACAGATATTTAAAAATCAGAATTCCAAGTCCGAATCGAGCAGAGACGACCGCATCCATGCGATGTGAACGTAAAGGTGTCAGGGTCAGGACTTCTTGGATCACGAAAGTCGATCTGTGGCTTGGACCAGTGAACGTTTTGGGGCCCGGGTTTGAGCCTTGGTTTGAGCGTATGTAGGAAACAGACTGGTAACCGTCTGTCTATTAGAAAGCAAGTTTGTCGATAGACATCGGCAGTTTCCCTTGTTACATGCCCCTGATATAACAGAATGGTCAACATGTCTAAGACATAGGGACGCGTTGTGACCCAGCCACGTGTGGTAGTGTTGTGACTGAGGTCGTTGCTATCTTTGGCCTATTATTATTTGCCAGCAAACTTGGAAGTCAACAACTGCGTTGAACAACGGTCCACACTTGTCTGTGGCTCACACGTTTTCTGCAGTGATTGTATGTCTGTACGCCGCAACAAATCGTCGGGCCCAAAAGAGTCCACGCAACACCAGAAGGCGAGCCAGAAGTCGACTAGAAACCAGGATATGCCGCCCATTTCCTCTGCGCAATCTGTGGCAGTGTCTTCGTCTTTAAACAGTATTCACATATCACCCCGGACGCCCAAAACACCACGAATGGGTCTAGAGAGCAATGAAGAGGAAGTAGAAATGAGTTTGCTTGGAGAGGAGGAGAGGCGTCAAGCAGCGAACGGTTTGGTTGACTCCGTGGAGGAGTATGGCAATGGGTTTGAGTCAAAGCGTTCTGTATCTGCGAAAGACAAAAGAGGCATGGTCCTTTTATGCGTTTTGTGTACGTCTTCATCTATACCACTTGAATCATTGACGGAGTTGGGTTCTGTGATATAGACCTTATTCAAGGTGTCCCAGTGAGTTTTTATTGTCATTTTATTATCAGAGAACTGACATGGACTCTTTTTTGTTAGCTAGGACTTGCCTTGGGTGAGTGCAATGTCCGTGTTTGCCTATAACATTCACCGATTTGCTCCCCAGGATCCGTGCCATTCCTGCTTAGAGAACATTTATCTTATTCTCAACTAGCAACATTTGCCTTATCAAGTTATCCCTACTCCCTCAAATTATTATGGTCACCGATTGTAGATTCGATCTACTTCACATCTGTCGGTCGCCGGAAATCATGGATTATTCCAATGCAAATCATCGTTGGCACTCTCATGCTGTACATATCCCTCAACGTTCAGAAACTCCTCGACGATGTAAGTTATCTGTCAAATTTTCCGCACAAGCCTGCTTCATAGTTCTCTTAGCCAGGAAACCACGTCGGCGAACTGACTTTCATATTTACATCACTGGTCTTTTTCTCAGCGACTCAGGGCAAGCCGTCGTGCTTCTCTCACTATTAATGCATACTAATGTCAAAAATACAGACATTGCAGTTGATGGTAAGCCTATGAAAAACAAGTTTCAAGATGCCAAATACTCATGAAAACTTAGGATGGGCTCTTACCCTTCTTTCTCCTGAAAGCTTGACATACGCTTCTACATGCCAAACGGTTGGGCTAAATACAGGATACTTTGCCTCTTTCACAGTTTTTCTTGCATTCAATAGCGAAGACTTTGCGTATGCACCGTTCCTCTCCCGCTGTGTATGTCCTTTGCTTATCTGGTCTTTAGTGAGAAATGGAGCGTACCCCATCTCACTTTAAGCGGGTACTTGAAGTTCTGGAGCGTGATGAGCTATGCGGTCACTTTATGGCTAATTGCCTTTAAGAAAGAGGTTAGTCTTCTTACGTAGACTCGAATTTGCGTTGGCTTACATCTGTACAAGGACAAAGAGCCTGCAAATGAGGCCGATATGAGCATCAAAACTGTGTACAAGACGATATGGACCATCTGCAAATTAAAACGTAATTTCGCTTTGCATTATCCGCGCACTTCTCGAATTTAGTCCCTCTTGTCTCTCCAGATGTACAATTACTTATCTTGATGCACCTTTTTGCCAAAGTTGGCTTCGCCGCCAATGACGCTGCGACATCGCTGAAAATGGTGGAGAAGGGATTCCGACGGGAGGATCTGGCTATCGCCGTCCTCATTGATTTCCCATTCCAAATCACAGGAGGTTGGCTTACGGCCAAGTGGTCAAGAGGCGATTTACCGCTTCGTCCTTGGATCTACGCTTTCTGGCCCCGGATAGGTTTTGCGTTCGTGGCCACATTGATTGTCTACTGGTTCCCAAAGCCGCCAATCTCCATGGGATTCTTCGTCTTCTTGGTTCTCCATACTGTGTTGTCGTCGTTCACCTCGTAGGTGTTATTTGATCTTTGTTTGATTTCCTCTTTACAAACCGACAATTTTTTATGTATAGGACTATCCAGTTTGTTGGTATTTCGGCTTTCCACACTCGCGTGTCCGATCCACTCATTGGAGGAACGTATATGACAGTGAGCGAAGTGTGATATCACCGTCAATTCTGCTAAAGATCATTATAGCTCTTGAACACATTTACGAACATGGGTGGCACATGGCCAAAGTGGTTTGTGTTGAAAGGCATGTCTATCTTCTTATACCCAGGGTTATTCTCTAACGTTGGCAAAGGGGTGGATCTTTTCAGCGTGGCCACATGCAAAGTGAAAGATGTCGGCGCAGATTTCAATGTCAAAGGTCCTTGCATAATTTATTTTCTTTCTCCTTCGCACAATCCTGATAGAGGTCACAGCAACGGAATGTGTTTCGGAGTACGGTAAGGCGCTATGCAAGGATATCAATGGAGAGTGCGTCACCGAGCGTGATGGCTACTACATCGTTTCAGCCTTGTGTATGACTTTTGGAGTGATTTTCTTGGTGGCCTTTATCATTCCGACAGCACGTAAATTACAAGGTGAGCTGCTCGTCCATTTGTCTTGCAGTCACGCTAAACACTAAATCTGCTCTTACAGCCCTTCCGACGTCTGTATGGCGGGTAAAAATGGCTTAAAATCATGAATAACAGTAGGACATAATTGTGCTTCAGCTCTGGTTGAACAATTGCCTTTGCCTTTCATATCGCCGAGTTGACCGAAATGAAGCACCCGTTAGCGAAGAACTAATCAAGAAGTCCCTGTACAGTCATTAGCTGCCATCGTTCTTACCGCGTTCTGGATGTTGATATGTTCACCTAGTAGCTTCGCAATCCGCCACTCTTCGGTACATCGGAGAGGAAACATATCTGTCATTCTTCAGCATCTAATTAACTTTGGCTGATGAGCTGACCAGTTTCCAACAACAACGATGACATGCCATTGTTATGTTCGTCGTCCAAATGCAAACATGACACTGCCTGTCTCCTGTGAATCTTCAGCACTTGTTCCGACTAATTTCTTCGACCTCCTGGGCCAAGAACCTGGTGACTCGGAGGTCATTATCACAACTATTATCCTGACAGTGGTAAGTACCGGGTCTGACTTGGAATCTTAGATGCTATTTCCTCAGAGGGTAGTCCACCAACTCGAAAGGTAGGTATCACTTATACTTCACCAAGCGCACCACATGTCCCTTGCGTCGCGAACGTTTTGTCTGACCCGTAATTCACGCGTCATAACTATGCTGTTGGCAGTATCATCACGTCTCAAGCTTTCCCCGAGTCCGCCGGATGACCGGTTATCGATGACCAGCGACAATTCCTGGACCTTTGACAGAATTCATTGAACTCCTCCGAGTCGGAGCCCCACCGTGGACATCACAGACGGTCGTGGAGAAACGAGGAACCGCTATGTTTGAACGCACACGAGAGATGGTATGCAAACCGAAGACAGCACTAGAATGGGATGCATTCAAGGCGGCTGGGGACAGGGAAATTTCTGCTCAACTTGCTTTGGTAGTTTCTGGTCCGAGTCAGTGGTCACTGCCAAACAGTTCACAACCAACAAGTATGATTCTCCTTCTCATCTACAAGTGCCTCCCCTGGCACTTTACTGACACTCTGGGGAGCTCTCTGGAGGTCTTTTTGGGGGGGCGTCTGGCCGGACCTCCCAGGGTGTCGGATCATTATCCCGAGACCCTTGAACCGATGCCCACTGGACTTTCTCTCTCCATAACCTATGTCTGAACCTTCAAGCTTCATCGGTGGAAAGTGCACGACAGTGAGCTCTTCGTTGACTTGCTTTGCGAATCCTCGATCGATCGTGATATTGCCTTTTATCATCGTGTTAACACCTTTTGAATACAATTTCAGTGTCCAAATGGTAGTAGGGCCGTAAGTCATGCCAACTTCAGTTCCGCAGCTGGAACTCTTGAACATGCGGGACAGGATTCTAATTCACCGAAGTTACCTCCTCCACAATTTGCATCACGACCAGTTTGTTCACATCCCAGCTATGTACATAACGGTTAGGTTCCAGTTCAAGGAGCCTGCCCTAAGTTGGTTATTTCCACGTGTGAACTGGATTTACCCGGCTAGTGCACTCTGTGACACTAAACAATTTTCATAGCACTGCACTGACCTTCCTCGTCCTCCAATTTATTGTAAACCTGCAAGGGTAAATCACAA
>Ga0210402_10006078_pt1 | contig 10729 bp, 9 predicted proteins | sample IncBWC7MmetaG_FD_161055 | JGI IMG/M metagenome (GOLD analysis project Ga0210402, IMG submission 161055) | Forest soil microbial communities from Barre Woods Harvard Forest LTER site, Petersham, Massachusetts, United States - Inc-BW-C-7-M | ecosystem: Environmental > Terrestrial > Soil >... | reverse complement strand
CTCCCAAACTGTGCTCCTGTGTCTTTAAAGACGAACCACCCAGCCAAATCGTTCCTTAGTTAGACGTTTTAGATGTGTATAAGCTTTCAGCCGAGGCGGCTATAATTCGAAAGTAGCTCTATTGTATCTGGATGCCGGAGGGAATGAAGTGGAAACTGAAGGGCAAGAGCTGGGGAGAGGGCGGGTCCTTCCCGCACTGAATCAAGCGATAAACCGCTCATTTAAAATAGGTTACTGGCTAACTAGGTTGTCGGTGGTGGTCTTCGGCTTGGCGTTGGCCTGCTCCCCCTGCTACTCACAGACGGTACCCGCGGAGGGCCCCGCCACAGTGGCATCCCCGGCCGAAGACGACATGTTCAGCCGGGTGATTGTCAATCAGAAGCGCCTGGACGCGGATATGAACATTTATGAGCGGGTGGAGCGAACGGAGATTCGAAAGACCGGGAGCGATCCGAAACCAAGCGAGGTGAAGGTGTGGAGGGTCTTTCCGGCAGGAACGGGAACGAGCAAGATTCCACTGACGGTGGAGGCGAAACCCACGAGCGCGGAGAGTTACCGGGCGGCGCTAGAGAAATTGCAAACGACGCTAGTGTGGGCGGCGGAAACGGGGCCGGCGCAGCGGGAAGCGTACGCGAAGGTGGAGCGGCGGAAAAAAGAACGGAACGACCTGATCGATTCGACGCGGAAGGCGTTCCTGTTCACGAAGATTGGCGAGGAGACGCGCGGGGACCGCGTGCTGGTGAAATACGAAATGACGCGGAATCCGGCGTTCAAACCCGCGACACGAAATGAAATGCTGTTCAGCAAGGTGCGCGGGACGCTTTGGATCGACAAGGAAACCTCGGAACTGGCGAAGATTGAAGGGCACGTAACGGAGGACATTTCGCTGGCGCTGTTTCTGGCCAAGGTTTACCAGGGCAGTTATTTCATGCAGGAGCGTTATGAGATGTCGTCGGGCGTGTGGCTGCCGACGTATCAGCAGTATGATTTTGACGGGCGGAAATTCGTGGTGCCATTTTCGATTCACGAGCGGACGTTTTATACGAACTACAAGCGGGTAGGGCCGCCGAAAGAGGCGGTGGAAGTGGTGCGTGGCGAACTGAGCAAGCTGGGGGAAAATCGGGCGGACCCGTGAGAGGCTGCTTGCTAAAATGGGGTGATAGGTTCAGGTCCAGTTAGCGGATCGGAGGTCCAATGATCCGTCGTACTTCACTCCTTCTCCTGCTCTGCGGTTTTCTGCCCCTGGTTTGCGTCGCCCAGGACAACCAGGCTACCTCGCCATCTGCACCCAGCCAGCAATCTGCCCAAGCCACGACGGAGCCAACTCCGTCTTCAGCCGCCAAGAACGAGAAGCCCAAAAAAGTATGGACGAACGACGACGTGAAAGGCGCGGGCGGTGTCTCGGTTGTGGGCGACAAGGGGAACCAGAAGTATACGATGACGAAATCGGCAGATCCGGCAACGATTGCGAAATACCGAAACACCCTGCACAAACTTCAGGTTCAGTTGGATGACGTGAACAAGCAACTGAAACTTTATGGGGATTTCACGGAAGGGAAGCCTGTGTCCGAAGATGGCAGGGATATGAGTCACGGAATCAGCCGGACGCCCGTGGACCAGCAGACGGCAAAATTGAGGGAGAAGAAAAAACAGCTGGAAGATCAGATGGATGAATTGTACGAAGAAGCCAGGAAAAAAGGCATTGAGTCAGGGCAACTGAAGTGAGCCGGAGTGGCGCGATGAAGATGTGGATGCTGGGGCTGGTGTGGGTCTGCCAAATGGCGGGCTTACATACGAGGGCGCAGACGCCGGACTCCACCCGCACGGCTGCGAGCAGCCAGGCGCCGGCCACCGCAAGAACTCCCACAGCGTCGGGAGAGAAGAAGCCCGCAGATGGAACGAAATCGAAGAAGGTCTGGACGAATGAAGAGGTGGGAAGTCTGCAGGGAACAGTTTCGGTGGTGGGGACGAACCGTCCGGCGGAGCGGGAGACGGAATCTTCAGAGAGCGTGGGCGATCCACGAAGAGGGAAAATCCTGCGATACCGCGCGACCATTGCAGATTTGCGGAAAAAAATCGACGCGACGGACCAGCGGATTGCGCAGTACAAGAATTTCAAAGCGGATGACAGCAGCCCGAACGGGGGGATCAATCCGAACAAGGGCTACAGCATGGTGCCGCTGGACGAGCAGGTGAAACGGCTGGAAGAGAAGAAAAAACAGTTGCTGGCGAATATTGAGGATTTGGAGAACCAGGCCAAGAAGGAAGGGATAGAGCCGGGGGAACTGCGGTAGTTGAGGAATTGTTGAAAAAACCGGTTTCGCTTTGCAAAGTCGCTTCGAAGGGAAATTTTGGCAAGTATCTAAGCTTGAGATCCTTCGACCCCGATCGGAATCGGGGCCTCACGATGACAGGAGATTTCTAATCCTAGATTCTTCTCCTCCTAAACTGTGGAACTCACAAGCTTGCCCAACTTGAGGAATAAGGTGAGATAACGTTTCAGGTTTTGCGTGATGAGGAAATTTTCTTTTACATGCTGGTGACCGCGTTCGCCGAGACGGGCGGCGATATCGGGGTGAGAGAGCAGGAAGCGAATCTGGTAGGCGGTACCTTCGACGGAGTGGGCAAGAAGGCCGGTGTGTTTGTGGATGATCTGCGTGGGAATTCCGCCGACAGCGGAGGCGACAACAGGCTTCTTTTTCCAAAGAGCTTCGGAGACAGTGAGGCCGAAACCTTCGCGGAGACTTTTCTGAATGACGATGGTGGAGGCGCGCTGCAAGGCGTTCACTTCGAGCGGCGCCCAGGCGGGTAGTTCGAGCAGCTTGATGTCGGGGTCGCCTTCGGCAGCATGTTGCGCTTCTTTCAGGACGGTGGCTCCCTCAGGATCGTCGGATGCGCCACCGCCAGCGAGGACCAACTGGCAATCAAAATAGCGGCGCACGATACGATAGGCGCGAATAACGCCGACGGGATCCTTAAGGCGGTCGAAACGAGAGATTTGCGTGAGGATGGGGCGGAGATGGTCTATGCCGTAACGCGCCAGGACATCGAGTATGAACTCCGGCGGGAGGTCGCGATTTTTTTCGGAGAGCGGGTCGATGGCCGGATGGAAAAGATATTGGGGAATGGGGAGCTGCTTGGCGAATTCGGGTGAAGAAAAAATGGCCGCGTCGTAATGAGGGACATAATTTTCAAGGAAGCCCCATACGGCGGGATGCGGATGAGAGAGATCAATGTGGCAACGCCAGACCCAGTGATTGGCGTTTTTTTCGCGATGGGAGATGAGGCCCGCTGGTTGAGGGTCGTGGATGACCATGAATTCGGCGTCGAGCGGAAGCCGCCGGGCGTTTTTTTCGTTATAGGCGCGAAAGATTTCGAAATGGCGCGGGTCCGGATGATAGGGAGCGCCGTGCAGTGCGTTGTGAAAGGACTTGGTGACTTCGAAGAAATCTTCACCGCCGGTCATAACTTCCCAACGAATGTTGATGCCGAGTTCTTCCGCCAGCGGAACGAGGCGATTCAGGATCTCGGCGACTCCTCCGCCGACGGCCGTGGAGTTAATCATAACGACCGAGCGCCCGGCGAGCGGCCTGGCGAGAGCGCGGAGTTCGGCTACTTCACCCTCGCCGATGACGGACGAGTAGTCATCCAGCGGAACCTTAGCTGGGATTTGCATCGTGCTCATGCTTTCTCCTTTCACGGTCCACGAGGCGAAGCATCTTGGCACGCGCGCTGTCGAGCGTGTTGGTGTAGATATCGATGTGGTTGATGTTTTCGGCGAGGGAATCGAGCCCCAAGCTGCCGGCCAGCCAATGAGAGAAATCGTTGGTGCGGAATTGTAGGCGAAGACGGGAAGTGACGAAGTGGAAATGAAAACTGGCGTGACTGATGGTGGCAACGCCATGGCGAAATTCGTCGAGGTTCGATGCGGTGAGAGAAAAGGGCATGGTTACTTCGAGGCTTTCGCAAAAGTAGAAGCGGTCGAGGGCCTCCTGGCGGCTGAACTGGGGGAAGGCATTGGTGAAATCGCGCAGGACGCGGCAGAGATCCGCACGGAGGGCGGCGATGGAAATGTAATCGCGGATGTCGAGGGCGGCGAACTGTTCGGCGAGGGCGTCGCGATTTGCTTCGGCCAGAGCCCACTGGGCGAAGTCGTTGGAGAAACCTTCGGTAAGGAAGTGGTGGGAGCTGAGGGTCTGATAAGTGTGGTGGAAAATCGAAGCGTCGCTGCACTGCTCCAGGCCGGTGAGGAGTTCTTCGAGATTTCCGGCGGATTGATTGCCGATGCGGGTGAGATACGCGACAGTGAAAAATTCGAAGGGAGTTTCAACGACGTTCACGGCAATTCCTCCTGGAATCGAATGGGGAGCATAACAATTTCTGCTGGATCATGAAGACGGTGACGGGATTTGAAAAAATCATCCGGCGTGCGCAGCCTCCTGACGCTCGGGAGTCTGGACGCGGATTTCGCTGAGGTCGGAGATGAGGTTGGCGGCCCAGCGGTAGACGTTGTTTTCCAGAACGATCTTGCGCATGCGGGACATCAACTCACCCTGTTGCTCTTCGCTCATTTCGAGCGCCTGGCGTATGGAGCGGGCGAGTTGATCCACGTCATAGGGATTGACGAGGAGCGCGTCGCGCAATTCCTGTGCCGCGCCCGTGAAAGTGCTAAGAAGAAGAACGCCGCGATTGTCTTCGCGGGCGGCGATGAATTCTTTGGCCACCAGATTCATGCCATCGTGGAGCGAGGTGACCAGACAAACGGAGGCGGCGCGATAGAAGCGGGCAATCTCCTCGTGCGAATGGTGACGTTGGAGGAAGACGATCGGTTTCCAGCGGCCAGACTGGAAACGCGCATTGATGCGGTTGGCTTCGACGCCCACTTCCTCCAGAAATTGCCGGTAACGCGGAATGTCCGTGCGGCTGGGAGCACCAATCTGAATGAAGCTGAAACGCTGAATGTATGCGGGGAAAGTCTCGAAAAATTTTTCGATTCCGCGGAACCGCTCAAGAATGCCTTTGGTGTAGTCGACGCGGTCAACGCCGACGCCGAGGAGCGAGGCCTCGATGCCAAGCTCTTCGCAGAGAGCGGCACGCTCTTCGCCCGACGAACGAACGGGATGCGGAGTTTCGCCGTTCAGCGCCGCGGCCACGCTAATAGGGTAAGGACGAACACGTGTGACGCGGCCCTGGCGATAGACTTCGAACCGATCCCAATCCGTGAGGGCTTCGAGGGCGCGATCCACGGTGGCGAGAAAGTTGCTGCAATGCGTACGAATGTGGAAACCGATCAAATCGGCGCCGAGAAGGCCGTCGAGGAGTTCGGTCTGCCAAGGACAGATTCCGAAGACTTCTGCATTCGGCCAGGGGATGTGCCAGAAGATGGCGACGCGGGCGTCGGGACGGGCTTCCTTGATCATGCGAGGAAGCAGGGCGAAGTGATAGTCCTGCGCGAGGACAACCGGCGAAGCGACGTCACGCATTTCCTGGACGACTGCGTTGGCGAAACGCTGGTTAATGCGCTGATATTCGCTCCAGTCCTCCGGACGAAAAATCGGCCGCGTATGAGCGATGTGGCAAAGCGGCCAGAGACCTTCGTTGGAAAAGCCTTCGTAGTAGCCGCGATCTTCCTCAGGCGTGAGCCAGACGCGGCGAAGCGTGTAAGTGGGGCGTGAAGGTGGAACTCGGATGTGATCGCTGGCGTCGACGACTTCGCGGTCAGCACTACCGGAGCCGTTGGCGATCCAGGTGCCGTGGCAGGCGTCGAGAACGGGTTCGAGCGCGGTGACGACGCCGCTGGCGGGAATGAGCATCTGGATGGAATGATCGCGCTCGTTGAAGACGTGCATGTAAGGCTCCCGGTTGGAAACGACAAAGAGTGAGTTGTCCTGCAATTTGCTCTGGAGGCTGACGCGGAGACGGTCAGGGGTCCACAGCGCCGACTGGGATTCGCGCAACTGCGCTTCCTCCTGGGCGGCGGCGCGGGCAAAACTCAGATCCTGGGCCAGGTGGCGCGCTTCGGTGTGGATTTGCTCGAACATTTCGTCTTTGGGAAGGGCGCGCGAGCTGTCTGGCACGCCGGAGCGCAGGGTGCGAAGCCAGTGCGCGGTGTTGGCGAGGGGAGCGCTGAAATTCCAGCGCACCAGAATGAAAGCAAGAGCGGTGATGAAAATAGTCTGGAGCAAAGCGGTTAATGAGGAAGCCCGAAAAGAGCGCATCACTCGAGCCTGGATATAGCTGGCGTCGGAAATGACCACGACGGTGCCCAGAAGTTCTCCATCCTGGAGGACGGGAAGCGAGTAGATGTTGAGGGTGGAATCCTCGACACCGACAAAATCGCTGGCTGGCGCGCCGATTTTTACCGCGCGCAGCGCTTCCGGAGGCGGCTGATTGAACCGCAGGGGGAGACCCGGGGTGATGGCGCGGACGGCGCCGGAAGGATCATAGACGGCGATGCCGCTGAGGCTTTCGCGCGGAACAAACCGATAGAGCAGATGGCTAAGCGTTTTGGAAGTGACTTTGTCGCGCGAGGATTCGATCGCTTCGGCGATGTTTTCCGCGACGATGGCAGAGCGGCGCGTCTGTTCATTGCGCAGATTCCGGCGTTCGGTGCGGAGTTGAATGAAGGCGTAGCATAGAGAGACGCACGCCACGCTGATGGCCAACGGCAGAACAAGATTGAGAGTCCTTCGCAATTCCGTTCCTCCTGAGCCTGAGGAAAGATTCCCGCGGAGTACGAATTGCAACGCGGGAGCCAGGCTGCGACCGGCGGTACTTGAATGGCTCCGGCGAAGACGCTGGGAAAATCAGGGGCGGGCTGGGTGCCCGATTTTGAAGGTCTGCGAGCAAAACAGCAAGGCCTTCCTGCTGATAAAACGAACCAGCTATTACAGCTGGATACCGGAAGCCGGCAAAACCACGACTCGCGTGGCGATCAGTTGCTGGCCATCGGCACGATAGTCGACGGTGGCCTGCGACCCGACGGCGAGATTGCCTTCAATCTTAGTGTTGGAGTCAATGACGAATTCGAGTTTGTTGGGATTCTGGTTGCGATTCAGCGAAAGCGTGAATTGCGACGTGTTGACATTGGCAATGGTCCCGGAAACAGAGGATGGCTCCGGGGTATAGCGTGGTGGCCCCATCTCCGCAGGAGCAGGGGCCGACCACAAAGAGATCGCGAAGCAGAGCATGAAGAAGGTGGCGAGTGAAATGGCAGTGCGAAAACGCATGATGGAAAACACCTCCAAGCTCATGGAGTTCGACCGGGTAAGCAGAAAGGGGCACGAAGAATGCCAAAGGGGTGGAAGGCCCGAGAGGATGGGAGAAAAAGAAAAGAAAGGAGTTAACAATCAGGACGAAGAAAGAAGTGGATGGTACCGGTACGCAAATTGTTCACCCCGATACTTTTTGCGGATGGAATTCAAGAGGCTTGGGGTTTGGGATAGCCGCGTCCGTGTCCAAGACATCTTGACGGAGGACACAGGACGCGGACATTCCCTTGGTTCAGAGATTGAGGGTTGGTTCGCTTCGGTGTAGCGACCCTCCTCTGTGGGCCCGTCAATCCTGGTATGTGGGACCGAGGATGGACGGGTGGTGCTGAGCGCAAGAATGGGAAAATAAGTGCCTTACGTCAAACGAACTGCGGGTGGTTCATTTATGAACCACTAACTCTTGGATTTCGATAAAGATATGACTACCTATCAACCACGTTTTGGGTGTAGTATCACCCGGAACGGAGGCAGTTGGACGCCCAGTGGACACAAGTGCACAACAAGATAGGCGCCTTTACCGTTTTGGATTGTTTGAGGCGGACCTGGAACAGGGGACGCTGAGCCGGCAAGGCACTCCTGTAAAACTGCAGGAACAGCCGTTCCGAATTTTGGCGCTGCTGTTGGAAGCGCCGGGCGAAGTGCTGTCGCGCGAGGATTTGCGGAAGAAGATTTGGCCGGAGGGAACGTTTGTTGAGTTCGACGGCAGCCTGAACACGGCGTTGATGAAATTGCGGGCGGCGTTGAATGACAACGCCGAAAATCCTGTATTCATTGAGACTTTGCCGCGACGTGGATACCGATTTATCGCGCCGGTGGAGATTGTGGCGTTGGAGCCCTCGCCGCTGATGACGGCGATCCGCATTGAGAGCGAAGACGAGCGGGAAGCTTTGGAATTGCTGCTGCAGGGAGACGGACCGGCGGCGGCAGTGGAGCCGAAAACGCGTGACGCTCGCCTCCTGAAGAAGAGGCCCGCGTGGTGGCAGATTTTGCTGGGAGCTACAGGGTTGCTGGCAGCACTGCTCTTTTTCCTCTGGCCCCGGCCGGAGCCGAAGGTGCTTTCGGTGAGCCAATTGACGCACACGGGACAAGTGGATCCGTGGGGGAAGTTGGTTACCGATGGCAGCCGGATTTATTTCGTGGTGCGCGATGTAACCGGCTGGAACCTGATGCAGACTTCGGTGGAGGGCGGAAACATCCAGCGGACGCCCACACCCTTCGACAACACGCGCATTTTTGATTTGTCGCCCGACCACACACAATTCCTGATCGGACAATTCATGCACCAGGGTGAAGAGACGGCGTTGTGGTTCTGGCCGGTGCAGGGCGGAGCGCCGCGGCGCGTGGGCGACGTGATGGCTAAGGAAGCGGTGTGGTCGCCAAAAGGCGACATGATCGCGTTTGTGCGCGGCGAGACGATATTGACTACCGATATGCAGGGGAGTGCGGCGCGGGAAGTAGCGAGATTCAAGTTGGCGCCGCACTCGCTGCTGTGGTCTCCGGATGGAATGCGGTTGCGTTTCACGCAGAGCAACCTGGTGGAAGGCACCGATTCAATGTGGGAGATCGGCATCGACGGAAAATCGCTGCGACGGGTGTTGCCCGGTGAGGAGGGCGTACCGCATGACGGCAGCGGCACATGGCTGGCGGGAGGAGACTACTTTGCGTTTTCGACGGGCCAGGATTTGCGCGCGAATCTGGCCGTGGATACACAAGCCAATCTGTGGCTGATGGAAGAGAAGCAAGGGTGGTTCGGCTCGCGCAGCGGGGACCCGATCCAATTGACGAACGGGCCGATTGCGTTTGATCATCCGACGGCGACGGCCAACGGTTCGCGGGTGTTTGCGATCGGCTCGCACAATGAATATCAACTGCTGCGGATCGACCCGAAAACATTGACGAAAACCGCGATGCTGGCCGAATCCGGCGCCACGGATATGGATTTTTCGCTGGACGGGCAGTGGGTGGTGTACGCTGCGCGGGAAAACGGAACGCTGTGGAAGAGCAGGATTGACGGCAGCAACCGCTTGCAGTTGATGGCAGGGGCGACGGGAGCGTTTGCGCCACACTGGTCGCCGGACCAGAAACAGATTTTGTTCACGGGATTCCTTCTGGACAAGCAGCCGCGGCTGTACGTGGTCTCGGCGCAGGGCGGTTCGCCGAAAACGGTCTTGCCGATGAATAACCGGTGGGCGTCGGTTTCCGGCGACTGGCGGACGGATGGAAGGCAGATCGTGCTGGACGTACAGGACACGGCGACGGGCGGTGAATCGACCATCCGGATCCTGGACCTGGAGTCGGGACGCCTTTCGACGATTGCGGGGTCGGAAGGATTGATCGAGCCGCGGTGGTCGGCGGATGGCCGGTATATCGCCGCGCTGAATCCGAAGAAGAAGCAGGTCTTCCTCTATGACTGCAAATTGCTGAAGTGGACGGTGCTGGCGGAGGCGAATTTTCCTTCGACGCTGCGCTGGTCTCCCGGCGGAGACGCGTTGTATTTCCAGGATACGGACGAGGTGGAAGAGTCGGTATTCCGTGTGCCGATGGCGACACGCGAAGCGGAGCGGGTAACGCGGTTTGGCGACTTGCTGAGCTCCGGCGCGGCGCGTTGCATTTTTACGGGATTGAGTCCGGACGGATCTGTATACGTCACGGTGGACCACGGAGACGTGGACGTGTATGCAATCGATTTGAAACTTCGCTAAACCTGCAAGAAATCCAGACAATTTGAGATATTTGGCGCGAGGAGAAATGGGGGGCCCTGTACGGCCAGCCAGTTGTGAACTGCGTCACACGCGGGCGCACGAGGAAAATGCAGGGGCAAAAAGGCACTACACTGAAATAGCTGCTGCAGGAGTGTGGCCCATGAGACGCAAACAGATTCTTTTTCTGATGGTTGGAGTGGCGATTGTTTTTGCGCAGGGTGTTAATGCGCAGACCAGAAAGAAAACCGGCGCGACGATTACGGGAACGATCTTGGACGCGAATGGAAGGACTGTGGCAAATGCGACTGTGACCTGCCAGACCTCCAGCGGTATGAAACCGCGCGTGGTGCACTCGGACGCAAACGGCGCATTTTTTCTCACGGGTTTGAAGCAGGAAAGCTACGACCTGAGAGCCTCGCGGAAAGGGGCGTACTCCGATTGGGAACGCAACATTCCGCTGGGAAAGAGCCAGACGAAGAACGTTACGTTGCAGTTGCTGAACGGAAATACCGCGACCTCCGCGGTGCCGGCGAGCCAGAAACACTAGCCTGGACGGAAAAGGCGCTAGCCGAAAAGACGATTCAATTTTGCCCGGGCGACATCGGTCTCTGCTTCTGCGACAAGTGAAACCAGCCAGGCGAAGAGAAGGCTTCCCGCACCGATGGAAGCGGCGCAGAGAAGGTGCGCCGGTGTCGGATACCAACGCTTCACGGGAACCAGCCAAGGGCGGGGAAAAAAGCACAAAGGGAAAATGCA